>Ga0181520_10006574_pt1 | contig 17674 bp, 11 predicted proteins | sample PEATcosm2014_Bin_29_FD_132451 | JGI IMG/M metagenome (GOLD analysis project Ga0181520, IMG submission 132451) | Peatland microbial communities from MTU Mesocosm Facility, Houghton, MI, USA - PEATcosm2014_Bin02_30_metaG | ecosystem: Environmental > Terrestrial > Soil > Wetlands > Peat | place... | reverse complement strand
TCTCCGAGCGGTGACCAGCTCCGCAGGCTGATCGGCATTCTGCAGATCCTCCCGGAGCTGGAACGCAGCGCCGACCTCGCCGAGCACATTGCCCAGCGTGCCGTTTTCAACCTCGGCGCCGATATGAGCCCTCTCAGTCGCGGCATCGTGCAGCGAATGACTGAAGTCGCCCTCGAGATGTGGAAGGCGGCCGCGGACGCATTCGGCGCCCAGGTACTGCCTGGCATCGACCTGGACGAGGACGACGAGGAGATCGACATCCTTCACGAGAGGCTGACAGGAGAAGTCGCCCGTGGCGAGATGCCCTCCTCGGTGGCCGCCCAGGTGACTCTTCTCGCCCGGTTCTACGAGCGTCTCGGTGACCATGCCGTGAACATCGCCAGTCGTATCGCCAGGCTTCCTCCAGCCGGTCCTTGACCGGGACGTTGTGCGCCACCGCCAGCCGCGGCCGCAGCCTTCGCCTCGTCGACCTGGGTCGAGGACGCCGGTCCCCTGAGTGATGGGAACTGCGGGCCCGCTTGCGAGAGGCGCCAAGTCGGATGCATTTGTGGCTAGTGGCGGCTTGTTAGTCTCGTTCAATCGCAACGGTTGAACTCGCAAGTGATGTGGAGGACACGAGCTACCGCGCCTTGCTGAGAGTGGAAGGCTTCACCGAGCTGCTCAGCTCCACCCTCGCGGCCCGCATCGCGAGCCAGATGTTCTCGGTGCTCCTCGTTCTTTTCGTCCTCGAGACCCACCACTCGGCCAGCCTGTCAGGCATCGTCGTCGTCTGCAGTCAAGTGCCCGGCATCATCGTGAGCCCGGTCGCGGGTGCACTGCTGGACCGCGGCTCGCGCGTGGCGTTGATGAGGCTCGACTACCTGATGGGCGCGACGTGCATGACCACGATCGGGGTGCTGTCGCTCCTCCACAGTCTGCCGACTGCGGCGCTGCTCGTAGTGGTGTCGGCGGCATCGATCACGGCTCCTTTGAGCCGGGTCGGCGGGAGGTCCCTCTTCCCGATCCTGGCGCCCAAGGCGCTGTGGGACCGATCGAGTGCGGCGGACTCGAGCGCGAACGTCATCGCCACCGTGCTCGGCCCGGGCATCGCCGGCGTCGCTGTCGCCGTGGTCGGTCCTCGAGTGGCGCTCTTGGTCCCGGCAGTCATCTTGCTGGGTGCCGCGGTGCTGCTCGTTCGTCTCGCCGTCCCGGACATGGCGTCCTCCGAAACCGGTTCGGTGCTCGCCGACGCCTGGGCGGCCGTCGGCTACGTGTGGCGTAATCGGGTGCTGCGGATGCTCGCGGGCACGATGACGGTTTTCAACGCCAGCGGCGGCATCCTTACGGTCGCGATCCCTTTCATCGTGCTAAGGGGCCTGCACGGCGGCTCGACAACAGTCGGCCTGCTCTTGGCCATCATGGGTGCCGGCGGGTTCATGGCAGGACTGCTCACCGGGCGCTGGGGGACCGAGAGCCGCGAGAGACACCTGCTTGCGCTGTCGTGCGTGGTGACGGCGCTGGCCTTCGCGATTCTCGCCCTGGATCACCACGAGGTCGTCCTGGTCGTGTTGGTGGCCGTCATCGGCATCGCGAATGGCCCGCTCACAGTAGCCATGTTCTCGCTTCGCCAGCGCGCGACCGACCCGTTGTGGTTCGGAAGGGCGTTCGCTGTCTCGATGAACCTGAACTTCGTTGGTAGCCCGGTCGGCGCGGCGGTCGCGGGCGCTCTGCTCACCCATTCGGTTCCGATCACGCTGCTTGTCGCAGCGTCCCTGGCCCTCGCCGGCGGCTTCTGGCCGGCTGTGTTGCCTGCGTCGAGTTATCAACCAGTGGGCCAGGTCGCGGCGACCACCTGAACCGCCCTTGGCCCTTCGCCCGCTCGATCCCGGTCGCGAGGTGCAGGCCTGCTCGTCTGGTGGCGGACCTTTTTGAAGCGGCGAGCCCCCGGCGTAGGTCGTCTTTGTACTGCCATGGTGCAGGCCGTCCAAACCATGCTGGAACTGGGCGTTTGGTATTTACTGAGAATTCGCCAGGAAATTAGCAGGGCCGAAGGACCCTATTAGCTCAGCAATCCGAGCAGAGGCGTCGATACCCACACAGTGCGAGTAGCCGAAGGGCGTCGCGTGGGGATCGGAGCAGCCGCGGCCGCGGCGTCGGTCTGTCTCGTGTTCGTCTTGTGGCTGATCATTCGCATCGGCGGGAGTACGGGCGTGCTCGATTTCGACGACGTCGTGACGGCGCTCGCGGCAATGACGGCGTGTTTGGCGTGCCTGTCCGCCGCTCGGCAGCACGGCGCCGCGCGCCGCTTTTGGCTATTGCTCGCCATGGCTCTCGGCGCCTGGACGCTCGCCGAGGTCATCTGGGCCGTTTACGACCTCGTTCTTCATGTGGCGGTGCCCGTGCCGTCTTGGGCCGATGTCGGCTACCTCGGGGCGATCCCATTGGCGGCGGCGGCGTTGTTGTGCCACCCGGGCATGCGCGCGGCCGGGAGTCGTAGGACCCTGGCCACGCTCGACGGCCTGGCGATCGGCACCGCCCTGTTGTTGCTGAGCTGGACCTTCGTGCTGGGGCCGCTGTGGCGGCACACCCACCTATCGACCGCGGGCGGCATTGTGGCCATCGCCTACCCTTTCGGGGACCTGGTCATCATCTTCCTCATCGTCCTCTCGGTGTGCGCCATGACTGCCGCGGGCCGCGCTCCGTTGCTCTGGGTGCTCCTTGGGCTGTTCGCGATGGCGATCTCGGACAGCACCTATGCCTACCTGGTTGAGGTCGGGCGCTACACGACAGGGAACCTTGTCGACGTCGGCTGGGTGGTGGGCTACCTCGCCATCGCGGTTGGCGCGGCGAACGAGGCCGGCGATGCTGTGGCCATCCTGCCCGACCAAGTGGGCGAACCTTCGCTCCTGTCGCTCGTCACGCCCTATGTTCCCGTCCTTTTGGCGCTGTTGGTCATGACCTTCGAAATGGAGATCAACCACCGGGTGGACCGGTTCTCGTGGCTGACCGGCTTCGGTCTCGCCCTGCTCGCGATCGCGCGCCAGGGACTCGTGGTCCTCGGCCGTGACGGTCAGACAACCTCGCCTTGTGAACAGGCCGACGCGCCGGCCCCGACGTACCCGGGCGCGGCGTTCGAGCACGAGCGCGTGGTGGCGGTGTCTCGGTCAGAGCTCACGAATGAGCCGGCGCCTTGACCGACATCCTGGCAAGCTCCGGAGCTCTCCAACAACGTCGCCCCGCGCGTCTCAAAAGGCCGTATCACACCTTCGTGCTCGCCCTCATGGTGGCAACGAGCACGGTCGCCACCTTCGACCTCTACCTGTTCGCCTCGTCCAGCTTCCATTGACATAAGAGACGCCCGTCGTATCAGGGCTCGACGAGCGTCAGCTTGTGGACCGGTGGCGCCGTTCAGGCGGTCAACTCGCGTAGAGGATCGAGAACGTCCCGCCGTGAGGACCGGCCAAACCGTTGCCGTTGCCCACAGTGCCGGTCGTCTGTGGCGGTCCTCCGGCGACGGGAAAGACAGCCCTCTCGGCGGAGTACAAGTAGAGCGGCTTGCCGTCATAAGTCACCTGTTCGGTTCCGTCAAGGCGGCGGATGACGCCCACGTCTCTTGCAGCGATGCCGGCAGCGACATGGGGCCTTCCCGTCGTGAGCAGGGGGACCCACTCGACGGCGCAGGTGCCGGTGCAGGCACTGGACCGCGAACGGTCCTTGCTGTAGGAGTAAACGGTCACCGCCATCGGACGGACGTTCGACTCCATCTCCGCGGCGACGGCGGTCCTGCCGTCCGGCAGGGTCTCGGTTTCGATCGTGGCCGGGCCGGCCACCGGTTGGCCTCCCTCCGACGACACGAGGAACCAGTACCCGTGCCAGGGTGGGAGCGGTTTCACCGTTTCCATGTAGCGCTCGCCCTGAGGCTTGAAGGGCCGTGACGGGGTGTCGAACAGGTAGAGCGGATGCCCTCCGTAGGTGACCTGGCGTCCGATGCCGCGGCGGTAAACGCTCCCGAGGAGCTTGGGGTTGACTCCCGGGCCCGCAACAGGTGCACCGGTGCTGGTGAGCGCGGGCCAGTCGTCGGTGTACCCATTGCCGATGATGTCGCTCATCGGACCGCTGCAGGTCAGAACAATGTCGTGGTCCGAGCCAGGGTCGAACCCCAGCTCCGCGGTTCTGCCGCAGCTGTACCTGCCGGCGCTGTCACCACTGAACTCATAGATCGGGTAACCGGCCAGTTCGTTGTCGACACCGCCCACAACGAGCACCGAGCCGTAGCTGCTGGTCTTAAGGACGGTCACCACCGTTGCCGCCTGAGCAGCTGTCTTGGCCGACGCTCCCGCCGGCGACATGAGCGAGGCCGCGCTGAGTGCTGCGGCGGTCATCGACACCAGGAATCGGCGCGACTCTCGCGCCAGTCCGATCTTCATTGTCCCCCCGTCAAACAAGCGACCGGTTACCAAACCCGATTCCGCAAGACATTACCGGTGTGCAAAGGCTGCGATGCTCACCGCCCGGCGCGAGCCACAGGCGCAACGGGGCCGGTAACCATCTTGGACGAGCGGCCGACGGTCGCGGACGCCGGTTGCCTCAGGCAATCGGTACCAGGGCTGTCGGCTGGTGGCCTTCTCGCCGGCTCAGCGGCGTCGTGTCCTTGTGTCGGCCGCTTTGATGATGAGCACAAACAGGTCATGCCAGTCAGGATCCGTGAACCCTGCCTCCAACAGGAGACGGGAGCAGCGCTTCTCAGTTCGGGCCTTGCCTCGGCGACTCGTGAGAAGCGTCGGGATCAAAAGCCGCGAAAACCGGTCTATGAGAAGGAGGCGTCCGCCCGGGATCAGTACCCTCGCGCACTGTGCGAGACCGGCCCGCTGATCGGTCCAGTGGTCGAATGAGGTCGTGCTCACAACGAGGTCGAAGGCTCCGTCCCTGAACGGCAACTGCTCGACGATGCCGGAGCAGTACTGAAGGCGCCTGTCCTCCGACTTGGTTCGGGCGATCTCGATCATCGCGGGCGCCGGATCGACGCCGACCAGGTCGGTCACGCCCGGGCACAGCCGGGCAAGGCGGCGCAGTAGATAGCCGGTACCGCATCCGACGTCGAGCACGCGGGAGAAAGCCGTCGTTCGACCGAGGGTGAGACTCGTGGTGCGATCCGCGATCTCCCGATGGAGCCTGCCGAGCCAGCCTGCCTCGTAATCCGGTGCACGCTCGTCGAATGCCGCAATTTCACGATGCCACGACGCGGGCCTGACAAGTCCGTCATTCCGTGACGTCTTAGCTGTCCTCTCCTGGGCCCCGACGAAGACCGTCGCTAGCGGTCGTGGAAACCCAACCATGTTGTCCCATCTTGTCATGAAGGAACAAAGGCGCAGGTGGGGATCCAGGCCCGTGCCGATGTAGTGAACAGCGAACCGTAGGACTCTCGATCTCGCGCTTCTCAGATCCCATCACGCACTGGACGATTCATCCAAATCCCTCGCAATTGGTTGTTCGTTCCGGACAGGGACTACGCCATTTCTTACTTGTTAAGTTAAGTATCAATCGCGGGGGGGAAGCCTGCGAAACATCGGAATGTGATCGAGAGTGCGAGGGGATAATGGCTCGGTCTGTAATCACCCGGGAGGGTCGCTGGCTACGCCCATACGGCATACGCGGCTCACGAATTGAGCGCACGGGGAGCGCATCGCGCGTCTCGCTCGCTGTTGAAGAGAAGATTTGCGCCGACGCCCCAGCCGAACAGCGGTAGCGCCTTGGACACCTCGATGCTCAAAGGCTCGGAAACGACCGAGGTTCGCTACCTCGTATTGCCCGACATCGCGAACCCGTACCTGCTCGCGATGGTGCGCTTCCCCGACGTTGCCCAGGCGATCAGCCAGGGACAGCCCGAGTGGCAGGGCGACCCGGGCCTGTTCGATCTCCCTTACGACCCGAGCAGCGTCGCGGTGTCGCCCGCCCACGCCGCTTCGATTGCGGCCCGCTGGGGCGCGCGCCTGCCTTCCGACAAGGAGGAGCCCGCATCCTCGCTGATCCGGCGTATGCCGGCCAACTGGTCCAACCTCTCGCCCGCGGAAAAGCGCGCCTGGTCTCTCGAGTACCTCGCCGGATGGCGACGGGCGGCCCCACTTTCCCGGATACGCCGTCGCTCGGCGCGCCCGGCCGACTTGGGCCAGGCCGGAAATGGGTTCAGCCTTCCCGACGCGACGGGCGACGGATCATCGCCATCCAACGGCTCTTATTTGGCAAGCGGTGGCCGGAGCAGACAGACGCCAGCGACCCGGGAACGCCGACGCCACGCCCGGGTGCGTGTCCGGGGACGAGCGCGCCTGAGCATTGGGCGCAAGACCGTCTTGGCGAATCTGGTCAATGTCAGCCAGGGCGGAGCAAATTGCGTGGTGGCGGACGGGGAGTTTCACCTCGCGCCCGGTGGCTTGATCGAAGCGCCCCTCATGTTCGAGGATCAGCTCTCCCTGTCCCAGGTCAGCCTCGACGTCGCCGCCAGCGTCGCCTGGAGAAGCGATACAGGGACCGGCACCCAGTTCGGGCTCGTGTTCGGTGAGCTGAACAACGATCAGGCCGAACTGGTCCAGCAATTCCTGTCGTCGGTCGGTTCTGAGACAGGTTCCTGATCATGCGCGTGAGCTCTCCCAGCACGGGAGAACAGCCGCCTGCGTCCGGCGGCGTGGCTCTCGAACAAGCGGAGCGTGGTTCGGTCGCAGGCTTTGTCGCGGGCGACGGGGACCAGAGCGTGAGGCCGGCGAGGGCATTTCGCTCGCGCAGGGGCGCCGACTACCGACTGCGGGGGCTGGAACTGGCCCGGCCGGAGACGGCCGCGAAGCCGGCGCAACCGGCAAAGAAGCTGCGGGCCCGGCAGAGTCGGCGAAAGCACCGCAGACTGGTAGTCAAGTGGGCCGTCGTCCTCGCCGTGGCCGCCGCCGCCGCCGTGTTTCTGAGGGCTTCTGTGTTCCAGCCCTTCTCCGTGCCTTCGGCTTCGATGTTGCCTACCCTCCAGGTCGGCGATCGGATACTCGTAGTGAAGTCGAGCCCCTTGGCCGGAGCCATCCGGACAGGGGATATCGTCGTCTTCCGCCATCCGAAGCCATTTCCCTGCAGCTCGGGTGAGGTCAAGGCCGGGGACCTCGTGCAGCGAGTGATCGGTCTGCCCGGTGAGACGATCTGGTCCGACGGTGACAGGATCTATGTGAACGGTCGCCCGCTGAGCGAGGCGGGCTGGTACGACTCGCTGTACGGGCAGGTCGGATCCACGCCGATACTCCGTACGACGATCCCGCAAGGCGAGTACTTCGTGATGGGAGACAACCGCTCGGATGCATGCGACTCCCGGGCGTTCGGCGCGGTTGCCCGATCGGCCATTGTCGGCAAGGTGTTCGCCATCGTCATGCGCGCCGGTCACCCGTACATCCACCTGTTCTGAGCCGCGCGCGGCTCCCAGGCATCCAGGTCCCAAACGGAGCCGTCAGGTGGTCCTCGTCACCAGGTTCGTGACGTGGTGCCGCCAACATGCAGGTGGGCGGCGCTGGGCCGGTGTGCTTGTTGCCCTGTGCAGCCTCGCGCCGCTCCTTGCTGCGTGCGCACAGGCTGACGCCGGACCCGCAAGGGTTTCCCTACTGCCAGATCCCGCTGCCAACGGCGCGACTTGGGCCTGGACCGCACGCTGCCTCTACGGTCCTTACTCGCACGGAACCTGTAAAGACGCGGGGCCCAGTCTCGGGGCCGCCCAGCTGATCGGGGATGAATGGAATCTGGGCGGCGGCGCGGCGACGGCCGGGTCGCTGGACATGTCGGTGAGCTCTCCCGGAGCGCTGGAACTAGAGGGTGACTTTCCCTCCACGCCGCCCTGCACTCAAGCCACCTGTCTCGCACCGAGCGCGAACACCTGGGTGCGCGGTTATCCAGACGTGCTGTATGGCTTCAATGAATGCCATACGGTCAGCCCTCCGCCGCAGTCCCGGGTCATGCCGATGCCGGTCAACGTCGCTGCCATCCCTACCGATCTCATCGGCACCACGACCTACGACTCGACGTCGCCGACGGTGACCTATGACGTCGCCTACGACCTTTGGCTCAATCGTTCGGACACGAAGAGACCCTGCAGAACAGAGGGCACAGTCGAGGTCATGGTCTGGACCGACTATGACCAGCAGGCGTTGCTGCCCTCGAGTATGCAAGTCGAAGACGTGACCATCCCGTTCGCGAGCGACGGGGTCGTCCACACCGGCACGTTCGCCTGGTCCGTCTACGTGAGCAACGTGTACGGGAAGGGCCAGACCGCACCGTGGGGCGGCACGGTCTGGTTCGTGTTGAACAAGGCTGACGTCGTCGCCAAGGGCACGGTGAGCGTCGACCTCAGCTATGTCCTTTCAGTCGTGGGCGCGCTCTTGCAGAACAACTACGGCTGGAACGACTTTCGCAAGAGCTACTGGCTCGACTCGATACCCTTCGGAATGGAGTTCGGCCCCGAGGACGGCGCTCTTTACGGCACAGGGCCGTCGTACTTCTCCCTCAGGCTCTCGTCCTACTGCCTCGACGTGGGGGCGACACTCTCACACGCAGCCTGCACCGGGTGAGTCCCAACGCGCCAAGGCGTGGCCGGGGCGTTGGACGGGACTGCTACCTGGTCGACAGCGTCACACTGCCGGTCGACACCCCGGACAGGTTCTCGTCAAAGGAAGTGACGATGGCGCTGTGGAAGGTCTCCGTCGTCTCGATCGTGCTCGCGTGGTCGCCTCCCGCCTGCTGACTGACGACGAGCGTGAGGGCGGGGATCCCCTTTCCGGGAACGCCGCTACGAAGGATCTCGTCCAAGAGCGCGAGCGAGGAGGTCTGAAAGCTCAGGCTGAACCGCCCCGCGGATCTCCCGGCGGACGTCCGCGGTTGTGAGAGCTCGACCGACGTCACGGGGTAGGCGACAGCCGCCCTGGAGCGGGCCGTGCCGACCTTGACAGAGAGCGCCGTGACGCTCGGCGAGGCCTGTTCAGTGTGGGCGACGACACCGAGGGCCCGGACGGCTCGGGGAGAGGTGAGCAGGTGGCCGAGCACGGGCAGCGAGAGCGTCGCCCCACCTGTCGGCAAGCCGGAGAGGTTCTCGTGGAACGAGGTGACGACGGCGTTGTAGAAGGTATCGGCCGCCTCGGTCGCGATCGCCCGCCCGCCGCTTGCCTGCGTGCGTGCAACCAGCGTGAGCTCAGGGACGGTCCTTCCGGACCCGTCGTAACCGAAGACCGCTTCCAAAGCGGCGAGCGAGGAGGTGTCGAAGCTCAGCTCGAGTCGGTCGGGCGAACCGGCTGCTGAGGAAAGCGGTTGAGACAGCTCGACCGAGGTGACGGGGAAATAGGTCCTCGACGGGGTCCCGCCCAGCGTCATGTAGACCTGCGTACCCGCCGACGAGTGGAAGACCGTGCGCTGATTGAACGTGTTCGCGCTCAGAAGCGTCGAAGGGGTGATGAAGGCACCCGCTATTCCCCCCGCACCGATTGCGAAAAGGAGAGCGAGAGCCGGGCCCAACACAGGCACAGGCGGCCGGCCGCGTCGCGCCCGGCGAAGACGCTGTTGCTCGAAGCGTTGCCGATAAGTGAGTGCGGGCAGCCGTTGCGCCCGTTGGTTCCACAAGGAAGCGACCGGCGAGCACGCGTACACCGAGCCCTGAATGGCGATGATGACGACCAGCAGCCAAGGCGGATGTGCTGATGCGGCGAGCAGGCCCGCCGAGGTGTACAGGGCGACCGCCAACAGGGTCTCGACGCGACTCAACCGCAGCGCAGTGCGTACCCTTTGGCGACTGCCACCGGACTTGGCGGTTCTCAAGAACACGCCGTCTCGTCGTGTCAGGCCCTCTATGCAGGCGAGAGCCGTGATCCAGGTCGCGGAGAGGCTGATCAAAAGGCCGAGGAAGGCGCGGCGATGAGACATGGTCGTCCAATGGCGCAGCGTCCACATCATGCAGATTGCGGCGATCAGGATGAGCGACATCGGCAGCAGTGACCGGTCGCCGCCAAAAGGCATGAGGGCGAAGCCGGAGCCGGAGAGCCGCAGCCCTGTTATCACGAGCAGTAGCACGGCGAAGCCGAACATCAGCAGGTCTCTCCACCATCCGAAACAAGCCATCAGATAGTCCCTGCGCTGACTGCTCGAGAGGTGGTTGTCAGGCGAGCGGTCGAAGGGCATGAGGCTGCGCCAGTGGAGGCGGAAGATCTGCATGGCGCCGAAGCACCAGCGGTGCCGTTGTGTGTTGAGACCGGCATAGGTGGGTGGCACGATTCCCCGGCCGAAGCAGCGCGGTATGTAGAGGCCCGCCCAGCCCGCCTTGGACATGCGAAGGGACGCCTCGGTGTCCTCGCTGATGCACCACTCGTTCCAGCCACCGATGCCGACGAGTGCACTGCGGCGGAACAGGCCCATTGTCCCTACAAAAGGAACTGAGTCGCGCTCGTTGCGCGAAGACATGACGGAGAGATAGAAGCCTTGATAAGAGTCGACACAGGCCGTGTAGTAGGCACTGCCCTCGTAGTCCCTGTTGCCCTCGAAGGTCTGGAGGAAGCCGAGGTGCGGATCGGAGAAGTACGGCACGGTCTCGCGCAGGTAGTACGGCTGGACGATGTCGTCGGCGTCGATCAAGCCGATGATCTCTGCTCGCGGGTCTGTGTAGCGGCGTAAGGCGAGGTTGCAGGCACCGGCCTTGTAGCCCGGCCAGGGTGCGACATGGACGAACCGGACGCGCTCGCGACCGCGGCAGTACTCCTCCACCGGACCGTAAACCGCAGGGTCCGAGGTGTTGTTGTCGATGACGACCACTTCGAAATTCGGGTAGTCGATCGCCTCGGCCGCCTTGATCGTGTTGATGAGAAGCTCGGGTGGTTCGTTGTAGGCAGGGATGTGCAGTGAGACGAACGGCTTGTAGGAGGGATCGGCGACCGGCAACGGGCGTGAGCGGCGCCGGCGGCACAGGACGTCGCTGACGTAGTTGATGTTCGAGCCCCACACTATGAAGGCCGCGAGATCGAGCAGGAGCAGGAATGAAGACGTCAAAGCTTCGGCGATCGAATGCGTCGCCGCGGCCGCGACATATCCCGCAAAGGCGATGAAGGTGAACCCTGCTGCGATATAGGAGGCGTGGAAGACCGAACCGACGATCCCGGTGTCGGGGCGGAGGACTATTACGACGACCTCGAAGATCACGAGCATATAGGCCGCTATCTCGAGCCCACCGATAGGCTTTCCCCACAGCTCATAGGTGGCAAAGCAGGAGAAGGCCGAGATCGCGACCGCGCCAAGAGCGGCTAGGAGGACTTCGGTCACCTTGGAGCCCGTCCACCTCAAGCGGGTGTCAAACTCCCGAAGTGGGCTCAGCACCAGCACCGTCGTGAGCAGCAGCTGCGCGAACGAGACGATGAACAGGTCGTAGAGATTGAACTGACGCAGCAGCACTTGGACGTCCCCCCTCGCAGTCGTACACCTCGCCAAAGCGTGCGAGCTATACCTTATCGTGCCTTTTGCGGCGGGCAAACACGGATTTTCCCGCCGCAGGCCGAGCTCCTTATGTGCTCACGGATGTTCCGTCCGGGCGGCGGACCCCTGAGTCGGCGAGGTCTTGCCGAACCCGTACAAGATGCCGTCTTGGACGCCGACATAGAGCATGTTCTCGCCTACACCCGGCGGGCTGAAGGCGTTGGTGTTGCCGACGAACCATGTCCCGAGGAGCTTCAGTCTCCGGTTCACCGGCACCGGCTCGTAGGCCTGGAGGCTCGCGCCGTCGATGACCCAGACGACCGCAGATCCCGAGGTGGTGCCGTCGGAGGTCACGATGGGACCCGATACCCCGAAGACCGCCGCCTGCGAGCCGTATCCGACGAGGCTCAAGGCGGGCAGACCACCTGTGGTCGAGTATTTGTAGACGTCTACCGCACCGGCGTGGCCGCTCGGGCTCTGAATCGTCGAGACGTAGACATAGCCCCCGTCGCCGGGCCAGACACCGGCTGTCGATATCGCTTGTCCGTTCGGCCCGTATTCCCCGACGACGTCGTCCCTCCCGCTCGGGCCTTGGTTGTGGCCACCGAGGTTGTCAGCGTTGAGCAGGTAGACGATGCCCTCTTTCCCAGTGGCGACAAGGAGATGCGGGTATTTCGGGGTGGAGAACTCAGTCGGCAACAGGACCGGTGAACCCGACATGTCCCAGTCGTTCTCGTCGGCCAGGGCGTCGTTGTGGATCGCGAAGAAATCCGTCGCCTTGAGTGAGCCGTCCTTTTGCACGCCGAGGCGGACGACGGAATCACCGAGGTTCAAAGGTGGCGAGTGCCCGGGGATCGAGCCATCGGGATGGTTGGTCTCGGGGCCTTCGGCATTCCCGGACGCGAACAGGATCTGACCGGGACCGTCGGAACTGAGACCACCGCTCGCCTGCCAGATGCCGGCTCCGCCGCCTTCGCTCCCTGGACCCGCTTCGTCGGTCCACAGCGTCGTCTGGCGGCCGGCGGTCGATACGCCCGCTACGAACCCGGCAAAAGGCGTGTGATCGCAGTGCGACCCGAAGGCGGCGTACACGACGCCGTCCAGGTACAAAAGGCCAGGCCTTTGCATCTCTTGCAGGGGACGGAACGCCTGTTGCGGGTTGTTGCTGGCTGGACCGTTGATCTCGACCGGGAAGCGGGGCATCTCGGCACCGGTGGCAGGGTTGATGGCGTTCATGAACCATCCAATCCCCGCACCGCCTGGCAAATGAACCTGATCGACGAGGTAGGCGACACCTGTGGTCGGGTCGATCGCCGGAGTTGAGGTCACTCCCAGGTAGGGGATCAGGTCAGGGCAGTGCACCGGAGCGTCTTCGAAGGGCGTCCCGATCTGGCGCGACCACTCAATGGCTCCCGTCGTCGGGTTGAGACCGTAGACCCAGTTGGTCTCCGTAGCGACGAGCAGAATCTTCCCGACGAGAAGGGGTTGCGCATAGATCTGGCCGTTGAGCTGTGTCTTGAAGACGATCCCGAACTGAGACGACCCTACGACTTCGGGGCTCAGGCCCGGCTCGTAGGAATACCAGCCGTCGCGAGAGTCGCCGCCCCGGTTTGTCTCAAGCTGAACGCTCTCGGGTGGGCCCGTCTGTTGGGCTGAGGCGGCGGCGCCCCTTTGCCCAGAGGTTCGCAGAGCCGCCCGCGTCTGCGCCGCGTGCCCGGTGGCCACGGCACCCGCGACTGTCGCCTCGGCCACAAGCGCAGAAAGTGCCAGCGCGACCGTCAGCACGAGCACGGGCCGCATTCGAGGAGACCGCGCCAACGGACCTATCTTCGACGCAGCCCCTGGTCTTGTTGTGGGCCCAAGTGCACCAGGCACCGAGCACGAGTCAGTTCTTCTTCCCCCTCGCAATGACACGACACGCCTCCCCCAGCGAACGCTCCAAGAAAACAGCCACAACTTGTTATCCCAGGGCGGCACTCACGTGGCCACGTCCGGAGCTGTCATGGTAGCAAGGGTGTGAGGATCTGCTGTTCGATCCCGTACTTCGATCCGGAACCGGTTCCCGGGCGGCTACTCGTCGGTTGGCGGCACCGTCGTGGGCAGCCATGCTGTCACGTCGGCACTGGACTGACCGAAGCCGACCATGTAACGGCCGCGGACGATGCGGAAACGGCCGCCGAGGAAGGCTTCGAAACTGCTGAGCGGCAGCACCACGGTGACTTGTCCGGATGCCTTCGGGACGAGCGTCACGGTCTGGAATCCGGCAAGCTGGCGCGGAGGCTCGCCGGCGCCGACCGGAAAGCGCACGTAGATCTCGACCACGTCGGTCCCGCTGCGTCTGCCCGCGTTGGTCACGGTCATGTGGGCGAGCAGGCGTTTGCCGCCCGTCCAGCTCAGGCTGACCTTCGAGACGGAGAAAGCGGTGTAGCTCAGCCCATATCCGAACGGGAACAAGGGCTGAACGCCATGTGCCTCGTACCAGCGGTAGCCGATGTCGAGACCCGACGCGTAGGTGACGGTGCCGTCCACGCCGGGGAAGTTGTTCCCGGCGGCTGCGCGCGCGGTCGCTTCTGTGGCCGGGAAGCTCAGGGGCAACCTGCCTGACGGGTCCACGAGACCGGTGAGGACCGCTGCGATGGCAGTCCCGTCGTCCTCCCCCGGGTACCAGGCTTCGAGGACCCCCTTGACACTTGCCAGCCAAGGCATGAGGACCGCGCCCCCGGTGTTCAGCACGACGACGGTCTCGGGGTTGGCTCTGGCCACCGCCTCGATGAGGGCGTTCGCGTCACCGGGCAGATCGAGGCTCGGCCGGTCGACGCCTTCGGCCTGGGGACAGCCGGCAAATACCAGGGCCACCTTGGAGTTGCGTGCGACATCGACGGCACGGGCGATGAGAGGTGAAACGTCCTCGAACCCGAGCTGTGGCAGGCGATCGCCGTCGACCGACAGCCACTCCACAACGAGCCTGTAGGAGCGTCCGGCCCGGAGTTCGGTCGTGGCGGACCAGCTGGGCCGAGCGTTGAGGCCCGGAGAGGCGAGCAGGCTGTGCCCGTTGACCGCGAGCCAGGTCTGGCCTCCATATTCGAGGGAGAACTCGTATACGCCACTGCGGCGAACGCGGATCGCGGCCTTCCACGACCACCAAGGGCCAGCGGGTGAGGAGGCGGTGCGGACAGGGGGGGTGATGCTGGTCGCCGTTTCGGGCCCAGGGTCGCCGGCACGCTCTGCGCCTGTCCGAGTCTCCGCCGGCAGAGGGCCGCCGCTCACAAAGTCAACCGAGGGGATGGGTTCCAGCACGCTTCCTGCCGGCTCACCGGCCGCAGTTCCGATCCTGGTGCCTTTGCGGAGAGCCTTTCGTAGGGCCTCGAGCGGGGTGATCAGGAAAGGGGGGTTGACGAAAGCGCTTCCTGCGCCCGCGGTCATGGCCGCGCTCTCGGCGTCCAGGCCGATGACCGCGACCGAGCGGGGCGAGCGTGCGAGAGGCAGCACATGGGCGGCGTTCTTGAGCAGCACGACCGAGCGCTCAGCGACCCGCAGTGCTGTCAGGCCATCACGTGGCGTTGCCGCCGGTGCTGCGAGATTCGCGGTCCGGGGGTGGGCGATCAGGCCGTAGGCGAACATCTCGGTGAGCACGCGAACGACGGCCGTGTTCAGCATGCTCAACGTGATCGAGTGCTGGCGGACGGCTCGGGTGATCAGCACCCTGGTTTCGTCTGCCTTGGTTGGCTTGATCAGGTCGAGCCCCGCCTGGAACGCTGGCGCCGGTGCGCTGACGGCCCCGAGGTCGGAGCGGACGAAGCCCGTGAAGCCCCATGAGCGCAGCAGCCCGTAAAGGCTCGGATCCGCGCAGTCGGTGACACCGTTCAAGACACCGTAAGCGCACATCACCGAGGCCACGTGTGCCTGAGTGACCACAGCCTGGAAGGGCTTGTCGTACAGCTCCAACAGGGCGCGCTCTGAGACGATCTCGCGGAGGGTCTTCCGTTGTGTCTCCTGGTTGTAGGCGGTGAAGTGCTTTGCGACTGCCATCACGTCGCGGGACTGGATCCCCTCAACATCCGCGACACCCATGACGGAGGTGAGGAACGGGTCCTCGCCGAAGGCTTCGAAGGTCCGACCGCTTTGTGGTACCTGTGCCAGGTTCAACTCAGGGGCCTGCACGGCGTCGAGCCCCTTGGCGCGGGCCTCGACGCCCAGCACCTCGCCATAGTCGTAGGCGAGCTCCGGGTCGAAGGTGGCAGCCAAGGCGACCGAGGCCGGGAGCTGGGTGACGCCGCGGAGGTCGAAGGCAATGCCATTCGGGCCGTCGACAAGCGTCAGCGGAGGGATGCACAAAGCGGGCACACCGGTGTTGATGTTCTCGATCCGACCGCGCCGGACCAGTTCGACAAAGCCGACCTTCTCGGCGAGCGTCATCCTCGCGACCACCTGAACCGCCAGCTGCTCGGGAGCAGCAGCGTGCCTCAGGGACTCCTGCACCCAGGGGCAGCGGCTGGAGGCCCGCGAGCCGGCGGGGCGACCTACGGGAAGGCTGGAGGATCCTCGGTTGCACGCAGCGACGACGAGCGCCACCGCTACGGCCACTGTCACGCGACCAAGGAGCGGCTGATGGAGGTTCACGTGTCGTCAGGCCGCCAGGTCGTGTTCATATCCCTGTCCTCGCGCGCTAACCGCGATGTCGCAACGTCTTCAACCCACGCACCGGTATCGAGCTGTAGATCCCTGCGTTTGGCCATGCCAACCCACGAGCCCGATCGCGTGTCCGGGAACCTGGCCGCCTGGCACGTGCACTATTGCACGAATGGCGGCGATCCTTGTCGCGCTCTGTTGAGTGCGGGAACGGCAAGGCGGCGGACGGTGCTGAGATGTCGCGACGACCTAGACCGGAGAACCGCTCAACTGAGGCTCACGACTTCGCCCATGAACTTCGGGGATTCGTCGACGGCTCTGGCCACTTTGGCCGGGCCCGACGGGACTCGGTGTCTGTGCGGCGAGGGAGACGGAACTGGCTGACCGGTGGCCTGCGACAACAATCGCCTGGCGTATTGGTCACATGGCCGCAACGGCGCGGGACTTCGTGCTGGCCTCGCGGCCTATCTAGGAACAGCGGTACCAGCCCTGGCGCGAGGTGGTCCTTGGTCGCTCTCTACGACGCCGCATGGGAGCCCCGTCTTGGCGAGGACGGGGGCCGTATGCCGCTTGCAACCCCGGAACCCGAGCTGAACGACCTCGTAGAGGTCGTTCGTCACCAGTGCGGAGGCGGGTCTGTTGCGAGCTCCCCAGTCGGTCGGGCTCCTCGGCAGGTGAAGGCTCAGCCCAAAGACGAACTGCTCAAACGTTTGGATGGACTACCAGCTGTCAGGGCAACCTCAGCGGCTCATCCTCCACCACCAGGCCACCGACCGCGGCCCGACCGGAATCTATTGGCCGTGCACTCAACACTGAACCTTTGCCTTGTCTGATCTCGATGGGCGCTCCGAGCACTGTGGTGAGCTGGAGAGCCGCCGAACCTGTGGCTTCATCTTCGGCGATACCGAACCTGGGTGCGAAGCATCGTGCCCGTACGACACCGGGCTCGACCCAGGCCCAGTAGAAGACGTGGTCGTGCTCGGGAAGGAGCGGTCCGTGCAGATCGTCGATGGCGGCAGGCAAGGCCAATTCGACTAGCGTCCAATCCGGCAAGCTTTGAAGCGGGGCGTCTATCCAGGTTCTGGTGTCAATGTCGCTCCAGGCCCGGACGAGTCCGCCCGGGGGCCGCAGCTCGAGCAGCGTCCGGTCACTGCTCTCGCGTGACAGCAGCCAGGCCGCGCCGACGAGGGGATGTCCGGCGAGCGCAAGTTCCGTGGCAGGCGTGAATATGCGAAGCGCACCTGTCGCCCGATCCTCGATGAAGATGGTCTCGCTGAACCCGAGCCGGCGCGCCACGCTTTGACGGTCCGCCTCACTTACGAGGTCGCCGTCGATCACCCCGAGGCTGTTTCCCCAAACTCCGTTCGTATCGGTGAAGACACGGAGCACACGAACAGGCGTCTCGATGTTGGCGGTCACAGCACCGGTCTAGCGCTCCTGTCGCCGACAGGCGAAATCGTGCGGCGGTCGCGGAGAGACAACGCCGTATTCCACTTCGGCATCCATTGTCCGGTGCTCGAGAACACACCGGTCGCGCTACAGGTACCGGGGCAGCGTGATGCCTGGCGCTAGGTCCGGCGAAGGCTCCGGCGTGCCCCGAACT
>Ga0181520_10006573_pt1 | contig 17677 bp, 16 predicted proteins | sample PEATcosm2014_Bin_29_FD_132451 | JGI IMG/M metagenome (GOLD analysis project Ga0181520, IMG submission 132451) | Peatland microbial communities from MTU Mesocosm Facility, Houghton, MI, USA - PEATcosm2014_Bin02_30_metaG | ecosystem: Environmental > Terrestrial > Soil > Wetlands > Peat | place... | reverse complement strand
CAGGCTCTGATTCTAGCCGGATGGAGAAGCGACAACCAAAGAATGATCGAAGCCGGAATGGATTCTTTGAAGTGGCTGGTTGCCGAGCAGCACCGCGACGACAAGAATATCTTCGTTCCAATCGGCTCCAACGGATTCTTTATCGAAGGAAGTGAAAAGGCGCGCTTTGATCAGCAGCCGGTCGAGGCTTGTGCTACCGTCTCGACCTGCCTTGAGGTGTACAGGCTCACGGAAGAGAGGCAGTGGCTTGAAGAGGCGCGCAAGGCATTCAATTGGTTTCTCGGAAAAAACGATCTGCAGGTTCCCCTGTATGATGCAGTCACAGGCGGATGCAAGGATGGCCTTCATCCTGACCGCGTAAACGAGAACCAGGGCGCTGAGTCCACGCTCTCGTTTCTGATGGCGCTGCTGGAAATGCAGTCGGCCAAAGTTGCAAGCGTTGACGAACTGCACAATGGAATGAGCCTCTCTTTTTGAATCACCTTAACCCAACTACCGAAGTGACCAAGCCCGCCGTTCAAATGCAGCATAAGCCAGGAGCCTGCGCAGAGCATCCACTGTTCGTCCGCCATGCCGGTAATCCACTACTCGGCCGCGAGCACTGGCCTTATCCCATCAATAGCGTTTTGAATGCCGGAGCCGTACAGTTGCCGGATGGAGATACTCTGCTTCTGTGCCGTGTCGAAGATAGAAGCGGCCTGTCGCATTTGTGCGTAGCGCGCTCCGCCGATGGCGTTGACAACTGGCGCATCGACTCCACGCCCACTTTGTTGGCGAATCCGGAAGAGTTTCCTGAAGAGATATGGGGCATCGAGGATCCGCGCATTACCTGGGTCCCTGAACTCGAGCAATTTGCCGTTGCCTACACATCATTTGCGCGTGGCGGCCCTGGAGTCTCGCTTGCATTGACCAAAGACTTCCGCACATTTGCGCGATACGGGGTCATCATGCCGCCGGAAGACAAGGATGCCGCGCTGCTGCCGCGCAGAATTGGCGGACGCTGGGCGCTGATTCATCGTCCGATGACGGCGCTGGGCGCTCATATGTGGATATCCTACTCGCCGGACTTGCGGCATTGGGGAAGCCACAAAATTATTCTCGAAGCGCGCCGTGGCGGATGGTGGGATGCCAATAAAATAGGCCTCTGCTCTCCTCCGATTGAAACCGCCAAGGGATGGTTGATGATTTATCACGGCGTTAGGCAGACTGCATCTGGAAGCATCTATCGTCTTGGCCTCGCTCTCTTCGATTTGGAAAAACCTGATATTTGTTTGCAGCGCGGAAACTCTTGGATCTTCGGGCCCGAAGCTCCTTATGAACGCAACGGCGATGTGAGCGATGTGGTCTTCCCTTGCGGACAAACCATCGGAGCTGACGGAGACACAATCAATCTTTATTATGGTGCGGCAGATTCCTGCATCGCTCTGGCCACGGGCAGTATTCGCCGCCTTCTCTCCTGGCTGGAATCGAATGGAAGTCAAACAGAGAGACGCGCATTTTAACGATGCTGCATTCGCTCCGAAAAGGTTGGGCGCATGATTGATTCTTCTTGGAACTGGCCCGATTGGCTGCCGCATCCTTTGTGGAGACGCACGTGTCCGCGGTGCGATTCGATGAAATTCAAGCCGGTGGAGTTGCGATCATTCTATGGCCTGCTGGCACTTTTCGCGATGCGCCCCGTTCGCTGCATCTGCTGCAGGCGAAGGTACTACTGGTTAACTTTTTGCACCGTGAATGCTGAGTAAGTCAACAACTCAATCGATGGGCGGCTTAACATGAGTATCTTTGTTCAATCATCGGCTCACACTTCCGCGCCAGGACCTCAAGCTGGAATAACGCCGCGCTGGCTTACGCACCTGGGCGCGCTGGGTCTTTTTTTCGTTGCGGTGATCGATTCCTCGGTGATTCCGTTGCCCCTGCCCGGCAGCACGGATCTGCTGTTATTGTGGCTAACCGCGCATAGCGGCGATCCATGGCTGCTGGCGCCTTGCGCCATTGCCGGCAGCATCCTGGGCGGATACACCACCTGGCTCATTGGCCGCAAAGGCGGCGAAGAAGCGCTGCGCCAATACGTGCCCAAGCGCCTGCTTGGGCGCATCGTCGGTTGGGTCGAGCGCCATCCAATCCTATCGGTCTTTGTTCCTGCTTTGCTTCCTCCACCCATTCCGCTCTTGCCGTTTGCGCTCGCATCCGGCGCGCTGGGCGTCTCGCGCCGGCGCTTTCTCGTGGTCTTCGGAACAGCTCGCAGCTTGCGTTATTGCTTTGTCGCATGGCTCGGAGTAACCTATGGGCGCGGAATCGTCCGCCTGTTTTCCGGCAGTCTTCAAAAATGGTCAAATCCGCTGCTTGGCATATTCGTGAGCCTGCTGGCCGCGGGCCTGTCCTTTGGAATATGGAAGATTCGCGGGCTGCGCAAGATCGATGCCGCGGAGAAACTCGCGCGGCATACTCGATATGCCTGTGCAAAATGATCGCGTTTGAGATGGATTTTATAATGTAGTCCATTCAATCAGCACAAACCTGTTTGGAATTGTCATGATGCGTATTGCGGACAATAATTTGCCGGGGAGATGATCCCCGGCCAAATTCACTTCGCTGGAAAAAGTCCAGATCGCAGAGAGGAGTATCCCACTATCTACGTCCGTTTCCGCCCGATGAACGAGGCTGAGGCCGGCGCGATTGCAACGCCTGCTGTTGCGCCGTATGTTTCTGCGCCAACTGTTGTGTCTGTTGCTGATGCTTCTGCTCCAATTTCGGTGTGTTGGCGTTCGTCGTCCGTTGATGTTCTGCATCCTGTTTCTGCTGAAGCTGCTGCCGCTCTTGGTTTTGCGTGGCAATCAACTTGTCCTGCTTTGCTTCGTACCTTTGATCCGCCTTTGAATTTCCTGAGTTGACGGCAGCGGGACGCGCGATCAGGGGAAGGTCGTTAGGATGAACCGCAGAACGGGGCGCGGTTGTCTGCTGAGGCGCAGCCGCTTGGTGATCGTTGGAACCAATCGGCAACGTTTTTTCCGCCGTGGAGGGCTGGCCGTGATTCACAGAAGCACGCGAGGCTGGATTGGCGCGCGCGGTTTGCGCATGACTGGTTTGAGCAGCAACGGCCGGGATATGTCTTTCTCTTGCGGCAGTCTCTTGCTGCGCGCTCGGACGCGCTTCGACGCCACCTTTTCCTCCATTGAAACTGACACGGTTGCTGCTGCCGCCGTGCTCAATATTTTCGTTGTAGACATTTCGATTGATCGTGATGTCCACGTTGTTCACGGAACGGTTATAGAAGAAGTGTCCACCGTCCCAGCGGCCGCCGCCGTAGCCGCCGCCCCAATAGCCGAAGCCGTAGTTGATGCCGCCATAGAAGCCGACTGTCGGCCCCCAGTAGCCGTCATTGAAGAAGAAACCGCCGTCGCCCCAGCCCCAGTAGCCTGGTGTCCAAAGAAGGCCTTCTTCCGGCGCCAATATCCACGCGCCATCTACCCAGTAGTAATCGGAGACGCTATCGTCATACGCCCAATAGCCGGGTGTCCAGAGATAGCCGTCTCCGGGGCAGATGGGCTGCTCAACCATCGGCAGCGCAGGCGGGCCGATGGAAACTCGTATGCCGATCTGCCCGAAAAGAACGGCAGGAATGGCCAATGCAAGAAATGCTATCAGAATCCGGATGGTTTTCATAAAACTCCTCTTGCCAAACCATCCTTCGATTGCCCGGTTATGCTGACCAATTTGGGCTGCGAGGATTGAAAGGCGGCGCATTGCGCGTTATAGTCAAGGCTTACATACGGACATTATTCAGTCTGTGTACAATCGCTCACCCTGCGTGAACATTGCATGAAGGAAGATCTACACAACAAACATCGCAACACCGGCCGCGAACATGGCTACAGTTGTTAGTGCAACGACAAACCACCCTAGGCGGGAGCTCGGCTGGCCCTGCATCAGATTTTTGTCCGCTGCCACTATCAGGATTCCGACCAGTAGGAAAGGCGCCAGTAGTCCATTGATTACGGCTGTCCAATAGAGAGCCTTTACAGGGTTGATACCAACAAAATCTAGTCCTACGCCTACTCCCGTTGAACCCAGAATAAGTGCGTAAAACCAGCGCGCACGTCTCAGTTTCAGGTTCAGCCCCTGACGCCAGCCCAAGGTTTCGGCAAAGGCGTATGCGGTCGATCCGGCCAGCGTGGGGATGGCGAGCAAACCTACACCGACAATCCCCAGCGTGAACAGTGTGGCAGCGAAGTTGCCTGCAAAAGGCCGCAATGCTTCGGCTGCCTGGCGCGAGGTTTCGATCTGCGTAATGCCGTGCCGGTTGAGAGTAATGGCGGTGGTCAGAATGATGAAGAACATGACCATATTGGAGAAGAATGCGCCGACGCCTACATCGATATTTCTCAGTTCAAGCTCTTGGGGCGTTGCGCCCCGGCGTTTTGTAAGCGTACTCTGACCGGCTGACTTCTCTTCTTCAACTTCCTCGCTCGCCTGCCAGAAAAACAGATACGGGCTGATGGTGGTGCCGAGAATCGCAACCAGCATCGCCCATTCATCTCTACTGTGAGGCAATGAGGGAACGAGTGTGGCGCGCAGTACATGGCCCCAATCGGCTCCCACAACGAACGCGGTAATGGGATAGGCGAAGAGTACAAGGACCAGCCACTTGAGAACGCGCGCAATCTGGTTATAGTGGAACCGGACCGTTGCCCAGCATATCGCAATCGCAAAGACAATAACAAACCAATGTGAGTTGATCCCCGACAGCATGGCAGCCGCATCCGCCATGCCCGCTAGGTCCGCGCCTATATTAATCGTGTTTGCGGCCAAGAGGGCGATGACAAAGAAGATCAAGAGCCACCGTGGAAATCGCTGCTTGAAGTTACCGGCCAGGCCCTGCCCGGTCACCTTGCCGATGCGCGCGCACATCATTTGCACAGCGGCCACCAGAGGCCAGGTAACGAGTGCGGTCCACAATAGACTGGTTCCAAATTGAGCGCCGGCAACGGAATATGTGGCGACGCCAGAAGGGTCATCGTCGGCGGCCCCAGTAATAACACCGGGGCCGAGCGATCTCAACAGTCTTCGAAACCATTCAGTTGGCGACGACGCAGTTATCGGTTTCTGTTCTTGCTTGCCGGAGCTGCGCCGTGTCAAAATAACTACTTGCACTAGCTGGATTTAACTTTCGCGGAGGGATTTTTCAAGCCCAGTTTCACTTGAGCGTCAAAATGCAACTCGGTGTTCTCAAGTCCATCATGGATGACTTCTTTTGCCTTGCCCCAGGCACCTTCAGCCTTGCCCATTACTTGCTGAACCATGCCTTCGGCCCGGAGTTTGGGATTGTCTGTCAACTCACCCGCCCTGCGTTTGGCGCTTCCGGCCACTTCGTCAATCATGCCCTTCATTTGATCCTTGTTCATAAATCTCCCTCACGATCTTTGAAGCCGTTGTATGACTCTTCAATTGTCCTGAAGATACCGCATGATCTGGTGATGTACTGAGCAACAGTGAACACCAAGATGTGAAGCGCCAAAACCACCTGACTCTTTCCGGCAGCTTCAGTTAGAGCTCCTGATTTCTTCTGATCGTTTTTGCTCAGACGGCATTCTCTTTTGCCTCTAGTGTGGAAACTACCTGGTGCGCCTCAGTGCGCGGAAAGAAAGTGACGCTGCGCATGGGTAGAAAAGGTGGATTGCATGAAAAAACTTATGGCGTTTGCGGCAGTACTCAGTATGACAAGCGTATGCTGGGCGGGAACCGGTCGTGAAGCAACAGTTGACCGGATGGATCATGCGGGCGCGGTGCTTCACGAGATCATGTCGGCGCCGGACCGAGGCATTCCGGAAGAAGTTCTGGCGCATGCCAAATGCGTTGCAGTTGTGCCGCACATGATCAAGGGCGGCTTTATCTTCGGCGCGGAAAATGGCCGCGGCGTGGCCACTTGCCGCACCGAAAACGGCTGGAGCGCGCCGTCCTTCTTTACCATCACCGGCGGCAGTTGGGGATTGCAAATCGGCGTTGAAGGAGTTGATCTGGTCATGATTTTTCAGGGTGACCGAGGAATGCAGCGCTTGATTGAAAGCAAGTTTCAGATAGGCGGGGACGCCTCCGCGGCCGCCGGCCCAGTGGGACGCCACGCCACAGCCGACACCGACTGGGAACTGAACACAGAGATTCTCACTTACTCGCGGGCCAAGGGCCTGTTTGCCGGACTTACCCTGACCGGCGCCGATGTTCGCCGCGATGATGATTCCACTGAAGCCATTTACGGCCATGATATCTCGACGCACCGCATTCTGAGCGGAGAGGTATCCGTGCCCGCATCGGCGCATGAATTTCTGGATGCCGTCCGAGATGCCAAGGCGCAAGCCATCGCTTCCAACTAACAATCAACAGTAAAATGCGTTCAGAAAGCCGGGAACCATTACGGTCCTCCGGCTTTCACAACGCGAAAATGGAGCTATCATGCTTTGGACAATCTTTGTGATTCTTCTCGTTTTGTGGCTGTTGGGTTTCAGCCTCCATATCGCCGGCGGGCTGATTCACATCCTGCTTGTTGTTGCGCTGGTTGTCCTGGTTATCAACCTGATCTCCGGGCGGCGCAGTAATTTTTAAGGTTAAATTCCTCTGTGAGGAGAGCCTTCTCTATTGAAATAGGTTTGAGGTCTTGTACTTCCCTGGCGAGACTGCACGAACAAACTAACCGTTCAAAACCATCGTCCGATAGAGCGTGTCGCGCTGCACGTGCTTGAAGCCGGCGTCGAGCAGGAGATTGACGAAACGGACACCTTCCGCCTGGTCGGAAGGCGAAATGCCGAGCCCACCCATGGGTATGCCGAGATGAGCGAAAACACTCAATTCCAGCTCTAACTGGCTCTGCAGCTAAGCTACCCTGCGGCACAGCGAATGTAGAGTCGAACAGTAGTGTTCGCCATAAAAAATCCTCCGAGGGTTAATACTCAGAGGTTGGCGATTCATACCAGTTTATCGTACCTGTGACTGTATCTTATTGATTCTAAATAATGGCGGAGAGATGGGGATTCGAACTTACAAGCAAGTCATTTATTTTCAATACAAAATAAATTAAAAAGCAAAAATACCCCCAATAATACATCCAAGAGATTACTCCCGAGGTGTGATATCTGAGTATCCCAGAAACCCAATCTCACCCGAACATCTACCGTATTTTAACTTGCGCACCATCACTCTGCCAACAACGCCATCTGATATCGCTCAATATTTTTCAGAAAATGCACTGCTGGACGTTCACATATGGAGGTTAAATGAATAGGATGCAAATTATGAGCAATGATAGTCTCATCATAGAACGCGCAACGCCCACCATCCTGATCAATCGGGCTGAGGTTTTGCGCCGGACGGGGCTAAAAAAATCCACTATGTATGGATTGATACGTAAAGATAAATTTCCCCACCAGGTGCAGAAATCGGAGAACACGGTCGGATGGGTTGAGGCGGAGATCGAAGCCTGGGTCCAGGAACGAGAGGCGCTTCGGTCTGGCCCGCCTGCCAAGAAAGCCAAGATGGCACTGCGACCGGTTCCGATGCCACCACCCCCTGCGTTGCGTATTGATTCGACACAGCAGAAGGTATTACCAATGCCAGCTCCGCCGGCGAGGCTGACCCCACAACTACTTAAAAAGCTGACTGAAGGAGCAACATACCGGTTGAAGGCGTTTGAGCCGGAGATGTTTTTTGATGCATCAACAGGCAAACTGTGGCAGTGCGTGATGCAGGTGGAAACGCAGATATCTTACGGTTCTGGCAATGAATAAACGCACTCCGTCCCGAATTGATTCAGTTCGCGATTGCACTCTAGTTCACGATCGGTATCAGGCGAGGTGAGTTGTTCAACCTTACCCTGAATAGATCCTCGAATCTCGCTTACGCATTTTTGAGAGATTGCGCTGATCCGATCTGCCATTCCTGGAGGAGCCGCTCTCCAATCGCCAAAAATTCTGGGTGCACTTTGATATAGGCGCGGACCTCAGCGGAAACGCTGATGACAGCGTCCTCGATCTTCCCAAAAATCTCTCTGACCCTGGATGGCGTGCAGCCCGCGCGGGTTTCCCCGAGCCGTTGCAAATCTTTGGCGCACGGCCAATTCGTGCTGCCATTCAGCGTAAGCGCCATGCGGTCTTGAGTGAGATAGACCGTTGTCGTCACCAGATCGTAGACGGGAGCTATCCTTGCTTCCCCCAGAACATCATCATAGACAATACCGAAATTCTTCAGGTGCGCATCGCCGTTGCGCAGCACGCAGTTGAGGACGATCAGCGTGAAGAGTTTTTCAAGATCTTTACACACGCTGGTTGAATTCGCGAACTGCGTGAATCGCTTGTGAACCGAGGTTTCGTAGCTGCCGTTGTATTTCTGATCGGTCCGCTTGGCGTTGAGTACGCAGAAATCTTCGAAGCCCCGATAGCTGCCATCGATCCGAAGATCAAAGCGGTCAACGACCAGCGCCCCGGCATCCTCAGCGAGCTGGCAGGGGGGCACCTCAAGGCCGCAGCGTTGGGCGACTTTGAGGCAGAAGTACTCGTTCGCTGCAAGCTGCGGATATTCATTCGCCTCCCAGAATTTGATGATGTGGGTTGCGCCCCGGTAGCTCTCGGATAGGCGCGCGCCTGGTGCTTGGGTGGCGGCAAAAGCATTTTCGTCCCGGATAAGAAATTTAGGCTGGACACCGCTGATGCCGGAATAGGATGCGAATTTATCGATGAGGTAGCGGTACAAGTCGCCGCCTCGCCGCTGGGCAAGAATCTCATCGACAGACTGAAATGGAACCTCCTCCACCAACTGATCCTGCTGGCCGGTGTAGCGAATGCGCCCTATTTGGGAGCGTCCGACAACAGCCAGCAGATCAAGATCGTCAAACGTGCCCGTCGCTTTGGCAAATGTCAGGCGGAGCCGCTCACGCAGCGCGCCTTCAGGAAGATTCATCTCGAAGATTGGCGGGATGCCAAAGCGCATATCCCACGACGGAAGGCGCACCGGCATGGTGACCGAAACCGCGCGCGCTGGGAGGGCCTGCGGCAGATAGAGAAAGGCGCTGCCGCGCTCGCTGACTCGGTCGAGCAGTCCGGCTTCAACCGCGTCGGTCCAGACTTTGATCATTGCGTTCCTCCTCCATCAGTTCCTCCAGCGTCGGCCGCTCAGAGATGGCCGCTTGCAGCTTCAGTTCCATGCCGATGGCAGAAAGTATTTTGCTGATCTTGGAGAAGCCCAGTTCACCGATGCGGCTGTTCTCCAAGGCATCCAGCGTGGAATGACCGACAGCCGCCTTTTTGGCCAAGGCGGACTGGCTCAATCCAAGCGTCTTGCGCCGGGCTGCAATCTGTTCGCCTAGTGAAGATAAAGTCAACATTTGCATAGTATATGAGGTTTATTGTCGTTTGTAAAGTATTTTACCTTGTATACTGTGTGATGTCGTAATAGTAGTGATGATCCTAGGCGTCATCCTCATGATTGGTTTATTTCAACAGACAAGGAGCGCCTCAAAGTAGGTTGGTTTTGGGTTGAAGCCATATTCTTGTGGCACAGAAAATGGGCTGATCGCTTTAGAATGTTATACCTTCCGTCACGCCTACCGTTTTCTGTTGGACGACAAAGGATCTTCGGTCGGGGTACAGTAAAAACTGTTACTCCACGCCGACATCGTGATGACTATGAATTACGGCAATGCTTACATGAAGTGCAAGCGCTCTGCCAACAACGTATCCTGCATTTAATCCTGGCAATTGATAGTACCGATGATTCAGTCGTTCCTCTGAACTTGGATCAAATGGAGTAAAAGGAATGAATCTTCTAGACGTCGACAGAGTGTTGCGGTATGGCTTTATTGTGGAATACCTCAACGAAATCGGTCTTTCCCCCAGGTCTTATAGAGGCCAAGATAGCCGTAGTTCTCCGTCTGTCCTGCAACTGAGTGCCCGTAGGCGAAGAGCAATTGCAGTCCAGGCGACTTGAAGTGATAATAGCCGCCCGCGTCGATCATCGTGGAGGATTGAGTCTGTGCCGTGGCGAAGCCTTCACGTGCATGAGAGAAAACCTCCGCTGACAACTCAAGCTTTTTGCTGATCTCGCGCTTCACGAGAAATCCGCCATAGAAATAATTGCGATATTGCGTCTGTGGAACAACAGCATAGCCAAGGCCGCCGCACAGGCTCCAGGGGCCGAATTCTTTTTCTTCCCAGATAGGGAGTTTGTACCATACCTTGCCTACACCGAGTCCGCGCGTAGAGTTGCCGGTGGGAATCTCGAACATCGTGAACGAGCCGATCTGCGGGCGGTGATTTGTCTGCTTGATAAAACCGTACTTCACGCCCAGTTCCATATCCGTCAAGCCAAAGGCGCTGGGCCCCGCACCGGCAGGAAGATAGACGGGATTGTTCAGCGGACAAGCGATGCCCAAAGGCAGAATCGCATGGAGCTGAATATTGGGAATCGCGCCCCAATTGAACTCAAAGGCTGGGCCAGTCGTGTCAATCTCCACTGGAGTTCCGTCCACTGTGCCAAAGACGTAAGCCTCGTAATGCCCGAGGTCAACCGGCGTCGGATCGTCCGTCTGAAAGGGAGGACCGGCCTGCACAGAGAGCAGGCGAGTGGTCAAGACCGCGAGAAGAAATATTCTCGTAAAGCAATGTATCGCCCTCAATGGCATGATCTGATTTCCCTCAGTCATTTGATGATTTCAAAAAGCAACGCGATTCGACAGCGCTTCCATGATCGAATCGCGTTGCCTCTCAGAACAAATCGCCGATGGGCGGAAAGGTCAGCAACACACTGAGACCGAGAAACGCAAACGCGATGACGTTGATGCGCCGCAGAGAAACCGTCCTCTTGCGCCAGCGCCATTCAAGGATTGCCCACGCGGCAAGCCACAGCAGAATGGCCACAGTGGTTTCGCCAGAGAGCGCGCCGGTGGGCTTGTAAAAGACAAACAGGTTCTTCACGAATGCGGATTTGTCGGCGGCGATTGCGAAGGCGGCCACCGCGCCCGAGCCGATGCCTGCCGAAAGAATGGCAGCCGCGCCCGAGCCGTTGGGAAGGCTGATGGAAATTTCCGAGACCTTGTTTGTTTTTATGCTCATGGCTATTCTCCTTGAACCAGACGAATGGATTGGCCACCATCGACGGGGGCATTCTTATCGAGCATGGCACCGAAGAATCCGGCGATACCAGCCGCGAAGAGTGAAAGCGCAGTGAATCCAAGCAGCGCGTAGCGAAGCTGCGGATGATGTTTGAGGTCGCGCGCATAGCGGATCGCGATGAACGCGGCCGCGGTGATGGCGATGGGGACAAGCCAGGCGACGTGCTCCTTCCACTCCATGCCGATCAAGTGCCACTGGCTGGTCGTGGGATGCGATAACAGCAGCGAGCGCGGATAAGCGCCTAGACTGACCGTGTCTTTGGGTGGCGTAGCGCGATACCACGGATAGATGATGTAGGTTCCGGTGAGTACGGTGAGCCAGGCCAACGCGGCCATGATGCTGAGATAGATGCCGAGGAAGCGACCTCTGCCTGCCTGATTCTGCGGCAAAGGTTCGGTAGAATATCGTTGATAGATCGCGACAATCGCGCCTGAGCAAGCCAGCAGATAGAGCGCGCCGAAGCCCATACCGTGAATCAAAGTCCAAAGACTGCGGGTTGTGATTTCCATTGTGACCTCCTGGGGAATGTGAGATTGAAATCAGGCTATGGATGCGATTGCGCAACGCTGGACTGCTTCCCATCCACTGCCTGCAAAAGGGCCGTGCTGCCTGCATAGAGCTTGACCGAATTATGTCGCGAGGCGAGAGTGAATGTTCCGCTGCCATTCTGGCCGTTGTCAGCCAGAACCGTGTTGGCATAGCCGTAGACGCCGCAGGCGCGTGGAGAAAAGATCGAGACCGACTCTTCACTCTCTGTAGCGGGGCAGGAGAACGTGGAACCAGATGCCGAATCAACTCCTGGAAGAAGGCGGGCGAAGACTCCATTTTGACGGTTGTATCCGATGATGTCGCCATCGCTTGATCGAATCGCCTCGGTGAATGGATCAAACTCGCCGCCTCCAATCAACCGCATGATTCCACGCGCATCTTCCTCATCCAGGTATTGAGGGCGCGCCGCTTGCTCGGAATCAATCGGATCAGCAACAGCGCGTACAGAGAGATTCACATTCAAGATAAGATCGCCATTCACGATGCGGTCAAAGTGAATGGAGAGCAGCGAGGGCTTCTGGCGCGCATAGGGCGTGGAATCGATCTGCAATCGATGAGCCTCCACGACGTGACCGAGCAAGGTTGTTCCCTTGGGAAAGCTTCCGCCGCCGGGCAGAAAAACAATTTGCAGCGTCTTTGCGGTGACCGGATCACCAGGCCTTGCTTTGTTTGCGTCCACTGCTTTCACAAATCGCACGGGGATAACGGTTGGCGCAGACAGCGTAATCGGCGCGGCAGCTGCGGCAGCGATCAACCCATTCAGAAAAACAAGAAAAAATGCAGCTCTGAAAAAAAGTCTTTGAGTCGATGATTGCATGATGAATATCCTTTCATTGATTTGGCAAGAAACCATGAATACATCAATTGCGGCGCTCGATCTTCTGAGCGCCGCGACCGATGGTTTGAGGATCAACAGGCTGGTTAACGCCCCGCCGATCAGAAGGTGATCTTGCCCGCAAGTTGAACCTGGCGCGCGGTGCGTTGGAAGGTTGAGTCAGAACCTGCCGAGGAGATGGTTCCGAAAGCGGCAGTACCAACGGTGGCCCCAGGATTGTTAAACTGCGGCGTGTTGGCCAGGTTGAAGAATTCGGCGCGCAGTTGCAGGACCTTTGTCTCTGCCAAGTGAGTGTTCTTGAAGACAGAGAAATCCGCCGTTTTGGTGCCTGGTCCTTGCAGGATATTGCGTCCAGAGTTACCCCACGTTCCTGCAGTTGGATTCGCAAAGTCGGCGATGTTGAACCAGGCCGACTTGGTCCGCTGGCCTGACGGTAGTGATCCGTTGCCGCTGGCGCCGATGAACTGCGCCCTGGGAGTCAGTCCATCACCGACGCCGCTGGAAGCAGAGACGGAGAAAGGCAACCCATCGGAGAAATTGAGAATGGCGTTCACCTGCCATCCCTTGACAAAGCCACCCAGCACTCCTTTGGCCTTGAAGGGAAGTTCATAACCTCCGCTGGCTACAAAGCGATTGGGAATATTCAAGTCAGAGTTTCCGTAGTCGGCGCGAATGTTGTAGGGGTTCAAAACACCGCCGGGGCTACCCGATCCCTCGTCCAGTGAGTGGCTGTAGCTGTATGAGGCAAGGAAGTTCAAGCCATGCGCGCGGCGCTCTGCGGTGATTTGCAGCGCGTTGTAGTTGGAGATCTGTTGAGTCTCTAACAGGTTGATTTGCGCAAAGTACGGATAAGGCCTGTTGGCGGTCACGTTCGTAGTTCCCGGAGAACCAGCGTTGATGTCGCGCAGATCGTCAAGATGAACTCCCTTCGTGCCGACATAGGCAATTTTGATGACGGTGGAGAAGGGAATCTGCTGTTCGAGTGTTGCGTGCCACTGCTCGCTATAGGGAGTCTTGGCATTCGGATCTTGCGCATAAACGGGCAGGCCCGCTGGCAGATTGCTGGCCGAGGTAACGGCGGTGTGAACGAATCCATTCGATGAGTAGTTGAATGGAGTACCATTCGAGGCCGCCGCGCCGTAGGTTGCGGAGTTATTGAAGGCCCAGTAATTGTCTGTCGGAACATTGGCTGAAAGGCCGCTCGAATTGGTCACGTTGGGCGCCGAGTAGTAAATTCCAAAGCCCGCATGGAAGACAGTCTTGCCGGTGATTTTGAAGGCAAATCCGATACGTGGCGCAATGTTGAGCTTGTTGTCGTTGGCTCCGCTTCTTGGAATGCCGTTGGTGCCAACTTGCTCCAGGGCTGTCGTCGAGATGGATGGAAGGAAGTTGTATTCCTTGTTATTGACCTCAGTCCACGGCCAGCCAAGAAAGTTTTCGTAGCGAATGCCTGCATTCACGGTCAGCCTGTTGGTCGGCTTGTAGTTGTCCTGCACGTAAAAGGACAGATCGCTCTGCCGCAGACCGACTCCCGTCGGATAGGAGTAGGTTCCGCTCTTGGGAGCGCCGAAGAGCAGGTCGGTCCAGGCCAGGCCCGTGTACGACGTGCCGTAAGATTCAGAGCCATGCTCCGCGCCGGTCTGAAACATGTTGTACTGCAAGCGGACAAACTCTAAGCCGAGGTCCAGTGAGTGTTTGCCGCGAACCCAGTTCACATTGTCGTCTGTTTGATAGTTGTTGGTTCCAATCACCGTAGGACTGTTGCCCGCGTCACCGATCGACGTACTTCCCGAAAAACTCAGCACAGGCAGGCCGTCGGAGCGGGGATCGTTGGCAATTTCTACGCCGGGAATGCCGAGTTGCGTGGGCAAGCCAAGGCCCGCATCCCAATTCTGCGCATAGACAAAGAGCCGCGACCAACCGAAGCGGGCGGTGTTTACGATGGACGACGATAAGATGTGCGTTTCGCTGAGAACGGCTTGATGCGACGGATTGCTCGCCGGTCCGCAGATCACTGCTCCCACCAAAGGATTAGGAAGCGTACCGGGCTGGCTAATGATGTCGTGCCCCTGACTGTAGCGGCCAAATGCGCTGTCCTTCTCAGAGAATTTTTGATCGATCTTCACGTCGAAGTCGTCTTCATTCAGCGTCTTTACCGGGTTGTACAAGAAGTTGTTCGCGGTCGTCTGCCCAAGTCTATTAGGCGACGCGTATTTCTGATAGAAATTCAGAATATTCGCGCCGGTCTGATTCACATCGGCCAAGGGAATAAAGTTGTTGACGTATGCAACCTTGGTCTTTGGATTTTTGATGGTCTGCGTATAGGCGGAAAAGTCGTATCCGGTTGGAGTCAAGACGAAATCCGGAACGGTATCCACATATGTGAATCCCTGGGCCAGGCGCTGTCCAGAGTAGTCAGCAAAAAAGAAGGTCTTGGGATTGGCCTGTTTGTAAAAGACCGGGCCGCCAAAGGTAAAGCCGAATTCATTTTGCCGCAGCGCAGGCTTGATGGCCGTTGCGTAATAATTTCTGGCGTTGAGAGCGGAGTTGCGAAAGAACTCGAAGACTTCACCGTGATAGTGATTTGTTCCTGACTTGTAGATCAGGTTGATGGTGCCGCCATTGCCGCGCCCATAACGCGCGTCGGCGTCCGTGATCTCTTCGGAAAATTCCTGAATGGCATCGATGGGCGGGAAGATCACAACAGCAAGTCCGTTGTGATTTTCATTGTCGCCAATACCGTCCAAGAGCAGGCGGTTTTCCTGATAGCGCAGGCCTGCGAAGGCATAGGACGATGGGCCGCGCTGTTGGGTGTAGGGAACGCTGACCAATTGCGTTTGGGCAGGAATGACGCCTGCGCCCAGACCCAACAGCTCAGCAAAGTTGCGTCCATTCAGAGGCAGATTCTTGACCGCTTCCTCAGTGCGGAGATTGCCGACGCTGGAGCTTTCCGTCTCCAGCAATTCGCCGGAGGCTTGAACTTCGATCGTCTCCGCTGCGGTTCCCACCGCCAGATTCGCATCTGCGGCAACACGTTGACCAACTTCCAACCGGACAGATTCAACGACTTTGCTGAATCCTGCAACATCTATCTGCACTGTGTAGTCGCCGGGATGCAGTGGCGGAGATACATAGATGCCCTGCGCATCAGTGGATATGAGGGTTGTTAACCCAGTTCCGGTGTTGCGCACCGTCACATGAGCGCCGGGGATCACCGCGCCGGTGTTGTCTTTGACCACGCCGGTGATGATGCCGGTTTCAACGATCTGCGCGTGCAGAGCCGAGGCGGCCACGATGACGAACAGCGCCGCCAGAACCAGTGATAGGTTTCGCTTTACAAAATATCGCAACGAATAAAATGCAACAGACATACTTGCCTCCAAGGATGCGGTCAAATTTGACCGCACAGAAAAATGGCCCACGATCTGCTCGTGGGCCATGGCACTGCGCTGCGCGCACACTGCCGTCAGACGGGAACGATGCACTTGCCCACGACGCAAGGCGCATCCGCTTCAGGGTTTTGAGTGAAGCGACAACAACTTCTTGCCTTGCGTGCAATCTGCTTTTGAATGCTCATGTTCTTCTTCCTTTTTGTGATTTATCTGGATGAAATCGCTTCGATTCGCACAATTATCCTAGTGCAAAGCAAAGAATTCATTTGTTATTCAAAATTCGTAATCCAATCCAAGGCGGTCTGTCGAACTCAAGCGCAACACGGCGCTATGCTCATGGCGCGGATAGTGCGCAAGATCAACGATGGATTGGATGAGAGGGTATGCGGGCGTCAACAACAACACAAGCGACGGGGCGTCGGCTCGGAGGCAGAGAGGATGTTTGCCTGGATGTTGATTTGCACCTGCATATTCTGTATTGGGCCATAAAGTCGAAATCGTGTCAAGGTCCGCCAAAGATTTTCTTCACAAAATGCAAAAAGTTTTTCTGTTCGCTTGACAGCTTTCCAATCCCCGTGCATCATCGAAATAGTTGATCTTCCAAGTTCGGTCCTTGTTGAACCCGAGGATCTGCCTGGATCGAGGAATCAAACTCCGTGCTTCATCGCCGCGCATCCCGCTGTTGTTGTTGCCCTGTCGCCTCTCTGACAGTTGAGCAGCCTCGTGGGAATGCCGCGCATATGCGATATTAGCTGATTCGCATCGCCCGAGTCTTCGCAATCCCAGCCCACGAGCCTCTGCTTCGTGGGTTTTTTCATTGGGCGCGCGCCCGCATTGCGATTCAGGAAGAGAGCTGCACTCCGATGAAGCCGTTTCACATCATGGCCAAGCCGCATGGCGCAATCTGCAATCTCAATTGCACCTACTGCTACTACTTGGAGAAGGAAAATCTCTACGCCAGCAGCGGGCGCGAATTCCGCATGAAGGACGATGTGCTGGAGACGTACATTCGCCAGTACATTCAATCGCAGCCCGACGAACACGTCAGCTTTGCGTGGCAGGGCGGCGAGCCTACGCTGCTGGGGATTCCCTTCTTTGAGCGCGTCGTTGCGTTGCAGAAACAATATGCGAATGGCAAGACCATCGAGAATGCATTCCAGACCAACGGCACGCTGCTGGATGATGCGTGGGGCGAGTTCCTGGCGCGCAACAAATTCTTGATTGGTCTTTCCATCGATGGTCCTGAGGAGGTTCACGACGCGTATCGTTTGGACAAGGGCGGCAAGCCGACGCACGCGCGCGTGATGCGTGGGCTGGGCATTCTCAAAAAGCATGGCGTGGAGTTCAACACGCTCACGGTTGTCAATCGCCTGAACTCAACTCGCGCTCACGATGTCTATCGCTTTCTCAAAGAGATCGGCAGCAAGTATCTGCAATTCATTCCCATCGTCGAACAGGTTGCCAAAGAGCCGGACCCCAACGGTCTTGTCTTGTTGAAGCCATATTCGCGGCAAGAGTCGGCGGTCTCGGAGTGGTCGGTTGAGCCGTTGCAATTCGGCAAGTTCCTTCAACAGGTCTTTGACGATTGGGTGATTCAGGATGTGGGCCGCGTCTATGTGCAAGTCTTCGATGTTGCGCTGGAGTCGTGGTATGGCGTGCCGCAGACGCTCTGCGTTTTTTCGCCCAAGTGCGGCAGCGCGTTGGCCGTCGAACACAATGGCGACGTGTACTCCTGCGACCACTTT
>Ga0181520_10006571_pt1 | contig 17684 bp, 16 predicted proteins | sample PEATcosm2014_Bin_29_FD_132451 | JGI IMG/M metagenome (GOLD analysis project Ga0181520, IMG submission 132451) | Peatland microbial communities from MTU Mesocosm Facility, Houghton, MI, USA - PEATcosm2014_Bin02_30_metaG | ecosystem: Environmental > Terrestrial > Soil > Wetlands > Peat | place... | reverse complement strand
GCATTGATGATCAGTTGTTGTTTCACAAGGTCGTAGTCTTTCAGCACCTTGTCAATTTCCTGATCCAACCAGAGTGGAATCCTGCTGTTCAATGGAACCGTCGGGTACTCTGGAGGTTCTTCCTTCTGAATCATCCTCCGAATGCCCGGTGCCCCTGACTCTATATCGGACTCATCCGAGGCCGGCGAGCTGACCTCGGGTTCGGGCACAATAGTCGCCTCTTGCGAGTTGAGTGGTCGCGGTGGAGTTGGCTGTGTCATCGGCTCGGACGCCGCTTCTACGAAAGCCGCGGCACTCTTAATATCCATAATCCGTCCCTTATTTGCGGCGGCAGCCATCAAACTTCCGCCGGCTGGCTTCTCAGACATGTAACAACCTCCTTCATTAATTCGTTGAATTCACCGGCAGACTTCGACCTCTTGCTGTGCTCACGCACGGTGACGCCCTTCGCATAGGACTTCTGGATATCTAACCGTTCATAGATCTCTGACTCGAAAACCCGCAGGCTAATTCCCGGTGCTTCAAAGAACTGCTTCGCGACGCGTGACGCTTCTTCGCTAAAGCTGTTCCGTCCGGACTTTCGTCGGCTGATGATTACGGCAACCTCCAAAGGGTGCATCGTGGCGACTTCCTGTAGAACCGGCATGAGTTCTTCCGCGAAGTCGAAATCGGCAAGGGACGGTTGAACAGGCACGACAACCAGATCGGCAATCACAATACCAGCGCGTGTAATCGCCGACCCTCCGGCGGGTGTGTCAATGAGCGTGTATTCGTACCCCCCCCGCTTCACGATTGGGGGAACGAGTGCGTACAGCCGAGGATCGTCGCACGCTGTCAAGTCAAACGGTAAACTGTCTTGCTCGCGACGCTTGAACCACTTCAGAGAGCCCTTCCGCGGATCAGCATCCACGAGAAGCACCTTGCTATCCAGATCAGTCGCTAGCGCATCGGCGAGGTTGACGGCGATCGTGCTCTTGCCCACGCCGCCCTTAAAGTTTGCCAGTGTGATGACGTACGCCATAGAGTGAAAGGTAACAGACAAACCGGAGCGGCGGGAGTAACTATCAAGATACCGTCAGCGTGTGCGCGTGGAATACTGGATGAAGTGGAGGGGGCGCTAGAGGAGAGGTGCATGCGAGCGTGCACGCTCGCATGCACGCAACCTTGCGCGCAAAGATGCACGCAAGGGATGATGGCTGCGAACGTCCGGTATGGTGAGCTGGTAGATCGCACTTAACGCATTGGTACACTGACACTTGCATCCTTTCGTCCTTGAGAGAAATACCCGATGGTAGTCCGAACGTCGTAGATCGCGTCACGTATATCTATTGAGCGATCCACCGTCACCCAGAAGGAAGGAGGGCGCAAAGTTCTCATAGGGAACCGACGTCTCACCCCACGAATTGTTACATATTTGATGAAAGCGGGGAAGTACCTGTTGCAAGTGCGGCCTCCGGCCTGCAAGCGGCGAGGCCTATGATACGCGCTGTGTGCCATCCTCGACTTTCCTTGCATTTATGCGGATACGTGCTCGCCCCCGTCGATCTTCATTCCTTCTTGCTAGGGCGTGTTCGCTAAAGTTCTCATGCGTCAGGGCTCAGGGCTGCTTCGTTGTCGAAGTGTATCCTTATTATATTGATTAGTGAGAAGGGAAGTGCCGGGTTCCTGTCGCGCGCTACTGCATGATGCAAGCATCGGCTGACTCCGTCGAAGTGCGTAAGAGACCGCCCAGCCTTTGTGATCTGCTCAATTTCCGCTTTGATCGGCCTCTCACTCTGAAATCCACCCAAGCTCCGCCGGCTTCTTCCCCTTGAAAATCCCCAGTAGCGTAGCACCCCCTATAAAAGCTCTATGCCGGCCACCGGGCTTTCGAACAACGCACCTTTCGGTGCCAGACGCCTCTACGGTGGCGGATGACTTGCGTAGGCCAAGGCCTCTTTCTCATCGGGACCTCGGAGCGACGGGGCCTTCTTCCACAATGGAGTTCACCCAAGCTTGTGCTGACGGGTGAGAGCCGCTTCGTTGCCAGCCCGTGTAGCCTTACAACTCAGGAGTGGCCGCCGCATCAGGACGAATTGTGGCGCTACTCAGAGTGCTATCACTCGCCCAAAATGAATCGAAGACGCTCAAATGCGTCCGTCCCCAGGATTCCAAGGCCACCAAACGGTATTTAAGTCAGTTTCCACGGTTAGTGCGCATGTGCGCACGTATTCCCATCGTCCGGAAATCGGGGTATTCTGTTGTGATTGAGAGGGTTCCATGCCACGACGGACATCCTGGTTGCCGCGATTAGCAGAAATCAGGAGGTCGGTACGGGAGTCGGTGCGCAGCCACTACGAGCGCCGCGACATCGAGCGTCTGTTTCATATCCAGCCTCGCGCCGCTCAGAAACTCATGCAGATGGTCACCGTGGGGGCGAAGGTCGGCCGGAGTGCCCTGGTCGATCGTATCGTGCTGTCGGACTTCCTGGATCGGGTAGCTGAGAGCGACGATCCGGAGGTGACGCTTCAGGCCCGCCGGAACGTGCCAAGCCCGACACCGCGGCGGAAACTGCGCCACCTGATTCAGCTCGATTGCGATGTCGCGACCCTGGAGACCATGCCGGCCAATATCACTGCGCGGACTGGCGAGTTGGTCATTTCCTTTAATACGATGGAGGAGCTGGCAGGCTCTCTCCACGCGCTCGCCCAGGTTCTGGAACATCAACTTGAGGAGTTCGCCGCGCAGTTTGAGCCGGTCCTTGAGACGCCATTCGCGGCCGATCCTGTCAAGGACGATCTCAGGCGGGCGTTCGAAGAATTGGAGCGGTCTGAGCAGGCTAAAGCTGCCGCCGACCGCTGAGTATAGCCTGGGCCCGTTCCGCGGCATCCTTCACGTCATATTTCCCAAGGACAGTGGCAGCCATTCAGTTCGGTCACCTTCTTGCCTTCGATGAAGATGGTCAGCATGGCAGCGTCCCAATTGGAAAGGGAAGGGAACACCTTCCGCCTGGGCGATTAAGCAATTGGCCGCAATGCTCGACAGGATGGCACCCGAGGTTCGTCGCACGGAGTTGATGCGAGCGCTGAGAAGTGAAGTGCTCAAAGAGCTGTCCGTTTCTTCGCGGCTAGTTCGAACATGCGGCCCTCCCGGCGGACCGCGCGATAAAAACTGAAGGCAGAGAGGTGCCTGCCGGCGTTATGCTGTATGCGTTCATTGAAAGGCCCCAGTATGGTTTCTAACGTGCCCCTGGACCACTACACGCTCGTACTTGAGGCCGTCTCATCAAATGGCCTGCAACAGGTACGTGCGATCGCTACAAACACTGCCACTAAATCGACCGTCGAGGCGCAACTCAGTGTCGGCCAAACGCGTGCGCTCCTTGCGCATACCTACGGAGGGGAGCAGTCAATCATCGAAAACCACATCGAACACCTCGATGCCGGCCATACCCTCGCAATCCTCGCCAATAGCAAAGATTTCTGCGTGTTCAACCCGCAAGAGCTTGCGCAGTTTGGCTTCAATCCGAAGGATTTATAGCGGTAGCCGCGCTCTCTGTTGTTCGCTATGTCACGATGCCGGCGTCAAGATCACCTTTCAGGGGTCCCTTTCGCTTTCTTTGCTTCACGCCTTTGCCTGCGGACAGATTCAAGATGCGCGCAATACTGGCAGCAGAATTTACGTTTGTGTCGAGATTCGATAGCAAAGACACCGGAACAGTCCGGGCGAGCGCAGAGGCAAAACTTGATTTTTCGGACAAGATCGAAAGTGATTGTGGAGCGTATAGCTTGTTCGCAGTCGCTTGCCTGTAGCATGAAATGAGGGTATTCCTTTCGCGCATTTGGATACGAAAGCACAGAGGCAGGGTGACCAAACCATGGCCCCGAACCTCTCAGTGCTTGGCGAAAAGTATCCTGTGATTCCCATATTTCAGCGGGAAGTTGTTGCTGCGACCCAGACCAAGCACCCCATTTATTGAGGAATTCTAGCAGTGCAGAAGAATCGCGCTTAAGCCGGAAGAACTCATGTCGCATTTCCCATGGATCACAAGCCTTCATTTTTCGATTCGGCAATTCTTCCCGGAACAAAAGGTCGACCACAAGTCCTCGACAGAGTTCTGCGATATCTGGCAATTCGGGTGATTCTTCACACTCTTTCAAAACGTGGAAGGGCAGAGCGCAGTGGTTCAGGTTCACAATCAGCGCCTCACCTTGTTTCATTCCAGGAAGTTTCAATTCGACCATGTCTCCCTGCCCTATAAACCAATCGGCAACCTTTGCTTTGAAGATGCTCCAGCGACACGGTCGTGGGCGGTACTCGAAAGCTATTGGGACTTGCAGTACGTGTGCCATGATGTGTGTTCTTGTATGTGTCACGTTAGATCGATATGGTTATGCATGTCAATCGTGGCACACAGATAAAGGCAAAACACATTCCTAAGTACGATCACGCCTGGATTGTGCAACGATGAAAACGGATATTTGTTGATGCGGTGATGAAAGCGTAAGTGAGGTTTGCTTTTGGCATTCCCACAAATCTCGAAGATCAACCTAGAACGTCTGCGGATCGCCGACAAACGTCTCGGGAATGTGTTGCGGGCACATGTGATCGCAACGGCGAGGACGCTGGAACAGAAGATCGCAGATGCCGGACCGTTCAATCAGCGGGTAGATCCCCACATATTGACGCTAGCTCGGAACTTGTTAGTAAAACAAGGGATCATCACCCCTGTCCTGGTGAAAGGCATGAAGTGGTATCGGCTTACCAATGCTCACCCCGAGCAAGTCGAAGCGAGGTTGCAGGAACAGCAGGTAGTGCATGGAGCTACTCAGGAAAAGCTTTTCACGCTGCGCCTGGGTCAAGCTGCAGAAATTGCGGTATATAGAGCATTATTATTGGGCAACGAGCTCACGTTTTTCGGAAACTATCCAGATTTAGATGAGCACGACGATTCCACTCTATACACGAAAGAAGAGCCTCCCTCGGCCGTAAACGGGCGCAAAACGCCCGGAAACAAAAAGCTGGATTTTCTACTCTTTCATCGTGTTGCAGGCGTTGCTGGCGTTGAAGTCAAAAATGTTCGAGAGTGGATGTACCCGGACCGGACCGAGATTCGAGAGATGATTGCAAAGTGTTTAGCCATCGATGCAGTGCCGGTCCTTATTGCCCGCCGAATTCCCTATGCGACGTTCTCGGTCTTTAATCGCTGCGGCATCATCATCCATCAGCTTTACGGACAAATCTATGCATCCGCAGATCAGGCGCTAGCCGAACAGGCTCGGAATAAGAAATTGCTGGGATACCACGATATTAAGGTCGGCAATCAGCCAGATGCGCGTTTGGAGCACTTCATCCAGACGAACTTACCTGGGCTAATCGGAGCAGCGAGAGAAAAGTATGAACTTTGGAAGGAGGAGCTGACGGAATATGCGAGTGGGGCAATCAGCTATAAAGAGTTTATAGCGAAGCTGCGTGGTACTTACGTCAGTCCAGAGGAAGAAGCCGAACAGCAGGAGGAAGCAGACGAAGCCGACGACCACTCTTGATTATATATATTTAGTAGTATGCTCCCCTCTCAACGCAGGGCTGGCCGGCTCTCCTATATGTGATAAGGTCCTTTATCACATATAGATTCAGGGCAAAAATAACTTGAAACCACTTGCTCGTTATGTTAATCTCCTTCTTGTATCAGTTGTAGATAATGCAAGGAGGCTCCAATGAAGCTGATCACGTCGCGCGAACAGTTGGTGGAAAACATCCGGCGCTATGCCGGCAGTGCCGACGAGCTGGCGGGCCTGATGGCCTACGGCCACGCCTGGTACGCCTGGCGCACGGAGGGCGGCTGGCTGTTCGCCCCGTCGAAGTTCATCGGTTACGAGGGCATGGACGCGGAGACCTACCGGCGCAGGAACAATAAAGGGCTCGACGGCCGGGTGACCGAAAAGGTACTCCGACAGTGGGCCGATCCGATCGGGCAAGGCCACCCGCAATACGATGAGCTTCATGCCGCTCTCGCGTCCTTGCTCACGCACCAGGGCAAGACGCCCAACACCCTGGCGCGCATCTCGATCGTCCGCAGTTAAAGGAGACTGCGCCATGAAACTCATCACGTCACTCGATCAGTTGATCGAAAACATTCGCCGCTACGCCGCCAGCGGCGACGAGCTGGCGGACCTGATGGCGTACAGCCGCGCCTGGTATGCCCTGCGCACGGAGGGCCGCTGGCTGCTCGGCCCGTCGAAGTTCATCGGTTACGAGGACATGAACCCGGAAATCTACCGGCGCATGAAGAATAAAGGGCTCGACGGCCGCGCGACCGAAAAGCTGCTCGAACAGTGGGCCAATCTCATCGAGCAAGGCCATCCGCAATACGATGAGCTTCGGGCCGCTCTCGCGGCCCTGTTCGCGCGCCACGGCAAGACGCCCAACACCCTGGCGCGCATCTCGATCGTCCGCACCGACGGCGCTCCGGCGCAGGCAGAGCCGCCGGACGAGCTGGTGAATCTGCTGGCCGCCGTCTATCGCCGCCTTCCGGCGACGCAACAGTCGGCGTTCCGCAGGATCGCGATGAGCAAGTGATTCGCGGAGCACGGATGTGTGATGAATCGCGCAGGAGGAAAGCAATGAACCAGCTCGTGCCATCTCCCGGTTCGGCGGCGCCTTCGCTTCCGTCATTGATCGCGGGCGCCGGCGATCGCGCCCGTCTGCGCTTCCTCGAATTCTTCGCCGCCCAGATCCGCAACCCGCACACCCGGCGCGCCTACGCCCGCGCCGTCGCCGGATTTCTAGCCTGGTGCGAGGAGCGCGGCGTGCGATCGCTCGCGGAGGTTCAGCCCTTGCACGTCGCGGCCTGGATCGAGCTTGAGGGGCGCGAGGTCGCCGCCCCAAGCGTCAAGCAGAGGCTCGCCGCCATCCGCCACCTGTTCGACTGGCTGGTCACCGGCCAGGTCGTGCCCGTCAATCCCGCGGCCTCGGTGCGCGGACCTCGCCACGTGGTCCGCTGCGGCAAGACGCCGGTGCTCGATCCAGCCGAGGCGCGCCAGCTGCTCGACAGTATCGACACCTCGACTCCGGCTGGACTGCGCGACCGCGCCCTGATCTCGCTCATGGTCTATAGCCTCGCTCGCATCGGGGCGGCGCTCGGGATGAAGGTCGAAGACGTTTATACCCAGAACCGGCGCCTGTGGGTGCGGCTCCACGAAAAGGGCGGCAAGGATCACGCCATGCCCTGCCACCATCATCTCGATTCGGCCCTCTCCGCTTATCTGGAGATCGAACGGATTGGCACCGACCTCAAGGGCCCGCTGTTCCGCACCATCGGCCGCGGCACGAACCAGCTGACCCGCACTCCCCTGCCCCAGGCGAACGCTTACGCGATGATCAGCCGGCGCGCAGCGGCGGCCGGCATCGAAACCAGGATCGGCAACCACAGTTTTCGCGCGACCGGGATCACCGCCTTTCTCAAAAACGGCGGCACGCTCGAGAAGGCCGCGGCGATGGCAAACCATGCCAGCACCCGCACCACCCAGCTCTACGATCGGCGCCGGGATGAAGCGAGCTTGGACGATGTAGAGCTGATCAGGATTTGATTGCTTAGGCGTTTAGGCGGCTTGGCTTTTATCAAAATTTTGATTATCACAATTTAAATAATCAGAGTGTCAGTGTGCTTCGGTTCTTTGCGGCATGGCAAAGGACATTATCATGCGCAGAACATTTACAGAAAGTTTGTCGTGGTTTGTCTGTCACTTTGCAAAGTATTTGGCGCGGGGTCACGTCTACGGCAGGGCAAAGTATCGGGACCTCGTCGAGAGCGAGACGCGACCGCAGAGAATTACCTGCTTCTTGCCAGAAGCCAATTCACCAGGCCAGCGTTTACCACCATCTCGGCGAGTCGTCCGGGCAGCACAAGTTCTACGTTCCCGCTACTGTTCTGCTTTGCCAGCTTCGAACTTGGGGTGTGCACGACGAAGAACAACTTTCGGAAAACTTTGCTGTCAAACTGCTGGCTGTATTCGGCAAGATCACTCACATCTGCCTTCGATTTTACTTGGACCTGATAGCGCTCCCCGGTTATCGGCTCCTCCAGCTCCAGGTCGGCATATTTCATCGATTCGCCAAGGATACTGAGCCGACGCCAACCAGCGTCACGGAATATAAGATCGACGAGGGTCTCGAAGTCCTTCCAGTGCAGATCGATGAGTGCGGCCTCGGCCTCTCTGATGAGTTTGGCAAGTGCTGCGGCCACTGCCATGTGTGCTTTACTCAACTCGTCGTTCAATACCCGGTACAGAATGTCTCTCGGTGCGTTACATGCTGTGGCGCCGAATCGCTGAATCTGGGACAGCCGGCCCGGCAGGTCTGCTGTCAACAATCTCCGCCCATGGATATCGAGGTCGCTCCAGCCCTCCACGGTGCCTCGAAACTTGGAGACGTGGTCTTCATCGATAGAACCCGTGAGACGGCACCACCATAAACGGGACTTGTGGAAAGTGATCCAAACGTCCTCAGCAGTCGAATCCACGATGTGACGCAGGGCTTTAAAATCACGAGTAGCTGCGCCCTGGTCCTTCGGTTCCTTCCGGAGTTCGCGTTCTATTCCTTTCCAGTTATGGTTGGTAATGTCCCCGAGTGGAATGTCCGACCATCCGATTCGGGCGACGCCTCGCTCTATGCTTTCAGCCTCCCATTTGCCGCCCTGGCCCAACTTGATGAAAAATGCATTCTGGATCTCAATTGCCTGCGTCGGATTTTCAACAGAGTTACTTTGCAAGGATTCTCCTACTTGAGGCGAACGTGCCCCTATCCAAACAAATGCTGGAACACGTCAGGGTCGTGATGCTTGAGTCGCTCTGCGAACTCATTGACGTAAAACATGTCTGGGGAATATCTCTGCGCACGTACCCTGATCGAAAAGGATGGAACGTCCTTGTTCAGATCGAAAAGAACGAGTCCGACTCCAAACAGCATACATAAGGACTCCAGCCGCGATTGATCCTCTTCCGTCAGAGTGGTTGGCATCGCGATGTATGTCTTACTGGAGAATAGCCTGTACGCGACAGCCTGACCAAAAGCGACTACTGGGGCCTGTGGATCAATCTTGATCTCCGCCGATATGATTTCGAGCGGGAACTTGATCAGATTGCTGGCGAGTGGCTTATACACGCCGACCACATCCGGGGTTCCCCACTTGCTCTTCAAGCCTGCCCCGCCGAGCGAGGAAACTACGGTAACCTCATCAAGGTCATTCTTCAGCCAATCCGCAAAGGGGTCATAGAAATCGGACTCCTTGATCTTGGTGCCCGAAGCGGCAGTCTGCTCGGTTTCTCCCAAAATGCCAGAGACAAAACTGTTCGAAGCATTTACAGATGTGAACAATCCGCGGCTTGGCTTAGCAATTTCACTAGGAAACAGAGCATCTAGGTTCCAAACGGAGCCGTGCACCGTGTTTGTGGGGGTTTCTGGAGAAGTCTCGTGGATTTTCTGCACAAGGGCGCTATAACGGATGCCGCCAGGGCTTTCATTTATAATTTGTCGCGCGAGTTGACGAATCTGCTGTTGATTGAGCTTAGACACTTTCGCTACGTTGCTCCAATTCAGGCGTCGATGCATTCTACTCTGGATTGAGATAGCACAGCTACTTCAGCCTATGAATGAAACGAATACCCAATCGGGGCCGCTGAAGCGCTCTCCTTCGCATGTGCCACGTCCTGAGGACCGCACTCCACGGCCAGATTGAGAAGAAGACGTGCCCGCCCACTGGAACGACCAGGAATTGCTCGCGCACTCCTCACGTATCCACCAGAGACGATGAAAGTGACAACCCTGAACCTCGGATGACGCCGCCCGGTTTTTCAATTCCTGATCCACTCGAAGCAGAGTTCCCAGTTTAGTACAACATAACCTCCATTTATGTTGGAGGAAGTTGAGGCTCGCCGGGGGTTCTCTGCTGGGGCCGTATTTTTGGAACGCCCGGCCGCCGACCGAACTGAGGCGGTGCCGTTCTATCACTTTTCGCCTATGCGTCTTCTCATCCGCGCCAGCGGCACGTCGAACTTTTCGGCAAGCTCATCAGTGGCCATACCGGCTTTTCGATATTGGCTAATCAAAGCTCTGGGCATCAATAGATCGTCCCCAAGGTCATTTGCTTCCCTCTCCTTCGTGTCCATGTGCTGGCTGCGGTGCAATTGATCATCGATAAGACGATTGAGTGGCCGATCGCGATGCCGCTGAAGATGCGCGATCTCGTGTGCGATCGTTATGCGCTGTTCGCGCCTAGGATGTCGCGCGTTAACGTGAACTGTAAATCCGCTGAACCCACCGCGGTATACATCGCGGAAGATGACGCCGAATGTTGTGGGCTCCAAATCGTCCTTCGTTCGTATTGCTACGCCGAGGGCATCAGCCAGACCATAAATGTCCACTGGAGCGGTTTCCCTAAATCTCCGATTAATCTGCTGAATGCGAGTTAACCCAACAGGTGCCTTTCGGCGGTAATCCCGCATAAGCGCTTCAAGCGTGAGAATCTGCTCATACAAGCCGCTCAACTCGTTTCTGAGTTCCCCCGGTGCTTTTCCGGCAAGGCCCGCTTCCGCATACCGCTTCGCCGTAGGGACATCTTGCACGCGAAGGGCGATAGAAGATGCACCGCGAAACAGTAGCGAACGTGTTGGCTCTAAGTCGTACTCCGTGGCTAGAGAATCAGCGGCGGCCATTTCGAGCCGCAAAGCTTCCCGCAGTAAGTTCAGAGTTCGCTGCGTGTCCTGCTCATCCGCCAGCGCTCCGTCCATCACTTCCATAGCCTGAAGGTGCAACTGTCGTGGCGATGGCATCAGTGCCCCTCCCCCGGAACTCTTTTCATGATTCTGGCCTCTGGTGCTCCGAACTCCACGATGAAGATGTAGGCAGGCAGTTGGGTGTCATCAGAACGCCCGGTTGTCTTTATCTTCTTCTTTTCCCTCTGCGCGATCTCTGCCTGGTTGCCCTTCAGAAGCCCTGAAACCTCTAGGCGTGCTTCAAAGAAGTTTCTCTCATCACCGCTGGTGAGCCAGTAATCGAATCCTGTCGACTGCGGCGATTTCATGGCACTCGGAATACCTGTTGTTCCAGTCGCCAGAACAATAGCTATTCCATAGGCCCCATCTTCTACCGCACGCTTTAGATCACCATGTGTTCTACTGAGGGACTTCGCGTCAATGTGTTCCCCCCATTCGAGGGAAGCCGAATCGCGCAGGTGTCCGGTGAGATGGATCAAAACTGGCTTCAGGTGACTGTGATGTTGTAGGCAGAACTCTGCCGCCTCCGCCAAATATGCCCCACCGACGGAAGAGATTCCGAGTTCCCCCCGTTTTAGTTTCTCGAAACTAAATGAACGACTGGCCTTCATCTAATGCCCGCGAGCTGGTTCCGGTGTTTGCGCATTGCGTCGCCCCAACGTCTGTATGTCAGGCGGCTTTATTTCCCCCATCAATGCCGCTGAACGTAGCCTTCTAAGGACGACAACCCATATGCCATTGCACTGCTGACGTTGTGCAGCGGATCGAACCACTTGTCTGCATTCGGTCTTGTGTTCGCGTGCAGCTTTGTGAACTTCGGGTTGTTTGCCCACGCATCTATAATTGCCGGGCAGTAGATGGCGGATTCCACCGCCGACATCAGCTCTTGAGCTTTGAGTGGTTGAATCCGGGCATATTCCGTTTTCAACTCTTCCTTCAGGGACACGACTAACTGCTGGACCTTGTGCTCATCAGCGGGCACCAGGCGTCCCGCACCCAGAAGATTCATCGCTTCTTCGGCTTTCACGCGTATCGCCTGAAGGCGGTTTGCTATCTCTGTTTTGTTCATAGTTTGCCAGATTACGCCGCGAGGTCGAGAAAATGAAACCCTGAACTTGCCCAGGGAGAAACATTGGACAGAATGACTTCTTTTGTCCAATGTCGTGCAACTGCGGCCCCGGCGTCAATTGCCGGCGCTCCGGCTATCCAGCAGGCGTCGCACCGTCTTCATGCCCGCCGGTCCGCGTTCGATCATGAAGTCAATTGGTGCCTGGCCGGCAAACAGAAGCCCGCGGTTTTTCAGAGTGACCCACCGATCCGCCAGTGTTTCCTTAAAACAGATATTGAGAGCCTTGAAGATGCTGATGGCCATCGAGATTCTCGTCAAGATCTCCTGATTGAGGCTTGTGCCATTGGGATCAGCCTGCCACGTGAGATAGGTTGGCACATCCACTGAACCGAGGAAGCCCCGCGCCTGTTCCTCGGTCAACTCCCATTTTCTGGCGATGTTCAAGAAGGCCTGGATGGTGCTGGCACTGGGGCGCTCACGTTCGATGGCATTTTCGAAGTATCGGTGGCCCGGCTTCTGGAAGGCGCACCGTTTTTCGCGGTCCTCGGGCGCCGTGTCGAAAAACCGCGCCGCCTCTTGGTAAAGGTTGGACTTCGTATTTTTACCGGACTCCGATGTTGGTTTCTTTGTCATCATCTTTTTACTTACCGTGTGCCTTGCATGGAATTCTAATTGGTTGGATGCGACGACATCCGGAACTGCGGCCGCTTCTTATTGGCCAGTTGGCACAGAGGCACCGTGTTGTACTGGATTTACGTGTTGAACAGACTCGGGGCCATCGCTTGAGTCTTGCGTTCGAGTCGCAAACGCCGATGCTCAAACTGGAGCTTGCTTGCGCGGTACTGGTTGGCGGCTATCATTGCCAACTGATTGGCGCGACGCAGCTGCGCGAGTGCATCGCGAGTAATCGCCAAAGCCAGCTCCGCGTTGCGGGCCTCGTGTTCGTAATAGATGGCCAGTTGCGCATAAGCTTCGTATCCCTCGCGGGAGTTGCCGAGCATGCTCTCCCAGAGTTCACGGGCGCGGTCGAAATCGCGGTCGCGCTTCGCCAACTGCGCCAGGGATGCGCGTGCAGCACGATCTGTCACAGCAGGAAGTACAGTTCCGAGCGACATCTCGTAGGTGGTTCGTGCTCGTTCAGCCTGCCCACGCCGCTCGCAGATACGAGACAATCCGTAAAGTTCAAGCCCATCTTCGAGGGCTTTTTCTTGATCGCCAAAGATCGACAAGATCCGACCCGCGAGCCCAGCAAGACCTCGCAGATCCATCTGGTTGTGCAGAAAAATAGGAACCAGCGGTTCCGCAGTCCCACCGCGTACGAAGTCCAGATAGATTCTGGGGATATCGCCCGAGCTCATATCCTCACCGCGATCCCACCCCAGAACATGGCGTTCGAGCTGCGACAGTTTCACCGATCCAAGCCGCAGGCGCCAAAGGTTCCGTGCTGGGTGAAGAAAGTCCAGGTGAGCGCGCACGGGCGGTGGAACAATGGCACGAGTCATGCGGAAGCGGGTTTCCAGCAGCGGCCAGTCAAACGACTTACCGTTGAAGGTCACGAGTACCGGTCGCTCTTTCAATCTCTCCGCGACGGCGGCGAGCATGGAACGCTCTTCGCTGAATTCGCGCATGAACAACTGCTCGACCTTGAGTTCGCTGCCCTCCCACCAGGCGAGGCCGATCAGAAATGGATAGGTGCCTGTTCCACCCGAGAGTCCGGTCGTCTCGGTGTCGAGGAAAAGCCACTGCTTAGGATCGGCGACTTCCTCAGGAGCGTTCGGCATCAGCAGGTGGAGCGCGCTGGGATCGGGATTGCATGGGGAGTACTCGGCGTGAATCGAAACCAGTGACAAGTGTTCGCCATGTAGGTTGCGGCAAACGGTTGCGCCCAGCAGCGTCGCGAGTCTCTCGGATCCCGCCGCACCCCGCGAGTGACTTGGCACCTCTTCCGTCTGATTTCCGGTGGCGTCAGTACCGATATTCGTTTGCGGCAGAATCGCCGGGCGCTGCAGCGCCTTCAATCGTGAAAAACGATCAATTGCTACGCGGTTCACGTTGGCTGGATTACTGCTCATTCTTGATCCCGGCCCGTCGACGGTTTTGAGGAACAAAGTTGCGCGAGGATCGCCAGTGCGACTTCTTTCGCCCGCTCGCTCTTTTCCCCTGCCGGCCCGACGCAGGACGGGCATCCGTTCTCGCATGGACAAGCCTCGATCAACTCCCGAGTTTGGGCAAGGAGCGCATCATAGGCATGGTATAGAGGCTCGCTGAATCCGATTCCTCCGGGATAGGCGTCGTACACATAAAGGTTGGGCTCGAAGAATTCCTTTTCAACTCCAGAGGCCGAGAACTCCTGCCATTCCACCTCGGAACCGGTGCCAGCCATCCGTTCACCGACTGCCGTTCCAAGGTCAGCTCGGTCGCACATCAACAGCAGTGTTGCCATAGATGCCAAGGCGTGGAGCAATCCGAAGATTCCGCTCTGGCGATCCGACAGCGGGAAGGGAAGACTCTGCAGCAGTGCATGATTGAGCGTCACCCAGAACGAAGTCGTGTGCATTTCGTTTTCGGGTAGCTCAAGCTTGCCCGCGCCAATATTTTCATTGGTGAAGAACTTGATCTTCTTAAACCCCACAACTTGCGAGCGCACGAGCACGTCGCCATGCGCATGAGCGGCCGGTCCAGGGCTGGCTAGCTCTTCGGCGATCTCAAGAACGCGCACCTGGGTGTAACGAATGGCGTCGGTATAGTAGTCGACGTTGACGCGCTTGACATAAGCCTTTCGGTGATCGAACTCCAGGCGCTCTACGTGGTATTGCTGTCCCTGATGAATGTAGATTGCCTTCTCATGCACTGTGGTCAACGCTGAGGTGAAATCGACTTCGCCGATGACCTCGGGTTTACCCGCACCACCACCCGTGATGTCGATGATGATGAAGTTGTCCGACGTCACCGAGCGCAAGCTGATTGTGTCGGCAGGATAGCTCTCCTGTACCCAGTGCCAGTTGTTGCCACTCTGGTGAAGGAATCCTGCCTCGGCAAGTCGCTCGCAAAGATCGGGCAAATCCACTCCGCCGAACTTCTCATCCGGTGAGAGCGGCAACTCGAACGCCGCGCACTTCAAGTGGTTCACCAGAATCTCAAGATTATCGGGTTGAATGTGTCCGTGCTCCGGCGAGCTGCCAAAGAAGTAGTCCGGATGCTGCACAATGTATTGATCGAGCGGCGCCGAAGAAGCGACGAACACCGCACACGACGTGCCGCTGCGTCGTCCAGCGCGTCCGGCACGCTGCCAGGTCGAGGCAATCGATCCCGCATAGCCCGCCATCACGCAGGCATCGAGCGAGCCAATATCAATCCCCAACTCCAGTGCGCTAGTTGTGACGACCCCGCGAATGCGCCCTTCCCGCAACCCATGTTCGATATCACGTCGTTCCCGTGGCAGATAGCCTCCACGGTAGCCGCGAACCGGTTCGGCTTGGCCGGGCTTGGGCTGATTCCTCTGCTGCAAGTAAGTGAGAATCACCTCGGTCTGCAGCCGGCTATTGGCAAACACGATGGTCTGAAGCTTGTGCGCCAGGAGTTCGTTGGTTAATCGGGTCGCTTCTTTGACGTAGCTCCGGCGGATACCGAGATTACGATCGATCATCGGCGGGTTGTAGAAAACGAAAAGCTTCTCGCCGGATGGGGCACCGTTCTCCTCAACAACCTCGATCTCCTGCTCGATCAGCTGCGACGCCAACTCACCAGGATTCGCAATCGTCGCCGTGCAGCAGATGAACTGAGGATCCGAGCCATAGAAGCGCGCGATGCGCTGCAGCCGCCGCAGCACGTTGGCAAGATGGCTACCAAAGACTCCGCGGTAGGTGTGCAACTCATCGATGACGATATAGCGAAGGTTCTCGAACAAGCGCATCCATTTGGTGTGGTGCGGCAGGATGCCAGCGTGCAGCATGTCCGGATTGGTCAGGACGATGTGCCCACGCTCGCGGATCGCCTTGCGCGCATCGCTTGGGGTATCGCCATCGTAGGTGAATACACCAAAGCGCTCATCGAGGCGGGTGCCCAGATCGTGCAGCTCCGCTAATTGATCCTGGGCGAGGGCTTTCGTCGGAAACAAATACAAGGCACGGGTATCTGGATTCTCCAGCACTTCGTTTAACACCGGCAGGTTGTAGCAAAGAGTCTTTCCTGAAGCCGTCGGCGTGACCACGACAACGTTCTTGCCGTTGTGTACAAGCTCGGTTGTTGCGGCCTGATGCGAGTACAGCTCCTCGATCTCTTTCGCACGGTATGCTTCGCGAAGTTCCGGTCGGACCCACTCCGGAAGCGGGCGAAACGTCGCTTCGCGGGCGGGAATCTGGCGCACGCAGGTCAGAACCTCATTCGCGTGGTTGCGAGCGGCCAGGGTTCCGAGAATCTGGCGAACGACATCAAGAGTTGTGCTGCCTCGTGGTGCCAGGGCTTCACGGGAAGTGGCCATGTAAGCTACTCCGGCGAACAAACTTCGCCTTTTATTCGCTTTCAGCCTAGCACCCGACTCCAGTCCATGCAATATCTTTCAGGGTTGTCGGGTTTGGCTCGGGGGCGGAGACTCTAAGTACCGGGTGCAAACTTTGCACCCCCTCTGTCCAGGGTCGCAACCTTCGGCCGATTAAACGAGGGCTGGGCCCTGAACGCCTAGTAGCAAATGCCGGAAGCTGCGCTCCATCCTGCTCGCAGACTAGGCTAGGGATCGGACGAATCGGCTATCTGGGTGAGGCTGGGCTCTCATCCCAGGCTGGACAATGCCCATTTCTCAAAAATTACTGCGCAGTAAATAACTGTGTTTTCTTAAATATTGATTACAAATCCCCTGCGGACTGCAAGGGCGATTGCATGGCTTTGAGTGGCCGCATCCGTAGTTGCAAGCTGGGAATGGCACCGCCGATCAGAAGTAGAAGCTCTATCATGACGTATGGCGGATTTGGAATCCGGGACAATCGCAGTACTGGCGGAGAAACCTTCCGTAGCGCGTGATATTGCCCGGGAGCTGGGCGCTACTAGCCGCGGCGACGGATACCTGCACGGCAACCGCTATGTTGTGACGTGGGCGGTGGGGCATCTCGTAAGCCTTGCCCAGCCGCACGAAATCAACCCTGAATGGCGCCGCTGGCAGCGCACCCTACTGCCCATGCTGCCAAGCCAATGGCCGCTCGTCGTCTACGAAAAAACTAAGGACCAATTCGAGATCGTAAAGCGAATCCTAAACTCCCCGAAGGTTTCGCGCGTCGTTTGTGCGACCGATGCCGGCCGCGAAGGGGAATTGATCTTCCGCTATATCTACGAGTCAGCGCAGTGCCAAAAGCCGGTTAGCCGCCTTTGGATCTCTTCGCTCACGCCGGAGGCCATCCACAAAGGGTTCTCAGCCCTGCGACCGGGCGCCGACTACGACTCGCTGGCGGATGCTGCGCGTGGCCGCAGCCAGGCAGATTGGCTGGTAGGTATGAACCTATCGCGTGCCTATTCTCTTGTCGACAACGAAAAGCTTTCCGTGGGGCGCGTCCAGACGCCCACGCTGGCTATGCTGGTTGAGCGGGAACTTGCCATACGCCAATTCGTGCCCGAAGAGTACCTGGAAATCGTGGCCGATTTTCGCCCAAGTGACGGGTGTCCCACGGGCGACGCTCCCCAGAACATCTATCGGGGTACGTGGTTCCGTGCGCAGGCGGGCGAGCGAGCCGACAAAGAATCGCGGCAGAAGGCGATGCGGCTGCCCACCGATGGAAAAGAGGCAAAGAGAATTATCGAGCGTGCGCACGCCGGTCGGGCCTCCATCGACTCGATCCAATCGGAAACCCAGCGCATGGCTCCGCCGCTCTTTTACG
>Ga0181520_10006570_pt1 | contig 17684 bp, 21 predicted proteins | sample PEATcosm2014_Bin_29_FD_132451 | JGI IMG/M metagenome (GOLD analysis project Ga0181520, IMG submission 132451) | Peatland microbial communities from MTU Mesocosm Facility, Houghton, MI, USA - PEATcosm2014_Bin02_30_metaG | ecosystem: Environmental > Terrestrial > Soil > Wetlands > Peat | place... | reverse complement strand
GTAGTTGATTTTTGAAAACAGTGACAGCGGTCACCAAAGCGGCGAGAGAAGCCTTTGGCGGGCGATTTTGAGAAAAGGGCTGTTCAGCGAGAAGAAAAGGAACGGCGGGTCATCGACCGAGGATTGGCAGTCTATAGGTGCAGGCAGTCCACCAATGAGCAAGACCCGGTCCGAGCGATTCAGAGCCGGGTGGCGGCTGGTGAGAAAAAGTCGGCTCTGGCTTGGGAGTTCGGCGTCACTCGTCTCGGCTGGCGGCTGGTGGCGCAACAGACCAAACCCTCCAAGCGTTGCTTGGATGGATGTCGCTGAAAATGATTGAGAAGTACTCGCATGTCCGGGCAGAGGCGAAGCGGAGGGCTGTTCAGGTGTTCGACGAGGGGCGGGACCGTGAAGGTCCCCCCAAAAACCACCACATCGAAACGGAGTCCGGAGATAATCCGATTACAACTAATTGATTTAATTGGTCGGGGAGAGAGGATTCGAACCTCCGACCCCCTGCTCCCGAAGCAGGTGCTCTACCAGGCTGAGCCACTCCCCGACGTGTACGTTTTGCAGTCTCTCCATTTTACAGCGCAGCCGAGGGCGGCGCAAACCAGTCCTCGCTGAGGTCGTACAGTCGTCCAGTGACGAAATGCTCCGCCCACGCACAAGGATCTCCGCGCCGTTCGCCTCGAAACGGCGATTTCGGTTGAGATTAGAGGGCGCTGGCAAGTTTAGAGAATGTAGCGGGACAAATCCTGATCTTTCACGATCGACGCGACCATTTGCTTCACATAAGCGTCGTCGATAAGGAAGACCTTCTCCGGGCCGGAAGCCGTCATCCGCTCATGGAACGGCAATGGCACTGTTGATTCATTTTTGATGGCTGCGGAAAGGACCGAAGAGGCCTGCTCGTTGGGCGCGCGTCGAGCCACGTCGGGCGCCAGGAAACTTACATCTTCGAGAACGCGCTCCATGATCGTGTGCAGGCGACGCGCCCCAATGTTCTCGGTCGTCTCGTTGACCTTGAATGCGAATTCGGCCATTTCGCGCAAGGCTTCAGGAGCGAATTCAAGGCGCACCCCCTCGGTTTCAAGAAGCGCCGAATATTGCTTGGTCAGCGATGCCTTTGGCTCGGTGAGAATGCGCAGAAAATCATCGACGGTGAGCGATTGCAGCTCGACGCGAATTGGAAATCGGCCTTGTAACTCCGGGATGAGATCGCTGGGTTTGGAAACGTGGAAGGCGCCGGCGGCAATAAAGAGAATGTGATCCGTGCGCACCATCCCATAGCGAGTGTTGACGGTTGTGCCTTCAACGATGGGTAGGATGTCCCGCTGCACACCTTCGCGTGAAACATCCGGCCCGTGACCGCTCTCGCGCCCGGCGATTTTGTCGATCTCATCAAGGAAGATGATCCCGTTCGATTCAACCCGCTCGACGGCAGCTCGATTCACTGAATCCATATCGATGAGCCGGCCCTCTTCTTCCTGCACCAGATAATCGAAGGCGTCCGTTACCTTCATCTTTCGTTTCTTGGTGCCGCCTCCAAAAATATTGGGCAGCATATCCTTGAGGTTCATCTCCATGTCTTCCATGTTCTGGTTAGAGATGATGCCGAACTGCGGCGAACTACGCTCGCGCACATCAAGCTCGACCATGCGTTCATCGAGCTTGCCCTCTCGAAATTGCTGGCGAAGCTTTTCGCGCGACCGCTGGTGACTCTCCGCACCGGGAAGCGAGAGCTGTCCCTCCTGCGTTTGTGGCGCGGCCGGCGGCGGAGGCAGTAGAACATCGAGCAGCCGTTCCTCGGCGTTCATTTCTGCTCTGTCTTCCACTTCTTCGAGCCGCTCTTCGCGCACCATGTCGATTGCGATCTCGACCAAGTCGCGGATCATTGACTCCACATCCCGGCCCACATAGCCCACCTCGGTAAACTTTGAGGCTTCGACCTTGAGGAACGGCGAGTTCGTCAACTTCGCCAAACGCCGCGCGATCTCGGTCTTGCCCACGCCAGTGGGGCCGATCATGATGATGTTCTTCGGCATGATGTCGTCGGCCAGATCTGGGGGAAGCTTTTGACGTCGCTGTCGATTTCTGAGCGCAATGGCCACGGCGCGCTTCGCTGCGCGCTGCCCAACGACATGCTTGTCGAGTTCGGCGACGATCTCGCGCGGCGTCAACTCGTCGAGCGCGAGTTCCTGTTCTTCGGCGGATGCGGGAAGATAGATGGCCATGGACAAATGTCAGCGGGACAGTCCGCTAACCCTGTAGCTCCTCGACGGTGATGCGATCGTTTGTGTAGATACAGATTTCGCCCGCGATCTTCATGGCCTTTTCGGCGATTTCGCGAGCGCTCAATTCTGTGTTCTCCATTAATGCGCGCGCTGCAGCAGTAGCGTAGCTGCCCCCTGACCCGATGGCCGCTAACGGCTCGTCGGGGTCGATCACGTCGCCCGAGCCAGAAATCAGAAACGTCTGCGCCTTATCCGCAACCAGCAGCAACGCTTCCAGGTTGCGCAGCATTTTGTCGGTGCGCCAATCTTTTGCCAACTCCACGGCAGATCGGTTCAGATTCCCAGCGTGCTGTTCGAGCTTGGTTTCAAAACGCGCGAAAAGGTTGAACGCATCGGCCGTGGAGCCGGCAAACCCGGCGAGAATTTTATCTTGAAAAAGGCGGCGAATCTTCTTGGCCGAGTGTTTCAGCACGTGGTCGCCAAACGTGACCTGACCGTCTGCGGCCATAACCACCTGGCCATTGCGCCGCACGCAAATCACTGTCGTAGAGCGAATGTGAGAACGTTCTTTCATGCCGTCGCCCGTTCCAGGGCAGCCATCAAACTCGAAAACCGCGCACCCGACAGAGGAAAATCCTGCCGTTCGTGCAACCTAGAGTATAGGTCATTCGCGCGACCTTGGAAGGGGCGCGGGCCTCACCTTGGAAAGGCGACACTGCGAGGGGTGATCGCCGCGGCACTGCACTACTGGCGCGCTGCGCCCTGGCGATTTCATCTGCGGTATCCTCGAAGTGGGCTTTGGGCTTGGGTTCCATCTCGGGATGATCCTGCGCAACACAGACAATTGGGAAATTGCCGCCGGGTTATCCGCTGCGATCCTGGCGGCGACGGCTGCTGCGTGGCTGGTGCTGCGCAAGCGCCCAAGCGCGGACGAAATTGAGCAAGCACGGCGCACCTTTCTCGTGCAATCCGGGCGGCTCGTTGACGGCATGCTTCTCGACATTTATGAAGTCGAAGCCAGAGACGGCCGGACGCTCACCATGCTCCTGTTCAGTTACCGAATCGCCGGCGTGGATTACGAATGTTCGCAGGACATAACGGCCCTGCGCGACGTTGTCAACGCCAGCGAAGTGAGGGCCGGATTTCCTTGCACCGTCCGCTATCAGCCCGGTAATCCGTATAACAGCATCGTCGTCGGCGAAGGCTGGACGGGACTCCGGGAACGCATTCCACAACTGCCTTCGTTCGACGACCCCGACCCCTTGGATCTGAGCCATTTGCGCCCCGGCAAAGGCTAGAGCTACGCGTTGGCGCTCGATCCCAAACCCCGGTTAGACTATCAATATGCATGTTCACGCGGCAGAGGCCGGTAAGCCTGCTGGTCGGACAACATTCGTCCTGCGCATCTCGATGGCGGCCACCCTGGCGTATGTTGTGGTCACTTTCGTCGCCGGGTTGCGTGCACATTCGCTGGCATTGCTGTCTGAATCTGGCCACAACGTCTCAGACTTCCTGGCTCTCCTCCTGAGTTTCGCCGCGGTCTATTTCCAGTCGCGGCCGGCAGATCACTCCAGAACCTTCGGCTACCAGCGTGCCGGCGTGATCGCGGCGTTCATCAACGCGGCAACGCTCATCGCCATTTCGCTCCTTATCGCCGTTGAAGCCGTCCATCGGCTCAGCTCTCCAGTAGCCGTCCAGCCCCGGATCATGATGATCGTGGCCGCAGCTGGTGTGGCGATGAACGGTGCAATCGCGGCTCTGCTCTGGGGCGTGGCCCGCGACGTGAATCTGCGCAGTGCTTTTCTGCACATGGCGGGCGATACTCTCTCGACGGCAGCTGTGATCGCAGGCGGTGTGGGCATCCTGCTGACGGGTCAAAACTGGATTGATCCCGTTCTCTCCATCCTGATTGCCGCGTTCATCTTTTGGTCGAGTATTGGAATCGTGCGTGAAACGCTCAATATTTTGCTTGAGGGTACCCCGCGGGGTGTCTCGCTGCAGCAGATTCGTTCTGTCATGGAAGCGGTTGAGGGCGTGGTCAATGTTCACGACCTCCATGTCTGGTGCCTGGGCTCCTACTCGCGCGCCCTGTCGTGCCACGTGACGATTGCCGATATTCCCCCTTCGGAGAGCGTGTGCATTCTGGCTAACCTGAAAGATGTTCTCCACGGTCAATATGAGATAGACCATACGACAATTCAGTTTGAGCACATCGGCTGCGAATCGCCGGAGGATTGCATTTGCGTCGCTCCTCCCGAGGAGATGAGCGTGAGGCATGAGCATCACCACGGCCACGCACATTGAGCGAGGCAGCGCGGCAGCGGTCTCGCGATGTGTTCTCAAAACAATGAATAGAGGGATCGGAATTGACTTGCCGTCGTTTGCTTTCTAAAGCCGTTTGCATTGCAATCCTTTCCATTCAGGCGGTCGCGGCCTATGCGGCTCCGCAATCCGCCAAGCAGGCGGCCACGCAGCAGATTGGCGTGTTTACTGGCGAGTACGTCGATCCGGCAAATCCCAGCGATGCCTACAGCGTATACGTGGAGGCAGGCGCGCTGACGGTTGAATCGGATCGCCAAGTGCCCACCGAACTGAGACCAATCTCCGCGTCTCTCTTCGCTCTCGCGAATTCAGATGTGACAGCCGCGTTTCAAATGGATGGGGATGTCCGCGCGGCGAAAATCTCTTTTTCTGACCATCCCGGTACGATCTACGTCCGCTCTGGCGAGCCCGTCCGCCACGTTTTCCATGATTATGTTCGCAGCGAAGCGATGATTCCCATGCGCGACGGAGTCAAGCTGCACGCAGTCATCCTTCAACCTCAGGATCTCAAAATGCCGCTGCCCATCCTGATGCAGCGCACGCCGTATGGCGTTGACGAAACCGAGCGTGCCTCGTTTTTTGCCCAAAGGCCCCAGCTCGCGCGTGACGGATATATTTACGTGGCCGAAGACATTCGCGGACGCTACAGGAGTGAAGGCAAGTTCGTGATGATGCGGCCGCTTGCAGACCACCGCAATCCGAGTGCAATTGACGAGAGCACCGACACCTATGACACCGTGGCGTGGCTTATCAAGAATGTGGCCGGCAACAATGGCCGTGTGGGTGTCGTGGGAACCAGCTATCCCGGATTCCTCGCGATGATGGCAGGCATCGACCCGCACCCCGCGGTGAAGGCGATCTCGCCTCAGGCGCCCATGATTGACGTCTGGATCGGGGACGATTTCTTTCATAACGGGGCCTTCCGCCAAAGCTACGGCTACGACTACGTGCTGGGGCTCGAGTCGACAAAAACAGATACCGCGGTCTGCTACGGCGAAGACAAAAGCGGGAAGCCGGTCGACGGCTTCGATTACTTTCTACGCCGCGGCAGCTTCGCGGAGGATGTCAAACAGTCCGGATCCAGGCTTCTTCCCACCTGGAAGCTCTTCCTCGATCACCCGGCATACGATCCGGTTTGGTCTTCGCGCGGAGTGGAATACGAGTTGAATTCCGTCACCGTGCCAACGCTCACGGTTGGCGGCTACTACGACCAGGAAGATATGTACGGGCCGCAGGAGGAATACACGAAGCTCGAGCCGCACGACACAAATCACGAGAACTTTCTCGTTCTCGGACCTTGGCGGCATGGCTACTGGTCTTCGTCTTCCGAGCGTCTGGGCAATCTGAACTTTGGAGAGCCGATCGGCACCGAGTTTCGCTCGCAATTCGAAGCGAAGTTCTTCGCGCATTTCCTCAAAGACCAGCCCGGATTCAATCTTGAGGATACGGCCAGTTTTCAAACCGGCTCGAATACCTGGAAATACTATGCGCACTTCCCGCCGAAAGAATCGCAGCCGACAGCTCTTTATCTCGAAGGTGCGGGAAAGCTGAGCTGGAGTGCGCCGGAGTCGGAGGCAGGAAGCGAAACTGCGGGCTCCTACATCAGCGATCCCGCCAATCCTGTTCCCTATAGGCACAGGCCCATCCAGCCGACGTACAGCGACGGCTCCGAGTGGTACAACTGGCTCACCGAGGACCAGCGATTTGTAACCGGCCGCAACGATGTGGCCGTGTGGAAGCTGCCCGTGCTCACGAAGGATCTGACGATCACCGGCGAAGTGGTGGCCGACATCTTTGCTTCGACGACGGGCACTGACAACGACCTTGTAGTGAAACTGATCGACGAATACCCAGACGACGATCCGGACCCGACGATGCGCGGCTACGAGTTGTTGACCAACGCCGAGATCTTTCGCGGACGTTACCTCGCGGGATACGACCAGCCAACAGCGCTCGCGCCCGCATCGATTCATGAATACAAGTTCAGCCTGCACGACATCGATCATGTCTTCAAGGCCGGGCACACGGTGATGGTCGAAGTCCAGAGCACATGGTTTCCGCTCTACGATCGCAACCCGCAAACCTTTGTGCCCAACATCATGAAAGCCAGGCCCAGCGACTACAAGGCCGAGACGATTGAGATCTATTCCGGACCGGGTCACGATTCGGCAATCGAGATTCCGGTGATGGGCGCGCAGTAATGGCGTGGTGCGCCGCAGCGCAACTCGCGCTTGGAGCAGCATGGCAACACCGGACCCCGGCGACCTATAATCCCAGCAGGAACAGCCCCGGCTCCCAGTCTCCCTAAAAGGCGAGGAAAAAATTGGCACGCGAGCTCTACACAGCGCGACTCCTGCGCAAAGAATGCATTTCTGAAGTTGCCCAGTGCTATCACTTCCTGTTTGAAGTTGAGGGACGTGAGAGCTTCAACTACCAGCCCGGCCAGTTCGTGTCAGCCGTTGCGCAGGACGAAAATGGCAAGCAGCAGACGCGCGCCTACTCCATCGCTTCTGCGGCTCGAGGAAACAGATTCGAGCTGTGCGTGAATCGCGTGGAGAATGGCTTCTTCTCGAATCACCTCGCCGACTTGCCCGATTTGCCCGTGGGAGGCACGATTCAGGTTCACGGCCCTCATGGGCACTTCGTTTTGCAGCAGCCAATTACCGATTCGATCTTCGTGGCCACCGGTACCGGCGTGGCCCCCATGCGCGCTTATCTCGAATGGCTGTTTCCGGTTGGCGAGGCCGATCGCAGCCAGGGCAAAGATATCTGGCTGGTTTACGGAACGCGCTACGAGAGCGACATCTATTACCGATCCGAATTTGAGGCGCTGGCCAATCGCGTGCCCAACTTCCACTACCTGCCCACGCTGAGCCGCGCCGATGACATCTGGAAGGGCCTTCGCGGCCACGTCCAGGTCCACGTTGCGCAGATCATCGAGGATCGTGCGAAACGCCTCGGCCAATCCCTGCCGCTGGCGCAAGTCGATCCAGCGATTCCCGCGGCGAATCTTAAATTCGACATCTACACCTATATCTGCGGGCTGAACTTCATGGTCTCCGGCGTCCGCGAGCTGCTCGACGGATTCGGCTGGCACAAGAAGCAGGTTGTCTTCGAGCGGTACGACTGAAGGGCAGTGGAGCTAGCGGGGTCGGCGGAGCGAGCGAAGTTAGCTGCCGGAACGTGAATCGCGCATCGAAAGTGAAACAAGAGCAATAGAATCAGATAGTTAATGAGTCGATTCGTATCGCTTGCGAATCGGCTCGTTGCGTGTTGATTCCAAAGGGTTTGTTTGACATAGATTCGACAAAATTTGATGCATTTTGGCGATGGTCCGGTGGGCGGTTTGTTGATTCTAAACGAGTTAAATGGCGAAAATTCGGCGAAATATCAAGTTTTTTTATTTCATTTTTTCTCCCCTTCGCGGTCCCCACGTCGCATGTCTTTTCAGCCCAAATCGACCACGTTTTTGGACGCCGCGTTGCCATTATGGCACCGGGAAATTGGCGATGAATCTCCATATAGTTCAAGTGTAGCGAGTTTGCAGAAATAATCGGCAAACTTCGAGAGTAGTATTTCGCGGGCGTTTTCAATGGTTTAGGCAGGTTTGGCCAGCGATCGGCTCTTGACATGAAATACTGGCCGACATGAATCGCGCATCCGAGCGAACCTCCGGTCCCGGAGTTGGCTTGCTCCTGGGAGCGATTCTTGCGGCCTATGCGTGCGCACGAATCCTCGAGGTCTTCCACGGCGGCGCCCCTCGTCTTTGGATTGTTTCTCTGGATGTGCTCTCCGCGATGGCGTTTGCTCTGGTGGATGGAGCGCGACACTACAGGCTGCGCGGCATTCTTGTTTTTGCGGCGATCTGCACGGTCATCGGCAACATCACGGAGAATCTGAGCGTCCTCACCGGTTTTCCATTTGGCCGCTACTACTTTGCCGGGCTCATGGGGCCGAAGCTGTTCCACGTGCCGGTGCTGCTTGGCCTGGCTTACATCGGAATGGCTTATGTCTCGTGGACGCTGGCTCGCGCGATTCTCGGCGAGCCCTATGGCGAGGTGAGTGGGATGAGGGTTCTGACGATTCCGCTGGTTGCGAGCTTCATCATGGTCGCCTGGGATTTGGCGCAGGACCCCGTCTGGGCCACGGTGCTGCACGGCTGGATCTGGCTGGACGGCGGACCGTGGTTCGGAGTTCCCATCTCAAACTATCTGGGCTGGTACGGAAACATCTTCGCAATCTATCTACTGTTCGCGTTCTTCTTGCGCGGCCGCGCGGCGGCGCCGATGGCCAAACCGGGATCGAGCTTGCGCCCGGCGCTGCTTTTCTATCTGCTTTGCGCGGCAGGCAATGTGCTGCAAGTTTTATCCAGAGTTTCTCCCGCGTGGGTCCAGGATCCAACCGGCAGAGCGTGGCGATTCTCTGAGATCGCCGGCGCATCGGCGCTGGTTTCCATTTTTGTGATGGGCGCGTTTGCCGCGATCGCGTGGGCCAGGATTTCAGGGCAGGAAAAAGAGGCTACAGGTTGAAGAGCTCGCGCAAGCGCTTGGTCTGGGCGCGGCTGACGGGGATCTCGGTCTGCTGCTTGTCATTCATGCGCAGCTGGTAACTGGATTTGAACCAGGGCATGACCTCGCGAATCTGGTCGATATTTACGACGAATCCGCGGTGGGCGCGCCAGAATCGTGCAGGGTCGAGCAACTCGAGAAGCTCCTCAAGAGTGCGGCATTTGGATTGGCCCTCGAAGGCGCGCGTGACGATGCGAATGACACCTTCATCGATGGCTGCAAAGCAAATGTCGGCCTGATCGACAAGCAGCAAGCGGCTCTGCGCCTGCACGATGAGCTTGGCGGGCGGGCGGCTTGCTTCGCCGTTTTGGGGCCGGTTAAGGAGCCGCAACAGGCGATCGATCTGGATTTGCTCGGGCGCGCCGGCTGAGGGAGTGCCCGCGGCGATGCGCGCCTTGGCGCGCTCCACAGCCTCAGTCACGCGCGCCAGATCGAAAGGCTTGAGCAGGTAGTCGACCGCGTTCACGTTGAAGGCGCGCACAGCGTACTGGTCGTATGCGGTGGCAAAGACGAATTGCGGCAGGGGAGCAATGTCTTTCTCCGCGCCCGCCTTCGCGGATTGAGCGCGGTTGCGATCGACGAGCCGCTGAATGACGGCGAATCCGTCCTGACCCGGCATCTGCACATCGAGAAAGACGAGATCGGGATGATGCTCGTCGATGAGGTCGACGGCCTCAATGCCGTTTGAGCCCTGCGCAACCACATCCACGTCGCCAACCGAATCGAGCAGGTACTTGAGCTCGTCGCGAGCCAGTTGTTCATCGTCGATAATGAGGGCGGAGATGGGCATGGCGGGCCGAACAATTGATTGTAGAACAGGGAAGACAGCGGGGTCAGCGGAGTTAACGGGGCTGGCGGAGATCGGGAGCTTCCAGCCGTCAGCCCTCAGCTTTCAGCGGGCGATTCCATCCAGGCTCGCAAAAAGCAGAAGCAGATCCTTCGCTCCGCTTACCCCGCTAACGTGGGGCCCCAAGCGTGCTCCGCTCAGGATGACACCTCGAAGGGCCCGGGTGAGGCTGAGTTCGTGGTATCCCAGGTCTCAAAATCGAGACCTGGGCCACCCGCGAAGGACAGCGGAGTTAGCGGCGCTAGCGGAGCTAGCCGAGTTAGTGCGGTAAGCGAAGCTCGGCGGTCAGGTTGCGGGGCTCGCAGAGGACGAAAAAACAACTGCAGATCCTTCGGCCGCCGCGGCGACCTCAGGATGACAATGCATAGGGCGGCTGAGCTTCACGTGCGCCGCAAAGGGGGCTGTATTCTTCGCTACTCGCTCAGCACGCGGAGACGCGCGGGAGTCTGGTCCTGGGCCAGCTCATGGCCACAGTTGGTGCAATAGATATCGGTGGCTCGGACGGTGCGGAAGCAGGTGCCGCAGTTTGCCGTGAGCTGATAGTTGCACTGCGGGCAGAAATGAAAGTCGCCCTGAACATGCGTCCCGCACGAGGGGCAGCGAGAGACCTGGGGTTGGCGCAGCAGGAAGTAGAGCACCGCTCCAATGCCCGCGGGCATCACAAAGCAGATCACCATCCAGAATCGCGCGCTCATGGCGCGGCGCGGAGCATCCTTGCTGATGTAACCGACCATGAGGAAATAGAGAGACGCGACCACTCCCCATGAGATGTTGAAGTAGATGCGCAGGCCGAGCGGAGGCGGCGGATGATGGCGCTGCCCGGGGGCAACCAGCCAGAAGTAGTATTCGATCAGGACGAAAGCCAGGCTGGCGAGGACGATCGACCAGACCGGAATCAGGCGCTCTTCTTCGCTGAAACTGACGGGCTTTTGATCAGCCATGGGCCGTTACTCCCGGAGATAGTGACTCGGAGACAGGTTCGCCTCTTTTTCAATGGACGGAGCAGGGTCCCCGGAAGTTTCGGCCCCAGGCGCATCCGGCACAATAAATCGACGAACTTGAGTGGGAGTTATTCCTTGCTGCGAGACCAGCCGCCCACCAGAACAGCGGCCAGCACCGCCGGAATAAGGATGCAAGCCCAGACGCTGGTTTGGGTGGCGATGTCGGAGATGTGCTCGCCGCCGATCAGGTCGTCGGCCACCCGCCAGGCCAGTGGACCGAAGGCCAAAAGAGCCAGCACCAGCGATGCCAGAACAAGGGAACGAGTGCGGCGCCGGCCGGCCTTCTGATCTTGAATAACTCCGTGCGAAGCCAGAACGACGCGGCGGGTTTTTTCAGCAACAGCGCGGTCGCGGCCGGCTTGCTTGCCGGTGATCGCGTCAAGCAGATCGGCCTTGGCGCCCGCGCTCGAGGAACCGCCTGGCGCGCTAGGGGCGCCAGCTCTGCCTGCCAGCTCTGCCGTCCTCAAGCAACCTCCTGAAAGCGAGCCGCCGCAAAGTCGAGCCGGGGTTTGATCATCGCCAGGCCGCGATAGAGCCGCGACTTGACGGTGGAAAGTGGAGCGCGGGTGACCTTGGCGATCTCTTCAAGCGAGAGCTCTTCGTAAAAGCGAAGGGCCAGCACTTCGCGGTGAAGCGCATCGAGTTCGAGCAGCGCAGCCGCTATCCTTTCGCGGTCTTCAAGGTTTGAAACGCGGTCGAAGGGAGTGGGCTCGTCGGCAACGACCTCGAAAGTCATCGAGCGATCGTCTTCCGTTGCGCCGTCAATAAGCTCGTCGAGCGAGTTCATGGTGCGCTTGCGGCGTTGATCGATTACCAGATTGCGCGCGATGGTAAAGAGCCACGTCTCAAACCGCGCCCGGCCATCAAACTGATCGCCGCGAACAAGAACGCGCATCCACACTTCCTGAAAAATGTCTTCGGCGGTGTCGCGGTTGCCGGTGAGGAAGAGCAAATAACGCATGAGGCGGTGCTGATACCGGACGATGAGCTCCTCGAGGATTCCCGCCTTCTGGAGTTTGAGGCCGGCGGAGACGGCCAGGTTTTCCTGCCGCGTCTGATCGTCTGCTACCATGGCTGTTGCTCTGGGGAGAAGCGTGCGAGCGGAAGCAAGTGTCATCTCAATTTATTAGACGATAAAACCGTGGGTGAAGACCAGCTGAAATTCGCCCCCCGGCCAACCGTCCTCCCTCCTGTTGCCTCGTTCAAACACCCCCCACTGGAAAAGTTGTGAGGGTTTGGCCGCGCGCGCGTGCTGCGCGATCGCTGCAGACTGGTTCGTCGAGCTAACTGCTGTTCAGTGAACGGGATGGGCTCATTCATCCGAAAGGTGGATTACCGATTCGCGCTTAAGGAGATTCTCGTCGCGCGGACCTCTCCGCGGCGCGCAACGCGTCCTCAAGAGCCTTGGTGGCGCGGCGTTCTCGAGCGTCGCCGGATTCATAATAGAAGATTCCCATCAGGTGATTTCGGCGCTGGGCCGGCGTGAGGGCGAACCATGCTTCGCGCGAGCCGGGATGGCGCTGAAAGAGGGCGCGCAGAACAGGAGGGGGATCGTGTTGGCCTTCGAGGGCCTGCGCTAGCATCCCGGCGATCTTGTCGGCGCGCTTTTGGCGGGCTGCGGTGGATTTGGGCTGGTCTGCGAACTTGCCAAACTCGCGGCGCCGGGAAGAACTCATCGAGTCGAACAATTTGCGCAGCGCGCGGTCGGATTTGAGGATGCGAGCCAGTTCCGGTGGCAGAGTGATCGGGCGCTCAGCCAGATCGGGCTCAAGCCAGATTTTTACGTGTGAGCCAACCTGCGAGTGGGAGCCGGATTGCATCTTCTTGTTGACCAGCAGAAAGTGGCCACCGCGGCGCGAATCGGGAAAGAGCGAAGTGCGGAAAGCGAAGCCGCCGATTTCGCCGCGCACCCGCCGGCCGTTGCGCACTGGCCACGCCTCGGCAATGTCGAAAGGGACGCGAGCAATCACCCATTTAAGCGCGCTTCCGTCGGGCTCGAGGAGCGCGGTGAAAGATTTACGCGGTGATGCGGAGCGAGGCGGCATGGGCGGAGTTCCGGCGGAAGAGGCGACGCGCCTGAGCATTCATCTGCCGGATCAACTTATATATATCTGAAAAATCTTCCGATCGGAATGGACTTTCTCTCGCCATGAGACTCACCGGGACGGCGACTTCCTGCGTCAGGCAGCGGGGACGAGCCGCGTCCCGGCCTGTTGTCTCCATCGCCCGGAATTAACACCCATGGCAAGGAGCCAGATCGTGAGTATAGCTTCTCCGATTCCTCCCGCGACGACCTGATAGGGCGCGAGACGGTTCGCGAGCGGCGGCCAGATAAAAGTCATCCAGCTCAGGGCCGGCACAAGCATTACAGCGCCGATGAAATGAGGCATGAACGTTGAGCGGAAGATGAGATAGCTGATGAGAAGGCAATAGAAACCGTAGAAGACCAGAAAGTTTACATGAATGGGTCGGTAGGCCGGATCGATATAGCCATAGACGCTCCCGGCCCAACTGAAACAGGCTGCGAGGACCGAGAGCCAGCGGTTCACTGGCCAGAAGAGATAGCAGAGCAGAGCCGTCACGGTCACATAGGTGACTGTGGCCGCCGGGGCACAGATGGCGAGCATCCAGGGGCTTCCTTTTCCCGTCATCGTGATGCCCGACACGACAAAATTCAGCAAGTAGACGGCTCCTGTAAGTCGAGCCCAAAACGCAGGCGAGAGTGTTTCCAAAACACTGTTGTGGCGCACCGGTTCCATAGCGTCATTCCTTTCTGCGCGAGGGAAATCGAGTTTCATGCCGGCTGTGAACAGGGTTGATAAGCGACACTACGAGATTGGCGCAGAGGAAGTTCCCCGGCTAGCTGTCCTGACTCTTTTTCGAACCCGGAGGTTTCGATTCTGGCTGCGCAGGCTCAGGCCATCACGGCCTGCTTGCGGCGACGGCGCAGCGATTTCAGCGCGCGGAAGACGAAGCGAATGAGGATGAGAGTGACGAGAATGCAGATGAACGCGATGGCCGCCGCGATATAGGGCTCCCAAGTGGAAAGCCACGTGAGAAAGATGGCGAGCGCATCTTCGCCGAGACTGAGCGCGATGTTCGAAAAGGGCTCTGGCGAAGGAGTGACGGCGGCGCGAACGGCGGTTTTGCCTCCGTGCGCAATAAAAGCGATGGCCCCGCCGGCAACAGTGGCGGCAAGCTGCTCAGCGGGCGTGAGGCCGGCTGTGGCCTGAAATGCGAGCAGCGCGGCGACGGGAACGCGGATGAAAGTGTGCAGCGCGTTCCAAAACAGATCGAACGCCGGAATCTTGTCGGCGAAAAAATTGATGCCAAACAAAACCAGAGCGGCCGCGATCACGCCCCAGTTCGACAGCAGGTGCAGCGAAGGCGGCAAGTCGAGATAGCGTGTATGAGACAACAGGCCGAGAGTGGCCACCGTGGCGTAAACGTTGAGCCCCGCGGAGAAACTGACAGCGACCATCAAAGCAACGAGTTGATTGGGCGGCAGGGGCACGGGGAAAGTATAGAGGAAGCGAGCCGGGTCGCGGAATTGGTTGATTCCTGGCTGGCGCGCGAGGGACGGGCAGCCGGAATCGGGGTTGCGGCTTATGATGGGCTGCGTGGAGGTCACGATGATGACGAACGGCGCCGCAATAAAAGTCAACGGCGAGATTTGGCCGGCGCTCCCGCAGAGCGCGTGGAGCGAAACCTGCGCCACCCTTCAACTGTGGCTGCAGATGGTGGGCAAGGTGCGGATGGCGCTGACGCCGCCCATCAACCACTGCTGGAACGTGACGCTCTATCCGACGATTCGGGGGCTGACGACGATGCCCATGGCGCATGGGTCGAGAATGCTCCAGATCGATTTCGATTTTCTCGCGCACGAGCTGGTCATCGAGACCAGCGACGGCCGGCGCGAGGCGATCAAACTGGAGCCGATGAAGGTGGCCGAGTTTTACGCGCGATTTATGGCGGCTCTTGAGAGCCTTGACGCGCTGTGCCACGTCTGGCCGGTGCCGTGCGAAGTGGCGGAGCCGATTCCGTTCAAGAAGGACGACGTGCACAAGGCCTACGACCCCGAGTATGCGCAGCGCTTCTGGAGAATTTTGTTGCAGGCAACGCGCGTGATCACCGAGTTTCGCGCGCGGTTCATTGGCAAGGTGAGCCCGGTTCATTTGTTCTGGGGCGCCATGGATTTGGCCTGCACAAGATTTTCAGGGCGCACCGCGCCGGAACATCCCAGCATGCCAGGACTGCCCGATCGCGTGACCCGCGATGCGTATTCGCACGAGGTATCGAGTTGCGGGTTCTGGCCCGGAGCCGCCGGAGCACCAGGCGCTGGCTTCATCGAGCCGTTCTTCTACAGCTACGCCTATCCCGAGCCGCCCGGGTATCGTGATTCTGCGATTCGGCCCGCTGAGGCCAGGTTCGATGCCACCTTCGGCGAGTTCATCCTGCCGTACGAGGCGATGCGGCAGTCGGCGGACCCTGAAGCTGCATTGATCGAGTTCCTACAAAGCACCTATGAGGCGGCGGCAGAATGCGCCAAGTGGGATCGGAAGGCGCTGGAGCGACCGTGAAGGGTGAAGAGTGAGCGGTGATTCGTGGTCTGACTGAGTCCCGCTCCGCGCCGCTCGGCCAGATTCGGCGAGCCCGGGCCCCCCACCCCACGAACGAGGACCTGTCCGTGGGGACCCCGGGCCACCTCGATCCCGGCCGCTGGCGCGGCCTTGCCCAATGAGCTCGCGGCGCGAGAGCTGGACGATTTGGCGCGACATAGAGGCGAAGGCTCCGCCTATGTTGCCTGCAGAGCGTTGAAAGAACGTGGCTTATGGGATAGTCCATTTTGGAGCTTGCATTAAGATATATCTTACGATATAGTTTGAGACATATTTTAGTCAGGAGGACTAAGAACATGTTTGGAAGACAAGTTTTTGAACGGGAAGGCCATGGCGGTTGCGGTGGCCGGAGATTTGCGGGACGTGAGGAACAATGTGGACAGCAGGGATGGGCAGAGCGCCGTTTCGCAGATGTTCGCGGAGGCGGATTCGAAATGCCGGGCGGGTTTGGACCGGGTCGGCATGGAGGGTTCGGGCGCGGCTTCGGACGAGGATTCGGCGAAGGACGCGAGCGGATGTTCGACGCCGGAGAGATCAGGCTCGTGATTCTGCGGCTGCTCTCGACTGAGCCGAGCTACGGCTATCAGCTCATCAAGACCATGGAAGCGCGCCTCGGCGGCGGCTACACGCCGAGCGCCGGCGTTGTGTATCCCACGCTGACGATGCTCGAAGAAGAGGGCCTGATTGCGGCCACCGAGACGAGCGGCAAGAAGGTCTACAGCGTGACGGAGGAAGGCCTGAAGTACCTCGAAGCCAACAAGGAGCGCGTGGGCCAGCTTTTCGAGCGGCTCGAGGAGACGGGGCGCGGCTTCAAGCGCGGGCGAGCACCCGAGCTCATGAAAGCCTTCATGGACCTGCGCGGCGCGGTCATGTCGAAGATGTGGCGGAGGAACGCGACGCCGGAGCAGATCAAGAAGATCGCCGAGGCGATTCATAAGGCGGCGGAAGAGATCGACAAGTTGTGAGCGAACAGCGGAGCTAGCGGAGTTAGCGGCGTTTGCGGAGCTAGAACGACGGCGAGCTAGCAAGTTAGCGAGGCGGCGGGCGTGCTGAGTTGGCGGTTGTGGCATCCCAGGTCTCAAAATAGAGACCTGGGGCACCCATTTTCTGTGGTGAGTCCGCGTCATGGGACCTGGGGCACCCATCATTTTGGTGAGTCGGCGGTTGAGGATTCCCAGGTCTCAAAATCGAGATCGGGGGCACCCTCTACTTCACGCCCTTGGCGGGATCCCACACACCCTCGAGTTTGCGGATCAGCTTAGAACGGGGACGAGGGAGCGCTGGGCGGCTGCCGCGGCGATGGCGGAAGCGCAGACCGAGCGGTGCATGTCGAGTTCGCTGCGGGCGCGCTCCAACTCAACGAAGTCATAGGCCGCGAGCTCTGAGCGGACACGACGGAGCACCTCGGAGCGAGCTGCGAGGTATTCCCTGTGCCTGCTGGCAAGGGCGCGTTCGAGATAGGAGCATTTTGAGCAGGCCACGAGTTCCCCTTCCAGCCATTCGGCCGGATCTGCAACGGTTGAAGTGCGGCTATGTTACCGCGCCAGAATCTGACGCTCGGCGCGGAACCAGTCCTGAAGGTCGTGGCCGGGCGTTCTGCCGCGCTTTTCAAAGTTCTCATAGGCGCGCTCTCTGATCCTGTCCGGTGAGACATGGACTCGCGGCGCCGAAGTGGCGGCGAGCTTGGAGGGCGGGTTTTGCGGGGCTATGACGACAACTTTGTTCACTTTGGGCTGTTTTTGAACTTTTGAAACGATCATATGGGACCCTCGATAGGAATCGTGGGCTAAGAAGGAGGGTAATTCAGATGAACTGCCTTAGTTCAGAAGACCTGAGAGCGGAGGACGATGCTCACTCCATCTTTGAGGCTACGCTCATTCGGACTGCGCCGCACAACTGATTCGTGAATTTCGAGGGGCGATAGAGATAGGGACTAGAGACTAGGTTCTTTCGCCCCTACGGGGCTGGAGATTCTTTGCGGCGGGGTTCCCAGGACAGCGTCCGCCGCAGCGGACTTGTCCTGGGCTATTTTCTTGCGCTCCCTACGGGAGCTTTTTCCAATTGATGGAAGTTCGCGGCCCGAGGCACTCATCTCTCAAGCTTTTGGGTTG
>Ga0181520_10006569_pt1 | contig 17685 bp, 12 predicted proteins | sample PEATcosm2014_Bin_29_FD_132451 | JGI IMG/M metagenome (GOLD analysis project Ga0181520, IMG submission 132451) | Peatland microbial communities from MTU Mesocosm Facility, Houghton, MI, USA - PEATcosm2014_Bin02_30_metaG | ecosystem: Environmental > Terrestrial > Soil > Wetlands > Peat | place... | reverse complement strand
GCCCAAGACCATCGACAACGATCTCGAAGGGACAGTGATGACCTTCGGCTTCGACTCGGCGGTGGCCTGCGCCACCGATGTCTTGGACCGCCTACACTCCACGGCGGAAAGCCACAACCGCATCATGGTGCTGGAGGTCATGGGCCGCTATGCGGGTTGGATAGCTTTGTACGCGGGGGTTGCCGGCGGAGCCGACGTGATTCTGATACCGGAAATACCTTTCACCTACGACAGCATCTGCGCAAAGGTCCAGGAACGCGAAAGGGCCGACAAACATTTCACGGTCGTCGTCGTGGCCGAAGGCGCAAGAGAAAAGGGAGGCGAGTTCATCATGTCCGGAGAACAAGTCTCCAACCGCGAAGCCCGGCTGGGCGGCATCGCTGCCGTGGTGGCCGCGGAACTGGAGAAGAGGACCGGCAAGGAGGCCCGCGCTTGCGTCCTGGGGCACATGCAGCGCGGCGGATGTCCTACGAGCTTCGACCGCGCGCTTTGCACGATCTTCGGCGCCGAGGCCGTGGAACTGATCGCCGCCGAGAAGTTCGGGCACATGGTGGCCTATCAAGGTTCTGGAGTCGGCTCTGTGAAGATTACCGAAGCGGTCGGGAAACTGAAGAAGGTACCACCCGCGGGTGGTTTTGCACGAACGGCACGCGCACTGGGAATTTGTCTGGGAGATTAGGAGGAAATTATGTCACTACGGTTACAAAAGACCAAAATCGTTGCCACTATTGGGCCGGCCTGTGATGCGCAGCCGGTTTTGGAACAGATGATCCGCGCGGGGATGAGCGTGGCGCGCCTGAATTTCTCGCACGGCACCTTCGACGAGCACGCGGCGCGCATCGAGCGACTGCGTGCGGCCGCGAGGGCCGTCGGTCGCGAGATCGCCCTGATGGCCGACCTGCCGGGGCCCAAGATGCGCATCGGCCAACTTGCCGTGGAACCCATCCAGGTCGCTCCCAAAGGTGTATTTACTCTGACCACGCGGGAGATTGTTGGCGACGCCGGACAGGCATGGATGACCTTTGCGCGGCTGCCTCAGGTCGTGAAACCCGGTGACAAGCTGTTTCTCAACGACGGCATCATCGAACTTGAGGTCGAGCGTGTGAGCGGCCCGGATGTGCACTGCCGTGTTCTTGCAGGTGGCGAGCTACGGTCCCGCAAGGGGCTCAATTTGCCCCGCATTGATCTGGGCATTTCGGCGTTCACCGAGCGCGACCGCGAGTGTCTCAAGTTCGCCCTTGCCCATGGCGTGGACGCCGTCAGCCAATCGTTCGTAGAATCGGCGGCCGACATCCAGGCCGTGCGGGAGGCGGCTCGTTCCTTCGGCGGCGATCCATTTATCCTGGCTAAGATCGAACGCTCGCGCGCGTTGGAGCACGTGGACGAAATCCTCACCGCAGCCGACGGCATCATGGTGGCCCGCGGCGACCTTGGCGTTGAAGTACCGATCGAGCAAATTGCCATTCTGCAGAAGACCCTCGTCAGCAAGGCGGTTCGCCTGGGGAAACCGGTGATTGTTGCCACGCAGATGCTGGAATCCATGACCCATAGCCGCCAGCCCACACGTGCGGAGGCCACCGATGTGGCCAATGCCGTGTTGGATGGCGCCGACTGCGTGATGCTATCCGGCGAGTCGGCCACGGGCGACTTCCCCGTCGAGGCGGTTGCAACGCTGGCACGCATCACCGCGGCAACCGAGCCGTTCCGGACGCGGTTCGATATTTGGGAGCGACTCAAGACCCTCCCTCGGGATACGGACTATAGCAACACCGATCTTCTTTCGCTTAGCGTTGAGGCGGTCATCGCCGCATCTTCGCCGGTCGCCGTGGTCGTGCCGACCTGCAGCGGCGCAACGGCCCGCGCCATCGCTCGCTTCCGCCTGCCTGTCTGGATCGCGGCGCCCACGAATAGCACTAAGGTTCTAAGGCATCTCCAATTCACTTACGGAATCGAACCGGTGTCGGTGTCCGACCTTCCGGGGGAGTGGACGACGTTCACTAGCGGTTGGGTGAGTGCCCAGGCACTGCCCGGCCGTGTGGCGATTCTGGTTCAGGGCCCTTCGGCGGGCAGCCCGCACGTAAACCACCGTATGGAACTCCAGCAATTGCACTAATCACGTTAGCCCGGAGGAATCATGCCCACGACCGTCGCTGTGTACGATACTAAACCCTATGACCGCGAATCACTCAGGACTGCCGCAGGCGCCGAGGCGATCAATTGGCGATTTCTCGATTTTCGCCTCGAACCTGATACTGCTCATGCCGCCGCCGGCGCCCAGGCCGTATGTGTTTTCGTCAATGACCAGTTGGACCGACCTTGCCTGGAGACGCTGGCGGCCCAGGGCGTCCAGCTTGTGGCCCTGCGCTGCACCGGATTCAACAACCTGGACCTCGCCGCCGCCAAGGAACTGCAGATCACGGTCACACGCGTTCCAGTATACTCACCGTACGCGGTGGCCGAACACGCCGTCGGGATGCTGCTGACCCTGAATCGCAAGATGCATCGCGCCTTCAACCGGGTGCGCGAGCTGAACTTCTCGCTGAACGGCCTAGTCGGCTGGGACCTGCACGGCAAGACCGCCGGCATCATCGGCACGGGCAAGATCGGGCGCATCGTGGCCCAAATCTTCCGCGGCTTCGGGATGCATGTCCTGGCCTACGATCCGTTCCCAAATCGAGACTGGGCCGCCGAGTACGGCATCGAGTATGTCGAGGCCTCCCACCTGGCGGAACGTAGCGATGTCGTCTCGCTCCATGTGCCCCTGACGGCGGAGACCAAGCATATTATCCGTCGCGAAACCATTGACCGGATGAAGCACGGCGTGATCATCCTCAATGTCAGCCGGGGCGCCTTGATTGACACCGCCGCGCTGATCGAGGCGCTCAAAACCGGGCGGCTCGGCGGCGTGGCGCTGGATGTTTACGAGGAGGAGGAAGGCATCTTTTTCGAGGACCTCTCTGGCGAGGTGTTGCATGACGATGTACTGGCGCGGATGCTCACGTTCCCCAACGTGCTGATCACCGCGCACCAGGCGTTCCTGACGCGCGAGGCCTTGTCGGATATCGCGCGAACCACTCTGGGCAACCTGAAAGCACTGGCCGCCGGGATGCCGTTCGTGGAAGGGTCGGTGTTGACTTAGAATGAAAGAATCAACCAAACTTCTGATTGTCATCCTCGCAGGCTGCCTGTTTGGCGTGTTTGTTCTCCTGCCCGTAGACGAACTGACCTCCTACTACGAGTACCATTTTCAGGCGAATTATACGGTCTGGGAATTCATCACACGGCAGTTAGGCAAGGCTCTACTACTTCAGTCGCCGATCAAGTTCTTCTTCTACCTCGTGTTTGGCGGAATTATGGGAGCCATTTCGTACTTCCTTATATCGCTTCTCAATCGTCGCAACTCCCTGATCGTTCAACTGGAGCGTGAACTGCGAAAAGACCTTGATGCCCTGATCCGCCGCGGCGAGGATGACAGCCTGGAATTCAAGTCTTCCTTCAGGTATGACTATCGTCTGCAAAAGGTCAACAAGGCATTGGAGGCGGTGATCATGAAGACCCTCGCAGGATTCATGAATACCCAGGGCGGATCTTTACTGATCGGGGTGGCAGATGACGGGAGCATCGTCGGATTGGAAAACGACATTCAAACGCTTGGCCGGAAGGACGGCGACGGTTACACTCAGGCGCTTATGTCAACGGTGGCGGATAAACTCGGAACGCCGGCCTGTCGTCTGCTTCGTATTCTTTTTCATCAGCAGGACGGCAAGCATGTGTGCCGGGTCGTCATCTTGCCGTCTCCCGTTCCTGTTTATGCCAAAGAGGACAAGCAGTCCAAGTTTTACATCCGTACTGGTTCAGGTACCCGGGAGATGGACCTGCAGGAAGCCGTGACTTTTATCAAGACCAAGTGGGGTGATCGCTGAGCAAGCACCGGTGGGTGCACGTCTATTCCCAATTCTTCAATAATTCAGGCTGCAATGATCAACATCTTTGAGTCCGTAGTTAAACGCTTAACAGAAGCGTGGCGATCGGAGGAACCTTCGGGGCGCGGTCAGTCCTTTCGGTGCGACTGCGGACTACCCGTGTACTTCCGCAACAGCCTTTGCTTGGGATGCAAGGCACCCCTCGGTTATGAACCGGAGTCGCTGCAGGTCCGTGCATTGCTGGCAGGACCGAAACCCGATATTTGGAGGATCCAAGGGAAGAATCAAGGCACGCGGTTTTGGCGGCGGTGTGAAAACTTAGATTCTGCGGCTGGTTGCAATTGGCTAGTGGCTGCGGATGACGAAGATACGCTTTGCGTATCCTGCCGGCTCAATAACACAATTCCGAACCTCGACGACGCAGACAATTGCAGGTGGTGGCGGAAGATCGAAAACGCTAAGCGCCGACTGATCTCACAATTATTGAGCCTGGGCCTCCCAGTCAAATCCAAGGTCAGCGAAGATCCCGAGCGCGGCTTTATGTTCGACTTCCTGCGTTCGCCTGAGAAGGGGCCTCGTGTACAAACCGGTCACGCCAACGGGCTCATCACGCTGAACGTGGAGGAAGCCGACGATTCGAAGCGAGAGAAGATCCGGCACGATTTGCACGAGCCTTACCGCACGCTACTGGGACACTTCCGCCATGAAATTGGACACTACTACTGGGATCGTCTGGTCGCGGGTACGGCATGGCTGGAAAAGTTCCGCGGTGTGTTCGGCGACGAGCGGATGGATTACGCTGCGGCACTGAAGCGGAATTATGAACAGGGGCCGCCGGCCAATTGGGCTGACCATCACATCACCTCCTATGCTTCCGTGCATCCATGGGAAGACTGGGCGGAAAGCTGGGCCCACTACATGCACGTAGTCGACAGTCTCGACACTGCCCTACGATTTGGCTTGCGTGGTGAGGACGTCGAGGCAGCCGTTGAGCCTTTTTCCGTGAATGATCTTTACGACCCAAGTGTTCCGGATGCGCAGCGTGTCATCTTACTCGTGAACTCTTGGGTTCAACTTACCACGGTACTGAACGAACTTGCACGCAGTATGGGACAACACGACTTCTATCCCTTCGTCCTGTCGCGCCCAGTATTGCGCAAGATGCATTTTATCCAGATGTTAGTGAAAGAAACGCGAGGAGGTCAATCCTTGATCTGAACGCCAGTAGCGCAATTCGTGTAGATGTTACAGACGCTGCCATGGAGTTGACGGCAAGGCATCGCGAAATCGATCATAATACCGAGCATGGTGAACGGAACCGTTGCCAGTATCGGCCAAGACGATCGACTTTGGTGGGGCCGGGCTTTTGTGGGCCGCTTTCCCGACATTGTGAACCGCGATATAATATCGCTGAAAACAGCGAATTCGTCCCTGCAGTATCCTAACAATGGAAGGCTAAATCTCGTGAGTAATCTCATCGTGCTGGTGCGGAGAGCGAACCCGGATAAGGTACTCGAAGAGGTACATGGCAGCGGTGGTAAAGTGCTGAAAACGTCGCTGACGCATGAGAAGGAGCCAAGCTCGAAGCGGCCCTGGATGCGGCGAAGGAGGGAGCGACGACGGCCTGATTTGGTTCAGGAATCACAAGGGCGCGTCGAGCCTCGACTGATGCTTCGCGTCGGGTGGCCCGGCAGCTTGCCAAACCCAGCCACCCCGGCGACTTGTAGCACACGCAAGTTTCCCTTGGAAGGCGCTATCCGTCGGGACTCTTCATAGATCGAGTCGCTGCTGGAGTCGAAGATATATTTTCCAGGACAGAACCAAGAACAAGGAGTATCTCAAATGAATCGAATCTTGCTGTGTTTGGCTATTTTCGGCGGGGGCGTCGTGAACTGGTCTTTCGCCGGGCAGCCCGGCGAACCGTCACGCGACGAGGCCGCCATTCGCAAGGCGGATGAGGTCTACGTGAAGGCGTTCAACAAGCACGACGCCAAGGCCCTTGCCGATGCCTGGTCGCCCGAGGCCGTCTATCTCAACCGCGTCACCGGCGCCGACGTCATCGGCCGGGTGGCTATCGCGGAGCAATTTGCCACCCTCTTCAAAGACCAGCCGGAGATCAAACTCGACCTCAGCGTGCAGTCGATCCAGTTCGTATCGCCGAATGTGGCGATCGAGCAGGGAATCGCCAAAACGCTGGCGCCGAAAACCGAGCCCGAGGAGGAAGAGTATAGTGCCGTCTTCGTGAGACGCGAGGGGCAGTGGTTGCTAGATCGGGTAACCGAGAAGGCCAATGAAGCCGCCCCATGCCGGTACGAGCAACTGAAGCCTCTGGAATGGATGATTGGCCGCTGGGTCGACAAGGATGACGAGGTCGACATCGAGACCGAGTGCAAATGGACGAAGAATCAAAGCTTCATCACACGTTCGTTCACGGTTGCCGCTGAGGGCCACATCAACCTGTCCGGCATACAGATCATCGGTTGGGATCCGATTGCCAAGGCCATCCGGTCCTGGACGTTCGACTCCGATGGCGGCATTGCCGAAGCCACGTGGACCTTCAAGAAAAATCGCTGGTTCGTTCAGAACAAAGGCGTTCTGGCCGATGGTCGGAAGGCTTCGATGACCAATGTTATCAAGCCGGTCGACCAGAATTCGTTTACCTGGCAGACGATCGAGCGGACCGTTGGGGGCGAGTTGCTTCCGAACATCGATGAGGTGCTGATTGTCCGGGAATAGCGTTGCCCGGCATTGCAGTTTCTCCCTATTCCGAAAACAGACATCACAACAAATCATAGGTGACGACATGACACGTGTAGCAGCTCTCTTGGTATACGTCGGAGCGATCCTTCTTCTCGCGCAGGTCAACATCCTCGCTCGCGGTGGTGGCGGCGGGGGCGGGGCGCGCGGAGGTGGCGCTGGAGGCGGCGCGGCACGTCCTGCGCCGGCGGCCGGGCGTTCGCCTGCCATAAGCGGCGGCGTGAGCGCGGGAGCAGCAACACGGCCCGCGGCTGGCGCGGGCGCCGCTGCACGGCCGGCGGCCGGTGCCGGTGTAGCAACTCGCCCTGCCGTTGGCGCGAGCGGGGCAGCCCGCCCCGGAGTTAGTGCCGGCGGAGCGGGGGCCAATGTCGCAGCCGGCGCCAGGCCTTCTGCCGGCCAAGTGAACAACTTCCTGGATGTCCCGCGTGCTTCGACCGGTGCTGGGGCGGCAGGTGGCGGAGTGCGGCCAAGTGCTGGTGGCGCCGCGGGCGAGTTCTTGCAAGGCGGCGGCGGGGTCGGTGCGGCGCAGCTTCCGGCCGGAGCGGGCGTTGCAGCGGGTGTTGCCCGACCAGGCGTCGGTGCAGCGGGTGTTGCTGCCGGTACGACAGGCGCACGTGCCCAGAATCTGGCCAATAATCGTCCGACTCGCGTTGAGAACCGACAAGAGTTGCAGGGCAACCGTCAGCAGCGCCGCGACGAGGTCCGCAATCAGGTTGCCGAAAACCACCCGCGTCTGGACTTCTGGAGCGACCATCCTGGCTGGGCGACGTGGCGCATCAACGCGCCGTATCGTTGGGCGACCTGGGCCGCACTGGGCGGTTGGATTGGATACGGTGCCGGTGAACCGACCACCTACAGTTACGGCGACAACGTGTACTACCAAGGCGACGAGGTCTATTATGGCGATCAGGCGGTGGCGACGGCCGATCAATATGCCCAGCAGGCCGACGCGATCGCCGCCAGTGCGCCGCAAACGAAGCCCGAGAGCAGCGAGTGGCTTCCGCTGGGCGTGTTCGCCCTCACGCAGGACGGCCAGGCCTCCGGCGTGGAGCCAACCCTTTTCATACAGCTAGCCATCAGTAAGGAAGGCGTTATCGCTGGCACATTTAAGAACATGGCAACGGGCCAGGTGCAGACGCTCGAAGGGATGGCCGACAAGAAGAGCCAACGAGTCGCCTGGGGCGTTGCGGGGCAGAAGCGACCAATCCTGGAGACGGGAATCGCCAACCTCACGCAGGATTCCTCTCCGGCGCTCGTCCACTTTGCCGACGGCCAGACGCAGCAGTGGCTGCTAGTGCGGCTTCCGGAACCGAAGCGGGGGTGAAACATGCCACGCGCCAAGTGGCTTTTTTGGGCAAACATAGTGCCTACCAACAGACGTGCGAATCGACGGCGGCGGAAAGATCAACGGCAAGTGAAGACAAACCATGTCGCTTGGAAAACGTTTGTCGGGACTCACCCTTGTCGGCCTGGGTGCCATTGGGATCGCCGTTTGTCTGGCGGGAATCGTCGGTCTGTGGATCGGCGCTTCCCGCTTGCAGCAGGTCAATTCGCGGCTGTTTCGTCAGGTTGATCAGCTCATCATTCAGGTCGATCAGCGGGCGACACAAGCCCGCGATGCCGTTGGCGGAGCACGAGATCTCGTCGACGCATTGCAGCGGACCCTGCATGAATCGGCAGCCGAGTTGGTGGCCGGACGGGTTGCGTCACTCCCCCAGATCGACAACATCGAGCAGCGCCTTGTGTCGGCGGTTGAGCGTACGGACGAACTCGTGACAATATCCGCCTCCACAGCAGAACTGATTGAGCAGTTACTCGCCACCATCGATGCTATCGCATCGGAGAGGAGCATCGGTCTGCATGGCTCCTCCGAGCTGATGGCGACGATCCAATCGACACGGGAATCGCTGGTCAGCGCGTCTGAACGCCTGGCGGACGTGCAGCGGCGTCTGGCTGAGATCCGCCAGAAACGAGGCGTCGATGTCAATCTCTCGGAAATCACGAAGCTCTCGCTCGGCCTGGTTGCCAAGCTCGATGTAGTGCAAGCACAGATTGCAGCATTGGGTAGCCATCTCGACGAAACCAAGAGCCGGTCGGCTCGATTACAGGACAGGATAAGAGACTGGATTCTTGCCGGTGAGTGCCTGATCCTGTTGCTGATCGCCTGGATCAGTGCCGGCCAGTTCTGCCTCCTGCTTCAGGGCCGGCGGCTTCTGCGGCGACCAGCCTCGCGAGCCTCGGATCGAACACGATAGACTCTCGTGCAAAGATTCCTTGACTCAATCCGGGGCCACGGAATGTGGTCTCAGAAATTCACGCTGGCCTGAGCCGCAACATGCAGGGCGTGGGATACCGGTGGGCGCCACCGAGATTCACGATGTATTGCAGGTCTGGCCGGAAGAACGCGGCGCTCCCGCACATGCGAACTCGGTAACCGGGAGCTCAAGATCGCCCTGGGACTAGCGAATCCGCAAGACTATTCCGCTCGTAGCGGTTGTAACGGTGAATTCGGCGGATTGCACTCATGGAAACCTCGATACTACCAAGTTGGCCCGTGTACATTACCGGCTCGGTGCAAATGAGTGAACCTACGGAAGTGTTCGCTCCGATTTTCCGTTTAGGGGCCAACAGCGACTGGGCTTGGCATGTTGGTAACGGAAAATCGGGGGGCGATCATGGAGGGTGCTCGGAGAAGCCTTATTTCTTGGACCGCGCTTGGCATAGCCTGCGTTATTGCGTTCACGTCCTCAGATGTCTTTGCGCAAACCAATGAGCCCGGCGCACCGGTACGCGAAGGTATGCACAGAACCGAGGACGCTGCGCCGCAGGAAGTTGGTCAGCAAGACACCAACCAGATCAACCAGCGCGACGGCGAGCCGCCCGGGGACGTGCCGGTCAACGAGCGGACTTTTCAAGAGGGCACCGTTATACTGCCCGCGCCCCACCTGCTTGGTGACTGGCTCGGGAGACTGCCCGCTTGGCAAGAGAGCGGTTTCAAACCGACGCTGTCATGGGTAAGCGATTTTGCTGGGAATCCGGTGGGTGGGCGGGAACAAGGTTTCACGGAGTGCGAAAACCTGGGCCTCGATCTGATGTTTGACTTAGAAAAATGCCAAGGTATTTGCGACACCTATTTTCATGTCTCGATGTCGCAGCGATCAGGTACGAGCCTGACGAATGACTACATTGGCAATGTCTTCAGTACGCAGGAGGTTTTTGGTGGCGAAACATTCAAGCTGGTCGATGTCGAGGTACAGAGGTATTTCTGCGACCGCGCTGTGGACGTGAAACTGGGGCGTATTGCGGCCGGTGACGACTTTCTCGTCTCGCCGTTCTTCTGGGCTTTCGTGTCAGGCGGAATCGACGGTCCCCCCGGAATCTACAGAGAGGCGCCGGGTATGACCGGCTATCCCAATGCCACCTGGGGGACACGCATCAAAGCAAGACCCTCCGACCGCATGTACGTCATGTTCGGCCTCTACAACGGCGACCCGGGTATCCGCAGCAATGAATTCCACGGCTGCAACTTCTCGATGAACGGTCCCCTGTTCGCCATTGCCGAGGTCGGTTACCAGTGTAATGGCCACGCGGACGACGAGGGCAAACTCGGCAATTACAAACTCGGTGGATATTACAACGGAGGCCCATTCAACACGTTCAGTCCGTCGCAGTTCGCCGCCGCTGCCGGTGGAACGCCGTCAAACACGGTCAATGGCAACTGGGGTTACTACGCTCTGTTTGACCAGGTGATCTTCCAGCCCTTCGGCAAGGCCGATCCGCATGCGGCAGGCATTTTCGCGTCGGTCGTTGTCGCACCCGATCAGTCAATCAATGATATGCCGTTTTCCTGTACCGGCGGTGTACTTGTTCGCGGAATGATCCCCGAACGCCCCACGGATTCGATTGGATTTGGCGTAGTCTACGGTAAGTTCAGCCCCGACTTACAGGCTGCCCAGCAACTCGCGCAGGATGTCGATCCCGCCGTAAAGGTGCAGGAATACGAACTGGTTCTGGAATGGGATTATCGAATGCGCCTTCGCGACGGCGCCATGTTTTTCCAGCCGGACGTACAGTATATCGTCAACCCCGGCGGCGCTCACCAATATGACAATGCCTTGCAGGTCGGGGCACAAGCTGGCGTGAATTTCTGACCCGTTCATTGCAGACTGCCAGCCTGAAACAACTTCGAAATACATCTTGAGCCATGGCGGGAGTGACTCCGGGAACCTGGCCGACGTGACCGCGAGCATTTCCACAAGGCGTCCCTGCTTCCCGATCCGGCCGGCGATGTCGGCCACAATGGGCTACGAGTGGACCGAGTTGAGTTTCCTGGAACTCGAGGCCGAAAAGGACTTGCTCAGCAAACTCATCTTTCCACTGGCAGTGCTCTTCGTCTTCATGGTCTTAGCCGCGCAATACGAGAGCTGGTCGTTGCCGCTGGCGATCCTGCTGATTGTGCCCATGTGCGTGCTCTCGGCGCTGATCGGCCTGTGGCTGATCCATCTCGACAACAACATCTTCGCCCAGATCGGCTTTGTGGTCTTGATCGGGCTGGCGGCCAAGAATGCGATCCTTGTGGTCGAGTTCTCCAAGCAGCTTGAAGACTCGGGCATGGGTCGGGTGGAGGCGATCGTGGAGGCCTCGCGCACCCGCTTGCGGCCGATTCTGATGACGGCCTTCGCCTTCATTCTCGGCGTGGTGCCGCTGGCCGTGGCCAAGGGCGCCGGCGCGGAAATGCGGGTGCCGCTGGGTGTCGCCGTGTTCAGCGGCATGCTGGGCGTGACGTTCTTCGGCCTGGTCTTCACGCCGATTTTCTATTCGATCATCATGAAATTCGCGAGCAAGAAGCCTGCCCAAGCCATTCAGCCGGGCGAACCGCAAGAAGGAGCTTCATCCTAGTTCTCCAAGAGACTGATCATGAGCGATGTCCTGAGGTCCGGAAATCAGCATCGGAAAGAGCTTGTGCGCCGATTTGCGCCGGGTCTCGGGATCTTGCTGGACTATCAACGCGCGTGGCTCAAGCACGACTTCGTGGCGCGTATATCTGTGCGTTCGTTGTTGGAAACCGAAGATGCGGCTCATGCCCGGCGTGCTGATCTTGGAGGCCATGTACCAGGCGGGACTCTGGCTCGTCCGTCGCACAGAAAACTTTGTCCATGCGGTCGTCATGCTCAACGAGGCACGCAACGCATCGTCTATGGGTCATGCGACGACAGCGCTGAAGCCACCAGCCCTGCAGGCCCGATCCCTTTTTTACCTCATAGCTTGTCGGACGCGACCAATGCAAGGGACGGTTGTTTCTCTTCGGCGACCCGTCCAGCGCCGCTTGGCTTGACACGGAAAAGCTGCAGGATAGTGACAAAATAGAGGGGCACAAAGAACAACCCCAGCAGCGTCGTGGTGAGCGCGCCGCCGACGATGCCGGTGCCAATCGCGTTCTGGCTACCCGAGCCGGCGCCGGTGCTGATGGCCAGCGGTAGCACACCTAGCCCGAAGGCCAGCGAGGTCATGAGAATGGGCCGCAGCCGCTGCTTCACGGCATGCATGGCGGCCTCCATGAGACTCTTGCCGCGATCGAAATCCTCCTTGGCAAACTCGATCACCAGGATCGCGTTCTTTGCCGAAAGGCCGATGATCGTCAGTAGGCCGATCTTGAAATAAACTCCATTGGGCATGTCGCGCAAGTGCGTGAAGAGGAGCACACCCAGCGCCCCCAAGGGCATGTCCATCATCACGGCAAAGGGAATGGCCCAGCTCTCGTACAACGCCGCAAGACTGAGGAACACGATCAGCAGCGCGATGCTGTACAGCATCACCTCCTGCGATCCGCCGGTGCGTTCTTCATAAGAGAGCCCGACCCACGCAAAGCCGACGCCCGCCGGCAGCCTCTTGGCAATTTCTTCCATGGCGGCCATCGCCTGGCCGGAGCTGTACCCCGGCGCGGGTTCGCCAACCAACTCCAGCGACGGCAGGCCGTTGAACCGCTCCAGCTTCGGCGAACCAAGTTCCCAATGGGCCTTGCAGAAGGCGGAAAACGGCACCATGCCGCCCTGGTTGTTGCGCACGTACCAGCGGTCGAGATCGTGGGGCAACATGCGAAAGGGTGCGTCGCCCTGCACAAAGACCCTTTTGACGCGGCCCTTATCGATGAAATTGTTGACGTAGGTACTGCCCCAGGCGGTATTCAAGGTGGCGTTGATTGCGGCCGGCGAAACTCCCAGGGCTTCGGCCTTTTCGTGGTCGATGTCGAGCCTGTACTGAGGCATATCTTCCAGGCCGTTGGGGCGCACTTTGGCCAGGGCCGGACTCTCGGCAATCATGCCCAGCATCTGGTTCCGCGCCGCCAACAGCCCTTCATGTCCCAGGTTGCCGTTGTCGAGGAGCTCGAAGTCAAAGCCCGTGGCATTGCCCAGCTCGATCACGGCCGGGGGCGCAAATGCGAAAGCGAAGGCTTCCTTGTATTGCATGAAAGCGCCCATGGCGCGGCCGACGATCATAGGCGCCTTGGCCTTGCGTCGATCCCAATCCTTGAGCTTGACGAAGCCCATTACCTGGTTCTGCCCCATGCCGCTGAAGGAGAATCCGGAGACGCCAAAAATGTTCTCCACGCTTTCTTTTTCGTCGACGAGGAAATGCTGTTCGATCTTCTCGAGCACGCCTTGCGATTGCTCGGTGGTGGCGCCTGCCGGTAGCTGCGCGAGAACGAAGAGCACGCTCTGGTCTTCCTCAGGCAAGAAGCCTGAAGGAATGCGCCGATACAGAAACGCCACGGCGGCCGCGATGCAACCATAGACCACCAGCGGCCAGAAGGTCCGCCGCAGCATTGCGCCCACGCTGGACGCATAGCGCCCGGCCGTACGGTCGAAGCTGCGGTTGAACCAGCCAAAAAAGCTACGCCGCCTGGCGGGTCCGCCCCGGGGCGCCGGCCTGAGCAAAGTGGCACAGAGGGCCGGCGTGAGGATCAGGGCCACCAGCACCGAGAGCGCCACCGCGGCGACGATGGTGATGGCAAATTGCCGGTAGATCACTCCCGTCGCACCGCCAAAAAAGGCCATCGGCAAAAAGGCCGCACAGAGAACCAGGCCGATGCCGACCAGCGCGCCGGAGATCTGATTCATCGATTTGCGCGTGGCTTCTTTAGGCGAAAGCCCTTCCTCTTCCATCACGCGCTCGACATTCTCGACGACCACGATCGCATCGTCGACCAGCAAACCAATGGCCAACACGAGTCCGAACAGCGTGAGCGTATTGATGGAAAAGCCGGCCACGCTCATCGCGCCGAACGTGCCCAGAAGCACCACCGGCACGGCGATCGTCGGAATGATCGTAGCCCGCCAGCTCTGCAGAAAGAGGAACATCACCAGAAACACCAGCACGACCGCCTCCACGAGCGTTTTGATCACTTCCTCGATCGACAGGCGCACAAAGGGCGTGGTGTCGTAAGGATAGACGACCTGGATGCCGGGCGGAAATCCGGGCGACATCTCGGCGATCTTCTTCTTGACCACAGCGACCGTATCCAGCGCATTGGCGCCCGTGGCCGGCTTGATGGCCATGCCGGCCGCCGGCTTGCCGCAGAAACGGGCGTTGGTGTCGTAGTTTTCACTTCCCAGTTCCACGCGTGCCACATCGCCCAGCAAGACGCGCGAGCCGTCCGGATTCACGCGGAGGACAATCTTGCGAAACTCGGCAGGCGTTTTCAGGAGGCTTTGGGCCATGATGCTGGCGTTGAGCAGTTGCCCGCGGACGGCCGGATTGGCCCCCAATTGGCCCGCCGAAATCTGCACGTTTTGGGCCGCAATCGCGGCGGTCACGTCGCTAGTGGTGAACTGGTACTGGTAGAGCTTGCCGGGATCGAGCCAGATGCGCATAGCATACTGCGTGCCGAAGGCCAGGATATCGCCGACGCCCGGCAGGCGGCTGATCGGATCTTGGATCGTGCCCACGGCGAAGTCGCACAGGTCGGCGCCCGAGAGGCTGCCATCCTCGGAAACAAATCCGATGACCAGGAGAAAGTTCTGCACGGCCTTGTCGACAATCAGGCCCTGGAGCTGAACCTCCGCAGGCAAGAGGGCGGCAGCCTGGGCGACCTTGTTCTGCACCTGCACCTGCGCAATGTCCGGGTCGGTACCGACTTCAAACGTGACTGTGATTGTAACCTGCCCGGACGACAGGCTGGCCGATTGGATATAGCGGAGATGGTCAATGCCGTTGAGCTTCTGCTCGATGACTTGCGTGACCGTATCCTCAAGCACCTTGGCCGATGCGCCGGGATAGGTTGCAGTGATCGCAATCGTGGGCGGGGCAATGCTCGGGTACTGGGCCACCGGCAGGCTCTTGATCGAGACGGCGCCGCCGACCATGAGCAGGATGGCAATCACCCAGGCGAAAACGGGCCGATCGATAAAGAATCTGGACATGCGCTGGTTTTTTTCCGGGATGCCTGCCGAGAGAGCGTGTCGGAGTTCTAGTTGCTTGCGGCTTCGCCCGGTGACGCCCCCGCCGAGGCCAGGAAAGCCGGCGATAGCTTGGCCGGCACCGGTTTGACCGCCGCGCCGGGCCGCAACCGCTGAAGATTGTCGACAATCAAACGATCGCCGGGCTTCAGGCCTTCGGACACCAGCCATTGGTTTTCCACGGCCCGATCGGTCTTCACGACGCGTAGTTCGGCCGTGTCCCCAGCGCCCACCACCATCACCGTCGGCTCGCCTTTCTGGTTCCGCGTCACGGCGAGTTGCGGGATGAGAATGGCATTGGGCGTTATGCCTTCCTCAAGCCGGGCTCGCACGAACATGCCCGGCAGGATCTCGTCTTTGGGATTGGGGAAGATGGCCCGCACGGTAACGGTGCTGGTCATAAGGTTGACCGTCACGTCGGCGAGTTGCAAAGTCCCCTCCTCGCCGTAGGTACTGCCGTCGTCCATGATCAGCCACACGCGCGCCTTACCGGAGCCGGCACTTTTGAGCCGGCCGCTGGCAAGATCACGTTTGAGTCGGAGGAGTTCGCTACTGGCCTGCGTGACATCGACGTACATCTGGTCCATCTCCTGGACCGTGGCCAGAAGGTTAGCGGCGCTGGCCTGAACGTAGGCCCCTTCGGTCACCTGGGAGATACCGATGCGGCCCGAAATGGGCGACGTGACGCGGGTATAACCGAGGTTGATCTGGGCGGTTTGAACGGCGCCTTTGCCGGAGATGACGTCAGCCTCGTAGCTCTGGAAACTGGCCAATGCGGCATCGTAGTCTTGTTGACTCACGGCACGCGTATCCAGGAGCTTTTTACAGCGCTCGGCCTGGGCGCGGGTGGCGGCCACGTTGGCCTCGGCGCGGGCCAGGGTCCCTTGGGCATTTTTCAGCGCTGCCTCGTACGGCGCCGGATCGATCTGATAAAGAACCTCGCCTTCCTTGACCTCGGCCCCTTCGCGGAAGAACCGCTTCACGACGATACCGTTCACGCGCGCCCGTACCTCGGCAATCCGCAGAGCCGCCGTGCGACCAGGCAGGTCGAGCGTGAGCGGCACGGGCTGTGCGGAAATCGTGAGGACGCCGACCTCCGGCGGTCCGCCCGGGGGCGACGCGCCGGGCGTTTTGCCGCCGCAACCGGGGCAAACCAGAGCGGTGCTCAAAGCGGCGAGCAGCGCCGTGAGTTGGACGCGATCGGGAAAGTTCAGTTTACTCTTGCTCATAGGTTCCCGTCGGGGGCCAGGGTATTCGATGATCATTGAATGGACAGAAACGGAAATAACGACGAGTCGATAATAACGATGGCTATTTTCCAAACAACTCTTGGTCGTTGGGATGATACAGTCGATGAATGACTTCTTCCTTGATCCCAAAGCCCCGCAGCGAAAACCAGACCGCGCCCTGCACCACCTTTTCGTGCGGCAGACCATAGTCCACAACTTCCGTCGCCGGCAGCATGTAAGTCTTCAGCATGAGAACCAAATGATGGCAACACCAATATCCGAGTTGCGGCGGCAAGGGACCGTCATAGGCGTCACCCGCCGCGATGGCCGCCTGCAACGAACCGAGCATGCTTTGCTCGAGGCCCGTGGAGACACCCTGAAGAAAGAGCCGCACAAATTCACCGTCTTCCAGCAGGCTGCGGATCATCAAACGGCAGTGGATTGTCTTATCGCCATCGATATCGCGTTCATGGAGAACCACGGCCAGAAATGCGTGGACCAGTCGCACGAGTTTCAGCGCGGATGGCTCCAAGGCGATGATCTGGTCGAGACGATGGAAGTCCTGGTTGTTGCAGCAAGCATGCAACATTGCGCCGTAAAGCTCTTCTTTGTTGGCAAAATGCTTAAAAATCAGCGCCTCGGAGACACCTGCGGCGGCCGCCAGTTCGCGCGTAGTGGTGCCCTTAAAGCCCTTATTCGCAAAGATCGCACGAGCGGCCTGGATGATCGACGCACGACGTTCATCCCCGCTCAATTTTTTGGCGATCGCCGGTTCGGAAGTTCTCATGGGCTGCCTCTGAGTGACTGGATGTAAGTAAGCATACACTCACTTGCCAACTTTGACAAGTGTAGGGTGGAAAAACAGGTCTCGAACGCTTCGGGGGAAAGAGCCGCTGCAGCGGGTGCTTGAGTGCGTTTTCGGGGTATCGGCCCTAGAGAGCGGGCCGATCAACCCGTGCTTGTAATATGATGAAACGCTGCCTCGCTGAACCGAATAATTGGGTGATTAACAGCACGGCATTGACCGTCTCGCATCCGAAGCATTTCCCGACTGCTTGCCTGCGGAGGGGGGCGCCGCGCGCAATCGCCGTGAAATGGGTTGGCAAACTCGTGCGATTTTAATTGCAGGCCGCGAGTCAAAAAAACGACCGTTTCCTGACTTTTTTACGCCGGGCCTACCGCTTCGCTGCGGAGGTGGGGGGTGACGAATGGCACTAGCTTAAGCAGAGGTGTCGGGCGAGGGCCTCGTTATCATTCCACCAACTCGCTTATCTTGACATTTGGGGGTTTGGGTGACAATCGACACAGCCGAAGTGCGTC
>Ga0181520_10006567_pt1 | contig 17689 bp, 14 predicted proteins | sample PEATcosm2014_Bin_29_FD_132451 | JGI IMG/M metagenome (GOLD analysis project Ga0181520, IMG submission 132451) | Peatland microbial communities from MTU Mesocosm Facility, Houghton, MI, USA - PEATcosm2014_Bin02_30_metaG | ecosystem: Environmental > Terrestrial > Soil > Wetlands > Peat | place... | reverse complement strand
TTTTGCCTTTATCGGATTCCTGGTTGTGGATTCGTTCCTCTGGATTCCCCTGCATATCGCCACTCTGATGGTGCAGTTCGGTTCGCTTCCCTCCATGACCTATTCAGACTTCTTCGGCTATCGTCCCTACATGGAAAGCTGGAGTTGGTTTGCCGTCTATTGGAGCTTTTTCTCCATTCTACTGGCGCTCGCCAGCATTCTCTTTTGGCAGCGCGGATGCGATACGCGTTGGAAGGCGCGCTGGATGAATGCGCAACTGCGCTTCCGGGGCACGCTCAGAGTCTGCGTTGCCGCGGCCGCCGCCGGCTTTGTCCTCACGGGCGGATGGATTTACTACAACACCGAAGTGTTGAATCATGTGGAGAGCGACCACGACGGGCAGGCTCGTCAGGCCGACTACGAGAAAAACTTCAAGCGCTACGAGCATCTTGCGCAGCCGCGCATCACCGATGTCAAGTACGAGATCGCGCTGTATCCCGCCACGCGCGAGCTTGTGATGCGTGGAGTGGAGCAGATCAAGAACGAAACCAGCCAGCCGATGGACACCGTTCATTTCACCCTCGACCACAACTTCAAGGCCACCATCAATCTGCCCGGCGCGCAACTTGAGCAGGAGGACAAGCGCCTGGATTACCGCATCTACAAGCTCACCACGCCGCTTGCGCCCGGCGAGTCGCGCTCCCTGCAATTCGATGTCGAGTCCCACCCGCGCGGCTTTGAAAACTCGCCCTCGATCACCGGCATTGCAGAGAACGGAAGCTTTCTCAATTCTGGAATTGTGCCGCAGATTGGCTATCAGCCCAACAATGAAATCACCGATCCCAACGACCGCAAGAAATTTGGCCTGAAGGATAAGGAACTGATGCCGGCACTTGAGCGCAACTGCGCCGCCGATTGCATGAACCACTACATCAGCAACAACTCCGACTGGGTCAATGTGGACACGATCATCAGCACCAGCGGAGATCAAATCGCCATTGCGCCCGGCTCGCTCGTTCGCGAGTGGCAACAGGGTGGCCGCAACTTCTACGAATACAAGCTGGACCATCAAGCGCTGAACTTCTACTCGTTTCTCTCGGCTCGCTACCAGGTCGAGCGGCGCAAGTGGAATGGCATCGACATCGAGGTCTATTACCTCAAAGAACATCCATGGAATGTCGAAAAAATGGTGAACTCGGTGGAGAAGTCCTTCACCTACTACACCGCCAACTACGGACCTTATCCGAACAAGCAGGCGCGCATCATCGAGTTTCCGCGCGTCGCATCCTTTGCGCAGGCCTTCCCCGGAACCATGCCCTATTCCGAATCGATCGGGTTCATCGCCAGCATTGAAAAGCCGGATGACATCGACATGGTCTTTTATGTAGTGGCGCATGAAATGGCTCATCAGTGGTGGGCGCATCAAGTGATCGGCGCCAACATGGAAGGCGCTACCTCACTCTCTGAAACCCTCGCCCAGTATTCGGCTCTGATGGTCATGGAGAAAGAGTACGGGCGCGACGCCATGCGCAAATTCATGAAGTATGAAATGGACAACTATCTGCGATCGCGCGGCACAGAGCGCATCAAAGAGATGCCGCTGATGCGAGTCGAATCCAGCCAGGGGTACATTCACTATCGCAAAGGCAGCGTGGTGATGTACTCCCTGCGCGAGAGGATCGGCGAAGAGGCCATCAACCGCGCTTTGCGCAAACTGCTGGCGCGCTACGCATACGCCCAGCCGCCTTATCCAACTTCATGGGCACTGGTGGATGCGTTGCGCGAAGAGACTCCGCCCCAGGATCAATACCTGCTCAAGGATCTGTTCGAAGACATTACCCTCTTCTCCAACCGCGCTCTCAGCGCCACCGCCAAAAAGCGTGCGGATGGCAAATACGACGTTACGGTCGATGTGGAGACGCACAAATACAAGGCCGATGCCAAAGGCGTAGAGACCGAAGTGCCGGTAGACGATTGGATCGAAGTGGGCGCTCTCGCCGCTCCTGAGAAGGGCAAGCGTTACGGCAAAGTGCTCGCCCGCCAGCTCGTTCACATGACCGGCACGCACGGTCTCTATACATTCGTGACCACAGAGCTGCCTGAAAAAGCCGGCGTCGATCCCTTGCTCTTGCTGGTTGACCGTCTGCCGGACGACAACTTGAAAAAGGTTGAAATCGGCAACTGATCCGTCTCAACTTCAAGCCTCCGCTCCATGCTGGTGCCTTCCATCGAATCAAAGTTTTCGCTGGAAAAGAAATCGTTGGGTGTCCCTTCCATTCCGCGCACTTGGCGGAATGGGTGGGAAGCGACGAACCTTCATCCGCATTTCTGACCACTGATCACTGATCACTGACCACTGTCCACTGACCACTGTCCACTGACCACTGTCCACTGACCACTGTCCACTGACCACTGAATCAGTCCTTTCTAACCTTTGCCTTCCCGGCTGGGCTGCGGAATTGCTTGCCATGCCAGTGAGATTCCGGCCTCCCGACGCGGCGCTCGCGCTGCTGCTGAGCCAGTGCGCCGTGTCGCCAAACCGGAATGCAATCTCCCGCGAAAGGCTCTCCACTACCGATGAAACCAGCCCGCGCCTTTGCCCAGAAGCCTCAACACCCGCCTCGCGACGAAAAGGCGGAGAAGATTCAGCTCCTGATGACCATGGTTTTGCGCGAGTATGGAGCCGAGCGCATGGCCGAGGTCGAGCGCCTCTGCCTGCAAATCCTGGCCCTCAACGTTCACCATGCCGATGCCTTGTACATCCTCGGAATGGCCAGCTTCAAGACCGGGCGCTTTGAGGTGGCCGAGCGCATGATCCGCCGCGCCCTGGCCGTCCATCCGCAACAGCCTTACTATCACTTCAACCTGTCCAATGTGCTGCGCGCCCTCAACCGCAACGAGGAATCGCTGGCCAGCCTGCAGCACTCCATCGATTTGAAGCCCGATCTGGTGGATGCCCTGTACAACATGGGCAACTACCGCATGAGCGAAAAAAAGTACGAGGAGGCTATCTCCTTCTACAAGCGCGCGCTGGCCGTCAAGCCTGATTACGTGGACGCGCTATGCAACCTTGGTGGCGCTTACCGCCAGTTGATGCGCCTCGACGAGGCTGCCGATGCCTTTCGCCAAGCAATAGCCCTGGCGCCCAAAAACGCTGACAATTATTGTAATCTGGGCGATGCGTTGCATGTGCAGGGCAAGATCGCCGAGGCGGTCGAACTGTACAAGCAGACACTGGCTCTGAATCCCAAGCACTTCAAGGCTTGCAACTGCCTCTGCAACGCCAGCTTTGATCTCGGCAATCTGGCCGATTCGGTCACCTATTGCGAACAGGCGCTGGCCATCAAGCCCGACTTCGGCGACGCGCTGATGAACCAGTGCCTGCTGCAACTGCTGCTGGGCGACTATGCCAACGGCTGGCGCAACTACGAGGTGCGCTGGAAGGTTTACTCACCGCGCGCCTTCAATGAGCCTTTGTGGCTGGGCGCGCCGCTCAACGGAGCCGGCATCGTTCTCTACGCCGAGCAGGGCCTGGGCGATTCCCTGCAATTCCTGCGTTATGCTCCGATGGTGGCCGAGGCGGGTGGCCGGGTGATTCTCGATCTGCCTGCCAATCTGCGCCGCTTGGCCGCTCAGACTCCCGGAATCTCCGCTCTGGTTGCCACCGGCGAACCGCTGCCGCCCTTTGTCTGCCGCACGCCGCTGATGAGCCTGCCGCTGGCCTTTGGCACTACGCTTGAAACCATCCCCGCGCGTGTGCCCTATCTCTTTGCCCCCAAGGATGCGCTGCAAGCCGCCGCCGCGCTCAACTGGCCCACGAAAGGCCTGCGTGTGGGCGTCGCCTGGACGGGCAATCCAAGCCATCCCAAAAATCGCGCCCGCAGCGTGCCGCTCGATCTGCTGACAACTCTCTTCGATCTCGAAGGCGTGCATTTCTTCTCCTTGCAGATTGGCGCGCCGGAGGCCGAGTTGAAGGCCCGCAAAACCCGCGCCATTGATCTCGAGCCTTTCACCAAAGACATGGCCGACACCGCCGCGCAGATGATGCAGATGGACCTGATTCTTTCCATCGACACCTCCATGGCGCACTTGGCCGGCGCTCTGGGCCGTCCGCTTTGGGTGATGCTGAACAAGGCGCCGGACTGGCGCTGGCTGCTTGAACGCGAGGATTGCCCCTGGTATCCCACCGCCCGCCTGATTCGCCAGCCGCGCCAGGGCGACTGGCCCGCGGTCATCGAAAGAGTGCGCGCGGAGCTGATTGAGCTCGCCGCACGGAAAAAAGTTGCCGAATCTTCTCCGGCATAATCAGCATCTGATTCTTGATACTCCGCGGCTTCCCCGCCGTTCCATTCTCCGAAAGGAAGATCAAAGTCATGAAGCTGACCACTCACTTGAACTTTGGCGGCAACTGCGCCGAGGCGCTCCACTTTTACCAAGAGCATCTGGGCGCCAAGATCACCTTTAGCATGACCTACGCCGAGATGCCCGAGCCGAAATTCATCCCGCCGGGATGCGAAAACGGCATTCTCCACGCCACCATCCAAATCGGTCAAAACAACCTCATGGCCTGCGACGCTCCTCCTGACCGCTTCCAGCCCATTCGCTCCTCTTACCTTGGCCTGACGGTGGATAGCACCGAAGAGGCGGAGCGCATCTTTGCCGCGCTCTCCGCGGGCGGCGAGGTCTCCATGCCCTTGGCTGAGACTTTCTTTGCGATTCGATTCGGAATGTTGCGCGACAAATTCGGCGTCCTGTGGGAGATCATTCACGAGCGCCCCATGCCGTAAAGATTCGTTAGGAAACGCCCACTGCTCCTCCACGCGGCGTGGATACAATCCCCCCGCGTGGAGCAAGAAAATTGGCGTATGCAGATTCCTTACTGGCTCGACAGTGCGATCCCGCTTAAATACGCGTCCGATGTGCCGTCGGAGAGGTAGATCGTCGTGCCGTTCTTCCAATACGTTGCAAGATAAATGTTCGTTGTGGTGTTAACTGTATAGCCTGTCACATAGACATCGCCGCCGCTGTCTACCGTGATTCCGGTGGCTTCCGCCCACTCGGTTCCGTCGGAGAGGAAGACTTCTGTGCTGTTTTTCCAGTATGTCGCAACTTTTAGGCCTGTCGTGGCGCTGGTTGTATAGCCTGCAGCATAGACATTGCCACTGTTATCGATAAAGATCGAGGTTAACCGGGCGAATTGAGATTCGTCGGTGAGGTCGACGGCCGTACCATTCTTCCAATAGGTTGCAATCGAAGTGCCTGTCTCGCTACTAGCTCTAGAACCCGCCGCATAGATATTGCCGCTACCGTCAATTGCGATCCCAGAGGCAGATGCACCTAGCTTTCCGTCTGTAAGGTCAACTTCCGAATTATTTTTCCAATACGTCGCCACTCCTGTTGCGTACGTGGAGTTTGTGGTATAGCCCGCAACATAGGCATTGCCGCTGCTATCTACCGAGATTCCGAAGGCCTCCGCCCAGTCAGTTCCGTCTGTGAGGTCAATTGCCGTGCCATTCTTCCAATAAGTCGCAATAGGATAGATTGTGCTGCTGTTTATAGTGCCCGCCGTGTAGACATTACCGTTGCTATCGATAGCAATCCCATTTGCTTCCGAACCCAATGTTTCGTCAGTGAGGTTGATGCCGCTGCCGTTCTTCCAATATGCCGCAATCTGAATTTCTGTTGTGGTATTGGTAAAGCCTGCCACAAAGATATTGCCGCTACTGTCAACCGCGATTCCATTTGCTTCCGCATTTTGCCTTCCATCGGTAAGGTTGACGGCCGTTCCGTTCTTCCAGTACGTCGCTATATATTTTCCGAACGTGGTGTTAAATGTATAGCCCGACATATAAACATCGGTAGTTCCGGTTTCGCCTCCGCCAGCACTGCTCCCGCGTTTACTATTGCCGCCGCAGCCGAAGATGGAAATTGCGAGGAGGAATGTACTTGCCAAAAGAAAATTCCTGAATTGCATTTTTGTTTTCCCCTTACATTTCAACAAACGATCATTATACATTCTCTTCAATATAATCCCAGAAGGCGTCGGCCAGTTCCGCGCCCAGCTCATTGAGCATCCGCCGAGCTGCCCGCTCCACCTCTTCGATCAGCCCGTGCAGGTAGTCGCGCGAGCGGGAGATGGCCACTACGCCAATCGTCGCCGACTGCCAGCTCACCGCCTCGTCCAGTTCGGCGACCGAGATATTGAAGCCCTGCTTGAGCTGGTCCTTCAGCGAGCGCACCACCTGCCGCCGGTCCTTGAGCGACTGGGCGTGCTCGATGCGAATCTCCAAAGTCAATTGAGCGACCGGCATAAAGGCAATGGGCTTTCACCGCCAGTGTATGCCGGTTTGCGGCTGGCTGAAAAGATTTATTTTGCATCTCACGGCATTTGCAGCGTTCGTGCCTTATGTACGCGAATGAATTACACTGCCGTAAAGTCCAATTACCGCTCGGCCGGAACTCCAAGGAGAATGTGCATCGTGAGTCAGATCATTGTGGATAAGGATTTATGCAAGCGGGACGGCGTATGCGTGGCGGTTTGCCCAGCCCGATTCCTGACTCTCGACAAAGATCGTTTTCCCGCCGAGGTTGCCGACGGCCATTGCATTCTCTGCGGCCACTGCGTTGCCGTCTGCGCCCATGGCGCGCTCCAGCACACCGGCCTGCCCCAAGAGGCTCTCATGCCCGCCTGCAACACTCTGCCCGATCCAGCGTTTCTCGACGGCTTCCTGAACAGCCGCCGTTCGGTGCGTGAGTTCAAAAGCCGGCCTGTAGACCGCGATACGCTCTCGGCGCTGCTGGATGTGGCGCGGCGCGCGCCGACCGCATCCAACTCCCAAAAGCTGCACTGGATCGTCATCAACGGCAGAGAAAGTGTGCGCGCATTGTCCGCCGAGATCATGGACTACCTGCGCTCAACCGGAAAGGCTCTGCAGATGGTTGAGCAGTGGGAGCAGGGAATTGATCGCGTGCTGCGCGGCGCGCCCACGGTGGTAGCGGCCTGCGCGCCGGCAGATTACGACTGGGGCAAACAGGACTGCTCCATCGCCTTGACCTTCATGGAACTGGCCGCCGAAGCGCGCGGTCTGGGCGTTTGCTGGGCCGGCTATCTAACCCGCGCGGCCTCTGCTCATGCTTCCGTCCGCCAGGCGCTGGCGCTGCCGGAGGGCTTCACTGTCTGCGGCGGCTTGATGCTGGGCGAAGGCAAGTTCACCTATCGCTGGATTCCACCCAGAAAGCCTCTCAGCGTGCAGTGGAACGATTGAATCAGCTCATCTAGGGAACCTCTAATTAAGTCCAAGTTTTGAAAGGGCACGACTTCAGTCGTGCCGCAAGTGGCTCAAAATAAATGCGGGCTTTAGCCCCTGAGGGATGGTTTTGCTAGAAATGGAACTTAATCAGCGCTTCCCTAATGCAACATGCAGATAAAAAAATCGGAGGGAGCAGGGGCCTTCAGGCCCCTGGAAGAGCGCAAAATTGTTGGGTCTTTGTCTCTCGTCCATAACTCCCATCAAGTGTAACTGCAATGCTAATCCACCTCAGCGCCCCACAACCTCCACCATCGAGCTATCCGTCCCGCTCCACGCCGCCGCACCCTCATGCGTCAGCTTCTTTTGCGCTTCATTCCAATGCAGCCTGGTTACCGATCCAGCGCCCTGTTCGTAGGCGTAGCTCGTGCCGTCGTCCGTAAAGAGCGTAAAGCTCGCGTCCGCGCCCGGATAGACGCGCACCTTCTCAATCGCCTGCTTCTGGTGCGTGTTCTCGACTGCCGCGCCCAGCGGCAGAATCGACCCTGCGCGCACAAACAGCGGCAGCGTATCAATCGGCGCGGCGACGCGAATCGTCTGCCCGCCCTTGACCCGCTCGTTGGTCCAGTAGTTATACCAATCCGCGCCCGCCGGCAGATAGACCTCGCGGCTGGTCGCGCCCTGCTCGGTCACAGGAGCCACCAGGAAGGCCGGTCCGAACATATACTCGTCGCGCAGATCGGCAACCTTGGGGTCATTCGGAAAGTCCAGCGGCAGCGCCCGCATGAACGGCGCGCCATTCAGCCACGTCTGATAGCCCAACGAATAAATGTAGGGCATCAGCGTATAGCGCAGCTTCAGATACTTCTCCAGAATCGGCTCCGCCTGCTTGCCGTACGACCAAACCTCGTTTGTATTGCGGCTGCCGTGCGTGCGGAAGACCGGCAAAAAGCTCGCGTATTGGAACCAGCGCGTGTACAGTTCTGGGAAGTCGTCGTAACCACGCACATTCTCCCGCGCATCGGATGGGTCGAGCAGCGGCTTGTGCGCCGGATGGTGCACAGGCGGCAGATACTGCCAGCCGCCGGTATCGTTGGACCAGTACGCCAATCCCGACGCCGCCACATCCAGCCCGGTCGGAATCTGCCGCTTGTAGGCGTCCCAGGTGCCGGTAATATCCGACGACCAGACGATTGTGCCGTTGCTCTGCTCGCCCAGGTAACCGTCGCGCGAGAGAATCAGCGCGCGCCGCCCCGGCTCATCCTTGCGGAAGCCGTCATACAAAGCCTTGGTATGAAAGTACGGATAGACATTGAAGTATTCGGTGCCTGGACCCACCTTGTAGTAGGCCCCGTTCGGCGGCAGATCAGGCTCCGTCTCGTCCGCCCAAAGCGAATCAAATCCCTGGCTGACAATGTTGTCGCGAACCGTCTTCCAGTACCAATCCGCCGCCGCCGGGTTGGTCGTGTCAATGTCCGATCCCGCGCGGTCATACGGCAACCCGTCAATCGGCTTCCCGTCGGCGTACGAGATCAGCCATCCCTTCTTCAGCAGCTCGTCATAGAAGCGATCCGCCGCCAAAAAGCGCGGCCAAACGCTGATCATCGTCTCAAAGCCCATCTCGTGCAGCTTCTTGTTCATCGCCGCCGGGTCAGGCCAGGCCTTCGGTTCAAAGTCGAATTGCCCCATCTTGGTGTAGTAGAACCAATCCACCACCAGCACATCGGCCGGCAGATGGCGGTCGCGATAGCCCTGCGCCACATCCAGCAGCTCTTTCTGGCTGCTGTAACGTTGCTTGCACTGGATGTATCCATAAGCTGCCTTGGGCAGCATGTGCGTTGGTCCGGTCAGCAGCTTGTAGCCGGCAAAGATTTCGTCCGCTATCGAGCCGGCAATCACAAAGAACGAAACCCGGTCGCCCACCTCGGATGTCCACTTGGTCTGCTCGTTGAAGCCCGGTTCAATCGTCGTCTTCGACGGGTTATCCCACAGCAGCCCGTAGCCCTTGTTAGTCAGCAAAAACGGCACGCAGAAGCTCTGACCCGCCGGCGCGTTGTAGTCCGCCCAGCAATGCACCACATGGCCGCGATGGTCCAGGAAGCCCTCCTGGTTCTGCCCCAGCCCGTAATAATGCTCATCCTCCGGCGAGGCAAAGTTCGCGCCCACCGTGTAGAACTCATCGTCGGTTGGGCGCCGGTCGGCCAGTACGGCCAAAGTTCCATCCTTCTGATTGGGAACCGCCTGCGTCCAGCCGGTCATCTCCAGCAGCTTTTTTCCGTTGGGCGAGGTGATCGTGATATGCGCTCCGGGCGTCGATCCCGGGAAAAAACTCGCGCTGTCATCCCACGGCTTTTCCTGCCGGCCCACGGTGGCGATCATCCGGGCAGAAGTGTAGACGTCGTCGCCGCGTTTGTTCTGGCTCGCCGTCCAGCCCTCGGCGGCAGGCGAGCCAATCACGCCTACTCCCGGTCCGGCCAGTGCCTTGTCTCTGTTGATGCTCAGCGTCACGCGCAGAATGTTCGGCGCATACGGCTCCAGAACTACAGTGGCTTTTCCGCGTTCCAGGACGACTTTGCCCTCTTGCGCGTTAACCATCAAGCCGCCAAAGAGCAATGCGGCCACAAAAAGAACGATGCTGCTCCGTCCTACCATCGACATCATCTCAAACTCCTTTATCCAGCATACTCACGCCAAAGACTTCCTGCAGCTCAAGTCGGCAAAATACCCCGCGGCGAGTCCAAATCCGCCCCCAAACATTCTAATCGCGATGGAAAGATCTTGAAGCCGGAAGGTGGATAAAATCCCAGTCACCCCAATAACCTGTGCGGATAGCCCTGGAATTCCGGTACTGTCTTAAAAGTGCGTTGATGTAAAACAGCAAACGCTTGCAATTCGATTTTATCGCTCGTATCGTTAAGGTATGGCAAAGAATCGCACGGAACTCGCAACGCTCAAAAACCTGCTTACGGAAGCCGATCTCATCCTATCCACAACGGAACTACCGGAAGGCCGCGCCGTCCGTTGCCGAGAACTCCTGCGTTCCGCTTTGGCGCTAACAGACGATTTCCTAAACAGTGCCAAGTTGCCCGCTGCCGCCGTTTTAGGGCGCAAGGGCGGCTCACAGACGGCCAAGCGGGGGAGCGAGTATTTCCGCCAGCTTGCGGCCAAACGGAAGACGCGGGCGGGCGGTAGGCCGAAAAAGGATGCACAATAAACACTTGACACGCTAGAATTATCGCTCTAGAGAAAAAGTGAGCGATGACAGACACGGCAAAACCATTACCTCCGCTTTCTCCTGCTGCGCTGAGAGGCGTCATGCGGATTAAGGCTGTTGCTATTCGTGACCTAAAAAAGTGTAATTATCCGGGCAGCAAATACCTAGATCACGATAGGGCGCTTGAGGTTATGCGCACACACGCTCTCGAAGAATTAGCTATTCGGTTGGATTTTTATATTGCCTTGCGAGAGCTACCTGACGACTGGGCCGACACAATTGCTAAACAAGTAATACACTCCGCTATCTCTTGGTTTCCAATAAATGAATTCTACTTGCGTACTCCTGAAAATCAACTTGTACTTGAACAAGCCTCACAGTTCTTTGAGGCGATAGACCGCACAGTACAACATCACCTAATCACTCGGTTGACGGCTTATGTTGAAGCGGGGAAACTGGCTCCAATCTCGACTGCAAAGGCGGCGTCACAACCAGAAAGCCGCAAGGCATTAGTGGCGGCGTACCGCGCAACGTTTCCAGACATAAAAATCGCGGATATTATCTGGGCAGCACAGCAGACACGTAGGGAGTGGACACGCTGGATTAGCGGCGATGCCAAAGATGGTCTCAAGCCAGATCGTGCCTTCAGACTCGTTTTGACAAGCGGAAAAAAGCCAGAAGAAATTCGTAGGCAACCGAGGCCCACGAAGTACAACGTATAAATCTCCCCTATTCTACCCCTACAATTCCCTCATTTCTCCCCTATTTCTCCCCTATTGATTTCTGAATCTCCCTGCTGGACATTCCCTCACATTATCGTCATAAGATTCAAACAGATAGGAGAAATTATGCAGCGGCAAATCAGAGGACCACCATACACGCAGCCCCGGCAGGGGCCATCAACGCACTTTTCTCTTGACAAACAGCAACCGCTTGCAGTATTCTTTAACCATGATGAACGAATCACAATCCGTAGACGGCAGGATATGTGAAACCTGCGCGGTGGCCTGCCAGCGGTTCGGGTGGCACAGAAATGGGCTTCGCCGGTTCCGTTGCCCGCTGTGCAAGCGAACCTATACGGAAGCCCACACGCGGACGCTGGACACGATGTACATCTCTCAGGACCGCGCCGTGCTCGCTTTGCAACTTTTACTTGAAGGCAACAGCATCAGGAGTACAGAGCGCATCAGCGGCATGGATCGGAACACGATTATGAGCCTACTGGTAAAGGCAGGAAAGAAGTGTGAGTGTCTCATGTACGAAAAGAACAGGAACGTCCCTGTGCGCGATGTGGAGATTGATGAAATATGGGGTTTTTGCCAGAAGAAAGAAAAAAACAGACGGGATCAGGAAAAAGGTATTTACGGAATTGGTGACGCATGGTGTTTCTGTGGAATAGAGAGAAGCAGCAAATTGCTCTTGGCTTACCATCTTGGCAAGCGGGATCGCCAATCGACAGACAGGTTTATCGGTAAGCTGCACTATGCGACGGGAGACAGCCGCTTCCAGTTAACGAGCGATGGATGGGCGGCTTATCCAGCTGCGGTTGGGTTGGTACTTCGTGGCCGTGCGGATTACGCTCAACTCATCAAAGTCTATTCAACGCCGCGTGAGGGCGAACAACGTTACAGCCCTGGCGACGTTGTGGAGGCTGTGCCAGTGCCCGTTATGGGCCTACCGAAGAGGAATCGCATCTGTACCAGCCATATTGAGCGCCAAAACCTAAGCATCAGAATGGGGATGCGGCGCATGACCCGCCTGACAAACGGTTTTAGCAAAAAATGGGAGAATCTGGAAGCTGCTTATTCACTGTGGTTTGCCTATTACAACTTTTGCCGCGTTCATTCGAGTCTGAGAGTGACGCCCGCGATGGAGGCTGGAATTGAAGGCCACATCTGGACGATTGCGGAATTGATTGCCTAAAGCCCTATAGCCTTGATACATTACCGCTATCATGCTGAAACGTCTGGCGATACTCGTTTTTCTGCTGGCAATCGTGCAAGCATTGGACCCAGCGCCAAGGCGGGCAACCACTAGCGCCCGTAATAGTGGCAGCAATGACAAGAATAGTAGCCAAGGCAATCAGAATACCGCCTCTCCAATGCCTCCGCTCGTCACTCCACAAGTAAAGACCGTTTCCGCCAATCCACATGGATGCGATGTAGCAGCCGAGACAACAAATACAGAGCACAGCGTAAGAATCACGGGCATCCCATCCATCGCCATTACTGATATTCACAAACCGTGGTGGGAGTATTTTCTTGACTGGGGGCAATGGGTATTCGCTGGATTGCTTGCTTTCGTAGGCTGGCAGCAAGTGCGGCTGTTGAGACGCCAAGAGAAAATCCTGTTTGGAGCGCGGAAGGAAATACATACTCAGGCTAGGCACATGAGTAGACAGGCTGATTTGATGAACCGGAATAATGTGATTACTTTGGCTACCGCCAGAGCCGCCAATGAAAGCGCGAAGGCTGCCAATGCTCAAATTAAGATAATGAAGGATAAAGAACGCGCCCGTATGATGGTTAACGTTATCCGGCTCGAAACCCTTACTTTTGGCGAAGATGGCAACCAGATCATAATACAGTTTGAGAATATCGGCCCGACTCAAGCCCAGAATGTGAGAGCGAATGGGACTGCTAAAGTAGTTATAAGAGATTTCGATCCTTCGGATTTGGAGCCATTTGACGTTGGTGAGCAGGAGATAGCCCCTCAGGACGTGATTCGGGCCAATCGCCCGCCTGTTGAAACCTATTTGGTCTTCTTTATTCCAGAAAAGTGGGGCGATGATCTTGTATATATGGAGCGACGTATTCTGATCGAAATGCGCGGGGTCGTTGAGTACGAAGACATTTTCGGGGATCAGCACACCACGCCTCTGAACTACGACATGAGGATTCCCAAGATTGTGAAGTGGCGAGGCAACAACGTTGCCGAAGTTCATCCAATGGGCCAATGGAGAGAAGTTGTATTGGCAGACGGCAACCGTGCAACCTAACAGCACGACAACCGCCAAAACCCCCACAAAAACCGTCAACGCAGATTTAAGACAGTACCGGAATTCCGGCGTGCGGACTGCCCTGATGTAAACTGATTGAAGCGAGTCCCGCGGCCTTCAAGGGCAGGCGAGTGGCCGCGCCGTTGAAGCCGCGTGCTTGGTTCAAGCCCGTGCGTGCAGAGACAACCCCAAGAAGGAGAAACACTCTACCGATGGCCAAAATTGCCAAAACAGGTGACCGCAAAAAGGTTATGGACACGACGAAGTCGACCGACTGTCCCAAGTGCAGCAAGCCAACGCGCATCGTCAAGCGCGTAAAGGACCGCGAGCGCGGCATCCCCGGCGGCGTCTACATCTCGTGCTCCGCATGCGATTTCTACGAGAAGCTCTAAGGGACCTTTGAGAGCCCTCAGGATCTTCTGATGAAGTCCAAGTTTTGAAAGGGCACGACTTCAGTCGTGCCGCCAAGGTCTCTAAATGAACTGGGCTTTAGCCCCTGAGGGATCTCTACTCAGGAAATCAAAGGTTCCCTAAACGCCCAGAGATTGGCGCAAGCAAAAAAGTCCGGCTTCGGCCGGGCTTTTTGCTTTCGCGCTATACTGCAATGCAGCGGGTTGATGGCGCGCGAGGATGAGTGCAAAATGCCGATGGAGAGATGCGTGAGTTTGACTTTGGGGAAGATGCGAATGAGCTGGCCTGCTCTATTGGCCACATCATGTTTGGGTTTGCTCTTGAGCGCATGCGGCGGCGGAGGATCATCCAGCACTCCCACCGCTGCAACGCCCACCTTCACCCCCTCAACCGGCAGCTACTCCACCGCGCAATCGGTTTCCATCTCCGACTCGACCAGCGGCGCTTCTATCTATTACACCACCAACGGAAGCATGCCCACCACCACCTCATCGCGCTACAGTGGGCCGATTGCCGTCTCCAAAACCACCACCATCCAGGCCATCGCCGCCGCCAGCGGCTACCTGAACAGCCCGGCCGCCAGCGCCACTTTCACCATCAACTTGACCGCCGCCGCCCCCGAAATCTCAACCACAGCCGCACAGGCCGGCGCGTTGATCGTCTCGCTGAGCGACACAACCGCCGGCTCAACCATCTATTTCACCCTGGACGGAAGCACGCCCACCACCTCTTCGCAGATCTATCAGGCGCCTTTCTTGGTGGCCTCTAATCTGACGGTCAACGCCATGGCGGCCGCATCCGGATTCGCCAACAGCAGCGTCACCAGCCAGAGTTTCAGCCCCAACATTCCCGCTGCAACGCTCGTCTGGAGCGACGAATTTTCCAACTCCTCCGGCGCCAACGCCCAGCCCAACCCGCTGAATTGGACCTACGACACTGGTCTGGGAAGCGTTTGTTGCGGCAATAACGAACTCGAGACCTATTGCGCCTGGGGCTCGTCCCTTGCGCCCTGCAACCCCGCCAGCCCCAACGCCTATACGGATACCACCGGCATTCTGCACATTGTGGCGCAAAATCCCTCGGCCGGCGTCTACACCTCGGCGCGCCTCAAGTCCCAGGGCCTTTTCAGCTTCATGTATGGACGCATCGAAGCCCGCATGATGCTGCCGGAGTCGCAGGGGATGTGGCCAGCCTTCTGGCTGCTGGGCAATAACATCACCACCATCAGTTGGCCGGCCTGCGGCGAACAGGACGTGATGGAGCACATCAACGGCAGCAATCCAGAGAACGAAGGCTACGACTGGACCCAGGGATCCATTCATGGAACCAATCTCAATGGAGGCATCCAGTACCACCCCGCTGGATTCTCCGCCGCCGCTTGGCACACCTACGGCATGATTTGGAGCCCGGGTCAAGTTCAGTATTACGTGGACTCCCCAACCAATGTTTATGCCACATTCACCCCCTCCACGCAGACCGGCACATGGCCCTTTGATTCAGGCCCTGAGTTCATCATCCTAAATCTGGCCGTCGGCGGCGATTGGCCCGGCTCACCCGATTCCACCACCGTCTTCCCCTCGGAAGTTCAGGTGGACTATGTGCGCATCTACACGAATTAGTCCAGTGTCTGTATGGATTGGCATTACACGGGGTGTAGCGCTGGCCTCCTGGCCGGCTGTTGCGTGGACCTCCCGGTCCATGCCGCACTCAGCGCAAGCAAGGGATTTGCTCTAGACTGTAAGTGCATGGACCCCATCCCTGAGCCTTCCACCGAGCCGCTTGCCGCCGATCCGCAACAAGCCGCGGCGCTCTTTGCCGAGTCGGTCAGAATCATGGCCCGCTTGCGCGCGCCCGACGGCTGCCCGTGGGATCGAGAGCAATCCTTCGATTCGATTCGCAAGTACACGCTGGAGGAGACCTACGAGGTCTTCGACGCCATCGAGCGGCGCGACTGGCCGCACTTGGCCGAGGAACTGGGCGACCTGCTGCTGCAAGTCCTCTTTTATGCCGAGATGGCGGCCAACGACGGCCACTTCACCATTGCCGATACGCTCGCGCATCTGAACAGCAAACTGATCCGCCGCCATCCACACGTATTCGGCGAGGAGGCCTCGCGCGCCGCCGGAAATCGCGCTGTGGTGGATGCGGCCGTGGAGGGATCGTCCGCCGCCGTGCTGCGCAACTGGGATGAGATCAAGGCCGCCGAGTCATTGCACGCAGCAGACGCGCCTTCTAAGCCGCAACCCTCGCCGTCCCGTTTGGATTCCGTCCAGCGGGCGATGCCAGCGCTGGCCGAGGCTGCCAAGCTCGGCGCCAAGGCGCGCAAAGCAGGCTTCGATTGGCCGGAGTGGCGCGATCTGCTGCCCAAGCTCGTCGAGGAGACGGCGGAGTTGGAGGCTGAGGCTGCCTCCAATGACCCCGCAAGAAAACCGGCAGTCGAGGCCGAGCTGGGCGATCTGCTCTTCACCGTCGTCAACCTGGGCCGCCACCTGGGAGTGGACGCCGAGATGGCCTTGCGCGGCTGCAATCGGCGCTTCCGCCAGCGCTTCCGGCTGATGGAACTGGCCAGCGAGCGACCACTCGAAGAGCTGCCCCCGGCCGAACTCGAAGAGCTGTGGGCAGCAGCCAAGCGCAAGCTGGCGGAAGAAACATCCTGAACCAGGAAATCGCCGGCATGTAGCGCCGGTCTCCAGACCGGCTGTCGTGTGGGCGTCTTCGCCCACACTTGCTCGCATGAATTGCAAATTCATGCGGAAGATGCATCTTGATCCAGCATGAAGTGATTGTGGAAGGGACGATCTGCGACAAACTTTACCCCAAAAGCAATAACTTTCACCCCGGAGGGGTGAAGGATAATAGCCCCGGATGGAGCGCAGCGCAATCCGGGGAATGCTCGCCCAGCAGAGGATTGCGCCCCGTAGGGGCGCTGCGAAATCCGCTTGCGAATGAGGATTCTATTCGGAATCGAGACAACTGGACTCGCCTTCGGCGTTCGAATACAATTCAATCAACTTCAGGCCAAACGATCATGAGCAAAGTTAAATCGCCACAAGAAAAGAAAAACGCGAGCCTCAATCACGACTGTCGTAATGTATATGGTGAGAACGATAAATCAAGTCGTAAGAATATCCCGCGCAGCAAACAACGCAGTCATCAGGCTGAACGGCGTGCAGTGAATCAACCACTCTTACAACTTTCTGGTAAAGTCGATGAGGATTTTGTCAACGAAGTTGAAGCGGAAGCCAGAACACGCGCTATTGAGCAAAAACGCGGGGGCTTCCGTAAATCGCCGGATGTGCCTCTCAAGTCTGTCCTCATCCGCAAGATCACCGGCAAATTGTCAGTGGCATAACTCTCATTGCGGCGTGATAATCCCGCCCAGCGCGTGACGCCGCGGCAGCACAATGCCGCGATGATCTACCACCTGCGGTGGGGCCAACGTTGGAGTTTCCTCGACGACGAGTTCTTCGCGCTCGACCAGCGCTCCGCCGCAAGCCGGACACCAGTCGGCGATTGTCTCTTCCGCCAGCACCGCGCGGCATTGGCTGCAAATCCTTTCCATGCTCTTCAGATTACAGGATCGGGCTCCAATGAAAATCCTCCCGGATTCGCCATCCATCCGCTCCTTGAAAATTGGCTTCTTCACTCGGTTTCAACAAGTTTTTCTTTTCAAAGATTTATTTGTACCCAAAGGCTGTCTCACGCTGTACAATTCTGACGAGGAGACCCATGGCCGGAGATATTCAACTTACGTGCAGCGATTGCGGGCAGGACTTCACCTTCACCGCTGCGGATCAGACGTTCTTTCAGGAACGTGGTTATTCGACCCCAAAACGTTGT
>Ga0181520_10006564_pt1 | contig 17704 bp, 16 predicted proteins | sample PEATcosm2014_Bin_29_FD_132451 | JGI IMG/M metagenome (GOLD analysis project Ga0181520, IMG submission 132451) | Peatland microbial communities from MTU Mesocosm Facility, Houghton, MI, USA - PEATcosm2014_Bin02_30_metaG | ecosystem: Environmental > Terrestrial > Soil > Wetlands > Peat | place... | reverse complement strand
TTATCCAGCTTATTTACCAGATCTTTGATTGCCTGGTCTTCGGGTACGGGGGTGGGGCCTGGAACAGGGGTCTGTTCGTCCGCCATGGGCCATCACTTACATAATCGAGACATCCGGGGTCAACCCCGTCCCGTGATCTGTAATTCAGCCGCAGAGCGGCTGGCAAACGCGAAGCGTTTGAACAGATCATAGGGTCGGGGTCAAGACGCGGGAAGCTCGACATCACCCATTCCTACCCTCACCCTCGGCTCTCCCTGGGGTCGGCCTCTCCCTCTCCCGCCTCAGGCGGGAGAGGGAGTAGAAATTTGTTCCCCCATCTCCGAAGCCCTAGCCCCCAATGAGCAGCGCGGCTACTTCTGACATCGCCTGCAATATACTGTGCCTCTGCCGCCGATACGTTTTTCAATCAAGGCTGTTCCGCAGCGCAGGCAGGATTTTCCCCCTCTACGATATACTTTATGAAGCGTTTGCGCCCGGCCATGCCTGCCCAAAGCGTCACGGTAATCCCTGCTCGTAGATCCGCGGTGCCGTATGGCTGTGATCAGTATTTGGCGGAGCGATACATAAAGCTTTTCCGCTTCGCCGGCGCTCAGCCTGCCTGCCCTGCGACCGGGATTAATTCCTGAGGCAAAAAGGGCTTCCTGAGCATAAATGTTTCCCACTCCGCTGATGATATGCTGATCCATTATTAATGGTTTGATCCGCGCGGTTTTGTGCTCCAGAATTTTAACAAACTGTTCACAGGTTAATTGATTCAGCGGATCGGGGCCAAGCCTTGCCACAGATTGGTGTTCGCTCCCCGGCGCGTGTAATGACACTTCCCCGAAACGCCGTTGATCGCAGAAAAACAGCTGATACCCATTATCGAAAACGATTTTCATGCGATATTTAAAATTAATTCCCTCCCCCCCAGTGGGGGAGGGCGGGGGTATGGGGGCCGATGACCTTGGACGACTCCCCCCATCCTGCACCTTCCCCCTCAAGGGGGGAAGGGTTAATATGAGCTGGCCTGTCATGCGCAGATGAAAAACAATCCGCCAGCCGCCGGCCAGGGTGATGATTAAATATTTTCCCTTCCGCTCAATCGCCCGCCAGCGCCGTTTAAGAACCATTTTTTTAAATAGTCCGGCCGCCGCGCCGGAAAGGAGGCGGGAATCAGTGATTTCTATTTCGGATGCGCGGCGGCCTGTAAGATAGGGCTTGAGTCCGCGGCGAATGGTCTCAACTTCGGGCAATTCAGGCATAAATTTAGATAGTGCGGAATGCGGAACATAGAATGCGGAAGAAGGTATTTCTTATTAAAACTACCTTCTTCCGAACTCCGCACCCCGAATTTCGCATTTTAATGTTTCAGGGAAGAATAGCGTTCCATTATTTCTTTCTCGCGTTTTGAAAGGCTGTTCACTCCCTTTTTTAAAATTTTATCCAGGATGCTATCCACTTCTTTAGCCAAATCATCGGATAGCTCATGAAATTCCACAGGACGCCTACGTATAGGAAAAAATCTTTTAAAACTTATTTTCCATTCCCACCCGTAGCGGATATAGATGTACCCCGTCAGCATGCCTCCCAGGTGGGCAAAACGTGCGATCCCCGCGCCGCCGCCTTCCAAACCCGCGAACAATTCAATCACAGCGAAAAGCAGGGCCGCCTGCCAGGCCTTCACAGGGATCAGGAAATAAAGGTAAATCACCGCCTCGGGAAAAACCATGGCAAAGGCCACCAGCACGCCGAATACCGCGCCGGAAGCGCCCATTGTCGGCACAATTGAGCGTGGAGAAAGGAGCAGGACGCAGGCTGCGGCCCCAATCCCTGTGACGAAAAAATACTTTAGGAAAGTTAATGTTCCCCACCGGACTTCCAGCTCCCTGCCGAACATCCATAGGATGAACATATTAAAGAACCAGTGGAAAAACCCGCCGTGCAGGAACATGTAAGTCACAACCTGCCATACCCAGTAACGATGCAGCACCAGAACCGGCGTCAGACCGAGATAATAAAGAAGAAAACTACCTGCGAACTGCTGGGCAAGCAGCATCAATCCGGAAATAATCAGGATCCATTTAATGGCGCCCCGGAAACCGGCGGCGCTCAATGGCCGATGAAGATCCTCAAACGCCATAAACAACAGGTAAGTGCGGAATTTGGAATTCGGAGTTCGGAAGAAGGAATTCCTTCAAGAAACAACCTTCCTCCGCATTCATATTTTATACGTACTCATGTCGGCCCAGTTGCTGCCGGTTTTGAGGTCTACAACAACGGGAATTGAAAGCGAAAGGGCGTTTTCCATCAGATCTTTCACCTTCGCTGCCGTTGCCTTTAATGAACTTTGCGGCACTTCGAACAACAGTTCATCGTGTACCTGTACGAGCATCCGGCCATCCCATAAATTATCCCTGCCGGCCTTATCAAGGTGAATCATGGCCAGCTTGATGATGTCCGCGCTGGTCCCCTGAATCGGAGTATTCATTGCGGTGCGTTCCGCGAATCCCCGTATCGCGCTGTTCTTCGACATTATCTCAGGCAGGTAGCGGATCCGGCCCAAAAGCGTTGTGACGTACCCTTTTCCACGCGCATCCTTAAGAGTGGCGTCGATCCACGTCCGGACTCCGGGGTAGCGTTCAAAATATCTGTCGATATGGCCCCTGGCTTCTTCCGGCGATATCTGGAGCTGCTGCGACAAGCCGTAGGCAGATATGCCGTAAACGATGCCAAAGTTAATCGACTTGGCTATGCGGCGGTAATCAGGCGTCATATCGCAGGGGTGAATGCCGAAAATTTCACAGGCAGTTTTGACGTGAATGTCCTCCCCCTTACGGAAGGCCTCGCATAATGTCGGATCCTGGGAGATATGGGCAAGCATTCGCAGGTCGATCTGCGAATAATCCGCGGACAAAAATACGGCCCCTTCGTCAGGAACGAATGCCCTGCGGATCTGCCGCCCAATTTCGCTGCGGATCGGTATATTCTGGAGGTTAGGGTTGCTGGAAGACAGGCGGCCTGTCGCCGTTACGGCCTGATTAAAATTAGTATGAATGCGTTCCGCACCGTCCGTCAGGCCGGCCTGCAGCCCTTCGGCATAAGTTGACAGCATTTTCTGCAGTTCGCGATATTCAATCAGAGTCATCGGCAGTTCATGCGATGCGGCGAGCGTTCGCAGAACCTCTTCATCCGTGGATATGCCGGTTTTGGTGCGGCGGATAACCGGCAGCTTTAATTTCTCGAAAAGTATCACGGACAGTTGTTTTGGAGAATTGATATTGAAAGTCTCCCCGGCAATGGCAAAAATCTTTTGTTCGAGGAGCCGGCAGCGTTCCTTGAAATCCTTGCCAAGATTGTTCAGATAAGTTCGATCAATGCGGATTCCGGCTTCCTCCATTTCCGCCAGGACCGGGACCAGCGGCAGTTCCATTTCATAGTAAAGCTTGCCCAGATTCTTTTCTTTTATCTGCGCTTCCAGTTTTTCCGCAAGGCGAAGGGTCATGTCGGCGTTGGCGCAGGAAAATGCCGCAGCCTGTTCCACCGGAGCCTGGTCCATCGAAATTTGTTTTGACCCTTTACCCAGGAGTTGCTCCAGGCTTGTCATGCGTTCGTTCAATATTTCGAGCACAAGGTCTTTCAAATCATGGCTGTTCCGCGAGGGGTTAAGAACGTATGAGGCGATCATGGTATCGCCTGCAATCGATACCGGCATGCCGTGCCGCTTCAACGCAATCAAATCAAACTTCAAATTATGGCCATAAACGGCAGGTTTATTTTTGATCAGCAGCGGACCGAGAAGTTGACGTACCGTATCAATGGATAATTGACCGCCAAAGGCGAGCCCGCTGTGCGCTACCGGAATATAGAAGGCGCTGTTCGGCGCAAAGGAAATGCCGATTCCGACTATAGCGGCTTTCACCGGGTCTGTGCCTGCCGTTTCCACCGTGATGGCAAGGCGATCTTCGGATACCGCTTTTTCAACACAGGCTTTTAAGGAATCTTCGGATGATATCGTCTTATAATTCCGGGTCTCCAGCGCACTGGCAGAGTCCCATTGAGGGAGAAGATCGTTCAGTAGGCTGAAAAACTCCATGCGCTGGAGAAACGGCGACAAAACCTCTGTTTTCGGCTGATGCAGGGCCAGCGCATCCCAATTAATGGCTAAAGGCACTTCATGATGCAGCCGCACAAGCTCCCTGCTCCGCCTGGCAGAATCCGCGCCGGCAAGCAGCAGTTGACTGGTTTTCCCCTTCAATGTACCAGCCGAATTTAAAAGGTTTTCCAGGCTGCCGTATTCTTGAATAAGTTTTGTCGCAGTCTTTTCGCCGATCCCCCGGATCCCGGGGATATTGTCGCTGGTATCGCCTATCAGGGCGAACAGATCAGGGATCTGCCGCGGCTCTACGCTCCATCGCGCGCGAACTTCTTCCCGGCGCATCATCATGTTTTTGGGCTCATTCAAAACGGATACGCCTTCACCGACAAGCTGCAGAGCATCTTTGTCTCCCGAAACGATCACAACTTCCAGATTCCGGATTCGAGCTTCCCGGGTCAAATGCGCCAACAGGTCATCGGCCTCATAACCATCCAGCTCAAAGGAAGCGAGGTTAAGCGCCTTAACCGCCTCCCGCGCCATGGGAAACTGGGCGATCAGAGCGGGGTCGGCTTCTTTCCGCGTTCCCTTGTAATCGCTGTATATCTTATGCCGGAACGTCGGAGCGGCAGTGTCAAAACAAACGGCAATATAATCAGGTTTTTCCTGACGGATAATTTTCAGAAGCATCCGCAAAAGGCCGTATATGGCGTTAACCGGCTCACCGCGGGAATTGTTCAGGGGAGGCAGGGCGTGATAAGCCCTGTGAATATACGCGTGCCCGTCAATCAGATATAGTCTGGCCATAAAAAGGGAGGAACTTCTAACGGGATGTGTTTTTCAGTTTCTGAAACTCAGTTTCCCATGCGTCGCTGATCGCATAACTGAATCCCTCATAGCGTGCGGCAATGCGGCCCTGGGAGTCGACAAACACGAATGCCGGGATTCCTTCAACTTCATATTCGGCAGGCGCATTTGATGCGCCGCCTAAAAGCACCGGATAAGTCATACCAAAACGTCTTACGAATTCAGGAACGTGAGCGGGATTTTCATCTATGTTAATACCCAGCACCTGAAGCCCCTCGTCCTTGTGTTTTTCATAAAACTTAATGACCAGAGGTATTGACATGCGGCAGGGGCCGCACCAGGTTGCCCAGAAATCCAGCAGAACGGGATGGCCTCTTAAACTGCTAAGCGATACAGACCGTCCATTCAGGTCGTTTAATCTGAATTCCGGAGCAACGGTCGCTGAAGCCGTTTTCCTGGAAACGCAACCTGCCAATAATGCACAAACGGTTAAGAAGAAACAGAATCTGTGAATAATGAGTTTGGAGGTCATCCTATAGAAGGGCGTCCAGGCGTTTTTTAATCTCAGGCTTGGGATGAACGCCAACGAGCTGGTCTACGAGTTTTCCCCCTTTGAAAAAAAACAGGGTGGGAATGGCGGAAATTTTATACTGCGTGGCGACCTGCGTGTTATCGTCCGTATTCAATTTTCCGACTTTGATTTTGCCTTCGTATTCCGTTGATAATTCTTCAACCAGCGGAGCAAGCATACGGCAGGGACCGCACCAGGGCGCCCAGAAATCAACAAGAACAGGCTTATCGGACTTGATCACTTCCGTCTCAAAATTAGCGTCAGAAAACTGAATGCCACCCATTTAAAATCTCCTTAACAATCGAATTGGAATTTTTAAAAAGAACTTCACCGGCCACAATTGAATGATATCACTTTGCCGAAACATAAAAAAGCCCCGATCCCATACGAGACCGGGGCTTTTTGTCTGCAATGTCTTGTTTAGGCGTCGAAATACAACTGGAACTCGGCCGGATGCGGTCGCAGCCGGACGTAGTCAATTTCCTTGCTCTTTTTGTAGTTGACGTATGTTTCCAGCAGGTCCTTCGTGAATACGTTCCCGCGCAGCAGGAAGTCGTGATCCTTTTCCAGAGCAGCCAGAGCGCCCGGCAGAGAATCCGGCACGGTTTTGATCTTCGCCAGTTCTTCGGGGCTTGCCTCGAAGACGTCGAAGTCGGCCGGTTCGCCCGGATCGATTTTGTTAACAATCCCGTCGATACCTGCCATCATCATGGCGGCGAAGGCCAGATAAGGATTGCAGGTGGCGTCAGGCGCGCGGAATTCCACGCGTTTCGCTTTTGGATCGTCCGAATAAGTCGGGATCCTGCAAACCGCTGACCGGTTGCGGGCCGAGTAGCAGAGGTTCACCGGCGCCTCAAACCCAGGCACCAGGCGGCGGTATGAATTGGTGGTAGGAGAAGTGATCGCCAGCAGGGCCGGCGCGTGCTTCAAAAGACCACCGATGTACCACATGCCAAGCTGTGAAACGTGAGCATACTTGCCTTTCTTATCGAAGAAAAGCGGCACGCCGTCTTTCCACAGGCTCTGGTGGCAGTGCATGCCGTTGCCGTTATCCTGAAACACCGGCTTGGGCATGAACGTTACCACCTTGAAATGTTCGCGCGCAATATTTTTCAGCACGTATTTATAGAGCGTGATCTGATCCGCGGCCTTGGTGAGAGTTTTGATGCCAACGCCCATTTCACCCTGGCCGGCAGTCGCCACTTCGTGGTGATGCAACTCAATATCTACGCCCATTTCGCGCATTCGCAGCATCGCCTGGTTGCGGAATTCCTGCAGGCTGTCGGTCGGAGGGCAGGGGAAGTAACCTTCCTTGTAGCGCGGCTTGTAGCCAAGGTTCGGCTTTTCGTCGCGCCCAGAGTTCCATACACCTTCGTTAGATTCGATGTAGTAATAGCCCGAATGCTGGTTCTGATCGAAGCGAATTCCATCAAAAACGAAGAATTCCGCTTCGGGTCCAAAAAAGCACTGCGTGGCAATCCCGGATTCGATCAGGAATTTTTCCGCCTTTTGCGCGACATAGCGGGAATCGCGAGAATATGACTTGCGATTGATCGGATCTTCAATGTTGCAGAACATGCTCAGCGTAGGAGTTTTGCAACACGGATCAACAACAGCTGTTTCCAGATCCGGGATAAGAAGCATATCCGACTCGTTAATCGCCTGAAATCCGCGAATAGACGAACCATCAAAACCGATTCCGTTTTCAAAGCTGCTTTCCTTCAGTTTATCGATGTGATAAGTAAGGTGCTGCAGGGTGCCCGGCAGGTCCATAAACTTGTAATCAACGACCTGGACGCCAAGCTCCCTGGCCATTTCAATAACTTCTTTGGGTGATTTGGCCTTCCTGGTCTTTTTCCCTTCAAGTGTCTCCATTAGAACGACCTCCTGTTCGAAATGTACTTATAAAAAAAACGTCCTCAAACGGATAAACCATTCGAGAACGCCATTGTTCGTCGATTGCAATTGGGAATGAATCCTAATATGAGGGCGGCTTTCGAGATGAAAAATAGCATTCCCGAACCCGTCCTGTCAACGTGCCTTCAAACAGCATCTCCTCCCCTTTCTCCCGTGCGGATGCGTATTACGTCCCGCAGCTCAGTTACGAAGATCTTTCCATCGCCCGGCTGGCCGGTCTGCGCCGCTTTTGAGACCGCCTGGATCGTCGGCTCCAAATCGGATTCGGCAATCACAACTTCAACCCGCATTTTAGGAAGCAGTTCCAGCCTGAACGATCCACCGGCGCCGGTCTGACTGAGGCCCTTCTGGTTTCCGTGACCTTCCGCCTGGGATACGGTTAATCCGCTGTATCCCGCCGCAGTCAGGGCTTTTTTTACCGCATCGAGCTTACCCGGCTTAATGATGATTTCGAGCTTTACCGCTGTCGCAGCCTTAGACTTCGTCAGCAATGTTTCAGACATAGTATTCTCCTGTATTTTATTTTCAGAATTTCTTCTATATGGCAAAAACGCCCTTTTCTCCTGTGCGGACCCTCATAGTGCTGGCGGCGTCGAAAACGACGATCTTGCCGTCACCGACGGATCCTGTTCGCACCGCATTTGCGATTACGTCCATGGTCCGGTTAACATCCCAGTCCCGCACAAGGATCTCCATTTTCAACTTGGGCAGAAAACGGATAGTGTCATCCGTAACAGCGCCGTCGCCATCCGTTTCCCCCCTTTGTCTGCCAAACCCCCGGACATCCATGACGGTCATGCCCATGACAAGGTTTGCCTGCTTCAGCGCAGAGGTGACCTCTCCAAGTTGTTCCGGTCTGATTACGCACGTGACCATCCGGACGCTGTAAGTCTTGCTTACTGTTGTCAGGACTACATAAAGAATGCTGACAGCAGCCCATCCGCCGGCAATCCAGAAGCAGATATGCGCTTCCGCCTGCGAATCCGCATTGCCGATGATGTACAGGTAAACAATAGCGCCCGCCATAATTACGTTGGTGATCACGCCAAGCACCGGGATGATTCCGTGCTTCAGGATATTGAAATCCTTCCGGCCTTTAAACGCGATAACAGTCCAGACGCAGGTGAGTCCATAAAGGATAAAGGTTCCCAGGTTGGAAGCCAGGGTTATTCCTGTTAATCCCACGACAGACCGCACACCGATCGCCGCGATGACGGAAGAAACGGCAACCAGTGTCCACATGGCCATATGCGGCGTGCTGAATTTTCCATGCATGAAACCGAGCATGTCCGGTAGTTCCCTGTCTTCAGCCATGCCGCAGGTGACCCGGATAGCCGTATTCATGCAGCTCAGCGTCGTACCTACAATGGCGATGGCGACGGTAACGGCCATCGTAATCATCAGGCCAAACCCTACGCCATTAAGGAGACTGTCGCCAATCAGCTTTGACATGTCGCCGATCGGGGCGCTGGAGGCGGCCGCAGCAGCCATTCCGCTTACCGTGGTAGTCGCTGCTCCGGCAGTTGCGGCAACTGTCAGCTTGTCGCTGATCATAAGACCCGCGGCGAAATATTCCAGGAGATAGGCAATCAACCCCTGAATTACCAGAGACAAGATGATTGCTTTGGGGATCGTAGTCTCCGGATTTTTGGTTTCAGCCGCAAGCGAGGTGCAGCTTTCAAAGCCGACCAGAATCAATATCGCTATAGTGGACTGAACAAGCACGCCCTGAAGCGAATGGAACTTAAGAACATCCATCGCCCCGCTGAAAGCCCACTGGCTGGCATGTTGTGGATTGGCCAGACGGTAATAAATCGCCAGACCGCTGAAAACCACCAGAGTTGTCAGCTGGATTACGTTAATCCAGAGCGATGTTTTGGTCGAACCAGTCACTCCACGATAACCTATGTAACCGGTTACGAACGCAAACGCGATCCCGATCAGTGTCAGTTCCGTGTTTGACAGGCTTTTGCCTGTGAAGGCGTTGTAGATATAGCCAATCATCGTTGCCATCATGGCGACCATAATGCCGGGGTACACCCAATAGAACAGGTGCGCAGCCCAACCTGTGGCCAGCTTAGCGAAACGAGCCAGAGATGCAGGCGTCGAATGCTTTTCGCCTCGGCTGTCCAGAAACGCTTTTTCTGCGAAGTAAACACAGCTAGCAAAACCAGCCTCAGGGTAGATCTTTGCAAGCTGAGAGTAAGACAACGCTGTAAGGAAGCATACGCCCAATGCCACCAGGATTCCGCTCCATATATCGCTGGCTACGGAAGCTCCGTTTGGCGCGGTAGCCGCAGCCTGGAGCTGATAAGTTATCCACAGAAAAGCCCCAGGCGCTATAAGGGCCATTGCATTGACAGTCGCCCCCAAAAGCCCCAGGGTTGGGACAATTCTTGGTTTTAAAACAGCTTCTACTTCGCTTGATTTAGCCATTTTCATTCTCCTTGATTTCTTATTTCCCCTTTAAAATTCAATCAGAAACAAAAAAAAAGGCGTTCTCCAATCCATCACAGGATTTGAGAACGCCTTCGTTCAGAGGCTTGCCGTCAAGGCGCGCCTGAATACCTATTTAAAAAGAAAAAGCCTTGGCTTCCACATCAAACCAAGGCCGCTTCGCCATCTTCCAAAATGACCCCGTCCTTCCTTGGACGGTACTTAATTAGTATAACACGAATTCAAAAATTTGTCAAGGGGACCGAATAAATTTTTACAACAAATCTTCCTTATATTCTGATGTGTCCCATACGATGCGTATTCGCAAAGGATGGCCATCACGCGGACGCACCGCACCCCAGGCTATGGCTATCTTTTCCATTTGGATTTCCGGCGGATATTTCTCGGATTTCCCAACAATCAGCTCCTGAGCTCTCATATCGTAAGCTACTCTGGCCATAGCATAGAAAGGATCATTTGAAGGAACCAGCATAGGAACTACGGTGCGGCCTACTTTTTCCGCAACAGCTATGATTTGCGTAAAAAGTAGGTCCTCATCGGGCGTGGATTCAGTCAAATTTCCTTCCAGTTGAAGACCTTTTGCCACTTTTGAGCACATCACAAGAACATCTGTAGATTCGGGATCGACTTCGTGCAATAGCTTTTTCAGATGAATCAGGTTATGCGGATCGCGGACGGCAACAAGTTCTCGTTTCTGCTTTGTAACACTGCAATCTTCCGCGGTCAGAACATCGACTCTTCTTAGATTAACCTTGTCGATATGACCGTCATGCCTGACCAGATGTCGTTCATTCGCTTTGCGGATGTTGATCTTTTCAGAGATTTCAAAAACAATAAAGAAGACGAGCGTAAACAATGCCCCGGAAATAGTTGCTACCCGCTTGGTAAGCAGATTTACGCAGGCCGTTACAAAAAGAACCAGGAAAATGAAGGTGAGACCGAACGGTAATTCAATTCCGGCGATCGTCAGATTTCCCGGCACCTTCCATTCGCGGTGCGTCTTGTCTCTGTAGCGAAGAACTAAAACGGCCAGGGCTTTAAAGACAAAACTCCAAATTACACCGAAAGCGTAAGCTTCGCCAAGAAGATAAATATCACCTCTGCAAAGGACTATTGTCAAAATCTGCAGGCCGACGGTAAGATTGATCAGCCTGTAGGTTGTTCCATACTTCCGGTGCGGAACACGCAGCCAGTCGGTCAATACGCCATCCTCTCCAACACGATTCAATACTCCGTTTGAACCGACAATGGCAGTATTGACTGCTCCCGATAGGATCAAAAATCCGACTATTACCACAAAACCCTGAAAAATGAGCCGTGCCGCCAGCGGTCCGGAAAGGTACATCGTCAGGCCGCTTATCAGGTTGTCCGAGTAACGACCGATGCGCACCGCATCAGGGATGATCATGACGGCGAAAAAACTGACGAGCGAAGTCAGAAGCATGCTGTAAAGGAAAATAACGAATCCGGTCTTCTCCAGATTTTTAAGCTTGGGCGCCTCGATTTCCCGGTAAACCTGGGCAAGAGACTCCTCCCCGCTCATTGCCAGAAGCGTATGTCCAAACGCCATGACAATACCGATAAAACCTAAGGGCCGGACAGAGTTACGGAACCCATAAAGCCATCCCCAGGCATCGCTGCTGAAATGCGGGATAAACGGCGGCAATGTAAAACCTTTTTTGATCAAGGTATAAACGCTCCAGGCTATCATGATGGCTGCCATCACTGTAGTGATGACCATGATTTTTAGCGCCTTATCGCTCGATTCCTCCACCCCCTTGATGTTCTGCCACCAGAAATAAAGGGTCACACCTATGGCAAAGAGCACCGCGAACAGGTTGGGCTGCAGATGCCAATGGACATGTGCGCGTGGAAGTATCGTATTCAAGAGGCCAACAAGATATTGGCCTGCAGAAACTGCGCTGATCGGTCCGGTGAGAACATAATCGAACATCAGTGCGGAAACGGACAGTTTCGCGAGCGTGCCACCCATCGCTTCTTTGACTACCTTGTAAACACCCCCGCGGACGAACATGCTGCAAGACTCTATATAGAGCGCGCGCACGGTATAAGAAAAAAGCATCACGCCAAGGATAAACCAGGGAGCCGCCTTTCCTATGGCATGTTCCGCAATCCCACCGATATAGTAGGAGGTGGAAGCAAGGTCGCAAAGCACAATAGCCGAAGCCCGCCAGAAGCTTATAAAGCTCAGCATAGCGGTTGTCACCACAATTACATTTCGTGCGGTTTTTACAGAAGTCTGGTTTGGCATGCCTTACAGGCCCGCTTCGACATCCTTGATTTTTTTAAGAACGTCAGATGGGGTGGCCAACAGGAAGAGAGAATCGATTAATCCTTCTATTTGAAACAGGGAAGATACCCCGGCAAGGAAAGCCAGGTGCTCGCGCATGTTCTCAGAAGGGCCCAGGAAAAGGATGAAGATTCTAACTGGACCACTGGGGGAACTCGGGTCCTCAACTCCCGATGGGCACAACCCTATGGCAGCCCGGATTTTCGTAATTCCTGGGATCCTTGCGTGGGGAAGCGCGATCCCGGGAGCAATAACTGTTGTTCCGGCTTCCTCTCGGGCCATGATAGCCTGCATAACAGAAGAAGGGTCAGGCAGATTCAATAAGCTGATTAACTGTCCAAACACCTGCTGCTTTGACGGTCCGGCCGGGAAAAATGAAATGTTCTTTTCAGACAAGAAATCAGAAACTTTAAGGACCTTGGCTGGCGCAGCCGAAGCTTTCTCTTCAACGACAGGCTTTCTCTTGAAAATATCCCATAAACCCATATTAAATCACCTTCTTCTTTCTATTTGAGAAACACATCACAATAGTCCAAAAACCCCAGATCCATAAAACCCATGAAACTGCCTGCGCAGGCTGCAGCAGCCGCACATATATAACCAGAGCTCCCAAAGGCGCGGCAACGTATTGCCAGCGCGTTTGCGGTTCGTAACGCACCCTTTCCAGAACCTGCACGGCGTCGGGACCGCGATCTTTGAGGGTTTTAATGACGACCGGCTCGATTTGCTCCGGAGATAACTGCCGCCATCCCGGAAGCGCCATTGCGTTCCATGCCGCAGTAGCGTACCCGTAACCGTGGTTATCGGATATCCCTGTCATACAAAGATGATGGGTACGGCAAAGATCGACTATGCGCCTGCGATACTCCAAAGGAAAATCCAGAGCCTTCGGCGCGCTGTTGATGATTTCAAAACCGTCCATACCCCATGCTGCGAAGTCATCAATGGTACCCAGCCGGGAACCATCCCAGTGATAAAACCAATACTCGGGCAGGGAAGCTATCACTGGCAGCCCTTTTTCATGCATATCCCTTATAAACGATGGAATTTTTGAAGCGTCAGAGTCATACAGACGATTGTCAATCTTATCGCCATTGCCAAGGATTACAAGATGTGTTTTAAAAAGGCTTACTTCTTCTCCCTGCAGAGAACGATAACCGTTATCCTTCCATTCCGTCTCGGATAAGGCTTTGGCCTGCTGCGCGGCTTCCACCCTGTTATGGTCAGTGATGAATGCAGCGTCGTATCCCTGCGCCATATGCCACTGCATGTTTTTCAGCGGAGTAAAGTTTTTACGGCCGTCGTGCGAATACTGCGAATGAGAATGGAAATCAATGAGCAGTACGTCAGGATCCCGGGTAACCAGGCGTCCCATGGGACGAGGCACAAGCGCGCCCCATGCGATAAAAGCGATAAAACCGGCCGCGCCTAACCAGGCTTTGCGCCGCAGGCAGACAAGACTGAGGATGAAGGCATATGCGACCAGCACGAAGTCTTCTTTCATGCTGAAGTTTGTCACCAGATCCGCCAGCCCCATGAAAGGAGAAAAAACAATATGCCAGAAAGGATAATGCAGCCGGAAGGCGGGCGCCCACGCCAGTGTAGCAGCGTCGCGAACGGGTGAAGGCATAGGGAATCCGAGCCCTATCAGAATCAAGCCCGTAAGGAACATCGGTGTGCGCCAGCTTTTGAATTTAATCATTTTACTAATTCTCCCTTGGAACTCCTCCGCGATTTAACAAATTCAATAAATGCAGGCAGAACCGAAAGAAAAATAATAATAAATATCAGTTCATGTATATGCTTGTCGATATGCGGCACAGAGCGTCCAAGATAAAATCCAACCATAATCATGGAAAAAACCCAGGCGACAACTCCGCAAGAGTCAAACAACAAAAACTTCCGATATGTCATGTCTCCGACGCCGGCCACTACCGGAGCAAAGGTGCGGACTATAGGAACGAACTTGGCGATAATAACCGTCTTTGCTCCGTATTTCTCATAGAAATGCCTGGTACGTATAAGATGATCCTTTTGAAACAACAGCGATTTCTCACGGATAAATATCTTCGGCCCCAGCTTTCGCCCTACGAAATAATTCAAAGAATCGCCAAGAGCCGCCGCCAGAAGCAATTCAGCGATAAGCTGGACAATACCGAGTTTCCCCGCTGCCGCGAACAGGCCTGCCGTCACAAGAAGCGAATCGCCTGGCAGGAAGAATCCAGCCATTAATCCGGTTTCCGAAAAAACTATGGTGATCAGTACCAGATGTCCGCCCCAGCGGATAAGTTCGTCAAAATGATAAAGCCGCTGGAAAAATTCAACCAATGTATGCATTCAGGTTTTTCAGCTGTTATTTTTGGTTTTCTGGATATCTTCGGAGAGAATAACGGCTTCGGCGATTTCCTTCATGGATTTGCGCCGATCCATGGCCTGGCGCTGAAGCAGGCGGAAGGCGGAATCCTCCGACAGGCCCTGCCGGCGCATGATAATACCCTTGGCGCGTTCGATGATTTTGCGGCTTTCCAGAGCCTCCTGCGCTTCCATGGCTTTTTCGATGGCCTGGGTATGTTCGATAGCGATTGCCGCCTGGTTTGCCACAGCCTGTATCAATTCCACTTCTCCAGGCGTGAAGTCATGGGTTCTGGACGTATAACAGTTGATGACGCCAATAGGTTTTTCCTTGGTTATCATTGGCACGATCAGCATGGACTTCAAATTTTCTTTCCGGGCGATATCCGGATACATATACTGGGGATCAATAGTAACATCACGAACAACCACCGGTTTACGGGTTAAAATTGCACGTCCGGAAACGCTCCCGGTAACTTTTACAGGCGGTTTTGACCGGTATGTATCGCTCAGGCTCTGCGTAGCTTCGATCTTAAGTTCCTGGCCTTTCTTATCAAGAAGCATGAGCGAACATATCTGCGACTCCATCATCTCCGCGGTCATTTTAACGATCAGCTGAAGAATTTCCTGCAGGTAAATTCCCTGCGCGATGGACTGGGACATCCGCGCCAGGGCGCCTATCTGCAAAGACTGCTTTCGCGTCTGATCAAATAATTGCGCATGCTCAATGGCCCCGGCAATCTCGTTTGCGATTGTTCTGGCCAGCGCCAGCTCCGTCTCATCATGGACGTGCGCCTTCCGGTGCTGGACATTCAAGACACCGATAAGTTTGTCTTTGGCGGCAATTGGAACCGAAAGAAAAGCCTCGTATCGGTCTTCTTCAAGTTTGTTGAAGAATTTAAATCGAGGGTCCCTGAATGCGTTTTTGGAAATTGCCACAGGCTGCATCTTTTCTGCAACCCATCCCGTAATGCCTTCGCCGACTTTAAGAGTAATCTGGCCAAGCTGCCGAGGATGAGGGTTATGCGATCCGCAAAGCACCAGATTTTCACCGGCCTGATCATGAAGATAAATCAGCGTAGAATCGGCTTCCAGTTCCCTCACGATCATGTCGCTGAATTTCTGCAGCAAATCCTCCAGATCGCGTGTTTCAACGACGATCCGGCTGATCGCATGAAGCAATTCGATCTGCCGGTCTTTTTCTTTTAACTGTTCCTTAAATGATAATTTAGCCATGAGCGCAATTGATAGGATACAAGGGTTTCGCCCGGATAATCAAATTTTAGGTCTCCGTCGCTGAGTCTTAGGTATGCTGAATGTGAATAGATGCCGAATTAGTTCACCCATGTCCGTCGCCTAGCCGTCCTTCGGGAGGCAGGACGTTCGGGCAAGGTGTGGCACGACAGAAGCAACAGATTACACATTAGGGTCAGACCCGTTAGATGATCTGAATATTTTCCGGTTAGCTGCCTCTAACAGTACAGGAGGCGTTATATGAATCTATTTATACCGTCGAAAAAGATCACGGAAAGGATTATTTTAATTCGCGAGGAGCGGGTCATGCTGGACATGGACCTTGCGGAACTTTACGGTGTGACAACTAAAGCGTTGAACCAGACAGCGAAACGAAACCAAAAACGTTTTCCGATTGATTTCATGTTTCAATTGACTCCTGAGGAGAAAAAGGAGGTGGTAACAAATTGTGACCACCTCCGGAAGCTGCGCTTTTCTCCCGTCCTTCCTTATGCTTTTACGGAGCATGGAGCTGTAATGCTCGCAAGCGTTCTTCGTTCAGAAAGAGCGGTGCAAATGAGCGTGTTTGTAGTCCGGGCATTTATTCAGCTAAAGTCTGTCGCGATCTCATATCAGGATATATTGATTAAACTCGAGGAACTGGAAAAGGCCGTCGGAGTGCATGACATTCAGCTTCGCAGTGTTATCCAAATGATCCGCGATTTGATTCCACAAATCCAGCGCAAGCGAAAAATAGGATTTTATGTAACAACCCCGTTGAGAAAATAACTTCGGCTCGGGAGGCAGGACGTTCGGGCAAGGTGTGCAGTTTTCAGATCAGGGCCGGATGCCCATCAGCAATTGGGCATCCGGTACTTTCTCCTTTTATAACAGGTTAAAGTGTCAGACCCCGTAGATGTGTGCTGTTCTTTATCGGTGGGGCAAAAGCGACAGCAGGAACAAGGCGATCAAAATGATCGCGACTGCAAGGATCCACAACCTCGGCTTCTGTGGCGGAGGTTCGCCACCATTACCCTCCGGCCGCTGCATGTAGTCACGATCTTGAAGTCCCATAAATGTGGATAAAAGTGACTGTCACTAATCTCGCAGAAGATTGTTTGCATGACATCTTATTCATCGACAAAATGCCTTTACACGATGGCTGAACCGAATCCGCCAGCAACTGATAATCCAGAACATTGTTCTCATGCGCGACATAAATCTTATAGGTATAACCTGGTCCCAGATCATCCCAGCGGGCATATACTTCGTGGTCAGGATAGATTATAACCCTGATGCCGGTTGGAACACGGGTATCGGGAGTCAGTAATTCTTCCAACTTGCATCCGGCATGATAAATGCCGCGGCACCCCTAGATAACGACTTTGCCGGCACCATAGATCAGCAGTAATGAAAACAGACACCCCAGCAGTTTTTCCCCGGAAGGCGCCCGCCCACGTTCCGCTACCACTTCATTGTTGACTGGATTCTGTACTGGCATGGTGAGGTTCAATATATCGCCAACTACTTTTTCCATGGTTTCGATGCCATGGGCTTCCCAGCGTTCTACTACCTCTTCCTACAGTTCCTCGGTAGGAAGACTGTTTGCAGCTTGCGCGATTTCCTCAGTAAGAACTCTTTCTTCTACCATCATTTGGAGGTAAGGCGACAAAGCGCTCATGACGTAAGCCATAGGCTTATTGAGGAATGACAACTTCGGTAGGACTAAATTAATTCCGCCGCGCGCCTCACAACTGGACACAAACTGCCGTTGATTTCTGTACATTTAAAGACCGTGGTTAACCCAACTTCGCCAGTTGTCAGATAAAATTCACGATATTCCTGCCGAAAACGGACCGCAAGTACATCAGGTTCGCCGGATTGGCTATTTTTGGCTGAATCGGTCAATGTAGTGCCAACTCTGGGTCTTGTATTCCGACGATAAAATAGATTTCATAAGAGCATGTACCTGCGGCACAGC
>Ga0181520_10006562_pt1 | contig 17706 bp, 12 predicted proteins | sample PEATcosm2014_Bin_29_FD_132451 | JGI IMG/M metagenome (GOLD analysis project Ga0181520, IMG submission 132451) | Peatland microbial communities from MTU Mesocosm Facility, Houghton, MI, USA - PEATcosm2014_Bin02_30_metaG | ecosystem: Environmental > Terrestrial > Soil > Wetlands > Peat | place... | reverse complement strand
GCATGGCTCTCCGGCTAAAGCGGAACTCGGGCGCAAAGCATTCCGTGTCCATCGCGTACATTGCCTCGAAATCCTCCGGCTGGTACGTGCGCAGCGTTACTACGTCCATCGACCCCTCGCACATGGAACCTTACACGGCGGACCCGATTCCCCGGAAGTTGGAACAGAGGTACCATCTCTCATGCGCCCTCTTATTGCACTTCTCTTGCTGGCTGCCACAGCGTGCGCCTCCGGACAGACCGCCGGTGTCCCCACTGCCGCGCCGCAACCGCCCATCGAGATCAAGGTTGTTGTGATCAGCATGTTTGAGCAGGGCGCCGACACCGGCGATGCGCCCGGCGAGTTCCAGTTCTGGGTTGAGCGCGAACATCTCGACCAGGTTCTGCCCTTCCCCCAGGGCTACCATGATCTGCGCCTCAATCCGCGCACCGGCGTTCTCGGCCTGCTCGCCGGTGTGGGCACGGCGCGGGCGGCAGCTTCGGTGATGGCGCTTGGCCTCGACCCGCGCCTCGATCTCACCCACGCCTACTTCCTGGTCGCCGGGATTGGAGGCATCGATCCCGCGGCGGGTTCACTGGCCTCCGCGGTCTGGAACGACTGGATCGTCGATGGCGACCTGGCCTATGAGATCGACGCACGCGAGATTCCCAACGCAACGGCAGCCGACCGCGCTCTGTGGACCACCGGTTACGTGCCCCTGCGCAAGAATGTCCCCTACGAGCAGCCGCTCGACCCAGCCAACATCGCTGTCTACCATCTGAACCCGATGCTGGTCGACTGGGCGTACACCCTGACCAAAGACATTGCGATTCCCGATCCGCCGGAACTGAAAGCCATACGTTCTCAATTCGACGGAACTGCGGCTCATCGGCCGCCCTTCGTGCTGAAGGGCACCAATCTCTCCGCCAGCACGTTCTGGCATGGCCAGCTGATGAATCGATGGGCCGAAGATTGGGTGAAGTACATGACCGGCGGGATGGGCAGCTACGCGATCTGCGGGATGGAGGATACGGGCACGCTGCAATCACTGACGTTTCTTGCGAATGCGCACAAAGTGGACTTGAACCGGGTACTGGTGCTGCGCACGGCGAGCAATTACGACGTGCCGCGCAACGGTCTCAGCGCTGCCGAGTCGATTGCGCAGACGAAACTCGGCCACTACAGCGCATTTCTGCCGGCGCTGGATGCGGCGTATCGCGTGGGCCACGTGGTGGTCGATTCGATTGTGGAGCATTGGGCGGAGGACCGGGACCGGCCACCGGGCAGCTAAAGCACGAACTTTGCGGCGAAAAGCTAGAGCAGCTTGCGAACCAGGCCGCGGACGACCTCGGTGGCGACCCCATAGACGACATGGGAGGTGATGCTGCCGGCCGCGGCGATTGCAGGCGCCGGCTGGGATCCCGTGATGAGGCCGAGGGCGGGCAGTGTTCCCTCATGGGCCAGCGCTTCCATCGCCAATCCGAAGGTGATGCCTTCTTTGGCGGTAGCCGCGGGGAAGTACTCGGCCACTGCGCCGTAGGCGGCGCCCACCGCGACGCCGTAGCTCCAGTGAACGGCATCGAGGGCGAAGCTGGGTTTGTGGGGCTCAGCATCGGCGCGGGCGGACCGCGGCAGAAGCCGCTCGGCGGCGGCCATAGCCGCAGCGCCAACCAGTCCACCGATCAACCCGGCGAGCAGTCCCTTAGCCAACGACTTGGGCCTTGCCGGCGCGACTTGGTTCTTGCTCATACCATTCCCTTAAGCCGCACTCGCGAAAACAGTGCGCGATCATGATGCATCATAGCGGAGGCTGGGGCATGCGGCACCGGAAAATCAGTGAAAGCCGCCGTCAGTCCACTCGTAGACGACCACGCCGAGGTCGCCGAGGGTCTTGATGGTGGCTTCGATGTTGCGGCGGACAGCGGGACGATCGGCGGAGGGAGTGTCGTGCGCCTCTTCGATGGCGACGACGCGGCCGTACGGCCAGGAGTTTTCGGGCACGGCATCGAGCGCTGCGGGAAGATCGGTGAGGCGAATGGTGAGAGCCTGCTGGCGCGCGCCGACGGGGCGGAGCATGCCGCCAGCGCCGAGATCGGTGGGATTCGCGTCGGCCAGGGTGACGTGGAGCGTGGCCATATTCTGCTGCACCGTGAGGTAGGGGTTCTCCCAGGTGGAGAGATTATGGACCGACATGTAGCGGCTTTTGGACGGTGGAGGGATGAGGTCCAATTGCTCGCGCGCAGCCTCGATCGCCTGGGCGCTGGCGGCGGTTGTGGTGGTGCCCGCGGAGGCGCGGTTGCAACCGGCGAGCAGCAGCGGCGCAAGCAACGCGAGGCCAGCGGCGCAGACGAGTGCCGGCCTGAAAGCAACCCGCGAGGCAGACACAGCGTTCCTGATGGAAGCGGGGAGGAGGATCATACGCACCCTACCAGCATAGCAAGGCGCACGGCGCGGTTTCCAGAGTCGACCGGTTCTTGCCGGGCGAATTTCGGCACTTACCGCGGTTGTGGAGGCAAGCTCGGGACGCCGACCCATGCCGTACGGGCCTGGTCCCGGGCTATCTGCTTGAGATTCCGGGGGGTACAGCGTGCCGTCGACGAACGCCTGGTATATCCCGGGCGGTTAGCGGCCGAGCCAGTTTGGGGCGCGTTTCTCAAGGAAGGCAAGAGTCCCCTCGCGTTTGTCTTCGGTGGCGAAAAGGCGGCCGAAGATGCCAGCCTCGAGGGCGAGTGCTTCATCCAGGGGAAGGCTCGCGCCGCGATCGACCGCTTCGATGGCCGCGGCGATCGCCAGCGGGGGCATGCCGGCGAGGAGCTGGGCCAGGGCTTGCGCCCGCACACGGAGCGCCTCAGTGTCTCCGGGGACGACCTCGTCGACGAGACCGATGCGGAAGGCTTCGGGAGCGTCGATCATGGCGCCGGTGAGGATCATCTTGAGGGCAGCGCCGGGGCCGACCAGGCGCGGCAGGCGCTGGGTGCCGCCGTAGCCAGGGATAAGGCCGAGCTTGATCTCGGGCTGGCCGAGGCGGGCGGTGGAGGCGGCGAGGCGCAGGGTGCAGGCCATGGCAAGTTCGCATCCGCCGCCGAGGGCAAAGCCGTCGATGCAGGCGATGACGGGCTTTCCGAGGGTCTCAATGCGGCGGAAGATGCGGTGGGTACGCCCGGCGAATTGCTCGCCATCCGTGGCCTCGACGAGTTCGCGAATGTCGGCGCCGGCGGCGAAGGCTTTGCCGCCAGCGCCGCACAGGAGGACCACGCGGACGGTGTCGTCGAGGGCGAGAGCGGTGAAGAGTTCGTCGAGCTCACGCATCATGACGGCGTTGAGGGCGTTAAGGACCGTGGGGCGGTTGAGGGTAACGGTGGCGATGCGTTCGTCGATGGAGAGCAGCAGGGTTTCGAAAGTCATCTCATTCTCCGCTCGGGCAGGCTTCTCCTCAGACGATACAATCGAAAGATGATCAAAGGAATCACGCTGGTGACGCCGGTGGCTTCGGTGGCGGCGCTGGAGCGGTACGCCAACCTGCTGGGCGCGCTGGGTTTTGAGCCGGGCCGCGGGTGGGACGACGGGGCAGGGCGAGGGCTGGCGTTCCTGGCGCCGATCGGAAATCTGGAGCTGATGACTGGGCGTGTGCCTGCCGTACCTCCGGTGCTCATCGAGGTGACGCAGTTAGACCAGGTGCGTGAAGCCGTGGAGCACTGGATGATTGCCAACTACCGCGCGGAAGAGGTCGCAGGGCTGCTGACGAATGCGTCGGCGACGCATTGGGGGTCGCGGCTGTTTACGGTGGCGCTGGAGCCGGGGCTGGTGCTGGGTTTTTGGGAATCCGAGAATCCGCTGCATGGGAAGCCGATTGCGGTGGAAGGCGATCTGTCGGCCAAGGGAATGAGGTTTGCGATTGTGGTGGCACGGTGGAACGCGGTAATCACTGACCGGCTGCTGCAGGGGGCGCTGGATGGGCTCTACCGCAGCGGCGCAGCGAAGGCGGATGTTCAGATTGTGCGGGTGCCGGGGGCGTGGGAGATTCCGGCGGCAGCGCGGGCAATTGCGGAGGCGAAGACCTGCGACGCAATTGTGACACTGGGTTGCCTGTTGCGCGGGGAGACGGCGCACTATGAGGCGATCTACACCGAGGTGGCGCGGGGGATTGGACAGTCGCAGCAGGAGACAGGCGTGCCCCATGCGTTTGGCGTGCTGACGTGCGAGACGCTGGAACAGGCGCTTGACCGCGCGGGGGTGAAGGCGGGGAACAAGGGGTTCGAAGCGGCCGTGGCGGCGATCGAGATGGTATCGATGAACAAGAAGCTGCGCGGGGCGCGGCGCAAGCGTGCAGCGAAGCAAGAGCGAGAGTTCGCGGTGAAGAATTAGATGGGCACACGTCGAAAATCCCGCGAGCTGACAATGCAGATGCTGTTCCAGGGAGATCTGGGCAAACAGACGCCCGAGGAGGTGCGGCGGCTGTTCTGGACCTCGCGCGACGATGTGGACGCGGAGACCCGGGGGTTTGCCGAGGATCTGTACCGCGTGGCGACGACGCGGCAGGTGGAAGTTGATGGGCTGATTGAAGCGCACGCGCAGAACTGGCGCCTGGAGCGGATGGCGGTGGTGGACCGCAACCTGCTGCGAACCGCAGTGGCGGAGATGCTAGGGTATCGGAACACGCCTGCGGCGATCATCATCAACGAGTCGCTGGAGATCGCGCGGCGATACGCGGCGCCGGAGTCGGTGCAGTTCCTGAATGGGGTACTGGACGCGATCGCGCGCGACGTATTGAAGCAGAGGCTGGCACCCACCGATCAATAAATCCAGACAGTGCGGGGAATGCTGAGGGAAGTTGCTGCGTCTGCTGGCAGCCTGTGAGCCAGGTCACCGGCGATTGGTGCAACTAACGTGGGATTCTTGTGCGGCACATCCAGCTCATACCATCGTTGCAGGCCTTTTCTGCCCTGGGCGTTTTTCCGCCGCCGGCTGTTCGACTCAGGGAACTGCAGGCGGAGCGCCGCGCGTACAATTTGGGGTCATCGGATGAGTGTGGTACCAGGCAAGCCGCGGCGGAAGTCGTCCTTAGCATTGCGATCCGCCACGACGAAAAAGCCTTGCGTGTCCGCGCCCCCCGAGGGCTGCCCGCTGGCCGCAGTCCATTTGTGTGCGTCGCCGCGCAATGGCTCCAGCGAACAATTCGCACGATCTTCGATTGCGATTCGGGAGATTGCAGACAACTGCCCCGCAGGAGCGGTTTTGCGCGAGTCGGACGAGCAATACCGGCTTGTATTCGAATGCAACCCCATGCCCATGTGGGTTTTCGATTGCAAGACGCTTCGGTTTCTGGCTGTGAATGAGGCTGCGATCCGGCAATACGGTTTTAGCCGGGAGGAGTTTCTCGCCAAGACGATCACGGAGATACGGCCCGAAGAGGATATTCCGGGCCTGCTTGAGGACATTAGCAAACCCAGCATGGGGTTGGAGCAGCACGGGCACTGGAGACATCGCCGAAAGAACGGCACGTTGATCGACGTTGAGATTTTCTCCCACCCGCTGGACTTCCACGGAATCAAGTCGGTGCTGGTGGCCGCACAGGACGTTACTGAGCGGAAACGGTCGGAGGCTGCGTTGCGGCAGGCCGAGGAGAAGTATCGCGGCATCTTTGAGGATGCGGTAATCGGGATATTTCAGGCCACGCCGGAGGGGCGGCTGGTAAGCATAAACCGGGCTCTGGCCCAGATGCACGGCTACGATTCGCCGGAGGAGATGTTACATGCCATCAAGGACGTGAGGACGCAACTACTCGCGGACCCAAGTCGAATGATCAAGCTGGTCCGATTGGTTTCCGAGCGTGGCGTAGTGCGTGGGACTGAACTGGAAATCCTGCGCAAAGACGGCACCCGGAAGTGGGTCAGGATGAATATGCGGGCCATCCGCGATGACGGCGGCAACATCGTGCTGCGTGAAGGCACGGTGGAGGACATCAACGAGCACAAGGCTGCGCAGGAGCGCATGCGATTTCTGGCCTACTACGACGCGCTGACGGAGTTACCGCATCGCGCTCTGCTACAGGACCGGTTGGAGAATGCCCTGGCGGGGGCTCGGCGAACCGGAGAGAAGGTAGCGCTGCTATTTCTCGATCTGGACCGGTTCAAGTCCATCAATGACTCGTTTGGGCACACCTTTGGGGACATTGTGCTGAAGGAGATTGCCAGGCGGCTGAAGGAATGCGTGCGGGAACATACGGTGGCCCGGGTGGGCGGGGATGAGTTTCTCATCCTGCTGGGCAATCTGAAGGATCCAGCCGACGCGGCGATTGCGGCAAATCGCCTGATGGATGCCATGGAGGGAAGCTTTACGATCCAGGGACGGACGATCAATGTGGGATGCAGTGTTGGAGTCAGCATCTTTCCCGAGCATGGCACGGACAGCGAGACGCTGATCCGCAATGCCGATGCGGCGATGTACTCCGCTAAGGACGGCGGGCGCAACGGCGTGCGGTACTTTACGGATGCGATGAATGCGCAGGCGGTCGAGCGATTGACCATGGACAGGAACCTGCGGCAGGCCCTGGAGCGGGACGAGTTCTTCCTGCTCTACCAGCCTCAGATGGAAATTGAGAGCGGCAAGATTACGGGCTTTGAAGCGTTGCTTCGCTGGCGGCAGCCGGAACTGGGAGTAATTCCTCCGGGCCGGTTCATCTCGATTGCGGAGAACAACGGTTTGATCCTGCCGATTGGCGAATGGGTATTGCGATCAGCGTGCGCGCAGGCCCGCAGATGGCAGGAAGCGGGACTATCTCCCGTGCCAGTCGCGGTGAACGTCTCCGCGGTGCAGTTTCGCCAGGAGAGCTTCCGGGCGCTGATCCGCAGAGTACTCGCAGAGACCGGGCTGGCGCCCGAGTACCTGGAGTTGGAACTGACGGAGAGCGTGCTGCTGTCCAATGCGGATGTAACGATGTCCGTGCTGCAGGAGTTGAAAGAGATGGGGCTGAAGCTGTCGATTGACGACTTCGGGACCGGGTATTCCAGCTTCAGCTACCTGCGGCATTTTTCTGTCGACAAGCTGAAGATCGACCAGACTTTTGTGCGGGATGTTGCCACAGACGCGGGCGACGCAGCCATCACCATCGCCATCATCGGCCTGGCCAAGAGCCTGGAGATCAAGGTGATTGCGGAGGGTGTGGAGAATGAGGCGCAGATGTTCTTTTTGCGGGAACACCGCTGCGACCAGATTCAGGGGTTCTACTGCAGCGAGCCGGTCTCGGCCGACGAGGCAGCCACTATGCTGCAATGCGAGCAGGGCTATCGGGTTTCGGCGGAGCGTCCTGCCGTTGGGATGGAACGGTCCGCGACTCTGCGTTAAGCCGCGGCTATTGGAACGATTCTGCTCAACCTGCGGGGAAATGGCGCCAGGCCAGGCATCAGGCGATTGGGAGGCAGTTGCCTTTGGGTTCGTCGCTGACGACGCGTTCGATTGCGGGCCAAACTGAGTTGCGACCTAGTTCCTTCGCTTCGTACATGGCGGAGTCGGCACGCCGCATCATGTTCTCCCAACCGCCCTGGGAGGGATCGAACTGGGCCACGCCGGCGCTGATGGTGAAGCGAATCGGCTCGTTTTCGAAAGGAACTTCCAGGCCCTCAATGGCTTGTCTGACCCGCTCTGCGGCGACAATACCGGCGTCAGCCGAGGTGTCGGGCAGCAGGATCGTGAACTCCTCGCCGCCGGTGCGCGCGATCAGATCGTTCTTGCGCAGCATGATTTTCACCTGATGCACCAGCGCCTGCAGGGCGCAGTCGCCGGCGGCGTGGCCGCGAGTGTCGTTCAGATGCTTGAAGTGGTCGACGTCCAGGACAATCATGCACAGGCCATGGCCGTAGCGAACGCTACGCGCGGTCTCGCGCAGGGCAGCTTCTTCCATGGCTCTGCGATTGAGGGCCCCGGTAAGGGAATCGGTGCGGGCCTGATCGGCCAGCACCCGGCTGAGCTCGGCGACCAGGTACCACAGGTAGCACATCACCATGCAGGTGGCGAGGAAGGCTGCAAGGGCAAGCGAATAGAGCCAGCGCGGGTCGTTCTGCGCGTGGACCGTCTCCCAAGGCCGAATGTAGCGGAGGTTGGTCAGCAGGGCGCGATAGGCCATGACGGCTGCTTCGGCGGCGACGATTACCGCCGCTACGCGCGAAACTGCGGCCCGTCCGTGCCGGAGCAGCATCCATGCGGACACGGCGCAAACCACCACGTTGGGGATATTGATGACGTTGCCGCTGTAAGAAACCTTGCCGAGGAACATTGCGGTGTAGGTAGCCAATGCCAGCCCGATGGCGACGAAGGGCCACCTGTGGCGAACCGGCGTTCGCACCACAAACCAGTGCAGGCCCATCAGTTGCAAGACCGAGGAAACCAGGTAAAGCTCGTTGGGGAGCATGCTGCCGAGGACTGCGGGCACCTTTCCTTCCAGGCCCTGCAGGATTAATTTGGTCAGCACGACGACCAGGCTGCCGGCAAACCACCGCATCCCAACGACGCTGCGATTGCGCCAGGCCAGCAAGCTGACGCTAATCGTGAAAACTGACATCGAGACGATGTTCGTGAAAAAAAACGTGCCGTAATCCATAGCCCGCGACAAAGTTGTCCAACAAACCAATCGGAAATTCTATTGACTCCCCCACATCATAGGCGCATTCACTGTGTTTTCATGCAGAAAAAAGAATGACAGCTGACGGGGCGCCCAAGGTTTGAGAGTCTGCGAGACGCAAGCCGCGCCAGGGAGCACGGCCGCCGCGCCGGCCCAGACCAAACCGGGGGCGTGGATTGGTCGGGGGAGCAAGAATCACTGCTGCCAAACGGCAGCGATTCAGCTCGGGTTGGGCTAGGTTGTCTTGCGGGGCTTCTGCACCAGCATATTCACTGGGACGATTGATCCGGCCGGAATAGACAGGCCGGGCGCCGCTGTGAGATTAGGGGCCAGCGTCGACGAATCCGTGAGCGTGCTGCGGTTGATAAGGTGAACCAGATCGTCGGTCTGAGTTCCCACGTAGATGGTGCTGTTGTCGGCGCTGATGACGCCGGCAACGGGGGCGGTCGCAGTGCCGGACAGCTTGATGTAGGAGAGTGTCCCCCGCCCGCTGGAGGAAGGCGTATAGGCGGGCAGTACGCCGCCGGAGCCAGTGTAAGTGATGACCGCGAGAGTTGAGTCCGAGGTGGGCAGAACGCCGGTGATCGCCGTCGCCGTTATGGCACTGAGCGGGACGGACGATACGGTGCTGGAGAAGCCGAGGCCTCCGGTGGTCCCTGTGACGCCGCTGCCAGAAGACGTTTGGGTGCCGATGGGGCAGGCGATGCTGACCTGCGGCCCGTTGGCATTGCCGGCAGGAATCTCAACGTGCAGGTCATTGAGGGTGGGGGCCGACGTGACTGTGGCGCCAAGAATGTGCTGACCGTCGTTGGTTGCGGCGATGCGGTCCGTGATTGCGGCAGAGCTATCGGCCGGCGGATAGAATGCATTCGTTTCGGTGATAACGCCGCCCACGGTGGATGCCGTGCTGGAAGAGCAAAAGGCGCGCGCGGTGGTGGTCGGCCCAGCGAAGTACGCTCCGACAGCGGGCACGGTGACGGCCACGTCGGTAACCGGCGTCCCCGCCGTTGTGGCCGGGGTGATGTTGGTCCACCCGGTAAAGGTCGAGTAGACGAGCAGTTGGTTGCCGGCGGCGATGTAGATGGTCTGGCTGTCGGGCGAGTATTCGGCCCGAGTTCCGACTCCGCCGTAGGTGGAGATGACTCCGCCAGTCGAACTTTCGATGGTGGTGACCTGCTTCACGGGATCGCTGATCACGATTGAGGTGCCGTCTGGCGAGACGGCGAGCACAGAGCCCGTCGAGGTCGGATCCACCCGGGTGATGGCGAGGGTGTTGACGGCATTCAGGACCATCAGGGCCGTAGCACTACCCATGTAGATGGTCGAGCCGTCGTTGCTGATCACCATGGAATTCGGCAAATAAGGCAGCAAAAACGGCTGTGCCGGAGCGGTCTGGGTAAAGTCGCGAGCCTCCATGTAGAGCGACTGCGTGCTGGCCATGTACAGCACCGTGCTGTTGGTCCCCGGAGCAGAGAAGTTGACCGAGTTCGACGCGATGGGCTTGCCATTGCCGAAGAGACCAATCTGGTTATAGGCCGAAGGGTTGCAGCTTGGCGGCTGGCAGAGGGCGATGATAGACGCGGCGCCTGCCAGAGGAGGAATGATCGAACCGGTGCCGGCCGGGATGGTGGTCGGGGACGTCGACTCGTACTCGAGGGAAAGGCCGGTGAGGGGCACGCCATTGGTGTCGACGGCTGTCGCCAGCAGCGGCTGTGTGTTGTTTTCGCCGATGACCACCGGACTAGCCGGGGTGCCGGGAGTCAAGGCACCGGGTGCGGTGAGCGTAATGGACGCGGGCGGGCAGGTTGAGAAGAAGCCTGCCGAACTGGCAGCGTTGGCGATATTGGCCGAGATCAGGACCGAACCCGGCTGTTCCGCCGTCGCCACGCCGTTCTGGTCGATGCTGACGACGGAGGAGACCTGCGTTTGCGAGGTGGCCCCCTGCACGGTGTACTGCAGGTGCCCGGCGAGGCAGCTGATGTTGGACTGGCCCGCGCCGGTTCCGGCGTAGACCCGGGCCGAAAGCTGGGATGTGGTGCCCTGCGAGAAGCAACTGGTCCCGGTGTAGGGGACGTACCCGCTGACCGGGTTGACGACGTTGGGTGGAACCGCGCAGCAGCCATTAGCCAGCTCAGGATTGCTGGGGTATGCGGTAGATGTGGGGCAACTGCCCGAATAATTGCTGGCAGCGGTGAGGTTGATGGACGCGGGACTGCAGTTGGTGGCTGGATCGGTGGCGCAATTGGCGGAGGGAGCCCCGAGCACGATACTGGTGACGACCGGATGAACGAAGATTGGGAGGGGGTTGCTGGTGACGCCGTCGGCGCTGGCGGAGATATACGCGACGCCCGATTTATTCGTGGGGATGCAGTACGTGTAGTCGGGAATGCCACCGCCGGAGTTGCGGTTCCAGGTTCCGGCGCAGATGCGGCCGGAGGTGGGCTGAATGTCCGCGATGGTCATGTCGGTGGTCCCATAGACGTAGGACCCGATCGACGCGTTCGATCCCTTGCAATCGGTTGCGGCCGGAGTGTTGACCTGACCGATTTCGGCGAAGTTCAGGGAGATTCCATAGACGATGGGGTTCAGGGTGATGGTTGTGACCTGGCCCGTCACAATGCCCGAGTCTCCGCCGTTGCAATATACGGGCGCGGCATTTTTCGAGCAGCCTGAGATCGAGACACCGAATGGGATCGCAAACAAAAGCAGAACAACCAACGTGACAAACCGACGCATTAACCCTCCCCGTCCAACCGGAAACAAAGCTGAACGGTCACACCGCGAACGCTAGTTTCACAAACCTCAGTGTAGAAGCTGCGAAGAGGAGACGCAAATGCCGGGCCGCTATTTTGGCGGCATCTCAGCCTCGAACCAGTCGAGCGCCCGCTCGAGCACGTCGCGCTGATGCTCGGGCGAGACGAAGTGGTGGCCTTCGTTGGGATAGAGGACGAGCTGGGTCTTCACGCCCTGGTCGCGGAGCGCGTGCCAGAACTCGAAGCTCTGCGGCGCGGGGCATTCGCCGTCGCGGTCGCCGACGACGAGGAGGGTTGGGGTCTTGACCTGTTTGATGAAGTCGATGGCGGACGACCGGGCGTAGATGGCAGGATCGTCATAGACAGTTGCGCCGAAGAAGGGGACCATCCACTGATCGATGGAGTTTTCGCCGTAGTAGCTCTGCCAGTTGGAGATGCCTGCGCCGGCGAGCGCGGCTTTGAAGCGGGTGGTTTGCGTGACGGCAAACATGGTCATGAATCCGCCATAGCTCCAGCCGGTGACGCCTTCTCGTTGCTTGTCGATGGGGAAACGCTTTTCGAGCAGGTCGACTCCGGCGAGGACGTCGCGGAGGTCCCCGTACCCGAAATCCTTGATGTTGGCCTGGGTGAACTTTTCGCCCTGGCCGAAGCTGCCGCGCGGGTTGGGCAGGAAGACGAAGTAGCCCAGCGCCGAGAAGGGGACGGCACCGTAGGATACGGTGGGCCAGCGGGGGGTGACCGCGCCGGAAGGGCCTCCGTGGATGCTGACGATGAGGGGGTATTTCTTGCCGTTGGCTACGCTGCTCGGACTCCAGCCGGTGGGGTAGAGCAGCCAGCCCTGGATGGGAAAGCCTTCGTTGGTGTATTCGATGGATTCGGGCTTGCCCCAGGCGGGCTTGAGGGTGTCGTTGAGGTGGGTGATTTGCTGGAGGTGGTCGATGGGGCCGGCCCAGACTTCGGGCGGGCGGTCGAAGGACTGGCGGATCATCGCGACGTTGGGTGAGTGGCTGGCGACGGAGACGCTCATGACGTCGGTGCCGGCGATGATGGTTTCGGGAAGGGTGATGGCAATGCCGGGAACATCTTTGCCGGTGGTGAGGTCGAGCGTGGTGATGCGGGAGCTGCCGCCGGCGTGCTCGGAGATGCCGATGTCGTGGTCGTCGAGCCAGGCAATGTAGGCCGGCGTGGAGGGACGGTTGGGGGTGACGTCTTTGGGATCTTCGCCGGGTTTGAGGCCGGTCGCGGGGATGAGGTAGATGTCGCCGCCGGTTGAGCCCTGGTCGGACATGAGGCCGCCGATGAAGGCGATCTGCTTGCCGTCGGGGGAGAAGCGGGGGACGGCAATTTGGAGGCCGTGGAGGGGGCCGGAGGCGGCGGGATCGAGGATGGATCGTGGTGCTCCGATTGGGACCCATAGTCCCGCGCAGCCAACAAAGGCACTCTTGTCTATCGGCAAGCCGCCGCAGGGGCTAATGGTTCCGGTGGTCTGTACATAGAGTCGAGCTACCCACCAGTTGTTCTCACCGGGAGGAGCAGCGGCAACGTAGGTGATCGACTTTGAGTCTGGCGACCAACTGAATTCGTAAACATGAAGCTTCGGGTCGGCGGATATCCAACCTGCGAAGGTGCTCGCGATGTTCACCGCCGCGACGCGCTGGACTTCGACTCCGTCTTCGCCGTAGACGCCGTTCCAGGGCTTCATGGCGTCGAGGGCGCCGGCGTGGCGGGTAGCGTTTTCGACGAAGAGGAAGGCGATGGATTTGCCGTCGGGCGACCATTGCAGGTCGCTGATCGAGCCGTGGAGATGGCTGACCTGCTTGAGGTCGTTGGTGGCTGGGGTCCAGAGGAAGATGTTGTCCTGCGGGTCGGACTGCCAGCCGCCCGTAACGCTGGTGCAGCCGGAGAGAAAGACGAGTTGCTTGCCGTCGGGTGACCAATTTGGGTGCGACGAAGCGCAGGTGCCGGGGCTGGCGTTGGTCAGATTGTGGATGGTATCGGGGGAGAGGACACGGTCACCCGATCCTGCAGATGCGATGGGGGTTAGGTGCAGCTCGGAGCCGTTAGCGCCATTGAAGGCGTAGGCCACTGAGGCACCGTCGGGCGAGATGGAGACGGAGGTGGGGGTGCGAATGCGGGCCAACTCATCGAGGAGGGAGTCGATGCGGGCGTCTTCGAGGTTGCTGGCCGAGGTTTGGCAGAGGGCAGCCAGTGGCAAAGAGAGCGCCACGGTGGCGGCAACGACACGCAGGATCACGAGTTTGGCCGATTGCCAGTACGCGGGAGCCATGGCCAAAAGGCTAGCACGGACGCAAATCCCCGAGATCGACGCACGAGAAGCGCGATCAGCATTCCCGGCTAAGAGGCATCGGATTTCCAGCTGAGAGGCATCGGTTGGTTTGAAATTCACCGATTGAAGCTTGACCCTGTGCTTGAGGCCTGATACTGTTAGTAGGTTCCGCGTGAATCGGGAACCCGTTGCCGTGCAGGTTGCGCGGGAGCGGTCGGTGTGCCGGGCAGACTTTGACCGAATGCGGTACACTGGGCAAGCAGTATCTCCGCAGGGTTTGTGCGCAGGTAGAAGCGCCGGACCAAGTTAGCTGCGGTACCTCGCAATCGTACCTGCGACACCCTCCTCCTTCAATGGGTCCAAGGATGGGCTATGCGGGGCGGAACAGCGAAACGGAGCCAACTCCAACTTCCAGTAGTTCTGGTTTTCGCAACAGGGGAAGCAAGGGACGCTCGGCCACCGTCGACTGTTATTCGTCTGATTTGAGTGTTCCAGACGGGAAGCAAGGGACAATTTCGCGCGAGGCACGTCAGTGTCCTCACTTTTTCGTGTGTACGGCGCACGGGAGGTGATGGGCGCGCGAAAGAAATGCCCTCCTCTCCGCCTGTATGAGTTTTGAGTGCAGCAATGGCCATCCGCCGGAAGGCGTTGGTTCGAAATACAAGGAGTTCGAGTGCCTACGTTCCATCAGCTCGTCAAGCAGGGCCGCACGCCCACCCGTTATAAGACCGCCAGCCCCGCGCTGCAGGGTTCGCCCCAGCGCCGCGGCGTCTGCACCCGCGTCTACACCCAGACGCCCAAGAAGCCGAACTCGGCGCTGCGCAAGGTTGCGCGCGTTCGGCTGACCAATGGCATCGAGGTTACGACGTATATCCCGGGCATCGGGCACAACCTGCAGGAGCACTCGATTGTGCTGATCCGCGGCGGCCGTGTGAAGGATCTGCCCGGTGTCCGCTACCACGTGGTGCGCGGGTCGCTGGATTCGGTAGGCGTGGCCAACCGCAAGCAGAGCCGGTCGAAGTACGGCGCCAAGCGGCCCAAGGCTGCGGCGGGCAAGTAAGTCGTGAGTTAACGTAGTTGGCGAGTTAGTAAACAGGCTCAGCGCGTGAGAGGTCGACCGGGCTGAGGGAAGAAGAGAGAAGAGAGAGATGCCGAGAAAAGGTTATATCGCGAAGCGGGAAGTTGCTCCGGACCCGGTCTATGCTTCAACCCTGGTGACGAAGTTTGTGAACTCCATGATGTGGGGCGGGAAGAAGTCAACGGCTCAGGGCATCTTTTATACCGCCATGACCAACCTGGAGCAGAAGGGCGGCGACGAGGCCCTGAAGCTGTTCAAGAAGGCTGTCGAGAACTGCAAGCCGCTGCTGGAAGTGAAGAGTCGGCGAGTCGGCGGTGCAAACTACCAGGTGCCGATCGAAGTAAATCCGGAGCGGCGCACTTCCCTCGCTATCCGTTGGCTGGTGACCTATGGCCGCGCGCGCGGAGAGAAGGGGATGGTGGAGAAGTTGACCGCCGAACTGCTGGACGCGGCCAACGGCCGTGGCGCCGCGATGAAGAAGAAGGAAGACGTTCACCGTATGGCCGAAGCTAACAAGGCATTCGCCCACTACCGCTGGTAGGCCGGTAGGCGTTGAGCCTCGACCGACATTGAAACGAGTTGGAAAACCCCGCAAGGCAGCGCCTTGCAGAGTGAGAGACAGGACACTGTGGCACGCACTATACCGCTGAATCGTTGCCGGAACATCGGGATCATGGCGCATATCGACGCCGGTAAGACGACGACGACCGAGCGCATTCTCTTCTATACGGGCATCACGCACCGTATCGGGGAAGTGCACGAAGGCACTGCGACCATGGACTGGATGGAGCAGGAGCAGGAGCGCGGCATCACCATCACTTCGGCGGCGACGACCTGCACCTGGAAGAACACCCGGATCAACATTATCGATACACCCGGCCACGTGGACTTTACGGCCGAGGTGGAGCGCAGTCTGCGCGTGCTGGACGGCGCAGTGGCCTGCTTTGACGCGGTCGCCGGAGTGCAGCCGCAGTCGGAGACAGTCTGGCGGCAGGCGGACAAGTACAAGGTTCCGCGGATTTGCTTCATCAATAAAATGGACCGGGCCGGAGCGGACGCGGTGTATGCGACCTCGACCATTGTCGACCGGCTGGGCGCGCGGGCGGTACCAATCAATATCCAGATTGGGTCCGAGGCGAAGTTTGTGGGCGTGATCGACCTGGTCACGATGAAGGCGATTCTGTGGCACGACGAGACCATGGGCGCGGAGTACTCGATTGAGGAGATCCCGGCTGACCTGGTCGAGATCGCCACTAAGGCGCGGCACGATCTGATCGAAGCGGTGTCGGACTCCGACGACCATATTATGGAGCTTTATCTTGACGGCAAGGAGCCGTCGATCGAAGAACTCAAGGCCGGTATCCGCAAGGCGACCATCGCGATGAATATCTTCCCGGTGCTGTGCGGCTCGGCGTTCAAGAACAAAGGCGTGCAGACGCTGCTGGACGCGGTAGTGGATTACCTGCCCAGCCCGCTGGATATTCCTCCCATCGTCGGGCACAACCCGGAGCACATGGAAGAAGAGGTTGTGCGCCGGCCAGACGACAGCGAGCCATTTGCGGCGCTCGGCTTCAAGATTATGACCGACCCGTTCGTCGGGCAGCTGATCTTCATCCGCGCCTATTCGGGCTCGTTGAAGACGGGCGACTCGGTGTTGAACCCGCGTACTCGCAAGACCGAGCGCATCGGGCGTCTGCTGAAGATGCACGCCAACAAGCGCGAGGAGATCACGGAGATTCTGGCCGGCGATATTTGTGCTGCGGTTGGGCTGAAGAATCTGATCACCGGCGACACCATCTGCAACGAGCGGCACCCGGTGGTGCTCGAGTCCATCGACTTTCCCAAGCCGGTCATTGAGGTTGCGGTTGAACCGAAGACCAAGGCCGACCAGGAGAAGATGGGCATGGCGCTGGCCAAGCTCGCGCAGGAAGATCCCACGTTCAACGTGCGCACCGACATTGACTCGGGCCAGACCATCATCGCCGGAATGGGCGAGTTGCACCTGGAGATCATCGTTGACCGCATGATGCGCGAGTACAAGGTCGAGGCCAATGTGGGCAAGCCGCAGGTGAACTATCGCGAGACTATCCGCGGACACGCCGAGGCGGAGGGCAAGTACATTCGCCAGACGGGCGGCTCGGGCAATTACGGCCACGCGAAGATTCGCATTGAGCCGAACGAACCGGGCAAGGGCTACGAGTTCTCGAACGACATCAAGGGCGGCACGATTCCCAAGGAGTACATCAAGCCAATCGACCAGGGCATCCAGGAAGCGATGCAGGGCGGCGTGCTGGCCGGGTACGAAATGGTCGACGTGAAGGTATCGCTCTACGACGGCAGCTACCACGACGTCGATTCGAACGAAATGGCGTTCAAGATCGCCGGGTCGATTGCGTTCAAAGAAGCTGCGCGCAAGGCCAAGCCGGTGCTTTTGGAGCCGGTGATGGCGGTCGAAGTGATTGTGCCGGAGGATTACATGGGCACAATTATCGGGGACCTGAACTCACGGCGCGGGCGGATTGAGGGCATGGAAATGGTGGGCAACACGCAGGCTATTCGCGCCACGGTGCCGCTGTCGACGATGTTCGGATACGCAACCCATATGCGGGGAGCGACGCAGGGCAGAGCAAACTATTCGATGCAGTTCAAGCAGTATGAGGAGGCGCCGCGGTCGGTGTCGGAAGAGATTATCGCCAAGGTGCAGGGCAAGGACGGCAAGGACAAGTAACTTCGATTGCGCCGGCCGGCAGTCGCCTGCGCACAGGAATGGCAGACAAACGCAGCACGAAGGAAATGGAGAACAGCAATGGGCAAGGAAAAGTTTGACCGGTCGAAGCCACACGTGAATGTAGGGACGATCGGGCACATCGATCACGGCAAGACGACGTTGACGGCGGCGATCACGAAGGTTCTGGCCAAGCACAACCCGAAGAACTCGTTCCGCTCGTTCGACTCCATCGACAACGCGCCGGAAGAGCGGGAGCGCGGCATT
>Ga0181520_10006561_pt1 | contig 17706 bp, 15 predicted proteins | sample PEATcosm2014_Bin_29_FD_132451 | JGI IMG/M metagenome (GOLD analysis project Ga0181520, IMG submission 132451) | Peatland microbial communities from MTU Mesocosm Facility, Houghton, MI, USA - PEATcosm2014_Bin02_30_metaG | ecosystem: Environmental > Terrestrial > Soil > Wetlands > Peat | place... | reverse complement strand
TCTGCGGGATTGTCCTCCTGTGTTGTCCCATATACCTTCACTTTCAATTGAAGAGATGCTACAAAAGGACTCGCACTGCGAGCAAGGGATGTCACCTAGCATTAGAAGAGCAGAGCATTCAAGTCGAAGGAGAGTTTTCGAAAGGCGAACTGAGTTGGAAGGCGATTCTCTCCTTTCGAGAAGGCGCAGAGGTTTTCTTGCTTTATTTAGCGCCGGCGAAGTTTATTCCCATTCCTAAGCGCGTGTGTTCGCAAGAGCAGATCGGCGAACTCCGCAACCTATTGCTCTCCAAAGTCCAACCTGCAACGGTGTAAAACCGCGAGGTCGGAATCGCTCTCTATAAGAAATATTATATAATCAAGGAAGCGGGGGCACGATGGGCAAGCCGCTGGCCGACATTGCGTGGGAAGGCGACTCCAAAGAAGTCCTTAGCTCGTTTCCTGCCGAAGTGAAGAGCACGTTTGGCTTTTCCTTGCGCCGTCTCCAGAACGGGGAACTTCCTCGCTGCGGCGTGCGCGCCATGGCCTCCGTCGGCAAGGGCGTTTGGGAACTGAAGACCGACGACGCCCGCACCTGGTATCGGGTTCTGTATTTGTCCCAGATTCAAGGCGCGATCTATGTGCTCCATGCCTTTGAGAAGAACAGCAGAAAGACCGACCGGCGAGACATTGAAATTGCGAAAGAACGGCTGAAAGCAGTTCAGCAGCGAGTGCGCGAAGGAGGCAGAACCCGATGACTACCAAGCCGAGCCATATCACCAAGGGCGACGTACTCGACGACCTGGGCTTCACGCGCGCCGAAGCCTCGGCCCTCAAGATCAAGGCCGATCTGCTGGACGCCATCCTTCGCGAGATCGAGAAGCGCGGCTACACGCAGCGCCAGTTGGTGAGCCTTCTCGACGAGTACCAGCCCTCGGTCAGCAATTTGCTCCAAGGCAAGATCGCCAATGTGAGCATCGAGAAACTGCTCTACTACTCCGGGCGCCTCAATATTCGCGTCACCCTCTCCACAAAGCTGCCGGCAGCTCCGAAAGGCGCCAAGGAAGCCGCAGCCTGAACATCTGTTAATGGCGAAAATGCGCGGGCTCGCATCCAGATTCGTGTCCGCCGCCTTTGATTGGGCAACTATCGCAGCACCCTTGATGCGGCAGGTCCGAAGTGGGCAACAGACAACCGCAGGTCCTTCGACTCCGCTTTGCACCGCTCAGGATGATAACTTTGTGGTGGTTCCAACTTATTGACGCGGAAACATGGAGGATCACATTGGCGCTTAAAACTAACCCCTGAAACCCCACGGAGTATCTCGACAGCCCGGAGTCCATCGCCGCCTATCTTGAAGCCGCCTTCGAGGAGGGCGACCCGGCGCTGATCGCGACCGCGCTGGGCGACATAGCGCGCGCCATTGGCATGACTCAGTTCGCCAATCAGGCCGGCGTCACGCGCGAGGCTCTTTGCAAAGCGCTCTCCCCCAGCGGCGATCCACGGCTCTCCACCTTCCTCGGGGTGATGAAGGCCCTGGGCATCAAGCTCACTCCCCACGCCGCCTGAAGCGCTCAATTGCACTGCCGGCCGGGAAATAGAATGGCTCATGAGCAATTTGCTCTTCGCATACGGAACCCTGCTTCCCGGCCGCGCACCCGGCGAGATTGCCGAGGCCGTGGAAAGATTGCGGCCCTTGGAGCAAGGATTCGTGCGCGGCACGCTCTACGATCTCGGCGAATACCCAGGCGCTATCCTCGATTCCGCATCCGAGCGAACCATCGCCGGTACGGTCCTTCAACTTCCTGAGGACGCGGATGTATTGCGCCAACTCGACAACTATGAGGGCTTCGATCCAGGTGCTCCAGAGGAGAGCCTGTTCCTGCGCGTTCTGCACGGGGTAACCGTTGCGTCGGGGCGCACGCTGCCGTGCTGGGTTTATGTCTACAACCGGACGCCGGAGCCGCACCGCATTGTGGCAAATGCAAAACACCCGCCAGGCCAGCTTGAAGCAGAGAAGAGCAGGGAGTGATCCTTTGTGCTGAAAGGAAAAACGGGCGCGGGGGCTTCTCTGGTTTCCCACCCATTTCGCAAAAAACGCGAAATGGATGGGCACGGAGCATTGTGGGGTGAACCGCGCTTGGCGCGATTCTTTGCGCCAAGGGTGGGAGAGAAACGACCACTGGGCTTGGCGCCAAACCGCCGTCATCGTGTGATCGGGCTGGATTTTGGGCGAAAATTCGCCCCCGAAGGATCACGTCTCTTCGGAGGCGCTTGTATGTAGTTCACAAGTTAGGAACGGGTACCAGTAGTCGGCGCTGGAGGTCGGTAGCGCGCGACTACTGGTGATCCCTGCACAAACGAAGCTAGCTGCGGCTTCCCCTTTCCACATCTGCTTCGTGTCGCCCGGCTCTAAGAGAAGCTTCTTACGGAATCTCCGAACCATGTTGACAAGTGGAGTGTCAACCCAGGCAGGTCGGCCCTTCCGTGACGGCCGTCACAGGGGTATGTTCCAACCTGAAATCAACCGATTTTCCTCGTTTGGACTTGCAGAATCCGCTTTGGTTCTTCGGCCCGAGCGGCCCAACCCGAACCGGCACGCGCCGATTGACAAAGCCGGCTCTTCGCTCGACAATCGGAGATTCAGTTCCCTCCGAGGTAAGGCCCTCCCATGACCGCTCTTCTGACAACGAACCTGGGCGCCACAGCCCTGATTGGCCGCGGCAAGGTGCGCGATTTGTACGCAGTGGACGACGCGCTGCTGCTGGTGGCCACCGACCGCATCTCAGCTTTCGACCACGTACTCGCGACAGGAATTCCGGGCAAAGGCAAGATTCTCACTCAGATTTCGCTGTTCTGGTTCGAACTGATGGCGGACCTGGTTCCCAACCACCTGATCACGGCCGACGTGGACCAGTTTCCCGCTTCCCTGCATCCCTACGCCAATCAGTTGGCGGGCCGTTCGATGCTGGTGAAGAAGGCGAGTATGTTTCCCGTCGAGTGCGTGGTGCGGGGCTATCTGGCCGGTTCGGGCTGGAAGGAATACAAGGCGTCCGCAACGGTGTGCGGCATCCCGCTTCCCGCCGGACTTCAAGACGGATCGCGGCTGCCCGAACCGCTCTTCACGCCCTCTACCAAGGGCGAAGCGGGGGTCCACGACGAGAACATCTCCTTTGCCGCTACTGAAGCGCTAGTGGGCACTGCCGACGCCGCGGAACTGAGCCGTCTGACGCTGGCCATCTATAAAAAAGCGGCCGATCATGCCGAGTCGCGCGGGCTGATTCTGGCCGACACAAAATTCGAGTTTGGCAGAACTGCGGAAGGGATTATCCTAGCGGATGAGGTCCTGACACCGGATTCGTCTCGTTTTTGGGAGGCGTCGGAGTGGAAGCCGGGCGGCGCTCAACCCTCGTTCGACAAACAGTTCGTACGCGACTATCTTGAAACGATCCACTGGAACAAACAGCCGCCTGCGCCCGGCTTGCCGGACGAGGTCGTCGAACGCACACAAGCCAAGTATCTTGAGGCATTCCGCCGCCTGACGGGGCGGGACTTGCAACTTTAGGCGAAAGACGGAGTGCATAATGACCTGGGTGGATTGGGCCATCGTGATCGTTTTGGCGTCGGCGGTGCTGGGCGGACTCCAACAGGGCTTTCTTCGCTCTGTTTTTTCCTTGTTCGGCCTGTTTGCGGGATTGGCGCTGGCCGCCTGGAACTATGCGGGGCTCGCTGCATTGATTGTTCCGTTCGTTCCCGTTGAGCCGGTCGCCGATACCATCGCATTCCTGGTCATCGCCATAGCGGTGATGGGAGTCGCGGGCTTCGTGGGTCAGGTGGTGGCAAAGACCATCCACCGTATGGGATTGGGCTGTCTGGACCGCTTGGCCGGGGCGGCCTTCGGCCTTCTGCAAGGGGCGCTGCTCGTTACGCTGTGCATCCTGGTTGCGTTGGCTTTCTTTCCGCATGCGCGCTGGCTTACGGAGTCGAAGCTGCCCAAACGCTTTTTCGGAGCTTGTCAGTTGAGTACGCACCTCAGCCCAACGGAGTTGGCAGAGCGTGTGATGCTGAGTCTGAAGTCGTTGGAAGAAGAAACACCGCACTGGATACATCCAGGCAAAGGCGGATTGTGATTTTGGTCAGGGCGTTAACCCGCCCGATATGGCAAGCTAATAGAGAACCAAGAGGTGCAAGTGAGACGGGAATTGGACAGTCTGGTGACGCAGATGCATTCCAGCGGTATCCGCTATGAGGATGCCGTGCGCGAATTCAAGAGACAATATTTACGCGAAGTTTTGGTGGCGCACCGGGGAAACCAGTGTAAGGCGGCCGAGGAACTGGGCATGCATCGCAACACGTTGAGCCGCACCATGGCCGAGTTGGGGTTGAATCTGACCGAAGTGCGCGCCGGGCTCAAGCGTCCACCCCGCAGCGAGCGTCCTGTATTTAGCAGTGCCGTGCGCCCGATCTACCGCCAGGGCTGACGGCGCTGATCGAAGAGATGCAGACAACCTCACAGAACGGCAATCCGCGTGTCGCAATCGAGTCCGGCTTTGCCTGGGATGAGCAGGAGGCCTATCTTTTCGACATCGATGGCACTTTGCTGCGGGACCTCTCGCGCATTCACATGGGCTCCTTTGTCCCCAGCATACAGAGAGTTACCGGATTTGAGGTCACGCTGGACGGCATTCCCGTGCAAGGCAGCACAGACACGGCGATTCTGGCCGCGGCCTTCCGCCAGGCCGGGATTCCCAGCGAAGTGCTCGAAACGCAGTGGCAGGCCATTCTGGAGGCCATGCGCCTCAAAGTGGCCGAGCAGAGAGACCAGTTTCGTTTGGCGCTGATGCCGGGGGTAGAATCGGTCCTGGCCCATCTGGCGCGTAAGGGCGCGTTCCTGGGCGTAGCCACCGGCAATCTGGAGGCCATCGGCTGGATCAAGATCGAAGAGGCAGGGCTGCGCGAGTGGTTCCGCTTTGGAGGCTTCAGCGACCAGTTCCCCATTCGCTCCGAGTTGGTGGGGCACGCCGCGCGCAAGGCCAGGGAGCTGGCTGGAGCAGAGGCGCGCGTCTGCGTGGTCGGCGACACACCACGGGACATCGAGGCGGCGCACGCGAATCGACTGCCGGTGATCGCCGTGGCGACCGGTAACTTTAGCTTTGATGCCCTCAGCGAGCTTTGCCCCGAGGTCTGCGCGACCTCTCTGGCCGATCTGCTGGCGCAAACACGGGGCCAGCAGTGAAGCCGCATCCCTCATTCGTTTCGGCCGCACTGTTCTTTGCCTTGGCCATCGGCCTATGCCAAGCCCAGGCGCAGACACCTGCTCCTGCCTCTGTTTCCCTTCCGGCTCCCTCCGCGACATCGAAGCAGGCCACTCCCGTCCGCAGCTCTGACCGGCGCCGCGCCATCAAGCTTTATCTGGCCTCCAGCAAGCTCTTTGAGCAGGAGCAGTTCGAGGAGGCAATGCGCGGATACGAGCGGGCTGCGGCGCTCGATCCCTCCAATCCCGATTACGGATTGTCGGCAGGTCTTGCGCGCAGCCACGCGGTTACCGCATTGATTCAGGCCGCGGCCAAGGACCGCAACCGCGGCGATGCGGCGACGGCGCGCGCCGCGCTGGCTCACGCACTCGAACTCGATCCCAAGAACGAGCAGGCCACCGAGCACCTGAACGAGTTGGGCGACGACCAGCTTCTCGACCAGTTGAAGCCTCTCTACGAACAGGCCGCCAGCAGAGCAGGAACAGCGCCAAAGCTGGCAGTCTTGCCGGGCACGCACACTTTTCATCTGCGCACCGATCAGCGCCAGGCCATTCAACAGGTCTTCAAGGCCTACGGGATCGCGGTCTCCTTCGACGACAGTATTCGCAACACGCAGGTCCGCTTTGACGTGGATGATGCAGGCTTCGCACAAACGATTCGCGCCCTGAGCCTGCTGACCCAGTCGTTCCATGTTCCGCTGGACGCGCACCGCGTACTGGTAGCGCGCGACACCCCGGACAACCGCACCAAGTATCTGCGCCAGCAGGTGGAGACCCTCTACCTGCCGGGTCTCAGTTCCACCGAGCTGACCGATGTAGGCAACCTTGCGAAGAATGTATTTGAGGTCTCGCAATCGGCGGTCGAGCCTACCCAGGGATCGTTGACCGTCCGTGCGCCTGAGGCCACGCTGGAGGCCCTTAACGGCACTTTGCACGAGCTGCTCGATGGCCGCAACCAGGTACTGCTCGATGTGCGCATGATCCAGTTGGCGCACACCAACGAGCGCAACACCGGCGCCCAACTGCCGCAACAGATGGGCGTCTTCAACGTTGCAGCCGAGGCAGAATCCATCTTTAATGCCAATCAGAGCCTGGTGAATCAGATCATCTCCTCGGGTTTGGCGGCGCCCGGCGACTACATGGCCATCCTCGCCATCCTGCTGGCGTCCGGCCAGGTTTCAAATCCGCTGCTCTCCAATGGATTCGCGACATTTGGCGGAAATCTGACCAATTGCACCAACGGCTTGATCTCCTGCAAAGGCGCACTGACCACCTTTGGGCTCTCCCCCGGCACGGGCGCAATCAACCTCAACCTGAACTCCTCCGACTCCCGCGAGCTGGATCAGATCCAGTTGCGCCTGGGCGACGGCGAAACGGGAACCCTTAAGACAGGTACCCGCTATCCCATTACCACATCGTCTTTTTCCAGCTTGTCGGGCAGCACGCCGAACATCCCCGGCCTGACCGGCGCGGGCAACTCCAGTTCGCTTTCGTCACTGCTCTCCTCGTATCTGGGCAGCTCGGTGCCACAGGTTCCCATGGTCGAATACCAGGATCTGGGGCTGACGCTCAAAACAACGCCCAAGGTGATGCGCGGCAGCGAGGTGGCCCTCACCGTTGACTTGAAGATTACCGCCCTGGCCGGCCAAACCATCAACAGCGTGCCGGTGCTCAACAACCGCTCTTACTCCGGAGTGGTGACGCTCAAGCAGGGCGAGGCGGTGGTGGTGGTCAGCGAAGTAGACACGCAGGAGAGCAAGGCCATCAGCGGCATGCCGGGGATCACTGAGATTCCGGGCATGAGCAGCTTGACCGGCAACGACACCAGCAAGAACACGGCGACCCTTCTGATCGTCATGACGCCCCACGTGATTCGCGGCACTCAAGCTGCCGGACACTCCCCGATGATGCGCATCGAGCGCAACACCCAGGCGCATTAGGCTTGGGCGTTCCGTTCACCGGACTAACCGCAGAAGCTACTCAAGAGTCGCCAGGTAGACATCGCACCGCTGCGAATGTCCCTCTTCAATGAATTGAACTCGGCCGGCCCAGTGTCCTGATTCCATAGTTCGCGAAGCAAAGATGCTGTCCTCCTGAGCGTAGAAAGCCGCGTTTTCTGCGGTTTGCGGAGTCGAAGGACCTGCGGTTGTCCTTCGATCGACTTCTGCTGGCGACGATCCGTTGTTTGCTGGTTTGAAATCCGCGTTCTGCGGTGCTAGTGTTCCTGTGTGCCAAATCCAGGCGCGGTTCAGGCCGGTTCCTTCCCGTTGTCGCCGGCCTCCCCAAAATGAACTGCCGAAGGTGGCACTGGAGGTTCCGCATATGGCAACTCTGTCTATCGATCCGCGTGTCAGCGGTCGCACCGCAGGATTCGTGAGTAGCGAACACAGGATGCTCATCGATGGCCGCTTCGTAAAATCGGCATCCGGCAAAACATTTCCCGTCTACAATCCGGCAACCGGCGCCGTGATTACGCACGTTCCAGAAAGCGAGGCCGAAGACGTAAACCGCGCGGTGCTTGCAGCCCGCCGCGCATTCGACGAAGGCCCATGGTCTCGAATGCCGCCCTCGCAGCGAGGCCGATTGCTTTGGAAGATTGCCGACCTGGTGGAAGAAAACCTGGAAGAATTCGCTGAACTTGAGTCGCTCGATAACGGCAAGCCCTACTCGGTGGCTCGTGTCGCCGACGTGCCGCTCACCGTCGATATGTTCCGCTACATGAGCGGCTGGGCCACTAAGATTTCAGGCAAGACGCTGCCTCTGTCGGCCGGATACGACTTCCACTCCTACACGCTGCGCGAACCCATCGGCGTCGTCGCGCAGATCATCCCATGGAATTTCCCGCTGCTGATGGCTGCGTGGAAGCTGGCGCCGGCACTTGCCTGCGGGTGCACGATCGTTCTGAAACTGGCCGAGCAGACGCCTCTCACCGGCCTGCGCCTGGCGCAGATTCTCGATCAGGCCGGACTGCCCCCAGGCGTGGTAAACGTGCTCACCGGTTATGGAGAGGGCACCGGCGCGCCGCTCGCCGCGCACGACCTGGTCGACAAGGTCGCCTTCACTGGATCGACCGAAGTGGGCAAATCGATCGTAAAAGCCGCGGCTGGAAATCTGAAGAAAGTTAGCCTTGAGCTGGGCGGCAAATCGCCCGCCATCGTCTTCGCCGATGCGGAGATCGATCAGGCGATCCAGGGAACGGCCAGCGCCATCTTCTTCAACCACGGCCAATGCTGCTGCGCCGGCTCGCGCCTGTATGTTCACGAGAAAGTCTTCGACCAGGTGGTGGAGGGCGTCAGCAACGTGGCCAACGACATCAAGCTCGCGCCGGGACTGGACCCCGCATGCCAGATGGGCCCGCTTGTCTCCGACGAGCAATATCGCAAGGTGGTCGGCTACATCGAGTCAGGCATTCAAGAAGGCGCGAAGGTGGCAGCCGGAGGCGCTGTCAGCGGCGAGGAGCGCGGCTGGTTCGTGCGCCCGACCGTGCTCACCAACACCAATCCCCGCATGAAGGTCGCGCAGGAGGAGATCTTCGGGCCTGTGGTGTGCGCCGTTCCCTTCTCCGACAAAGACATCGATGCAATCGTCCGGCGCGCCAACGACACGGTCTATGGTCTCGCCGCCAGCGTGTGGACCCAGAATCTGAGCCTCGCGCACAAGGTCTCCCGCGGCTTGCGCGCCGGCACGGTTTGGGTCAATTGTCATAACGTGTTCGACGCTTCGCTTCCCTTCGGCGGATATAAACAGTCCGGCTGGGGCCGCGAGATGGGCGAAGAAGTCCTGAATAATTATCTCGAAACGAAAGCTGTCACCGTGGCTCTCTGACCCAAGCCCAACGCGCCTGCTCCTGGAGATCCATTCCGGGAGCAGGCGCTACCTCGATAGCCCTTCCCCGGGCGCCTGAATCCGGAACTTGACAAAGCGCAGCGCCATTTTTCAGATGACTCAATCAAGCGCTTGTACCACAAAGCACCAAAGATCATCCGCATCCGCGCGGAAGGCGGGCTCCGATGCTGGCCGGAAGGTATCTCCGCGGTCAGGTCAAGCCGACCAGTGTCACAAGCGCAGCTGTCATCCTGAGCGCAGCGAAGGATCTGCGGTTGCTTGTCGTTATTTCCGAATAGGCGGTGATTCACTCCAAAAACACAGTATGATCTGTCATCCTGAGCGAAGCGTAGCGGAGTCGAAGGACCTGCGGTTGCTTTTGTCGTCGTTTTCCTCTGCCTCACCTCAGGTCGCGGCAGTAATCTCCTGTTTGCCCGCGACGCACTCGGTATAGATCGAACGCCCGTACTTGGCGCGCGATAATTTGAGTATGACCCCGAATTACAAGGAGATTTCCCTTGGCTAGCGCAGACCAGAGATTCGAGACTGCACGAACGCGGCATTTTCGCACTGGAGTTCTCAACGAGGATGACGAGGGCACAATCCGAAATATTGAGAAATTCGGCTGCTCAGTTCTATCGGTGAAAGGCAAAGCAGGGCGAGCGTCAGGCTGGACCTACACCATCGGGGTCTTTGATACCTGCGGTAAGCCTGACCTTGTCACGGTAGGTTTGGACCCGGAAGTGGCTCACTCCTGCTTGAACGAAGCCGTAAAGCTTCAGCGCAATGGCATTGATCTAACTCAAGGTCGGCACAGCAACTTGATTGGGAATGTGGACTGCCAATTCCGCCCTGTTGACTCTAAATGGGTGAAGCACATCATGAACTGGGCGAACTGGTACTACGCGGGATCGGACTATCCAGTCCTGCAAGCCATCTATCCCGACCTCCAAAATCGGCTTCCTGAGGACGAGGGCTTCAATACTAACTTCGAGCAGCCTCTCATGCAGCCGGATGCTCCTATGACTAGGGTCGAAGATGATTTTTGGGCATCACAGGATCGCAAGAGCAGCTTATTCAATTGGAAGTTTTCCGATCCACCACACACCGGAGCCTATTTATCTAACGCGGTTCACACCGGCACCGAGTCGGTCACCTACGTGTCACACGATGAAGACGACGGAGCGTGGCAGTTTCTCGGGGACAGCATGACCGCTACCGGCGGTGTCTTGGTCTGCCTTCATCATCCAGTAGACAGCGATCCCTCCCTGACTGAATTAGCCGACCTGCCCGTTGGCTGGTACGCGGAGCGAAGCACGCCCGGAAAGCCCTGGACCGTGTACAAGCATGAGCCGGAAGACAACTCGACAGAGGAGTAGATGGGTTCCGGTTGGTTGGTCGCCAACTCGAAAATAACGACCATTTGAAAGTCTCAAAAAAGACGCAGGTCCTTCGCCTGCGGCTCAGGATGACATTGTTGTGGGGAGAGGATGATGATGCCGGACGGGCATTGTGGTTGTATTGCCGCCAACCAGGAAGTTGCCATATTGCCCCGCTTGGAATCAGGCTTTACGCTGAACCGGCCAAAGCAAAGCCCCCTGTTCGTGGCGGCCCGTCTTTCGGGATCGCTTTGACCAGGGGGCTTCTCGACTGCCTTGTCTTGCTCAGGTTATTGCCGGCTTATTGCGTCAAGCCATCCAGCTTCATCTGGTACTGCACGATCTGCTTGATGGTTTCGTAGGGCAGCCCGCCGAGCGGAACCTGGCGGCCATTCACCAAGAGCGTGGGGGTCTCAACGACGCCCACGTCCTTACCGAGCTTCACCGAGGCTTCCACCGCGGCTTTGGTCTCCGGCGTGGCGGCGCAGGCGGCAACCTTGGCCGGATCGAGGCCAACCTTGGCCACTGCGGCGTTCAGGGTCAGAGTGACGCCATCGTCGCTGGATAGGCCATCCTGGCCGTCAAAGACGGTCGAGGCATACTGGAAGAAAGCATCGCTGCCGCCCAGTTTGGCCACGCACACGCCATACGAGGCAGCCGGCTTGGAACCCTTCCACGCAGCGTTGCCTAGAGGATAGTTCTGGAAGACGATTCGGGCTTTGGGAAAATCCGCCACCAGCTTGTCCATGTTGGCCTGCGCCTCTTTGCAATGGGGGCACTGGAAGTCGGCAAACTCCACCAGTTCCAGATCCTTGGCAGCCGAACCCCGGTAGGGGCCATCGGCGCGCTGCTGCAACAGTGCGCGGAACTCCGTATAGGGATGATCGCCAAAGGGAAGCAGCTCATCCCCGGCGAGGATATGCTTTCCGTCGGGAAGAACGTAGAAATGGAGCATCGAAGGCTTCACCTTGCCGCTCTTGTCGGCCACCACGATAAAAACCTTGCTGGTGCCTTCGGCCGGAGTCTTCAGAATCCCCTGAACCTGCCACACACGGCTGTCGTCATAGCCCCAGGCCATCTGCAAGAAAGCGGAGACCATTTCCTTGGTAGGAGAGACAGCGGTGAAGTCGGCCGGGTTGGGCTTGGGAAGAGTGATTGCCGCGGAAGGGGCCGGTGCGGACACTTCGGGCGCGGGAGCGGCGGGCACTTGCTGCTGGGCAACTGCATTGGATAGGGGCAGAGAGATAGCTGCCAGCGCAATCACGCTGGCAAAACGGGCGGTCGGACGAATCAAGCGGTTTCTCCTTAAACTGCGGGAAAGCTCCCGCCTTCTAGCTTATACCTGAACCTTCACGGCGATGGGAAATCTGCGCCCCATGCCAAACGACTTGGAAGTCACCTTCAGGACCGGAGCAGCCTGCTGGCGTTTGTACTCGGAACGCTCCACCAGACGAACAACCTGTTGGACGAGTTCCAGGGGGAATCCGTGTTCCTGAGCGATGTGCTCAGGCGTCTCGTAGCGCTCAACGTATGCTTCGAGGATGGGGTCGAGAACCTCGTAGGGCGGCAGCGAGTCGGTGTCTTTCTGATCGGGCCGCAGCTCGGCCGAGGGCGGCTTTTCCAGGATCGCGCGAGGGATGATTTCACGATCGCGGTTCAGGTGCCTGCATACGGCATATACACGGGTCTTGACCAGATCGCCAATCACCGCCAGAGCGCCCACCATGTCGCCGTACAGGGTGCAATATCCCACGGCCATCTCCGACTTATTGCCGGTGGTGAGCACCAATGCGGAGAACTTGTTGGAAAGAGCCATGAGCACATCGCCGCGAATGCGGGATTGGATGTTCTCCTCGGTGGTGTCGGGCTTGGTCCCGGCAAAGAGCGGCCCCAGCGCCTGGGTGAATTCCTTGAAGAGTCCGCTGATGCCGATCACCTCGAACCGGATGCCCAAATTGGCAGCCAACTGGCGGCTGTCGTCAATCGAACCTGCCGAAGAGTAAGGGCTGGGCATCCCGATTCCCAGCACATTTTCAGCGCCCAGCGCGTCTTTGGCGATGGCCGCCACCAGCGCCGAGTCGATGCCGCCGCTCAACCCCACCAGGGCCTTGCGGAAGCCGCATTTGCGAATGTAATCGCGCGTGCCCACCACCAGTGCGTCGTAGGCCGCCGCGGTGTCGTCCTCTTCCGGAGCCGGCAAAACCGGCGCATCGAACGGATCGACAATCACCAGGTCCTCTTTGAACGATGCGGCCTGGGCGATCGGTTCCCCGTTTGCATTCAGGGCCAGCGAAGAGCCATCGAAAACCAGGCTGTCATTGCCGCCCACCTGGTTGCACAGCAGCACCGGGATGCCGTCGCGCCGGGCAATGGCCGCCAGCATCTCCCGCCGAACCGCTCGTTTCGAGTGCCAGAAGGGCGAAGAGGACAGGTTGATATGGACGGCTGGCTGCTGTTGCATCAGCTCTTCCATGGGATCGACCTTGTACAGCCGCCGCGTCCAGAAATTCTTGTCGTTCCAAGCGTCCTCGCAGATGGTAACGGCCAGCCGCACCCCATCCAGCTCGACCACTTTCTGCGGCTTCGAGGGCGCAAAATAACGCTGTTCGTCGAAGACGTCGTAAAACGGCAGTAGCCGCTTTTGTTGTTCCAACAGCAAGCAGCCCCGGTCCAGCAGAACCGCGGCGTTCACGGCCGGTTTCCCGCTTTCGGGCGGAGCGGGCAGGGCCACTCCCGTCAGCACGGCGGTGGGCAACTCGGCGGTGGCTGCAGCCAGTTCATCCACGGCCGTGCGGCAGCGCACCAGAAAGCTGGGTTTCTCAAGAAAGTCGGCGGGAGGATAGCCGCAAATGACCAGCTCGGAAAACACCGTTAGGCGTGCGCCGAGCGCGGAAGCGCGGCGGCTGGCGGCTACGATTTTTTCAAGGTTCCCGGTAAAATCCCCAACCGTGGGATTGATCTGGGCCAGTGCAATCTTCACACCTTCAGTTTAAATGCCCAGGGAGCCTGCTCCGCGCCGATCCGGCCAACTCCTACTGTTCTGGGTCTGAAGTTCGCATCGGAAATCAGGGCGCAAGCAAAGCAGATCCCTCGCTCACCACCCCGAACTGAACATGAAATACGTTTGGGGCCCCGCTCGCTCAAAATGACATCCGCAGTTTCGCCTGGAACCTTGGGCGCGGAACACTAGGAACCGGTGCCGGAAAAAACTACCCCGATGGTTCGGATAATGATCTTGATATCCAGCCAGATGCTCCAGTTCTCGATGTAGGTGACGTCGAGAGAGACGTAGCTGTCGAAGGAGGGGTCGCGCCGGCCCTGCACCTGCCACAAGCCGGTCACGCCTGGCGTCACATCCAGGCGGCGCAGATGGTTGAGCTGGTACTTTTTCACTTCGCTGGCCAACGGCGGACGCGGACCAACCACACTCATTTCGCCGCGTAGAACATTGAAGAACTGGGGCAGTTCGTCCAGGGAGTATTTGCGCAAATAATAGCCGAGCCGGGTGACTCTGGGATCGTTGCTGATCTTGAACAGTACCCCGTCGCGTTCGTTCAAGTGCGCCAAATCCGCGCGCCGGGTTTCCGCATCGGCAACCATGGTGCGGAACTTGATACATCGGAAGATGCGGCCCTTTTTACCAATCCGATCAGAAAGATAGAAGATCGGGCCTGGAGAATCCAGCTTGATGGCCACTGCGATCGCCAGCAGCAGCGGGGAAATCATCGCCACAACCAGGGATGAAAACACCACATCCATCACCCGCTTGACCAGTAATCCGGCTTCCGGAACATGGCCGCGATGGAGTGGAATAGTCGGGAACTGGCCTATGTACTCGATTGGACTGTTCCATGCCAGGCCGTCGTACATGGCGGGGATCACCCGCAGGTCCACTCCATGCGCGCGCGCCCGTTCCAGCACACTCTGGACGGTGCCGTGCTCGCACGGCGCGGTGAAAAAAATCTCGTCGACAAACTGTTTGCGGGCGTGTACGAAGAGAGTCTCCAAGGTGGCGGCCAGATCGCCGGAGTCTTCGTTCATCCGGACGCCAAAGCCGGGAAGGTCCACAAACCCTATGAAGGTGTAGCCCAAATGCCGGATGTTATCCAGATGATGGCGAAGCGCATGGGCCTCGGGCCCGGTGCCCACGATCAGCACGTTGCGCGTTCCGATGCCGCGGCTGAAGTTGCGGTAGAGTAGCAGGCGATAGATCAATCGCCGCAGGCTGAGCGCAATGGTGACGAGCACCAGCGTGACCACCACGATGCGGCGCGGGATGTCCTGGGCTTGGAGCAGGTAGAGCGTGGCCGTCAGTAACAGGCCAGAGGTCAAGCAGGCCTGCACGCTCAGCCGTTGCTCGTGCAGAAAACTGCCCAAGCGCTCGGGATTATACAAATGCAATCGCCGGCTGATGGCAATGATGGCTAAAGTAAACTCGAACAACAGCGCCAGCAAGATGCCTTTCGAGCGGCCATAGATCAGGGTGCCGTACCAGAAACCCTTAGCGCCTGCCCATGGACCGGTGTGTAACTCCCAAACGGTGGCCACCACTGCGGCAACCAGCACGGTAAGCGCATCCAGGACCATCCACAGCTTGGCCATGCCGCGCGACTTTCGAGTAGAATCTCCTGCCGGGCCTTCCGAATTCTCTGGCGTGGGAGAAACGGTTTCGGATACCCTTTGCCAGAATTCCGATGTCGCCATATTCTTTCTGCTAGCCTCAGACGCACAAGATGCAAAGCTGGAAATGCGAAGCAACCGCCCCCCAAAAGAAACCGCGCAAGCTGGAGGAAACGAAGCTCTGCGCCGGCTAACTTCGGCCAGAGATGGCGATTCTCACGCCCCATGCTTGCGACCGCACCCCTGACCGTTTCAGCCAAAGCTCGAAGTCCGTCCCCTTCAGCATCTCTCGTTCAGCGGCTGACAGGCAACAACAATCTCGATTCCTGCCCAACCATGATCACCGGATAAGATCCACCTCAAACCTTGGGCAACCTGTAGATGTCCAGGGCGAGAAACTGCTGAATATGCGGATCAGGGGAGGCGATAAACCCCTGGACCGGCCCAAAATACTGCGCACGTCCCTGATGCAGAAACAGCACCAGATCGGCCAGCCGCTCTGCAAAACGCATGTCATGCGTCACCACGATGCTGGTAAGACCCAGTTGCCGCTTGAGCCGTTGAATGAGATCGCCCAGCCGCCGGGCAATGATGGGGTCGACCATGGTGGTCGGCTCGTCGTAGAGCACTACCTCGGGCTGCGCGGCGAGTGCCCGGGCAATGGCGACGGCGCGTTTGCGCCCGGTGGAGAGGCTGGCGGGAAATGCATCCGCCACATCTTCGGCCCCCACCAGACCAATGAGCCGGTCTACCAACTGCTGCACCTGATCTTCGGCAAGTCCGCCGCGCTCGCGCAGCGGAAAGGCGACATTCTCGCGCACGCTCAGCGAATCGAAGAGGGCTCCGTTCTGAAACACCATGGTGATGCGCTTGCGAACCGCCCTCAGGCCCTCTTCGCTGAGGCCGGTAATTTCCTGGCCGTCCACTTGGATGGAACCCGTGTCTGGCTTGAGAAAGCCCATAAGCATCCTCAAGGCCACGGATTTGCCTACGCCGCTTCGGCCAAGAATGCAAAGCGTTTGTCCGCGATCGACCGAGAAGCTCACATCCTCCAAAACCGTCCGGCCATCGAAGGATATCCCTACGTGGCTGAAGCAGATCATGGGCATCGAGTCATCGGAGCCGGTGGACGCGGCTCCACGCTCCTCTTCCGCGCGCCCGCCTTCCAGCCCGCCGGCAAGTTCCGCATTGGCGTCAAGATCGAACATAGTTGTGGATTCAGATTACGCGATGAGGGCCCGCGAGATACGTTTCGGCCTTCTTAAGGTCTCCGGCAGCGTTCACGTTGAGGAACCACCAGATCGGCGGCATATCGCCGGAATGTGCCACTTGGCCACATTGCACCAGCGATTCGACAGCCACCTGGGAGAGCCCTCCCAGCCGTCCTGCGGCCGCCTTGAACGCCGCAAAGCACCCTCCGCGACCAGCCTTGAGTTCGCCCTCGAAGATCGGCAGCGCTGCTCTGTCGACCACCGCCGGAAACGTCTGAGCAAATTCGTTCACCGCGGGCAGGGTCACAGCCGCTTCCACGATACGCGCATGATTCAGCAGATAACCAAGCAATAACGGCGGCATCAGCGGCAGATCGACTGGCAAGAAAACCGACCAGCGCGCGGCAGTCGAAGCCAACGCCGCGCAGATGCCACCCAGCGGCCCCCGATCGGCTTCCATATCTTCCACGACCGGCGCAAAAGCCCCAAGCGGCGACCGGGCTCCGGCGATGTGCGCCGCGAGCCCGGCTCGATGCAAAATATCCACCGCATGTGCGATGAGCGGACGGCCGGCCAGCGAAACCAGGGCCTTATCCTCGCCCATCCGGCTCGACCGGCCTCCGGCCAGGACAAATCCCACAGCATCCGCTGCCCGGCCGTCGTCAGCCAACCTCAACTCGCAGCTTCCTCCAGGAAGCGCACCACCGACTCGATCCCCAGCGCGAAGTTCTTCAGGTGGAACTTCTCGTTGGGCGCGTGGATGTTGTCGTCGGGCAGCCCGAAGCCCATCATCACGCTGGGCACGCCCAGGTGCCGGTCGAAGTCGCCCACGATGGGAATCGACCCGCCGGAGCGGATGAAGACCGTCTCCTTCTCCCAAACTTCCTTCAGCGCCCGCGTGGCCGCGCGCACGAAGCGATTATCCACGGGAATCAGGCAGGGATCGCCCGCGTGAATCAGGCGCACCTCGACCTCGACACCCGCCGGAACGATGCTCAGCACATAGTTCTTGTACAGCTCGAAAGCCTTGGCCGGGGTCATGCCCGGGACCAGCCGCATCGATACCTTGGCCAGCGCCTTGGCCGGAATCACTGTTTTCGCGCCCGCACCGGTAAAGCCGCCGGGAATTCCGTGCACATCCAGCGTGGGCCGCGCCCAGGTACGCTCCAGCACGCTGTAGCCGGCCTCGCCGACCAGCGACTTCGATCCCACCTCGGTCTTGCGATAGTGCTCCTCGTCGAAGGGCAGGCTCTGCCACGCCGCCAGTTCCTCGGGGCTGGGCGGAATAATCTCGTCGTAGAAACCGGGAATGAGGATGTGTCCGTTTTCGTCCTTCAGCTTGGCAATCATCTGCGCCAGCGAGAAAAACGGATTGGGCGCAGCTCCGCCGTACATGCCGGAGTGCAGGTCCTGCTTGGCCCCGCGCACCTCAATCTCGG
>Ga0181520_10006557_pt1 | contig 17716 bp, 12 predicted proteins | sample PEATcosm2014_Bin_29_FD_132451 | JGI IMG/M metagenome (GOLD analysis project Ga0181520, IMG submission 132451) | Peatland microbial communities from MTU Mesocosm Facility, Houghton, MI, USA - PEATcosm2014_Bin02_30_metaG | ecosystem: Environmental > Terrestrial > Soil > Wetlands > Peat | place... | reverse complement strand
TTCGAGAAGATTGTTGGCAAGGGAAACACACAAGAACGGATGGCCAGTTGCCCGGCTAAAGACGTTCGGGTAAATACGCTTCTTGTTTTCGTCGTCCTGCTTGTATATCCCCGGTTCAAGGGTTATGAAGCGCTTGGCCTCATCTTGGTCAAGAGTCGTATAGACGGAACCGGTTTGGGCGATAAACTGATGAAGCTTAAAAGGCAGAATTGTGTACCGCGACCCCTTTTCCATCAGCTTTTGATTGACGGAACTGATCCAATGAAGGAGGTCAGCAATAGTCTTCTTGCAAACGGTTGCGGATTGTCCTGATGCCCTGGAGAGTGAAGCAACTACTTCTCCGACCTGCAGCGGCTTGCGACGTATGAGTTGACCTTCCCGTTCATCAAGTGCTATCTGGTTTTCCAGCCAAACGGCAATGGGGTTAGATCGGAGTTCGGCTTCGCCGGCGGAGATGGTGATGCCAGTTTCAATGGCCTTGGACAGGGTACTTTCGTCCGGAAGTGCACCAGAGAACTCTAGCGAGCGGCGCAGTTTTTCATTGACAACCTGGGCGGCGGTGAAGGGCTTGCCGAACATTGTGCTGGCAACGGTCGCCACTTCCACGCGCTGCGCTTCAAGGGTGCCGACCGAGACCATTGTGGCCGATGTCCCGATGCAGACAACGTCCTGATTGCATTGCGCACGAATACGACGGATGAGCATTGCGACGTCGGCGCCCTGCCGTCCCCGGTAGGTGTGGAGTTCGTCGAATACAAGGAACCGGAGGTTGCTATAAATGGCGTCACGGATCTTCCGTTCATGCAGCCGAGTCAGCAAAAGCTCGAGCATCATGTAGTTCGTGAGGAGGACTTGGGGAGGATTTTCCTGCATTTCATGACGCGGCCCACTCTTCTCCTGGCCCGTATATTGACCAACGGTTATGGGGAACTTCTTTCCGGTCGCGTCTTCATAGTTCTTCTTGTAGACGTTGAATTCGTTGGTCTGGGAATTGATGAGGGCGTTCATCGGATAAACAATGACAGCGGACACCCCTTCTGACTGTGGTTCTGCCAGGAGCCGGTGAACAATGGTTCCGATGTAAGTGAGGGACTTTCCTGACCCAGTGCCAGAAGTGACGACGAAGTCTTTGCCCGCTATCCCTAAACGAATGGCTTCCAATTGATGCTGGTAAAGAGAGTAGCTCTTGAAAATATCTGGCAACGCGTGGTGCAAAAGGCCTGTTTGTGCGATCTCTTCGACGGTGCCAACCTGCTCGTAGGCCGGATTGAACTGGAGGAGGGGGTCGGGCCAGAGCTTTCCTTCGGCAAGATCCGAATCGACCTTCTGGCTGATTGCGGGATCGGCAATATCGATAAAGCTCCGGATGTAACTGGCATAGTCGCTGACGACACAGTCGCGCAAGTCGAAGACATTCATTTCTTCCGGCCCCCTGTCTCCATTGTGGCTTCGCCTGCTACATACTTCTCCGCTGCGTCGCGAACCACCCAGGCCAAGGACACCTTCTTTTGCCGTGCTAGTTCTTCGAGATGGCTATAGAGGTCAGAAGGAAAGCTGATCGATGCTCGAACTACGTCCTTCTCCTCTGCCTTTTGGATTTTCTGTTTTGACTTCCCATCTCGCATTTTGACGCTCCCTTCGACTTCACCACTTTACACCAGATTGGTGAAGTTGTGGTGTCTCCCCTTTTCCCTTGACTAGATCCCTCGTCGCCCATGGCCTCCTCTCAATCCAGGCCGCGCCCCTGTTCGTCTTCCTCTGGGGCGGACATCCGGAAATGCCCCCTTGTGGTTTAACAGGGAAAAGGGATCGAGCAGAGAGTGATCTCTGGCCGGTGCGCCATATTTCTCTCGCTCCACGGCCGGATTGATGCTGAAACCCGCAAAAGTGATCCACATCACGCTGGGATAGAGAAGTTGCCTGTGGCGTTTTCCGGGAGTGATCCGCCGACCTCTGCCATGACAGTAACGATAAGTGATTGTCATTAAATGAGTTCATGGGCGTCGATGGCTACCTTCAGCACCCTTGAGCACTCAAAAACACTGGGAAATTCGCGGATCTCCATTTTCAGCACCCTCGCGTTTTGACCGTCTCCAAGCGCGTTGACCTCTGCCGTTGTTGAGCAGAGGCCGTGGTGTGATGCTTGATTCCATATATCAGCTCCTTCCTCGTACAGGTTGGCGGTAGCTGAGAAGGCACGTAGATTATGATGGGAGATTGTGTCGCTTACGGCGACACTGTGCCGTCGTTTGTCGGATAGAGCCTCGGCTCTGAGTGTTGGAACCAGCAGTGCGAATTGGAGCAAGCTCCCAATGGCAGGTCGGAGGAAACACGTACAGGATGCGAGTCGCGCGGCTGAGCCCTCGGCCGCATTAAACGCCATCTGCCCGTACTACACGATGTTCCCCTTAGAGTTTCCGATCTCTGTCATGGAGACAATTCGGAGCAAGAAGAAACTACGCGTCCTCGACCCCTTTTGCGGGCGGGGTACAACCATATTCGCTGCTCGTTTGAAAGGACATCATGCGTACGGCATTGATAGTTCTCCTATTGCGATTGCTATTGCCCGGGCGAAGCTCGCAGAAACTACCGAAGCCGATGTCATTGCGCTTGCAAAGAGTATCCTTGAGGACCGGACGGATGGAGTGGTCCCAGAAGGCGAATTCTGGGAATGGGCTTACGCTCCAGACACGCTTACAAAGGTCTGCATGCTGCGCGATGGGCTCCACGGACTCCGCAGCGATGCGGCGAAAATCTTACGTGCCGTGTGTCTCGGCGCGTTGCACGGTCCGTTGACGAAGAGCGTCGCCACGCGCAGTTATTTCTCGAATCAAATGCCGCGCACGTTTGCATCCAAGCCGGACTATTCGGTGCGGTACTGGAAGGCAAAAGAGCTGCGCCCCGTACCTGTAGATGTGCTCAACATCATCAAGGCTCGGGTAGCGCGGCTGAAGTTGGATACATTGCCTCAATGTACGGGAAGATCCAATGTGTCCGCTGGCGATTCGCGGCTGATGCGAGGATATGCGTCAATTCCAGGGAAAATCGATCTGGCAATCACCTCTCCGCCCTATTACGGAATGAGGACCTACGTTGCCGATCAGTGGCTGCGCAACTGGTTCCTAGGCGGCGCAGCGGATGTGCCTTATGGGGAAAAGACCGCCCTTTCGCATAGCAGCCCGCAGGCGTTTGCAGAATCGCTGGCCCAAGTATGGAACCGTGTGGGTGACCGCCTCTCCACAGACGGGAAGCTTTTTGTGCGCTTTGGAGCGATTCCTTCGCGGAAAGCTAATCCATGCGAGATCATGCAATCCTCACTGGAGGCTTCCGACTTCTCGTGGAAGGTGCGACGCATCTGTGAAGCGGAATCCGCCGCTTCGGGCAAGCGGCAAGCTAGCCATATGGGCAACCGGGTAAAATCGGTGGCCGTCGTTGAGCACGATTACGAGATTGCGCTATGAGGAACTACCCCATCGCAGGGTGAGCTGGCGAGTGCCCTGACCTGCTGGAACTTGTATCGAAGTTGTTTGGCGGCAAACATCCGATACATATGTCTTCACCGCCTTTGATGTCTGGATGGTTTCGCGATCCGAGGGCAAATGATATGCAAGGTCCTCTGAGATAACGAGAATACATTTTGCACGAGCGCGTGAAATGGCGACGTTGGTGCGTTCGAGCTGTAGGAGGAAGCTCTCCTCGGCCGAAATCAGATCGGGATCTCCGACGCCAAAGGAAATGACAATGGCGTCGCGCTGCCCGCCTTGAAAACGCTCGACGGTATCCACCGAAGCATCAATTTTCTGGCCGTCATGAGTTGGAAAGATTTCGCGCAGCCTGCGGACGATTAACGCTCGTTGAGCCCGGTGCGGCGTGACGATGCCGACTCCACGCTCCCAGAAACTGTCAGCGTCGTATGGAGTATGAGTGGGAGTGACAAGTTGCCCATTCGGGTCCAGTTCGCCGTCGAGGTACTGGGAGAAGGCGAGGAATAATTGCTGCACCATACTGCACACAATATCCGCCTCGAATTCGTTTGCCTGCCCTGCTCGTCCGTCTTCATAGGTAACCGCTACAAGGGGCCGTTCAGGACGGAGGGTTTCATTCAGTCCAGCGAACCAAGGCACGAAGGCCTGCCAGCCCTCCGGCAGTGCCTCGCTAGCAGTCAACCGATGCAGTTGCAGATGCTCGGAATGCGCGATTAGGTCGGGGGGATAGCCGATTCTCTTGCCGAACTCGACGAATGCGGCGGCGGATCGGTAGTTCGTAAGAAGATTCTGCAACGATATGTTATGCCGGTGTATCAGGTAATCCTGGATGCTACCGACCAGCCACTCCGCGCCACGAGGTGGTTGCGTGGTGATCACCGGAGGCATCTGTAGATGGTCGCCGAAAAGCGTCAACTCCGCCTGATCCGCCAAGAGGCTAAGCGGAAACAAAGACTTGCCCACGTCGAGTTGTGAACTCTCGTCGATAATGACCTGATCGAAGAGGCGTGCCAGTGGTGCACCGCCGCCTTGCGTAGCGATGCGGTAACACTGTTGCGCGACCGTTCCCACCAGGAGAATGCTCGAAGGCGTTTGAAGTTCTGCCCACAATGCCTGAAAGCCCGGATTGCTGCGATCCGGCTCCACGTCCTGAACCGCATTGCTCGTTGCTGGCAATGCCCCTCGGTCAATGTGAGTTGGGGCATAGATTCGGAAGCACGCGACACCTGCGACGTGTGCCAATTCTAACAATTCGAGGATCTCCGCGAAGAGCTTTTCCCACGCCGTATAGGTCGGGCCAGTCACGAGTATTCGCAGATTTTGCCCGAGGTCTCGGGCGGCGAGTATACGTGCCGCTACAAGAGAGGCCGCGGTCGTCGTTTTTCCTGTTCCCGGCGGTCCCCACACAATCGAAAGCCGATGGCTAAGGCAGTAGGAAACCGCATCTTCCTGCGAGTCGTTCAACGGCCAGTGCGTATCTTTCACTGATTGGATCGCTGAGCTAATAGCGTCGGGCGGGAGTCCTGTATCTTCCACTGCCATCGCACTGGCATCCCACAATACCCTTGCGACCGGCGTGACGGCATCATTACGAGCTGGATTGGCGCCAGTGGCATGCCCTAGAGCCGCGTATGTGGCTGCGGCGGCCAATGCGATGTGAGGCCTGCCGATCGACTGCAAGCATTCCCTGACGCGCTTCGCCATTGGTGGTCCAGCGTTCTGCACGAGGCTCACGTTCTGCGAAATATCGACGACACCTTGCGTGATCAGCAGATTCCTGATCGTGTCAGCATTGCGAAAATCACCAAGACGAACGTGCGCCCTGAGCGCCAAGCGGTCAAAGTCGACCAGTTCTCCTGAGAAGATGTCGTGCATTTTCCGATTTTGGTTCTCGTAACTCACCTGCTGCAGAGCCGCACCATTCAGGAGATCGCGTACGCGCAAGTCCAAGAAGCCAGGTATCGTCTCAACTTGTAGTGTCAAAAACGATTCCGCATCCTTGAATTTGCAGTCACGCGATGTGGGCCGAACTTGATACACTAGGTCGCCGTTCGGTTGGGTTGACTGGAGATGGGCGAAGCGGAGAATGCTGTAATTAGCCTCGAGTTCTTCAGGTTCAGCTGACCATGTCCTGCGCAGTTCCACCGTTTTGCAGGCTTCTTCGAGAAGTGCCCAGCCGTACCACAGGCGGCCATCCTCGCTCATATTCTGGAAATTGAACGGAACACCGATAGACAGAGGCCTCGCCGCAAAATTCAGGCGGCCGGCCATGTCCGCCTGGAACTGCCACACCACGGACCGAAGTGCAACGACCTGCCTTTTCACCGCGTCACTGTAGTCTGCAATGCACTGGGACCGGGCGCGCTGCGTAGTCCCAATCTGAACCAGGGGCTCCTGAGACCAAATCTCGTAGATTCGCTCTCGCGGGATCATGTCAGAAAAGGGATCGCGATAGAACGAGCCGGGGATGAACGGCGTGAATTGCTGACTATGGTATGCCTCTGCCACGTTGAAGAGCGTGAGGCAATGAGGAACCGGGAGCCTGAGATCGCGCTGGATGACCGATTTGACGAAGGTGACCGGGTTAGCCAGCGTGACTTCATCATCTTCCAACAGTTCTTCGGGCGGGAAAAGCCAGGTGAGCCCGCGAAGGTAACGCTCTGGCTGGAGGACGATGGTGTTTAGGTGCCTGCCTATGGCCTTCGTGAGCTCCTCAAATTGGTTCGTGTCCCAAAAGTAGAGCTGCACCCGCGTTCTCGCGGCCAACGCGCCGCCTTTATCCGGCGCAGTGTCGTGAATGAATGTGAAAACATCGGCCAGACGGGAGAGGAAGGAAATGACGATATTGCGCTCTTCCGCTATCGTGGGCGTAAGGAGTGTCTGTGCCTCGGCGGCCCAGTTTCGTTGCACCGTGGAGGTTTGGCCATAAGGAACCTGCTGCCGGAAACGCGCTTCCGAACCGAGTGCGCACAATAGTCCCGTACCCGGATCAAAGTTAACTGTCACGAAGACCTGAAGATCGGCATATTTCGGGAAATCGATGGTGGTTGTGTTCGGCGCAATCGTGACGCCCCCGGAAAGAAGAGCGGTGGCACGGTGCTGAAGGTGATTTCGGTCCGCCTTCAGGGCGTTGTGCTGATCGAAAACGGGATCATTCGCTGTAACCGTCGAAACCGCCATCACATTGACGAGGCCTGCCTGAAGCAGCGTTTTGCGGCTACCCCGTGTGATGGTAGCAATTTGGCTTAAATGGTGCGTATCTTCGGCGGCTGTGACACAGTATTGGGCGCGGTTCGCGTCCAGCGTCTGGCGATCCCTCTCTCGCAGCCAATTCCGGTGACCCAGGAAGTCACAGGTCGAACAGCGCGAATCCACATGCCAGTCTAATTGCGTCCAGTCCGTGATTGCGAGCACACGCGGCAAATCCTGCTTGAAGAAATGGCTTACCGTCTGGAAGAAAATCTGAAAATCGACCGGCTCCAGATCTTTGAGGAAGGCCTGTAGCTTATCGGTGATGCCCGCGCCCGGATTGGCTGTGACAAGTTCAGCGAGATCAGACGTTTCCTTCGCCCGAGTCCACAAGCCGAGGTGGTCCGCCACGAAGAAACTGCCTTCGAGGTGGTTCAATCGAAGCCAATTGGCTAACAATACTGCGTACAGCGCAACTTCGGAACTGTAGCTCGAGTTTGCCTCTCCCGCGTGCTTGATGTCGGAGACGAGAAGTGCCTTGCGTTGATCTCCGGTTGTAATCGGAGCTGTATCCCCGCTGGGAAGGATTTCTATCTCGTCATCGGCTGGTGTCCGCACGAGGATGATGTCCGGCAGAAAGGCGCCGAACGCAGGAATTGCATCGATCTCGGCCGGGGTCAGGCCGAGGTTTGTCAGAAACGTAGACCTCAGTTGCGGATGGCTGAACCGAGCCTGCACAATGATCGCGGGACTCGCGGGGTTTGAGGCGAGGACCTGATCGAGTTCGATCTCCTTGAATTTTCCGTTTTCCTTGACGCCTCGCAGATGGGTCCCGAATGCAAGTTCTAAGTCCTGCATCTTCGCCTGCTCCCATTCCTTACCGCGGTCGCGCAGAATTTGAACTGCCGGTCGCGCCTCAAGCGGCACCGGCCATCCCGTCGCTCTGAGTTCAGGTGGAGAATACAGCGAGAGACCCAACTGCTTGTCGCACTTGGTCCGCAAATACTGGGACAGGACGTTCTTTCCGAATCTTGGCATGGCCCCAACCTTGGCAGCGAGCGTTATGCAATGCGCTATTGATCGCAAATCGACCGTATAAGCGCTGAGTCGACACCCTATCAGCACCCTTGACTTTTTCGCCCCTCGCTATAGATCGGTGTCTTTTCGAAAGTTAGCACAATTTTGCGGCACCGACCTCTGCCGAGCCTCCGGCAGAGGTCGTTATCTCATTGAAATTTAGAGATTTACGGGAGCAGGGGTTGTGCCCCAAAATGGAAAAGAGGGCGTTGCCCGCAGCGTCGGGTCGAAACCGTCGGCATATTGGGGTTTGCCCTCTTAAGACCTCGGACTCTCGTCCTGAGACCATAATAGCATCAGGTGCCCATGCTCGCAACCGCAGCATTTGACCATCACGTCCTTGCCCGGCTGCTGGATTTCTTCAGCGACCGGACCGCATGGCAAAGAACCCTCTGGTCATCCGGGACGGTGTTGAACCTGAAGGAACTGCTGGAGGCGAGCGACCAGGTTGCAGCCGGTGTTGTCGGTCAAGCTGCAATGGCTCACTATGCCCATTGTATTGAGATCGCCGCTCTCCGCGATTTCGGCGTCGGGGATGACAATCGACGGAAGCTCCTCGGTTCGCTGCTGCGGACCGACGATCGCAACAAGACCTTAGCGGCCTACGGGCTTCAGTACAGAACCATCGAGCAGCTTATTCCCGAGGTCACGTCTGAGTACCTCAAGAGGTGGTCCGACGCTCTGACCGCTTCGCCGCAATCTGCAAAACCGGAAAGAGCCGCGCGCTCCATTGCAGCTCACCTGATCGACTGCGGTTTTCATCCCCAGTTTCTCCATAAATGGTGGACATACAAGGCGAAATACGAGCCGGGAACGAAGACGCTGGCAGAGCTATTGAGTGAGGCCGATGCCCTCGCCTTCGTGACTCCCAAGCCGTATGAAGCTCTGCTGGCCTTCGAGCAGGCTCCACCGATTGATCCGAGCAAACCTCAACCTTTCCAATGGCTCACCAATAAGCAGGTTTCCGAATGGTTGCGCGGCAACGGTTTTGCCGTCGCAGGTTTCCGTCAAAAGGGCGGTTTTATCCTTTCGGGAACGACTCGGGACAATTACAGTGTGGTCGAGACTGCCACGGAAACCGCATCGAGGCTTATCTCGCGAATCAACTTGGGAAGCGCTCACTACAACCGCCTAAGCATAATCCAAGAAGTGTGGATTAAAGGAGAGCCTGAATCCCTTGCCCTTCCCAAGCGCCGTCGGCGCGTTGAAGTCCATTCGCTTCAGCGCGAAAATCAGCTCTACGACCTTCGTGATTTCAATGTCGTCGATGCAGCCATGGAACTGGTCGAGCCGCTCGACGCCCAACCGCCCAGCGCCGCTGTGGCTGGAGGATGGGCCGCAATCGAAGCGCTTCTGACCGGGCCTGGAGATCGTGACCAGCGCATTCTCGCCGGCGATCGGATGGCTGCTCTAGTTGCCTGCTCGTTTCCACGCGCTGAATTGACAACCCTGAGCTACGAACTGGAAAAACAGGGTGGAACGATTGGGGACGAACTGAAAGGATGTGCGGCCAACAAGGACCGTTGCGAGGTCCTTGCACGTGAGATCGAGCGCGGAACGCCCCTTACCTTCCCTCGCGGTTCCGATCAAGCCGCGTTAGATCGACTGGCGACGTTGCTCAAAAATCCGAGTCGCGTGTTGAGGGAAATTGAGGCTCGTATTACCGAGTCGTTCCGACGCCTCTACCGGAACAGGAACATCGTATTGCATGGCGGCAAGACGGATGCCGTCGGCTTACGGGCGTGTCTCAGAATCTCCGCTCCTTTGGTAGGAGCCGGACTGGACCGAATCGCTCACGCAACCTATACCGAGGGGTTGAGCCCTTTAGAACTAGCTGCGCGGGCACGAATTCGACTCGATTCACTGGATTCAGCCGCAGCGGTACGCCCGATTGATTTGCTCTCATAAGCAAAGGGCCATCTCTGGCCCTTTGCGGTCTTCGCCCTGGGAATATACCTTTCGGCAGGGATTCTCCCAGAAGCCACAACCACATATTACGAGCAATCGCTCAGATCTTCCGTGTGCAATGGCCGCGCACATCGCGCACAACCAAACAGCTTGAGGAAGCCGGAATCCTGTCAACAACATCACAGGCCCGATTGATGAAAGGCATCACCGTGTACGGCCGGACGATGCGGACCCGAGACATTGGCTACAGGCAAATGATCTTCATTTCGAAACCGACCCGCCGGGCATTGAAGTCCTTGCCTAAAGCTTTGAAATGATTTTCTAGTCCCAGTCCCGCTTTCCATCTGAACGCCACGAACCACTTTCTTCTTCGAAATTGTCGAGATCAATCAATTGCCTTTCATTCTCCCACCAAATCAAGGTGAGGGCAGTGCCGCCAGACCAAAGGATGGAGTCCTCTTTGATCCAATATTGGTCTGCGCGAAAGTTCTTTATCCACTCGTCGGCGCGAACATCATGTGGACCGCTCCCGCGCGATTTCCCGCTAAGGATGGCGGATGCATGCGTCCATTGTCCAGGCCGATCCACGGGCCATAGTCGGCCTTCGACATTCGAACTCGGGACGTACCACATTCGACCCTCCGGTCCATTGCAGACCAGCATCGCAGGATAGGAGCCGTATTCAACTAACCGAATCGCCGTGGCCGACAGGCTCATTTTGAAAACCCCGGCCAACTGTTGAACTGTTGCAAACGTAATAGGAAGGTTTTTTGCAAGTGGGCGGAACATCTTGGGCGGCATCAGCAAATCCGAGGCAAATCGGTTAGCTCGCTTTTCCGGATTCTCTTGTGACCATTCTCCATCCAGCATCCTGTCATTGCATAGGAAAGCTGCTGTACCTCGATCACGCATCCAGTGTCCCAATTCATGACCGGCGGAGAACCGTCTCCGCTCAAGCGTTGATCGGGCATTGACCGTAATGATCGCCTCGTCGCCAACGCCCACAATGCGGGCTTCGCAACCGAATAGCGATTTATAAACAATCGTAGCCCCACAGTGATACGCAATCGCCTCGATATCCAAGTCCTCCGGATCATGGACTCCTAGGTCAGCGAGGATTTCAAATGGTGTTATCCCGAGCCTATTCATCTCCACCATGGCTGTCTTGCATGACGCTATCAAGTGCGCCAAGTTCCATTAGATCCTCAAGAGCCGATTGAACATCTTCGTCCGTGAGGTCCTTAAAGTCCCTGAATCGCGCCGTCACCTTAGCAACACGTTCATCGTTGCGTGCTGCCCTCTTCAGAAGCGCGAGTCTTTCGCCAGGAGTTGACGGCAGCACACTCCGTCTACCTTTGAGATCTGCCGAACGCTTCTTGTATCCATGGCGAGCGGCATGGAGCTTTCTCTGTTCAAAGCTGCGAACCGCATCAAACAAAGTAGCTCTGACGCTGGAAGCAATCTGTTCTGTGTCCTGACCTTCCGCCTTAGCCTCCGCCAGAAGGTCCTCAGGAGAGGCATTCTCCACTCCCTGAGTGAGATTGGCGAACAGGATTTCCAATTTTGTGCGGTTTCCGTCAGTGGACATGGGGCATTCCTTCTGGCCAGCGTTTTTGGATTGCTCGATCCATTCTCCTCACGGCCGTATCATATTGTTGACGTGTGAGATCGAGGACCTTCATGATTTCGGGCCCGGCCGTCCCACGCCGCCATTCACTGAAGATGAGACTCGCGAGTGGGTCCGGGTTAAAGAGTTCCTCAATCTGATGAAGAAGTTGTTCCTGGGTTAGTTCTTCGCTCCCGAGCGCCGCCTGCTCAGGATCAAGCTGTGGGGCAGCGGCTAATTCAAGAGCGGTGGGAATTTCCGCGCCATCTGGATCGTCACGCCTGAGGTCGGTTTCGAGGACCGGCACCTCACCGCGCTTACCACGCTTGAGCCAGTCGGACTCGATACTGGTGATGATTCCGGCAAGTTGTCCCACGAGGTCGACTCTCTTGGGTTTCCAACGGCGCTTCTCATTCAGCAACCGAAGAACTGCGTCATTCAAAAGGTCGCGGGCTTCAACACCCCAGACTTTTCGTCTGAGGCGAAAGATCGCCTGTTCCGCCAGCCGCAGGAGCTTGAGCAGTTCTCCGTCGGTAAGGGCAGAAATTGCCTGCCGGACTTCTTCCGGTCCAGCAACCTTATCTGTCTGCGCTGGCACCCCCGCCGTTTCTTGCATATGGCCTGCCGCAAAGCCTTTCTATTTCATGATGCTCCAGATTTCGCGGATTTGGACACCGTTCGCACTCGAAAACGGGGCAAAGTGAAAAATCTCGATGTCAGCTGTCCAATTCGTTCTTGTCGAGAGCATGACATACGGGAGGCTTCCTGACGGAGGCCTCAGGGGAGTGTACCGTGGCTGAAGACACCGAACTAGACAGCAAAGAACCTTTAGCAACGGCGGTTCATGATCTCGAAGCCGCCGAAGCGCGGCTGGCGCACGCTCGTGCCGAGGAAGCTGCCGCCGAGCGGGACGTTGAGCATGCCGTCGAAGAGATCAAGGACGCAGAGCGTGACCGCGATACCGTTGAAGTCCACGTAACCCACGTCAATGAAGTGGAAAAGGCGGCGTTCAGGGAGAAACTTGCCTCCACCCTACAGAAGGTTTGGGACAAATCCTATATCGAGCTGAAGATTCCTCATGAACCGAAGGATGTGTTCCAGACGGCGGGTGAGCGCCCCAAATCCTTGATGAACCACCTGGGGCTCACGCTCGACGAGGCGCGTCGGCAGAAGGTCATCGAAAATTTCTGCTTTGGCATCGCTTCAGAGACTGGCGGTGCCTAATCGTGGCGCGGGCAAACGAACTGCCAACGCAGGATCTCCAAGCCGGCGCCACCGCGCTCGACGAGGATATTCCGCGAGTTCTACGGATCATGGAGGTTTCATCGCTTGAAGACTTGGGGTGGTCGCGGCCGAACAAGTTGTCATTGCTCGTTCCGATGGCGGGTATGCACCAGTGCAATGAGGACCACTATCTTCTGAGGCTCGGCTTCCAAGCGTACCGCAAATGGCCGCCGAGCGCACAATTCGTCAATCCGGAAACCAAAGGCTATGTCTATCCAAACGATCAGAGGTTTGTACCGAAGCTCATGAGCCCGGAGTGCTATACCCATGTAGCCTACCGACCAACGGCGCAGGCCTACCCTGTTCAACTAATCTGCTGTTCGGCAATTCTCGAATTCTACGAAGTTCTACATCAAGTGAAGCCAGAACATCTGTGGAAGGAAACTGACACATTCCTAACCACAATCATGGCAATTCGCAAGGCACTTACCTCATTTTACGGAGGGCGTTTTTCAGACAATGGACAGTGAAGAGGATATTTTCAGGTTGCCGGCGCCGTGCCCTTATGAGCCGGTCGATCTCCAGTTGAGCGTACCGGACCACGCGCTAGCTGCGACCATTGCACTGTTGCGCCGAGCCGGTCCCCGCGAGAGCGGTCTTTTCTGGTATGGGCCGAGAGATGCTGTGGGAAATGGTACGGTCTCTTATGTCGTTGCTCCCCGCCAGCGAATGACCTGGGGAAATTACACCATCCCCGCTGATGCCTTAGCCGAAGTCGTTCATCGTTTACCTGATGATTGGAAGCCCCTTGCTCAGGTTCACAGTCATCCGGGCAGACGCGTCGAGCACTCTTCCTACGATGATCGCATGACGAGTAGCCGGCGTACTCTTTCAATGGTCTTTCCAGCTTATGGACGCAGTGATGAACCTTTTCCGATAGGTGTCGGAATTCATGAATGGCAGAACGACTATTGGCATCTGCTGGACCCGACCTGCGCTGAAAGACGTGTCGTTATTGTCAATGGAACTGTGCAGGTAGAGGACATGCGATGAAAATGGATGAAATCGCTAACCGACATTTGCTAGCTGCAGATGGATTGCAGAAGTCATTGCAGGCTGAAGAGCAGCGCATTCGCATTGTCGTCGCAGAGCGTTGGGCATGGTCTTGGGGGGGCCAGCTCTTAACGTCCTGTTTGGTCAATCTGCTTTGCCGGCAGGTTAAGTTGGTACGTCAAATTGAGGTCATTGCTCCAGAAACGTCCACACTGATCAAACTACCTTATGGGGATTCCCACAATCCCTTTCCAGCATGTCTGGAACCGTTAGCTTCCTGGGCCGTCAATGGCGCGGTTTCAGTGACAACTTCGCAAACCGCAACCGTTGCTGACTATACGGTATTCGTCGGAGATGCTCCGCAAGAATCTCGTCTCGGGCGCGGTCTTGTTGCAGTCGGCGATGGTTGGAAAGCTTGGGTCGGCGACTCATCCAATGCCAGACACTCCATCGTGCCGACGTCACCAAACCCACTGGGGCCGATTTTGGCAGCTGCTCTCACGGCTGGTGAGATTTTCAAGCACAGTCGAGGAATCCGGCGCGGAAGATTTCTATCTGGTGACGGCTATTCGCTATGGTCTGGAGCATCCTCGCGGAATTGGATTGACCTCCACGATGGCCCAGAGATTTCGGGTGCAGTCCTGCCGCCAACCCACGTTGTTGGTGCTGGTGCTGTTGGGAATGCTCTTGCCTATATCATCGCCAATCTCGAACTCGTCGAGGGCTATCTAGTTTTGATTGATGACGACAACTATAACGATACCAATCTGAACCGTTGTTTGTTAGCTGGCTGGCTGGATATAGGACAACGCAAAGTTTACGCGATCGAGCGTGTGCTGAAAGCCGGGGGTATTGAGGCCTTTTCATTTCCAGGAACAATCAAGTCCTATGTTGCAGATATGCGAGTCGGGCTCCGTGCAGACGTTGCGCGCCAAGTCGATGATCTAGTTTTCTCGGTTGTGACTTCTTGCGTTGATAAAGGCATCGCCCGTCAAGATGTCCAGGGCCTTCACCCACACCTGTTGCTGGGTGGAAGTACACACAATCTTCAGGCCAAGAGCAATTTGTACAGCGGACATCCTGAGGCGGCTTGCCTGGCCTGCTTCAATCCAGTGGAGAAGGATGGCGAAAAGATCCGTGCGCTCGAAAACCAGCTCCGTAAAATGCCAACGTTAGAGCGAGAAGAGTTTCTCACCTCACATGGTCTAGACCCGAGCTCGATAGAGGAATACTTGTCTAGCGCACAATGCGGCGGGCTCGGAGAAGCAGCATTGAGGGATTATGTCGCACGCCCACCGGCCGAATTCTCGGCAGGCTTTGTATCGTTAGGCGCAGGCTTGCTCCTCGCATCCGCGGTGTTGAGGAACACCATTTTCTCGACAGATTCAGCGCCCCGTGGCGATATGACGACCTTGAATTTTCTCAATGGAGGTTTGGGCGACTCTTGGCTCGGAGCTGACGACAACTGCCAACTCAACTGTCGGGCAAAGTGAGCCGCGAAAAATGGTCCGGCGAATCTCATTTGAGCCACCTGACTTAGCACCTTGTCAGCACCCTCCATCGCCTCCCAACTTCTTGCAAACCGCAGTATCCCTTCTAGCTATCGACTAGGCACGACTCTGACCTCTGCCCAGCCCCCAGCGCATTCACTGCGTTCCTGTCGAGCGGATATTCGCGACGACCCCCTCGATATTTGTGAGCGCCCTTCCGCACCCTCTTGATAATCAGGGGACAGATATTCCGTTGCGAATGAGTGACTTGTTCCACTGAGATAATCAGACGGCAGCCGTGCAAATGCAAAGTTCAAATCGATTAGTACTGATATGTGTGCGTCCAGCGAAGGCTGGCATGATCAGTGGGGGCAAGTCCCACCGGGGTAAGAGTCCAGGCCCCGTAGCTTGAATAGCAGGAAGGATGGAAACCGAGTTCCTGAAGCCTATTGACGAAGCCATCTTTCAGGATGGTGAGCGAGTCGCCGGGCCGTAACGCAAGTAAACCCATAAGGCCTCGAAAGTACTGCAACCCGAAGGCCGAGCCCTCACTTTTCGGGCGAAGGCAGCATGGAGCGTCGCACGGACCGATGCGGCGAAACACTTCGGCGGGGTTGGTAGGGACAGCACGGCGACAAGGTCATGCTAAGCAACTGGAGAAGCCCTCCTCGCCCCGTCGCGAAATCGGCGGAGCAGGGAAGCCGTATAACCGGTGACCCCGGGAAGTCGGTGGAAGGCGAGAGGGATTCGGCCGGGTCTGTAGTAGCGAGGAAGCGGGGCAATGCCCGTGGAGCGAAGAGGCCCTGCTGTTTGTAACGGCTCTAACAAAAAGGGAGGCAAGGGTGAGATGACAAAACCGCCCATCAGTTTGCAGGACCTGAGAAGGAGTCTATATGTCAAGGCGAAGGCAGAACCGTCTTGGCGTTTCTGGGGACTATACGTCCACGTCTGCAAGACGGAGACTTTGCGGGAAGCTTACCAGATGGCGAGAAGCAATAGCGGGGCACCGGGTATTGACGGGGTCACGTTTCAAGCCATCGAGGAAAGCGGAGCGGAAGGTTTTCTCGTGCAGATTCGAGATGAATTAGTTACTAACACGTATCGGCCCATGCAGGCACGGAAGAAGGAGATACCAAAGGACGGGGGCAAAAAAGTCCGCATCCTGTCGATTCCTGCAATCCGTGACCGCGTGGTTCAGGGAGCATTAAAGCTCATCCTGGAGCCGATCTTCGAAGCGGACTTTCAATCGGGATCGTATGGATATCGACCGAAGCGGACGGCGCATGAAGCTGTAGCCCGCGTGGCCCGAGCGATCGTCGAAGAGAAGACTCGCATCATTGATTTGGACTTAGCCTCCTATTTTGATAACGTGCAGCACTCGCTGCTGTTAGAAAAGGTGGCTCGGCGTGTCCAGGATGATGCGGTCATGCATTTGCTCAAGATGATTCTGAAAGCGACCGGGAAGAAAGGCGTTCCCCAAGGCGGTGTGATTTCACCTTTGCTCAGTAACGTCTATCTGAATGAGGTAGACCGGATGCTGGAGAAGGCGGTGGATACAACGCGCCGGGGCAAGTCAACCAACGTCCAATACGCACGTTTCGCGGACGACATGGTGATCTTGATCGACGCTGAGCGGCGGAGTGACTGGCTAGTGAAGGCGGTAAACAAACGACTGCGCGAGGAGTTCGCGAAGCTCCGTGTTGAGATCAACGAAGACAAGAGTCGGATGGTGGATCTGAAAAAGGGAGAGAGCTTTACTTTCCTGGGTTTCGAGTATCGGCGCATACTCAGCCTTCAGCGGAAGTGGCGGCCATACTATCCGCCCAAGTTGAAGAAGCGGACAGCGCTGTTCGAAAAGCTCAGAGAGGTCTTCCGACAGCATGTCAGCTGGCCCGTCGAGATCGTGATTGCGAAAATCAATCCGATTCTGCGTGGCTGGGTGAACTACTTTCGGGTCGGTCATTCGAGTATTTGTTTTGGAGTGGTCAAACGCTGGGTAGAGGAGAGGGTCAGGCGTCATTTAATGCGTGCCCGGGGGCGCAGAGGCTTCGGCTGGACGCTGTGGAGTAGCGAATGGCTATATGGTCGGCTGGGTCTGTTTAACGACTACCAGCTCCGCCGATGGTCAGGCGCGAAAGCCGCCCCAGTACGATAGGCCACATAACTCTTGGCACCAAGCAAACAGGTGCGCCCAGTGCGGGAAATCCGCACGCTGGGTGCGATGTGGCGGGGGCTGGAAACGGATTCACGGTTTGGCTACTGAGGCACTCCCAAAGGAAACGGGGAGCAATGGCTAGGCTGAACCTTCGGAACACCGCGCCAGTCCTCGACCCTACCGGTATTGCGACCGAAATCTCAAGACTTGCCCGCCGGTGAATGTCGCCACAATGTATATTTTTTCGTGGCGCGTATTCCCGCTCGCGCTTATCGCGACGAACCGTCAGTAGTTGAGTGCCTATGGTGTGCTTAGATACGGCAGCGATTCGCTATGTTCACTCAACGACTCCAGTCATCGAGTGGCTCATGCCAGATCGGATTTTCAAAGAAGGCACCGCGGTCAATCCATCGATAGGCAAAAAATCCGGCAAGCACCAGCACTGCCAGCAAGAGGCTGCCGCAGATTGTATTTGCAACAATTTCCCACATCGAGATTGGGTCCACAGTCAGTATCGTGCCGCAGTGCT
>Ga0181520_10006556_pt1 | contig 17718 bp, 16 predicted proteins | sample PEATcosm2014_Bin_29_FD_132451 | JGI IMG/M metagenome (GOLD analysis project Ga0181520, IMG submission 132451) | Peatland microbial communities from MTU Mesocosm Facility, Houghton, MI, USA - PEATcosm2014_Bin02_30_metaG | ecosystem: Environmental > Terrestrial > Soil > Wetlands > Peat | place... | reverse complement strand
GTTGCTTCCTGCAGACTGCCCTTGGGAATGCCGAGGCGGAGTTTATTAGCCACGGTTGGCCTCCGTTTCCTTGTTGGCTGCACCCACCGCAATCGGTTTGGTGAAGCAACTGACCGTGCCCTCATGGCATACCAGTCCGTCGCCCTCGACGACCACGCGAAACAGCAGCGTGTCGTTGTCGCAGTCGGTTGCTGCGGAGACCACGCGCAGGCGGTTGCCACTGGTTTCGCCCTTCATCCACAGCTTCTGGCGGGTACGGCTCCAGAAGGTGACGAAACCGGTCTCAAGGGTTTTTGCGTAGCTCACGGGGTTGACGAAGCCCAGCATCAGCACTTCGCCGGTGCGCGCATCCTGCACGATGCCGGGGGCGAGGCCATCCATCTTGTCAAAATCGATTGTCGGATTCGGATTGGTCATATTTTCCTGGTTCTGGTTTGGATTTGTGTGCAAACGCGAAAAAGCCCGCTGGCGTGGGTCGCCGGCGGGCTTGGGTGATTCTTCGATCTCTCTGGCCGTTTACATCAGGCCATGGCAGTCCGCCGGCATGTAGGTCATGTGATGGTGGAGACCGGGATGGCGGTGGTTCTGCATCTAACTAAAACCCTACGGGAAAACACGGCGCGGTGTCAAATGTTTTGCTTGCGGTCCGGCGGGCAGGGTCGCCGTTCCCCCTACACTTTCTCAACCTCATGCGACTGTTCTTGCAGCGGCGGTCCATCGGGCTTATGCAACAAATCGATCACGCGCTGGTACAAGCGATTGCGCACCCCGAACCGCTCGGAAGCGCGCGTAACATACCGGACCTTGATATCGATGCCCGAGCCGGACGGACGCGGATTCACCACCGGGGCCGCGCTGAACCGGCTCAGGCCATCGCCACGTGAGCCGCGTTTCCACTCTTGTTCCGCCACGGCGGCACTCTCTTTCGTTTCTTCCTGCACTGCTTTGCGAATGCGCTCGACCATCTCATGCGTGTCGCCGGATGCCGGGAGGCTGACGGCGATTTCGTCCCACATCCACTGCCCGGCGGTGGAAAAGTTGAAGTACTTGCCGCGAATCGCGAAGCTGTTGAGGAAAGTGATGCGGCGGCCGGTGGGATGGCCTCTCTCCGCCAAATCTCCCGTTTCCAGCAAGGTAGTGCTCATTAGGCCAATCTCGGTAACCTCGCCCCCCACGCCGTCGATCTCAACCCAATCGCCGATATGAATGCCGTTCTTCCCCATGAGGACGAACCAGCCGAAAAACGCGAGGATGAAATCCTGCATTGCGATGGTCAGCCCGGCTGTGGCCAAACCCAGAACTGTGGACATTTGCTGCGGCCAGCCGAAGACGACAAGCAGAATAAGCAGGCCGCCGATGGCCTGTGTGCCCAACTGCAGCACGGAGCGCAGGGTCTGCATCCGCCTTCGGTCGAGCGATGGATTGGCCATCAGCCACCGGATAAGAGCATCGCAAAGGATGATGCAGATCAGAATGAAGGCAATCAGCGCCAACGATTGCAGAATCAGATGCAACAAGGTGCGGTGTTGCAAGAGCACCTGGGCAGACCACTTTCCATAAACGGCGGCAAGCCGCTGTTGGGTTTGAATGCGGTCGTTACAGATGGTGAGAAGCTGCCGTTCTTCTGCCCGTTCGATCAGGTTGGCAAGCCTCGATGCACGGTCCGGCGTATTGGCGCCTGGCGCGGCCGCAGTAGCATTGGCCTTGGCCTCGAAAGCGTTGTGCGCGGCAGTCAGGCTGGCTATATCGGCCTGTGCCTGTTGCATCGCCTGCTGGATCAGTGCATGGCGGTCGAGCTGACTCTTCCATGACGCCACGCGGCTTGCCAGCGTTCCGTGCCGCTTGGCGGATAGAACGGCTACCTCTCCAGAGTTGTGCGCCTCGCTGTCGTACTTGCGCATCACCGCCTCATGCGCGGCAAGCTCGCTTTGGATTTGCGCACGGTCATCGCCCGACGCGCGATCAAGCTCCTGCTGCGCATCGGCCAGTTGGTCGGTATCCAGCCCGAGTTGCGCCTTGGCAACATCAAGATCGTCGTCGCCTTGCGATGGCTGCGCCGCATCTTTCACCGCACCCGCCGTGGAACCGGATGCGGAGGTCAGTCGATTGACCAGCGCCTGGTCGTCCTTGATGAGTTGTTGAAACTGTTCGACCTTCTGCGAGAGCGCAAGTGCTTCGCCCGTGAGGTTGCGGTGCTGCGCCTGCGCGCTGGCCTGGCGCAACGCCGCGGCAAAGGCCTGGTCTACTTCGTGATCGGCCAAACGCTCGGCTTCGTGTGCGTACTCAGTCTCCTCAGTGGTCACGGCCAGCGGCGCCAGAGCCTCGGCCGTCTGCCAGGGACGCAGATCGACGAGGGTCTTGTGGCTGTCGGCAAGGCTGCGAACGTTGCTGCGGCTCGACAGGAAAGAAAGATGCGCCATTGAATCCCGCGTGGTCCAGGAGAAGACAAGGCACAGAACCAGAATCGCGGCCACTAGAAATAGAAAGATGAGACTGACCCGGCCAAAGACGCGCTTGCGAACGCCGCCGCCGGGGATGGGAGCAACGGGAAGTATTGCCATGAATCAATTGTTGCAGGTCGAGCGAGCCTCAGGAATTCAAAAGAAGACGGCCCGGACTCGGAGAGACGCACATGCGAGCGTTTGGGAGATGCGCCTTTGGCGAATAAAACGCGAATAGACAGAGCGCACAACCGCCCATGACTCTTGCCTGCATCGAGATCGAACTCGGGGTGTTCTTGCTGAGCGCTTGCGGGCGGCGAGGGGGCGGGAGGAGAATGGGGGCGTGCGAGCACGAACGCGATGGACGGCTGGAGCGGCATTGATTCTGTGCGTATGCCTCGCCGGGGCGGCACAGAACCAGGATCGCGATCCCTACAGACCTTTCAAAACGTCCGCCAAGGCCCCGCCGCCGGAAGCGCGCGTGGACATCAATCACGCCAGCTTGAATGAGCTGTTGAAAGTTCCCGGCATGACGCGGAGTTGGGCCGGACGCATTGTTCGCTTCCGGCCCTACCACACCAAGCTGGACCTGGTGGAGCGCGGGGTGGTTACCAGCCAGGTGTACTACCGCATCGGCGATTACGTGATCGCGCACCGCGATCCGAAGTGACCCTTACCACTATGCCTCGGCCGGCTGCGGTGCGGAGTTGTCGTCGCCGTGTTTGAGCAGTCCGCTCAGAATCACGTAGAGAACCGGGATAAAGAACAGGTTGAGGACGGTGGAGAGCAACATGCCACCGACAACGGTTGTGCCGACTGAGCGGCGGCCCAGGGCGCCGGCGCCGGTGGCGAAGACCAGCGGCAGAACGCCGAGGATGAAGGCGAAAGAGGTCATCAGAATGGGCCGGAGACGGAGTTCCGCGGCTTCAATTGCGGCCTCGCTGATGGAGCGGCCTTTTTTGCGCAACTGCTCGGCAAACTCGACGATCAAGATTGAGTTTTTAGCCGAGAGGCCGATGAGCATGACCAGGCCGATCTGGCAGTAGACGTCGTTGGAGAGGCCGCGCAAGGCCACCAGACCCAGCGCTCCGAGCACTGCCATAGGCACGGCGAGAAGAATGATGAAGGGCAGCGCAAAACTCTCGTAGAGAGCCGAGAGGGTGAGGTAGACGACCAGAATGCCGAGACCGAAGATGAGCAGCGCCTTGCCGCCGGACTCGATTTCGTCCAGGGTCAAACCGGTCCATTCAAACTTCATGCCGGGCATCATGGTCTTGTTGGCCAGTTCCGCCATGGCCGTGAGTCCCTGACCGGAACTGAAACCGGGCGCGGGTGAGCCGTCGATTTCGACCGCCCGGAAGAGGTTGTAGTGAGTGATGACGGGCGGGCCGGAACTCTCAGTTACCTTGGCAAGGTTGTCGAGCGGCACCATCTGGCCGGAGTCGGAACGGACGTAGTAGCTGTGCAGGTCGCGGGACGACATGCGGAAGGGCTGGTCGGCCTGGATGAAGACGCGGTAGGTGCGGTTGTTGAAGTCGAAGTCGTTGATGTATTCCGACCCCATGAAGACGCTGAGGGTGTTGGTGATCTGGGAGAGCGGGATGTTCATCGTTTTGGCCTTCTCGCGATCGATGGTGACCAGCACCTGAGGATCGTTGGCGGAGAAGGTTGTCAGAAGGCCGGTGAGGTCCTTGCGCTGGCGGCTCCCGCCCACAATCTGGTGGGCAACACGATCGAGGTCGCTGAGCGTGTTGTTGCCCGAGTCCTGGAGCATGAACTGGAAACCGCCGTAACTGCCGACGCCCTGCACGGCGGGCGGCTCAAACATGGCCACCAGGCCGCCATTGGGAGCGAACATCAGGCTCTGCAGCTTGGGCGAGAGATCGGCAATGATGTCGGCCGTGGAGTGGCCCTTGGCACGGCGCTGATCGGAGGGAATGGTGGAGATGAACATCATGCCGGCGTTGGAGGCGCTGCCCGCGAGGCTGAAACCCATTACCGAGAAAGAACCGGCGATATCGTGATTCTGGGCAATGATGGCCTCAGCCCGGTCAGACAAGGCAGTGGTATAGGCCAGCGAAGACCCCGGCGGGGCCTGCACGATGACCATGAGGAAGCTCTGATCTTCCTGGGGAATGAAGCCGGTGGGAACGTGCTGATAAGTCCATACCGTAGCGCCCAGGCCGGCAAAGAAAACCACCAATAGCAGGTAGCGCACCTGCAGTGCCACATGGATGGATTTGGCGTAGGTGCTGGCCAGCCAACTGACCCCCGCGTCGGCGCCGTGAATGAAAGAGGTGAAGGCGCGGGAGACGGGGCGAATGTGCAGGAAGTCGAGCTGGTGAGGACGATCCGCTTCGCCGCGCAGAAACATGGCCGAGAGCGCCGGCGACAGCGTCAGCGCGTTGAAGGCCGAAATGGCGATAGCAAAGGCGATGGTCAGCGAGAACTGGCGGTAGAGAATGCCGGTGGTGCCAGGGAAGAACGAGACGGGGACGAAGACGGCAATGAGCACCAGCGAAGTGGCGATGACGGCGCTGGTGACCTCGCCCATGGCGCGCGAGGTGGCCTCGTGCGGATTGGAGTGCTCCATGGCGATGTGCCGCTGAACATTCTCGATGACCACGATGGCGTCGTCGACGACCAGTCCCGTAGCCAGCGTGATGCCGAACAGGGTGAGCGAGTTGACGGAGAATCCGAAGATCTTGATAAAGGCAAAAGTTCCGATCAACGAGACCGGGATGGTGACGGCGGGAATGATGGTGGCGCGCCAGTCGAGCAGGAAGAGAAAGATGACGCTGATGACGATCAGGATGGCCAGGCCGAGGGTGACCAGGACTTCGCGGATGGAATCGCCAACCACTGTGGTGGAGTCAAAGGCGATGGCGTACTTGAGCCCGGGAGGAAAGCTCTTGGAGAGATCGATGAGTTCGGCCTTGACCTTGGCGTCGACATCGAGGGCGTTGGCGTTGGACAGTTGCATGACGCCGATGCCCATGGCGTCGCGGCCTGCGTACTTGAGATCGGTGCTGTAGTCTTCAGCGCCGACGACGGAGTGGCCGACATCCTTGAGTAGCACGAGGCCGTTGGCGGAATTCTTGAGGATAATGTTGTCGAACTCGGTGGGGCTGGTGAGGCGGCCCACGACGCGCACCGGGATCTGGAAAGCCTGCTTGGAATCCGATGGCGGCTGGCCGAGCTGGCCGGCGGGGATTTCGATGTTCTGTTCGACCAGTGCATTGATCACGTCGGTTGCGGTGAGGCTGCGAGCGGCCAGGCGCACGGGGTCGAGCCAGACGCGCATGGCGTATTTGCGCTCGCCGAAGATCATCACGTCGCCGACGCCGGGGACGCGCTTGATGGCGTCCTTCACATAGACGTCGAGGTAGTTGGAGATGAATTCAGGAGAATAGCGGCCATCCAGGGTGTAGAAACCGGCGCCAAGGACGAAGTTGCTGTTGGCCTTGGTGATGGTGATGCCGGTGGCGTTGACGGCCGCAGGCAGGCGGCCCTCCACGCTGGCCACGCGGTTCTGGACATCGACGGCGGCGATGTCCAGATCGTAGCCGGTCTTGAATGTCGCGGTGATTTCGCTGGTGCCGCTGTTGGTGCTCGACGAGCTGATGTAGCGCATTCCCTCGACGCCATTGATGGACTCTTCAAGCGGAATGGTGACGGCCTTCTCGACCGTGTCGGCGTTGGCGCCCACGTAGTTGCTGCTGACCGAAACCTGTGGAGGGGCCAGCGTGGGATACATGGCAACCGGAAGAGTGGGAATGCAGATGGCGCCTGCGAGAATGATCAGCAGCGCGCAAACCGTGGCAAAAACCGGTCGATGAATAAAGAAATCTACAAACAAGGGTTGCCTTCCTTTTCGCCTGCTATGGGCGCGCTATGACCGATGCTGTGTGCCGGCCTTCGACTTGCGGCCTGAGCCGCGTTGCCAGGGCAAAAACAGGGATACTGCGTCCCGTTTAGTTCCCTTCGAGGTCGCTGCCCGCTTCACCCCACGGACGAAGACCTGTCCGCTGGGACCCCGATCCCGCTGGTCGTGTCGACTTGAGTGCTGTCGCACTGGGATACATCATCCCTGGTTTTGCCATCAAGGTGCTCTAGGCTCCCGGTAGCGGCATAACCGGCATGCCGTTCACAAGGAACTGGGTACTGGAGATGATGACCCGGTCGCCCGCGTTCAACCCCATGGAGACAGAGTAGGTGTTGCCCACGGTATCGCCCAGCGTGACCGCCGTCTGGTTGGCGATGAAGTGGCCGTTCTGCTGCCGCGCAACAAAGACGAAGGTCTGCCCGCCCTGGCGCGTAACGGCCAGCACCGGGACCACGGCCATGGGATTGGTGCTCCAGATGACGCGGGCCTTGATCATTTGCGCATTGCGCAGCAGTTCAGGCGAGGCGTGAACGGGGGCCTTTACAAGAATGCCCTGCAACGTGCTGTCCACCTGCGGAGAGAGAAAGTCGATCTTGGTCTTTTCCAGCAGCTTGCCGGAGTTGTCCATCAACTCCACATCCAGCCCCAGGCGCACCTGGCCGGCGCGTTCCGTGGGGACGTAGATGTAGGCCTCCAGATCCTTGTTTTCATCGACCGTGGTGAGCATGGTGGCCGGTGCAACGTAATCGCCCACATGGACCGGGATGTCGCCCACAATTCCGGCAAAAGGCGCGCGGATGGTGTAGTAGGCCAACTGCTCCTCCTGGGTTTTCCGCGCCTCGACCGCCGACTCGTAATCCGCCTTGGAGTTTTCGAAGGCCTGCTGCGCCTGTTCGTTGGCGTCGCGGCTGGTGACCCCGGCGTCAAACAGCTTGTGCTGCCTCTCGACCTCCCGCACGTTGTAGTCGTAGAGCGCCTTCTTCTGGCGCTCGGTGGCGCGTTGCGACTCGACCGAGGCTATCTGGTGCTGCGGATCGATGTTCATGAGCACCTGGCCGGCCTTCACGTGGTCGCCGGAGCGAACGCGAATCTGAGTCAGCCGCCCATCGACCTGCGGCTGCAGTGTGGCCGAGCGGCGCGACTTGATGGTGGCGACGTACTCGCTGGACTGAGGTACCGGCGCAAGAGTAACCGCCACTGTCTGCACCGGCATGGCCTGCATTCCAGCCGCCGGCGCCGCCGCCTTTTTCTGGCAGCCCACACACGCTAGCCCGATGAAAACAAAACAACTTATTGCAAGAATGCGTTTCAAAGCGATCTTCCTCACTCTATTTTTGTCCAGCGATACTCGAACTGGAGCGCCGGCATTGGCCGGATGAATTGCGATGACGGATTGCCGGACTGCCGAGTCGACGGCAAATTTGGCTTCCACGCAGGAGCCGGCCGGGAACTGCACCGGGGGTCCGCTGAAAATCGATTCAAGAGCGTCTCCCTATTGTGACGCCTTGGGGTGGAGCATCGACGCAAAAAATTGTCTTCCAGCCGGCCTCCCAGGCAGGGCCGCTCGTCCGTCAGGCGCTCCCGCACAGCCGGGCAAGGGGTTTGAAGTTGGTCCGATCGCCTAAGCCGTTTGCGTCCTCAAATACGCTTAAGCCGAGCGAACAGCCGGTGACCGGTGTGGCCACCTCCCCAAAGGCTACCTTGGCCAGGCGGGGGGAGACAACCATCCTGGCCGGCTAGTCACGGCAAACAGGCCCAGACGCATGGCCCGGTGCGCAGCCGCACAACTGTGAGCCTCGGCAAACAGTCCGTCGCAAAACCGAAGACATCTCACCGAGGAAGTGGGCGCTCGCCATGGGCTGGCCCGGGAGCCGACAGACATTTTGCCCAATGGGGTTGCAGGTGTGAATACGTTTGAGAAGGAGGTGGCAGGTGAGGACAACCATGACCAAGCCGATGGCCGGGGTTCCCAGGCGGCGGGAATGAGACGACAACTCAAGGCGCGCCACTCCGACGGGAAGGGGGACGGTTTGAACGGCTCGCGATGGGAGCCGGCCGGGTTGCCGAATGCTCGAGGGGGCCCGGACGGGCGTTTTTTGACACCACCCCGCCGAGTTGTTAGGCTTCATAAGGGCGCACACGGCCACTCAAGGCTGTTCGTTTGCCCTTTTCAGCGTCCCCGTCGTCTAGCCCGGCCTAGGACACCGCCCTTTCACGGCGATAACACGGGTTCAAATCCCGTCGGGGACGCCAATAGAATCAATAACTTACGCTAGTTTTTAGATGCTACCCGAAAAGCCGGGGACGCTACGGGGACTAACGCGAGGTCAGACGCGCTATCCGGTTCCTTGACGGAGACTGTGTGCGACTCTTATTTTGCCTCATGTTGCTTGTCGGCATTATGATGACGGCCTATGAGAAATTTGGCTCGATTGTGTTCCGTAAGTGGTCTTCTCTGCGCTGTTTTGATGACGGCAACCGGCTGTTCAAGGCAACTGACCAGAAACCAAGTGCGTCACGAAATAGACAGAATCAAGAAGATCCAACTTCAGGAATCCGTCGCGCAATTCCACTTACAAACGGCACCACCTGATTTGATAAAGGAAGAACCAAAGATTCCTGGGTTCAAGATTGCAGATGCAGACTTCCCGTCAACTCAGACTAGTGGCATGTATTTCGGTGTTGGAGAGCAAAATGGCGCTGATTATCAGCATTTGGAAGAACCGCTCTCAAGCTCGGCTACATCGCGGTGAGAGCGAATGGTTTGGACCATTCCCATTCAAGAGTCGTGAGCTTTACTGACAAAGCAGGGACGCGAAAAGCCTACGATTTCGGGATTCTTTCGTACTCGACTGGTTTTAGTTGCTACCCAGCACCAGATTTTCATCAATGCGATCTGCCATTTTTCCTTGATAGTGATGTCGATTGGACTCAATACCGCATAACTGGCATCGTCCAAGATCAAACGCAAGCAAAGGTGAACATCCTCATCCCTTGGAAGATGAGCAAGTTCGCTATGGAATTGCGTCCTTATGCTGTCGAGTTTGCGAAGAATCCGGCCTACGATAAAGTCGAATGCTTTTGTGCGTGGGCGCACTACCTGAACTCGCATCCTTTATCCGGCGAAAGCGCAGCAACAATTCGTTTTCAGAAATTCGACGACGGCTGGCGCATTGTTGACGAGAACGGAAACAGCCTCAAGGAATATGAGACAAAGAAATAGGCCCCACTGCGGAGCGGCCTATTCCATGCTCGTTTTCGGTTCCGGCAGAGCACCAGCAAATACACTGTCCAGCTTGTTGACGGCTGCCACCATGTATCCGGGCGAAAGATGCGCGTATCGCTGCGTCATGCGTGGCGTCTTGTGTCCGAGAATCCTGCCCACCGCGTACAGGTCAACGCCTTCCATGACCAACCAGCTTGCCGCCGTGTGTCTCAGTGAGTGGAAAGAAGCATCCTGAATGCCCACCGATGCGAACACGCGGCGCGTATAGACACTCAGGCGGGCCGCGTCTACGTCGGGGAATATCAGTGTCCCCGGTTCGCCCACGGGCAGACTTTTGACCACCTGGGCAGCCAGCGCGTTCAACGCCACGACCCGCAGCGTCCCGTTTTTCGTCTCTGTCAGATAGACGCGCTGGTGGGCAAGGTCAACGTCTTTCCAGCACAAACCAAGAATCTCGCCCCGGCGCATCCCGGTAAACGCGGCCATCGCCATCGGCCCGCGCATCCAATCTGGCGCGGCCACGAGCGCAGCCTTGAACTCGGTAGGCGACAGATAGCGCGTTCGGCCTTCCGACTGTTGGGGAAGTTTTGCGCCCTGTGCCGGGTTCATCGTGAGCAGTTCCCATTCGACCGCCAACCTCAGCGCGTGTTTCAGGGTCGAGACTTCCTTTGTTACCGTACCGGCTGCAACCGTCTCGCTCCGCTTGAGGATGTAATCAGCCACAGCGCGGCGCGTGATCTCTTTGGCGAGCGTCGGCAGCGCGGCCTTCAGTGTCTCCAGAATGCCGTCCAGCCTGGCGAACGTAGTTGGGCGCAGTTGCCCCTTCTGATAGGTCTTGAATCGCTTGAGCAAGTCCGCCGTGGTGATCTCGCTGGCAGACTTCACACCGAGGATGCTGTCCCGCTCGATGCGCGTCTTGATCTGCGATAACGCCGTCATGGCCTGGGTGCGCGTGGCCGCCGTGACCTTCTCTTTCTTGCGCTCGCCTTTGCCGTCCACATAGGAAACCCACCAGCCGCTCCGGTCTGTCCGCTGAAACACTCCGTCCCGCTCTTTAGCTCTTGGCATGATTGCGCTCCGTTGCTGCCTCTTCAATCTCGGTCAGGTTTCGCGTGATGCTTTGGCGCTTGATGCGCCCGGACCATGGCAACTTTTTGTTCACTTGATCTGCAATCCATTGAGCCTTGTCAAATCCTTGTGGCTTTCGAGTCATCGCATCCCATCTGGCACACTCGATAGCAGCAAAACCTAACCATTCTGTCCGATGGTCATCACGGCTCTTTTCTACCGAGGCTGTAGCAGATGCGGACCCTGAGCATTTCGGGCAGTGCCAGCCACGCACATATTGTTCGCGTGGCCATGCCTTTTGATTTTCTTCTCCTACCTTTCGAGTAGGAACCGCGTATATCTCGCATTTCTTGCATTTCATGAGCCGGAAAACCCATTCAGAGCGATAGAACTCCAGAAACAGGTTTGCAGCTTCCAATTCATAACCTGCCCCTGCTCTCAGAGATGCGCCAAAGTCGAGCCCACCTTTCGGGAAAATTGTGAAGTTGAATTTACCGTGAGCGGAGACAACATACTCCATTTCTCCATTTCCAAAGTCGCGTATCTGAGGCTCTTCATTTGAACCCAACAACCGCGCCATGGCACACACCGCCGCAGGTGGCGGGGGAACTGGCTTGCCCGCTACCGCCCCCAGAAGTCCAGTTTTGGGCGCAAAATGGCGGGTTTTCGGCCATTCCGACTTGTCATCACAAACCCCTGACTCTATCCATTCATCGACATAGTTGCGCACCAGTTCCTGAGCCTTAGGCAAGTCTTCCGGGTTCAACGAAAACATGAACTGAACCCAAAAAGCTCTCTGGCGGTCGATGTGACGTGGAAAACCGCCGTTGATGAACTCCAGCATATCGTCTATTTCGATTGGGTTTTTCATACTTAAAACACGTTAGCATAAATACATCTCAAATAGCAAACAAGTTTAACAACAATAGACAAGCAGTGCGCGTTCTAATGAATCCAGCAAAGCAAGGCGCATAGGCGCAGAAAGGGTTCATCTATGAACGTAACCAAGACCACTTCCAACCCGCTCCTTCTTGGGGTCAAGCAAGCCGGGGAGATGCTCGGACTCTCACCCTGGACAATCCGCCAATGGTGCTACACCGGCAAGATTGCCTCTCACAAGATCGGCAGCCGCTTGATGGTCAGTCAGGAAGCCATTGACCAGTTGCTTGCCGAGTCACTGCGTCCCCGCCTTCAGGATGTGCGTTAATGGCGGGCGCGGGCAATGTGAGGGGACGGTGAGCGATGGGCAGGAAAGAGCCGTGGTTCAAGCTGTGGGCGAATGACTACCTCACAGACCCGGATGTGGATGAGTTGTCTCTTGAGGCTCAAGGGCTGCTCCTGCGGATGTGGTGCGTATGCAGCCAGCGGGGAAACATTCCCAACGACCCGGAAGAGATTGCACGACTGACACGTTGCAAACTGCAATGCGTTTCGCAGTGCCAATCGCAGTGCAAAACGTTCTTTGAATTGCGGGACGGCCTGCTCTATTCAAGGCGCATGGAACGGGAAAAAGAGAAATCAGACAAGGCCCGCTCAAATGCTGAAAAGCGTTACAGCAATGGGGATTCCGCGCAAGTTGACTTAAACGGCAGTGCAAACGGCAGTGCAAACCGCACTGCTCAGAAAGCCAGAAAGCAAGACAGCCATTTTCAAGAACGAAAGCCTTCACGCGACAAGCGCGATGTGAAGCCAGCAAACGAGCGTCACCAGCCGTTCAAGGCAGCTATCGCCGATTACTGGGCAGCGAAGAACCCCGGAATCGATCTGCCCTGGGATGGTTCGGAAGGCAAGGCGCTCGGAATGTTCCTCTCAGCTTCGCCCAATCTTGACCTGGAAGCCTTTGTCGGTTTGCTCCGCTCGCGGTTCAAGTCTGAAGTGAATCACTCGGACAGACCTTCAAAGTGGATTCGCTCTGCTTCAAGTTTTGCCAGCGGCCCGCTTGATCGATACGGAAAGCCCATGAACCCCAACGGAGGAAACGGCAATGGAAAAGCTAACAACAGCCCTACTAAACAGCGCGTTGACGCCAACCGGCGGGCAGTTGCAGAGACAGCTATCAAGCTCGGATGGATTAGCCCTGACAGTTTTGATGGAGGGCTTGGCGCGGCGGTATCCGAGTCAGGATACGTCGGACGCGATGCAGGAGTACATGACGGACTACGGCCAACTGGTCCTGAAATTCTCGCTCCTGAAGGTTCAGAAGGCAGTAGCCGCTTTGCGGATTGACCCGGATCAATCCTTCTTTCCGCGCCCGGATGAAGTGGCACGGGAGATTCAGCGCCAACGACTCAAAAACGTTCCATCTCACCTGTACGCGAGGGGATGAGCGATGCAGACCGAACCGGAGACACAATTCGCAGCGCAGTACCTTGTCCGCTGGATATGCCCATCGTGCAAAACGACCTTCTGCGGATACCTGACAGCCGATGACCACCAAACGCGATACTGCCAAGGCTTCCCGATAACCGAACACACCAGCGGCAAACGTTGTGGCAAAGCGGCGCAAATCATCCACGACGAAAGGCCGCAAAATCGGATGGATGCGTATGCCGCATGAGCGCAAGACAGTGACCACCAGACCGTCACCGTTCCCCATTGGCGCGGCGGTGCGCTTGCGCGGCTGTGCGTTCGGAGAACCGGGCGCGGTCCTGAGAATCGAGCGGCGCAAGGTAGCCGTCTACTGGCAAGACCTGGACTTCCTGTCACGGCACAGCCCGGAATCCCTGGTGCTGGTCGATGCGCACGGCATGACCGCAAACGGCAAAAAGTGAAACCCACAAGAAAGGTGAACGATGGCACAGAAATACGGCAGGAACAGGGTCAAGAACCTGATGCAAGTCCGGCAGGCGCTCGAACTGCGCTTGACGGGGACCACCTATCAGCAAATCGGCGATGCGATGGGCCTGAGCAAGGTTCGCGCCTACAAGATCGTTTCCGAGGGCATGAAAGACCTGGACGAAACCTGTTCCATCCTTGCTGCCGAAACGCGCCGTCTCATGTTGGACCGTATCGACGCGGGCATTCTCTCGCTGTGGGCGCAACGTGGCAATCCTCGTGTTTCTGACTCGCTGGTGAGGCTCTATGACCGGCAGGCGCGTTTGCTTGGCCTGGACGCCCCCCAGAAGGTTGCCAACACGGACGCGGCAGGTTGTGACTATGAAGAACAAGAACGAGTTTCAGCTATCATCCGTGCCAAGTTGCTCGGTTGACCTGTGACCGGCTGCCTGTTGCCACGGCGACAACCAACGGGGACAAGCAAAGGAGTGTGGTAAAAAAGCCACACTTTCGGGCGACACAAGGAGAACGAGCAATGACGCAAAGAGCATCCAAGCGCAGCATCGTAAACCGGGCGCAGATTCAGAAGGCTATTGATCTCCGGTCAACCGGCGCAAGCTACGATGGAATCGGGCGCGGCATGGGAATCTCAAAAACCCGCGCATATCAGCTTGTCCTGGCCGGAATAGTCGATCTCGACGAGGGACTGAAAGATTCGGCTGACAGATTGCGGACCTTGGAACTGCTCCGCCTGGACGCCATTCAATGCGCTCATTGGCCCAATGCGCACATCCCGCGCCATGTCGATGTGATCCTGAAGGTGATGGAGCGGCGGGCCAAACTCCTGGGCCTGGACGCCCCTACAAAGGTAGCGCAGACCACACCGGACGGTGAGGCCCTGACGCCCGCACTGGACTTGTCAAGGTTGACGGATGCGGAACTGGCAGAGTTGAACCGGCTGTACGAAAAGGCCGGAGCGAGAGATCAGGTCCAAAGTCTCTAGCTGGTGCCCCGTTGATCGACACCAATGCACCAGAAATGGTGCAATCATCTCGATGCAAGGGGCATATTTTGGAAAACTGAGCGGGTCACAATGCTGTCCCGCGCAACAACGACGAGGGGAAAATGCCCACAAGAGCGGGGACGCTACGGGGACTTAGCGCGGTGTACGTGAGGCTAAAACAGTGCAAGCCGATACGAGGTATAAATGAATCTATCTCTTTTATTGTCTGGCTTTTATGCTCACATTGCCGAACCAGTGCAAATGCACCAAAACTTATGCAATATAGCCTAATTCCCACTTTCACGGCGATAACACGGGTTCAAATCCCGTCGGGGACGCCAATAGAATCAATAACTTAATGATCAAACAGTAATCAGTCGGTAAGCTCGTACGGCAATTTTACGGCAATGGTGCCCTTGGGAGTGCCGTTTGCGCTCACTCCTCTTTGTCGCACTACCGGAGAGCCGACCATGCACCCCCCACCCCCTAGCGCCTGCCTGCCCTGGTGGGGCATCGCCAATCGTCAAGATCGGGGTTCAAACTCAAATTGGGGTATACCCCTATAACGTAGCGTTCAATCGCAGGTTGACTCCATACAGGGAATTCGGTCATGGACGTATATCGTTGTGCAACATTTGGTCCCGCTTTTCCACTATCGAGCGGCATAGAGTATTGGTATGTCGAAGCCACACATCTTCGTGTCATGCGGTCAGCGCACTGAGGAAGAAAAGCGTTTAGGCGAAGCAATATGCCAAACGATACAGGACCACGGCGTATTCGATTGTTTCTTTGCTGAGTCTCAACACAATCTAAACGGGCTTCATGAAAACATATTTGATGCATTGGCAAAGAGTGACGGATTTATCACCGTCATACACCGCAGGGGAAATGTCAGCTATGGGCCGGACAAGTGTGAACCTTTGGATAGAGCATCGGTTTGGATTGAACAAGAGATTGCGATTGCAGCCTATATCCAGCGAACAGCAAAGAACGATCTGTTGACCGCAGCGTACATTGAAAAAGGAGTTGGGCGCGAAGGCTTGCGCGAATTGCTGCATTTGAATCCGCTGGAATTTGCATCGAGCGATCAAATCATCACTGACCTGAAAGCAAGGCTGAAAACGTGGCACAGGTCATCAGAGAGTGACGACCTTGGCGAATTGCAGTTAGAAGTGTTTCCTGGGCACGAAGGCTCAATACAAGTCAAACGTCTTACTCCGATCCTGACGAATAGAGGCAAGAGAGCAAACGAGTATTCTTGCACACTTGAGATTCCCGAACTGTTGCTGAGTTTCAATTCCGCTTTTAACGTGCTTGAAGTTCAGCGAAGGCCCGGATATAGAAGATTACAAGCGACTGAAAAGACCAAGCAAAACGATCCGTTGCTCCGCGACAATCCGGTAAAGATGCTGACGCAGGATGTCGCTATTGCTCATTTGAATGCAGCGCAGCAAGAGCAAGTGTTAAAGCAAAACGTGCTCGTGTCGGCTGAAATTGAGGATCGAGTGTATTCACTGACGAAGAGTTGCGCGGGGATTTTCACAGAAACGCAGCCTGTACAGAGGGAAGAAATTGAAGGGCCGGATGCGCAGTTCGGATATTTCCATTTCAAAAACAAGCCAGATAAACCATTGTGCCCGAAGTGCTATCAATCCATCCCACCGAGAGCTGTATACATGGGACCAAGGGATCAGCGTGCTGGTGGAATAATGCGATTTTGTCCTGTTTGCAATTTCACCGTTACAGAAGAGGTTCTCCGACAGGTCAAAAGGCAAATCAATTACAATCCTTATTCTTAATAACATGGGTAGCGCAGGGGCCAGAGGGCGGGTATCTCCTCTTCGTTTGTTTCCCTTCGCCAATCACAACTCTGGGGGCCCATCCTTCGTGTACTTTGCAGTGTTGAGATAGCATAAACCTTGCCCAAATCCTTTCGGATACGGACCTACACGACTTGGCTATTCGCCAAGGAGATGGAACCGGGTTCCAGTTGGCAACTGAAGAACTTCGCAATACACGCGCAGCCGGGGAAATCTTTCAGCGTCGACTGACAAAGGCGAACCTGCAGGTGATCGGAGACATGACCAGCCAGGAATCTGGCAGTCATCCTGTGATTCTTGGAGCGTCCGGCGCGTTCAGAAAAATATCAAATGCGGATTCCAGTTGCCGAAGAGCCGCGTCCCTGGTGAGCCTGTACGCTCGCGGGTGGGTAATCAGCATGATGGTCATGCCATGAAGCGTTGCGAGAATCTGGTGCAGGCGCTCTTCCACCAATTGGTCCGAACCGCCCTGTGGGAGCGCAAGCTTGAGATTCTGCCTGAAATAGAAGATGGCCGGATTGGCTGCCGCGTGACGCATCTCCAACCCCTGTTCGTCCACTGTCGGTACCAGAAAGGTCAGTCGATAATGATGCGGGTTCTTGACGGACAGGAGGACAAAGTTCCGAAGTGCCTGGCGCAGACGCTCCTTGGGGTCCGGTAAATAATCGAATTTGTCATGCAGTTGGGTGGTGAATCGCTGGTAGAGTTCGGTGCAGAGGTGGCGAATCAAAGCTTCCTTGTCAGGAAAGTGCCGATACATGGCCATCTGCGAGCAGCCCACCTCCTGGGCAATGCTGCGGATCGAAACGCGTTCATACCCAAATTCGCCGAACAGGCGGCTTGCCGCTTCGAGAAGCCTTCTGCGCAGTTCATCTCCAGCTTTGAATTTTCGGGGCTCTTCCTCTCGGATAGCCTTGATCACAGTTCCACTCTCGATCCGACGGGACAGTTCAATTCTCGCAGAAGCCGTTGCTCGTTTCACATTGCGTACCATGAACAATAAGTGTACACTGTAAACATGCGGCGAATCCAGCGCACTGCAAAACAAATTGATCCGCGCTCCATAAGCCTGCGCTGCATCCTTTTCACAAGCATTTTCTTCCTGTTCTGCACATTTTTTGCGGCGGCGCAATGCGTGGGAACGATTTCAGATTTGTCCACTGCCGCAACATGCACGGCGAAGAGGTCTGCGCCCAAAACGCTCGCCACTATCGACTCCCGACGCCCCTATCGCCTGGAAGATCTGATCGACATTGCCGAGACCAACAATCCGCGCACCCGGATTGCCTGGGAAAGGGCGAAGCAGGCTGCCGAGGAGGTAGGTATTACGCGCAGTGAGTACTTTCCTCGCCTGGCTGGGACTGCCCTCTTCGGCAACGAAAGATTCATCAATCCGTTTCCCAAGCCGCTCGCCCCGCTTGGCTACACCATGGTCGAAAGTCCAACCATCGATGCCGGGCTCGCGATGGAGTACACCGTCTTTGACTTTGGCCGGCGGC
>Ga0181520_10006554_pt1 | contig 17727 bp, 8 predicted proteins | sample PEATcosm2014_Bin_29_FD_132451 | JGI IMG/M metagenome (GOLD analysis project Ga0181520, IMG submission 132451) | Peatland microbial communities from MTU Mesocosm Facility, Houghton, MI, USA - PEATcosm2014_Bin02_30_metaG | ecosystem: Environmental > Terrestrial > Soil > Wetlands > Peat | place... | reverse complement strand
GCCTAACTCTGTTCGAGAGAACCCCCATTTTACGGGCACTTCAAGAGATGGGCTGCGATAACGACTTAGACGACAATTGCAACCAATTGAATCTGTTCAACTTGTAGCCGGACAGTAGTGAGATCCATACAAATATGCTTGACAAGTAAGTATCCTCCGGCAGAGCCGGAGGCTTTACGATGTGAGCCGCTCAAGGCGGCTTGAGCGGGGTCGCCGACGCGGCCCCGGTTAGATTGGGCCACCTTCTCGGTGGCAGGTCATTGCCACATTTTCAACTGCTCCAGGCGCTGGTCTTCCTTTTCCTGGTTGCGGATGTACTCGCGGACCACGGCCTCATCGCAGCCTACGGTTGAAACCAGAAACCCGCGCGCCCAGAAGCTCTGCCCTGCAAAATTCTGCTTCCGCTCCCCGTACACGCGCGCCAAGTGGATCGCGCTCTTGCTTTTCATGAACCCGATCACCTGACTAACTGCGTACTTGGGCGGTATTGAAAGCAGAATATGTACATGGCCGGGTTGGAGATGACCTTCCACGACCGTACTCTCCTTCTGCTCCGCCAACCGCTTGAACACTTCACCCAAATGCTGGCGCAGTTCCTTGTACAACTTCTTGCGCCGGTACTTGGGGATAAAAACCACGTGATACTTGCACTCCCACTTGGAGTGGCTTAAGCTGTCATATTCGTCCATCCTGAAACTCCTTCCGTGTGCTTTGCCGGCTCACGTTTGGAGTTTCTGGGATGGACGCCCGGAACTGTCAAACATCGACTGTCGCCCCGGCAGAGCCGGGCGTTTTCCCGTTTGTAATAAAAATACATGGCCGCTGGTCGGATCGCACCCCAGACGGTCGCGGATCAGTCCGTAGAGACCATCGAACTCCTTGCGCATATCGGTCGCCCCGGTCGCCGCGTAAATCCGCGTCGCCGGCCCAAACCCGAACACGTTCTACACCTGTTCGAGATCGGTGAGCAGGCGCCCGAGAGTCGCCGCATCGAATCCGCTCCCCACCCAGATCCGCCAGCCGTTCGGCGATTCCAGCCATAGCGCGCCGCTGCAATCTCTCCGCCCCGCAGCCGCGGTGCCCACATCCGTCAGCACCTCGATCGGAACCATCCGCCCCGGCTCCGACTCTCTGGCCTGCCGCCGATACTTGTCGAGCGAGGAGACTGACAAACCATGCTCGGAACAGAAAGCCTGCCGCGTCAGGCCGCTTCTCTTAAACTCCATGGCAAGCCGAGCCGCCTCAACGCGGCTCCGGCGACGACGCACTGCAACCCCACTTGGTTCGCTCATGAAACCAGTCCATCACAGGACAAACCGTATGAACAGGTGTGTTTGCTCTGACGGGTACAATGAAGATGCTTTCTTCCGGCCCAGTGCCAGCCGTGGCGCAAGCGCTCATCCGCAGAATCGTCTTGTATCCCTGTCCGCGCGGCGCCAGGATCCTGCTGCGAAGCCCCCCACCCTCGTGCGTCAGGAGTTCTACGGCCCTATCATGGCCCACATCGCCGTCCGCGGTCTGATGCACGAGGCTGCACTCAAGGCTGACGAAGCCCCCGACCGGCTCTCGTTCCTTCATGCCGTGCGCGTGTGGTCCGGCGCAAGCTGCAAGCCTGAAGCGCTATTCCCCCCTCGGTAGAAGAGGACATTCCATAACGCGGTTCTCGACGAAATCATCCAGGATCGGGTCGTGTCAAGCCGAAATCGGCGCAATCTCAGAGTCGTCAAGCGTAAGACAAGCAGTTTCTCGCTCCGCCCGCGTCACCTCATGCCGTTGTCTGAATTCGAAATCCGCGAAGCCATCACGATAGTTATGTGAGCAATATTGGGGTTAGCTCACCCTCAACCGTACCGAAGTTTTTCAGGCTGTTTGCAACCGTTCGTGCAGGCATGAAAGCGTCGCAACATGAATTCACTCACGCTTGAGAAATCGCGTTGAATATCCGCAAGCTTCGCTGCCTTGACATTGCTCGCTGGCCACCGTACTTGCAGTGGCACCATCTTGGCCTTCGGTGCCGGTTTGACCCGCTTCGGCTCTGCTGGCGCCACCGGTGCCCGCGTCGCCGCTGTCATGATGTCTGAATTCAGTACCTCTGCTTTCACCTTGTCGCCTCAGTAATGGTCTGACTCTTGGGGTACGGCGGCTTGTACACGTTGCGGCCACCAACGAACGTCTCAGCCACCTGACCGTGACGCAACAGGACGGCGGCAGCCTGGGCCAGCTTCTTCTGGGGTACTCTGCGAAGTTGAAAGCAATCGCTTGGTCGATTCTAACTATCTCCGGTTTTCATCGAGCGTGAGGTGCAGCTTTGAAGCTGCATCACATCCCGTGGCGTTTTCGATGTGCTATGCTGCCGCTGACTTTCAACGAGGAGACGCCTGGAAGCATTGCGATTCGGCCAGGCGCTCACGATCCATTCAGGTTATGTACTAAGTAGCAAATAACCAACAGCCTCTAGCCGCAGGTCAAAGGAGCAGTTCCGCGATGCCGTTCACGGGTAAGTCAGTAAATCCCTCCATCCTTGCTGTCATTTATGCTCTTTTTTCGAATTTCATCCGGAAAGGAGCCAAAGTGGCGGCCGCGTGCGGCCTGGCGGCGTTCACGGTGTGCGGAGCTTGGAGCATAGCCTCGGCGCAGGCAAAAACCGCCACCACGACAGCCATTGCGGTGACTTCCGCGGGCAGCGCGGTGACTACGGTCAACGCCGGCACGGTGGTGACGCTAACCGCGACAGTGAATGCGGGAACTACGCCTGTGAACCCTGGGCAGGTCAACTTCTGCGACGCCTCGGCCAACTACTGCACCGACGTGCATCTGCTGGGCACGGCGCAGTTGACCGGGGCTGGGACGGCGGTGCTGAAGTTCCGGCCGGGGATTGGCAGCCATAGCTACAAGGCAGTCTTCCTGGGGACTCAGACCTATGTGGGCGGTCCATCCGGCACCGTGCCGCTGGCAGTGACGGGAAGGCACGCCACGACCACGGCAATTGCTCAAAGTGGCATTGTTGGCGCTTACACACTGACCGCCACGGTGACAGGAATGATCAATTCGTCTGGAAACCCTGCCCCGACCGGGTCGGTTTCCTTTGTGGACACAACAAACAGCAACTCTGTGCTGGGAAGCGCGGCGGTAAGTTCGGGAACGGCTGGACTGAGTTTTTCGGGCTCGCTGGCTTCTGTGACAGTGCCTTCGGGGATGGGCATTGCGACGGCTGACTTCAACGGGGACGGAATTCCCGATCTCGCCGTTGGCGCTATGAACACCAACGCTGCGGCCTTGAGTATCCTGCTCGGCAACGGCGACGGAACGTTCACGCCGGTAGCCACGAATCCGGTCGTCGGCGTTTACCCCTATTCGGTCGTAGTGGGAGACTTCAATGGTGACGGCATCCCCGATCTCGCCGTTGGCAACGTCATCAACAGCAGCGTCAGCATTCTCCTCGGAAAGGGGGACGGGACCTTTACCGCGGAGCCCAACCTTGCAATTGGCAGCGCGCCGCAATCGCTGGTAGCCGCAGATTTCAATGGTGACGGCATCCCCGATCTGGCGGTTGTTTCTGGGGCGTCGGTCCTGGTTTTTATCGGGAAGGGTGACGGAACCTTCCAGCAGGCAACTGCAAGTTTACCGGCTGGAACTTTTCCGCAGGGGATTGCCGCCGGCGACCTGAATGGCGACGGAATCGTAGACTTGGTTGTCGCGAACGACGCCGTGAGCGGCAGCGTGACCATTTTCCTCGGAAACGGCGACGGCACATTCAAAGCGGGATATGAGATCGCCGGAACCGGGAACGGCACCATTTCTGTCACCATCGCCGACCTCAATGGGGACGGCATCCCCGATTTGGCGGTCACGAATTATGACGGCTCGGGCGGCGATTCGGTAAGTATCCTCTTGGGCAAGGGAAACGGGACGTTTCAAACGCCGGTTCCCTACGGTATCAGCCTATCCAACTTGCAATCCGTCATAGCGGCCGATTTCAACGGAGATGGCATACCGGATCTGGCAATCGGATCGGGGTACCCCGCATCAGTGGCTATTCTGCCCGGTAAGGGCGACGGCACTTTTGGTTCTCCTGTTTATGCCTATGTGAGCGGTCTTTACCCTTCCGGGTTTATCGCCGTTGCCGACTTCAACGGCGACGGCCTGCCTGATATCGCCGAACCCGATCAGATTTCCTCCACTGTGGGGGTCTTCTTGAATCGGCAGAGTCAAACTGTCACCGCGACTTTGAACAATGTGAATCCACCCGGCCCTGGAACGCACCTGGTCGACGCGAGCTACCCCGGAGACAGCAATTTCGGGGTCAGCGTTTCCACCACTACGGGCCTCACGGCGCTGGTGGCGATCCCGATCATCACGCCCAGTTCGGGAACCTTCACCACGGTTCAGACAGTCACCATCACCGACGCGACCCCCGGCGCGACCATCTATTACTGGGCATCCGGAATCGTCAATACCAATGCCTGGGTGCCTTACACCGCGCCCATTCCGCTCACAACCGGCGGAGTGGAAACCATCTCCGCATACGCCACGGAAGCGGGATATCAAGAATCGGGCACAACGAATGCAACCTTCACGTTGAATCTGCCCGCGGCCCCCGCGCCTACCTTCGGGCCGGTCGCCGGGAGCTATGCCAGCGCGCAGACCGTGACCATTTCCGATTCGGCGCCGGGCGCCACGATCTACTACACCACCAACGGAACCATGCCGACCGCGAATTCGGCGCAGTACGCTGGGCCGATCACGGTGTCGGCCAGCGAGACGCTGGCGGCGGTTGCAGTCGCCAATGGATACTCGATGAGCCCACTCTCCAGCGCGCAATACTTCATCGGCTCGTCCTCGACCAGCTTCATCTACACCGTAGCGGGAGACGGGACATACGGGTATACAGGCGATAGCGGACAGGCAACCCTGGCCGACCTGAACTACCCCCTCGGAAGTGTCTTGGACAGCACCGGGAATCTCTACATTGCCGATTCCGCCAACAACGTAGTGCGCAAGGTAGCGGCGGGCACCGGGGTCATCACGACTGTTGCCGGAAACGGTACGGCCGGCTACAGCGGCGACAATGGACCGGGCGCAAGCGCGAAACTCAGCCTTCCCTGGGGCGTTGCAATCGACGCCGCGGGCAATTTGTACATTTCCGATTCCAACAATTCCGCGATTCGCAAGGTGGCGGCGGGCAGCGGAATCATCACCACAATTGCAGGCAACGGCACGCCGGGGTATGGCGGCGATAATGGCCCCGCAACCAGCGCCCAGTTGTCTTATCCCGCCGGCATCGCAGTGGACGGGGCCGGGAATCTCTATTTCGTCGACCAAGGAAACTACCGCATCCGCGAAGTTTCCTCAGGGACCGGCATCATCACCACGGCGGCGGGCAACGGCCAGTATGGATACACAGGGGACGGCGGTTTTGCCACCAGTGCCACCCTCGGCGATCCCGTTGGAGTAGCCGCGGACCGCGCCGGAGATTTATATATCGCCGACACGTATAACAATGTAGTCCGCAAAGTAACCGCAAGCACCAGAATCATCTCGACGGTGGCCGGCACCGGGCCCACAGGGAACGTTTACCACAGCGGTTATAGCGGCGACGGCGGCCCTGCAACCAGCGCCGAACTCTATTGGCCTCTGGGCGTGGCAGTAGACACCGCAGGCAACCTCTACATAGCCGACTGGTACAACCAGGCGATCCGCAGAGTGGCCACCGGCAGCGGAATCATCACGACGGCCGCCGGAAACGGCAGCGCATCTCCGTGCAATTCGCTGAGCGGAGACGGCGGGCCGGCAACCAATTCAGCACTTTGCTTCCCGCACGGCGTCGCGGTGGATAGCCCAGGCAATTTCTATATTGCAGACTCCGAATCAAGCCGGATTCGCAAGGTAACCGTCTCCAGCCTTACGCCGGCCACGACAACGGCCGCGCCGGTCTTCAGCGTGTCCGCGGGGACCTATGTCAACCCGCAAACAGTCACTCTCAGCGATTCCACGCAGGGAGCGGCTATCTATCTGACGATGGACGGGTCGACGCCCAGCACATTGTCGCCGGGCTACAACGGACCAATCAACGTCACCGGCACGGTTACGGTCAACGCGGTCGCGGTAGCTCCCGGCTATCTGCCGAGCGCTGCCGTCAGCGCGGCCTACACCATCACCACTCCGCCAACGGCAATCATCACGACGGTGGCGGGCAACGGCGTCTGGGGATTTTCAGGAGCAGGCGGACCGGCCCTGAGCGCGGAACTGGACGACCCCGGCGGCCTGGCGCTGGACGGCGCAGGCAACATCTACTTCGCCGACACCTTCGACAACGTGGTTTGGGAGATCTCCGCCCAGACTGGAGACATCGCCGTGGTGGCCGGGAACGGGACGGCGGGCTACTACGGCGATGGCGGACCGGCGACGAGCGCTCAACTCTCGAATCCTATAGGCGTCGCTGTCGACAGCGCGGGCAACATCTATATCGCGGATTCACTCAACGACGAAATTCGCAAGGTTACGGCCGCGACCGGAACGATTTCCACCATTGCGGGGAGTCGCAACCGAGGGGGATATCCCGGCAATATCGGGGATGGCGGCCCGGCAACTGCCGCATTCCTGAACCAGCCAGCCGGGCTGGCGCTTGACAGCGCGGGGAATCTGTACATTGCGGATCAGTACAACCGGGTTGTGAGGAAGATCGCGGCCAGCACGGGCATCATCACCACCGTAGCCGGCAATGGGGTATCCGGCTTCAGCGGCGACGGCGGTCCCGCCACCAGCGCCTCCTTCTTTTACCCGTATGCGTTGGCCATCGACAGCGCGGGCAACCTCTACGTTTCAGATGTACCTGCGGGGAGAATCCGCAAAGTGACGGCAAGCAGCGGAATCATCGCTACCGTGGCCGGCAATGGGGACCAGGGTGGCTCCAGCGGCGACGGCGGCTTGGCAACCAACGCCGAGATCGATGCCGTAGGGCTAGCGGTCGGTGCATCTGGAAACCTCTACGCTTCCTCCTGGCCGGGAGCAGTCCGGGAGATTTCGGCGAGCACCGGCATCATCGGTAAGGTTGCCGGAAACGGGTACTCCAGCTTCAGCGGCGACGGAGGCTCTGCGACGGTTGCCGGGATCAGCGGCCCGCAAGGGATCGCCTTCGACGCAGCGGGCAACCTGTACATCGCCGATGCCGGAAATTACAGGATCCGGAAGGTGACCTTCCCCGGCCCCGCGACCGCGCCTGCGTTCAGCCTTGCGGCTGGCGCCTATACCGGCGCTCAGGCAGTCACCATTACCGATGCCACCAAAGGCGCGACCATTTTCTACACCACCGACGGGAGCACGCCGACGACGGCTTCGAATGTCTACTGCGCGCCAATTCAGGTCAGCACAACAGAGACGCTGCAAGCGATTGCGGTGGCCACGGGCTACACAGAGAGCCCGGTGACCACGGCAGCCTACACCATCAACCTGCCGGTAACTCCAACCATCATTTGGCCAGCGCCGCAGCCTGTCACTTACGGAACGGCGCTCAGCGCAACTCAGCTCGACGCAAGCTCGGCGGTAGCGGGGACATTTGTCTACACTCCGGCGGCTGGCGCGGTTTTGGCCGCGGGCACGCAGACCTTGTTGGTAACCTTCACGCCAACCGACTCCACTGACTACACAACGGCCACGGCGACAGCGCAACTAACGGTGAACAAGGCCACGCCAATCGTCACCTGGGCCGCGCCAGCCGGCATCACAAACGGCACTGCGCTCAGTTCGACACAACTCGATGCAACGGCATCGGTGCCAGGCACGTTCGTCTATAACCCCGCGGCTGGCACAGCGCCAGCCGTCGGCAACGACACGCTCTCGGTCACCTTCACCCCCAACGACATAACGGACTACAACAACGCAACCGCTTCCGTTACGCTGGTAGTCACCCCACCGTCCAATCCAGTGCCGGTGATCGGCAGCATCTCGCCCGCGTTCAGCAGCGCAGGCGGAGCAGCCTTCACGCTCACCATCACCGGCACGGGATTCGCTTCCGGATCGACTGCTTACTGGGGAACGACCGCACTCGGCACAACGTTCGTGAGTGCAACGCAACTGAGCGCACAGGTCGCGGCAGTGAACATTGCCAGCGCCGGAACCACGCCCGTCACCGTGCAATCGCCAACCTCCGGCGCAGGCACATCCAACGCCTTGCAGTTCGAGGTGGACAGTGCCGGCTCAACTTCGGCGGCGCCTACTTTCACTTCGTTGACGGCGAACGTGGCCGCGGGCTCCACGGCCAGTTACCCAGTGACCCTGCCCTCGTCGGCCACCAGCGTCTCTGTCACTTGCCTGAACCTGCCCACAGCGGCTACCTGCACCTATTCCTCAACCACGGGCGCTGTCACAATCGCGACAACCTCGACTACACCAGCCGGAACGTATCAGGTGACGGTGGTCTTCACTGAAACTCTTCCAGGTGCGGTCACGGCCGGCATCCTGCTGCCATTCCTCCTGCTTCCGCTCTTCTACTTGAGGAGGAGACTGGCTGCACGGAGCGTCTGGGTTACTGCTTGTCTGGGGCTGGTGCTTCTAGCCGCGGCGGCGTTGAGTACCGGCTGCGGTGGTGGCGGAGGCGGTTCTACAACAACGCCTCCCATCAATCCGACTCACCAGGTGACCAGTTCGGGGACGGTCAGCCTCACGATCCACTAGAGTGAACAACTGAATCCCGTCCGGGGAAACGAGCACGGAAGCTCCGGACGGGATTCTCTCCAATCCACGTTGCAGCGTGTAGTCCAGAGCCCTTTGTTTCCGACTACTGGGACCAGCCGACAAAATACGATAAGGATGAGGGTCTTCCACGTACCGGAGCTGTACCGCTTCTCGACCAGCTCACAGGTACACAAAGCGTTTCATGAATCCAAAGGGAATCGAGCAATCCTCAGCGTCAGCTATATCCTCGGAGTTTGTCCCCTAGACGGCCCCAGCTCGGTACTTGCAGCGGCACGAGGAGTGAGATTATACCGATCCCTGACGATCGCTGGATCGTCCCCTTCAACACCATTGCAGCAGCGCCTCGGGTGTGGCACAGAACTAAGAGCACGAGCCCTTCATGAGGCCCGCACTCCGTTTGATGGTGGCCCATGCATACTGCACGGGCGCGTCATTGCCGCGAGAGATGCAATACAGCTTGGTGCGGGCACCGAATCATCTCAGCCGCAAGGCGACGCGACTCTCTTCGCAGCATCGCGGGAACCTCGCACTTTGCTCCACGAGTACCGCGCACCCATTTGCCGACCCTCGGGAAATCTTGGTGACACTTCGCCGCGGCATCCGCGTCAGCCTTTTTCAGCCCCTCGATATCCGCTTTATGGGTCGAGAGTGAGTGAGCAAGACGCGGGCAATAACTTGGAGTCATTGGCTGCTACAAATTTGACTACACCGACCTAAATTGGACGGTAAGAGTTTTGCGCACTTACCACCCTGAAGGCGGCTGCCAAATAATCGCGAATCTCGATGGACGGCTCAGTTTAATCCCGGGCGAGGTTGCGGCGGATCACGCACGCCTGTTCAGGCCTATCTTCGTACAAAGCTGGTCCCATGCTGCGCTCGTTTTGGCTTCTGCTTGCCCTGCTTTCTCGATCTGTCCGTTCTCGTCGTGATTTGCTCACGACGAGCGGACCCATCTTGCTTTGGCTGAGGAAACGCCAGCTGGTCGCGAAGCGGCGAGCGGGTCCATTGAGCGGAGCTGAATCGCATCGATGCCAAGGCTGTACGCCTGCATCATCGCTACGATCTGGCCACCTGAGCCCGCCTTCCGATCAATTCTCACCGAAATGCAAGTGGACGGAAAGGAGAGGTGTGGCTGCCCATCCCGCCGTTCTTGCCTCGCCCTGTTTCCATGGCGTTCTCAGTTTCCGAATCAACCCGTCCTCCAACCGGAGGCCGCCGCCAGAGCCACCATCGGCTTCGAGAGTCAGGTCCACCTTTGTCCTTGATAATGTTCTGGCGAAGGACGGCACCTCTATCTCACTTCGACTTCCGCACCCTGGCCGTCGTCTGCGACTACGAAGCCAATGCTCTGCGCTTCATGGTCCAAATGGATTGGAACCTCCTTTTCTTGAACAAAGACCCTTTCCTGCGTTGGTGTCCAGCCATGGATCTCGGCGCGAATCTCCTTCCACCAGGCAGGATAAGAGCCCATATGCCGACCAAGAGTCAAATGCAGGCCGTCCGCGGTCCTCTTGCAGCTGAAGTTCATCTTCAGAAAGGCGCCGTGCTGGTAGGCGAAGGTCTTCCCATCATCCTGGTAAAGCTCGCCGGCACATTGATCTCCGACAAAGACACGGAGCGTGAGAGTTCCCTGGGGAGTCTGGTTCGTGCTTTGAACCACCGGCGCGACGGGCAGGATCGATCCTGCGCGCGCGAAGACGGGAAGCTGATCCAGTGCGGGCGTAACACGGATTGTCAGAGGCGTTTTTCGGCCTGGGATCGCGGTGGAATCCGGCGTTGCCGCAGATCCTGAATCGGGACGCGAGATCTTTTCTCCGGTCCAGTAGTTGTACCAGCCGGAAGAAGGAAGCTCAATGGAATATGAATCCAGCGCCTCGGGATACGGTGGAGGAGCGATGAGCAGATTTGCGCCAAGAAGAAACTCGCCCGCCGCTGCGTTGTCTATGTCGATGGGATGGCGATCGGGAGTGGCGTCCGGGAATTCAAGGAATAGAGGCCGCAGCATCGGGAGTCCGGTGCGCGAAGCCTCCTCCGCAAGCGTGTAGAGATACGGCATGAGCTGGTAGCGAGCCTCAATAAAGCGGCGGCGAATCGCCTCCTGTTCCGGTCCGCCGACCCAGGGCTCATGATCGGCTGTGCCTTTCTCCGAATGATCGCGATCGATAGGCTGGAACGTGCCCAATTCAATCCATCGGGTGAGCAGCTCCGGCGTCGGAGATCCTGCATAGCCGCCCACATCCGCGCCACTGAATGCGAATCCGCTCAAACCGAGATTCTCGATCATCGGCGTGGTGAGGCGGAGATGATTCCAACTGCTGCTGTTGTCTCCGGTCCAGGTGGCGGCGTAGCGCTGTCCACCGGCATAGGTTGCCCTGGTGAGGACAAACGGGCGGTTATCGGGGTCGAGGGCTCGGAGCCCGTCATACGTAGCGCGAGAGTTTTCCATGCCGTAGACATTGTGGATTTCAGCGTGGGTTGCAAACCGCGATTTGAATCCCGGCTCATCAACGCGATGAATGACACTGTCAGGCATGGTTAGCGTGGGCGAGTCGAAGACGGACGGTTCATTCATATCGTTCCAGAATCCTTCGATGCCGCCGGTGCGCAAGCCGCCGTAAAGGGCGCCCCACCATGTGCGTGTCTGCTGCCGTGTGAAGTCTGGAAACACACTTGGCCCGGGCCAGACTTTGCCCGTGTAGACGGTGCCGTCAGGATTCTTGACGAAGTGATCTCCTGCAACGCCACTCTCGAAGGGAACGTAGTTTTGGCCGGGGAGATTCGCGATGTGGAGGTCCGTGATTGCCACGACGTGGAAGTTCTCAGCTTTGAGTTGGGCAACCATGCCGGAAAGATCGGGAAAGGCGGTTGTGTCGACTGTGAAGGGCCGATTCTTCTTCTGGAAATCAATGTCGAGGTAGATCGCGTCGGCCGGTATCGAGTCTGCTCTGAAGCGATTCGCCACTTCCAGCACGCGGGCTTGCGACATATAGCTATAACGCGATTGTTGAAAACCGAGGGTCCAGAGTGGCGGCAGCGGCGGAGTTCCCGTGAGCCACGCATAGGTTTCGACAACCTGCTTTGGGGATGGACCGTAGAACAGGTAGTAATCAATCGGCCCAGCGGCGGCCCCAAACGAATAGACGCCGCTCGTCTCCTTGCCGAAGTCAAAGCTGGTACGCCAGGTATTGTCCATCAAGATGCCGGTTGCAATCCCGGCGCGGTAAGCCATGAAATATGGGATGCTCTTATACAGCGGATCGGTCGATTCCTGGAAGCGGTAAGCGTCGGTGTTCCAAAGCGTAAAAGCCTGGTTGCGCCGGTCGAGAGGTCCAATCTTGTCGCCCAGGCCAAAATAGTGCTCGTCCGGAGGCATCGATTTGTAAATGCGAAAGGCATCGCCGTCAAAGCGAATCGGCCTGGCGTCGCCCTCGATGAGATTTCCCGCCGAATCGCGCACTTTGATTTGGAAAGTCTTCCTGTCGACCTCGACGATCAACGCGTGCGTGTGGAAGCCAATGTGATCGCTGCCGCTATCCACGACAACCGGCACACGGCTCGATCGCGCGGATGGAAGCACGGCCCATGAAGCATCTTCCGGCAAGGCGCTTCCATGCGCCATCGTAATGCGCAAGACATCTTCGCGCAAAGCGACGATCCGTATGCGCAGATCGGCGCTCCGCACATCGATCCCATTCTCCAGCGGTGTCATCCGGGCTTGCCGCACAGCGAAATGTCGTTCGGTTGCCGGTTGTCTGAATTGTGTCCAGGCCATTCGTGATGCGGAGCACAACAGAAGAACGATGAACAAGGCGAGGAACTTCCGATGAAACAAGCGATTAAGGCGCATGATGACTCCTGGACTGATAGGTTGCCTGTGCTGAGTTGGTGAATGGGAGGTGGCAGGCGCGCGGATTCTACGGTTCGGACGCTTGGCCCGGCGACTCCAGTGAGGAGAGGTCGGAGTCCTCGACGGTTTTCACGCCCCGGTCGCGGCGCTGCTTCTTGATCGTCTTCACCTGCTCGAGCGCGGCCGCTGCATCTTTCGTATCGCCGACCTGGCGGTAGAGCCTGGCAAGCAGGTAGTGGATGGCGCCGGTTTCGTCGCTCGATTCTCCCATTTTCAATTGGCTTATAGCGTCGTTGGTTCTGCCCGTTTCCGCATAGACTTTCCCGATCAAGGCATGTACATGAGCAAGCATTTGCGGCTTCACGTTGAGGCTTTTCATCAGGAACGGTTCAGCCTCGGCGAATTGATTTCTTCCCACCATCGCCTCTGCCACGACCATATTGAGTTCCGGGTCCCGCGGAGAGCGCTCGAGGGCAGTGAGCGCGGTGTCCATGGCTTTGTCGATGTTGTTGTTGCTCAAGTAGGTAAAGGCCAGACCGAGCATGGCTGCCGGATTGCCGGGGTCGAGAGCGAGCGCCTTCTGGTATTCCGCCTGCGCATCGTCCTCCCTTTCAAGCTGGTGGTAGATGTCGCCGAGGAGAACATGGCTCCTGGCAGAGTCCGATTCCAGTTGCTGGAATCGCGCGAGGGATTGGACCGCGAGCCGTTCGTTGGCTTGAATTGACCAGTAAAGAGCTTCGGCGGAATGCGGCTGCAGCGCTTCAAGCGCAGTCGCCGCGCGGAAGGCGCGCTGGTTGTCTCCGGTAAAGAACGAGCAGGCGGCGAGCAGGCGGAGTTTATCGGCATGCCCTTCGGCAAGGGTGGGATCGATGCGCTTCGCGCACTGCCCGAACTCTCCCGCCGCATAATACTCTTCCGCAGTACGCCGTACAGCGGAGGCCGGCGAGGCTGCAACCGGCGCAGCCGGTTCATGGCGGCCGGCCTTGTCTTGTTGCTCGTCCAGCGGCTGCCCGTTGCGGTTGAGAGGCGCGAGGAGAGCGTTACGGAAGTCCGCCGGGATCGTGGTCTCCTGTTGAGAGAGGTAGGCGGCAACGACTGAAGCGGCTTCGTTCGGAAGGCCCTCCATCAGAATGGCGGTGTTGAAGATGAAATAGCCACGATCGCGGCCCCACAACTCTTGCAGCAGTTTGACCGCCTGCTCATTGTCTCCGCTCTCGATGGCCATGCGGGCCTGGCCGAAAAGCGCTTGGCCGCACTCGGGATGCGCGGTGCGCTCAGTTGCAAATTCAGCGGCCGCTCCGGCTTGGTCGCGGTGCCGGAGAAGCGTAAAGCCTAAACCTGAATGGAGACAGGGAGGTTGATGCTGGGAGGCAAGCAAACTCCGGTAGAGGCTTGCGGCCTCGCCGAATCTTGCCTGCTTCTCCAGCGACTCGGCATAGAGCGCCCCGGCAAACGGAGAATCCTTCGCTTCCACCGACATCTTGCGAGCGTCCGCTTCCACTTGGTTCAGGCTTGCAATCCCCAGGGAGAACCAGGCGGCGCCGAGCTTGGGATCCAGCGCGATTACGTGCTCGAATTCCTGAACGGCAGACGTGAATTTGCCAACGGCGTAATAGGCGCGCCCAAGGGCAAGGGGCGCTTGCGGGTCGGTCTTGGCGATCTTCTCAGCCTTGAGCAAGAACGGAATTGCATCCGTCGCCTTGCCCGTGCGGACAAAGTCGATTCCCAGAAAAAGGTTGGGCACATATAAAGTCGGGTTAAGACGATTGGCATGCTGAAAGCTCATGATCGCAGGAGCGATTTCTCCGGTCTCGTGTTGCATCAGTCCGAGATTGGCCCAGAGTTCCGGAATATTTGGCTCGACTTTTACGGCTTGCGCATAGGCCTTTACAGCCGCTGCATAGTCGCTCGCTGCCTGGGCCTGTTGGGCCTCGGCCACGAGAGATTCGAGCCGGGAGACCGGCTGCTGCTGGCCAAGCCCAAGCACGGGCTTGACCAGCAGAACCAGCAGTAACAATTTGGTGCTGTTCTTCACGTGTGGTTTACCAGTAAAACTTTCCAGCAAATTGCACAACTCTGGGCGGGAACGCACTCGTGATCTGCCCAAACCCGGTGGTGTAGGTCTGGGTGTTGCTTGGCGCGTAGAGGCTTGTGTGGTTGAAGGTGTTGAAGGTCTCGAAACGGAACTGAGCTTTCATGCTCTCTTTGAAGCTCCAGTTCTTTTCAAGATTCGTATCCCAGTCCTGATAGCGAGGACCGCGCAGATTTGAGAAGTATCGAGGAGCATTGCCGAAGTCGCCATACGCCGGATTCGTGAAGGCCGCAGTGTTGAACCAGGCCGCTGCAGTGGGATGTGACAGCTTGGGATTTCCAATGACATCCGGCCTCGGACTGCCTCCGAACGAGTTCCAAATTGTGCCGCCGGCGGAGACTCGAATTGGAATTCCACCCCTGAAGGTTGCGATTTGGTTGATTTGCCATCCGCCGACAACGGCGTCCACAATCCGGTTCATACCTGAACCGAGAGCCTTGCCGCGTCCGACCGGCAGTTGATACGTGTAACTGGCCACCAGCGACTGCGGAACATCGCCCGCGTCCACGCTCTTTTCGGCAGCCAGATTGTAGTTGTTTGCAACGGTGCCGGCCGAGTATCCGGGCGAGTTGTACGACCAGGAGTTGTTGCCCTCGACGTTGTCCAGGAACTTCGAGTAGGTGTAGGAAACCAGCGCGTTCAGTCCCTTGCTGAGGCGATGGTTGTAGGTGGCCTGCAATGCGTTGTAGAGAGACTGGCCTACCGGCGCATTGACCTGGGCTACACTGCAATACTGCGGAAAGGGCAAGAGGTATTGAGCGACATTTGCGGTTCCGGTATTCAGATTGCAATTGCCATAGGACATGTTTCCCGATGCCGCCAGTTGCGTCAGCGCCGCCTGGAACGGTTGGGTAGGCGCTACCGCGGTAAGGTAATTGACACCTTGCAAAAGTTTGCCGCCGACGATGCCGCTGTCATTCAGGTGGCTCGGGTTCAACTGGTTTCCATAGGGCGCGCCAATCATGCGAGTGCCGCGGTTGCCGATGTAGTTTACTTCCAGTTGATCGTGCGCCGTGATGGCGTACTCCAAGCCCAGCATCCACTGTTGAACATAAGGTGAAGGACGTTTCCTGAAGTCGCTGCCGACGCTATTGCCGAGCTGTTGGAATTCGCCGTTCGCGCTTCCCGTAGTCTGCGCGTAGTTGCCGGCCCAAGGATTGCTCGTGCTGATGTTCGGGTTGGGAAGTTTGCCGTCCAAGCTCGGGTTGGCGGTCGTTGTCGCGGAGAAGCCGTCCGTATCCTCCGAGCCGGAACTGGTAACCGCTTCCGGATAGAAGATTCCGTAGCCGCCGCGAACTACGGCCTTCGTGATCGGCTGATATGAGAAGCCGACGCGAGGCGCCCAGTTGGCGTAGTTCGGGTTGTAGAAGTACCGGCTGCTACCGGCCCCCAGGAACTGGAGCGCGCCCAGCACCGGCATTCCAACCATGGAACTGATGGGGTTGGTGAGGGTTGGGTCGAAGACAGAGCCTTCGTCATGGCGCGAGGTGTATGGAGTTTGAATTTCATAGCGGAGCCCGAGATTGAAAGTGAGCTTGGACGTTGGCTTCCAGTCGTCCTGGACATACCAGCCGAAAAGATGGTTGGACTCATAGGGGTTGAAAGCCGTTTGAACGGTTGCGCCGCTGATGGTGCCGAGCAGCATTTCCGCCACCGCGTTGCCGGTGCCAGAGGTTGTAGCCACGGGATTCGGTCCGGCTGAGAAATTCTGGTTGAAGGTAAGTGAGGATGGGTAGTAATTATGCTGGCTGAAGACCTGCTCCACGCCCATGAACCCGAAATTCAGGGTATTCTTTCCGCGCAACTTGATGAGGTCGATAGCCACCGTGCCGATGGGTCCATGGTTTGTGTTCGCCTGCGGGCTATTTGTGGAAGGACCCAGTTGGGAGAACCCAGCAACACTGACCTGCGGGAACAAGGGATCGTTTTGCGCTACATACTGCGGGAGCCCGAGATTGGCAGCGGCGTCGAAGCCGAACGACTGATTGCTGAAGTCTTCATGCCATATTTGGACGCCCGAGGTGATGTTCATGGTGAAGGTAGGGGTGAAGATCTTTGTAAGCCCAGCCCACATGCCCCAGCGGTTGTTGGGAACCGTGTTGCCCGGGCCCGCGGGATCGGAGCCCCAGTTATCTGCCTCGCTGACCTTCGTCTCCTGCTTATAGGAGTAACGGAAATAACCACTGAGATCGGTGTTGAAATTCTGATCGACTCTGATGCCGTACTCTGCTGAAGTCGTGGGTGCCGATGCTGCCAAGACTAAGTTGCTGCCCACGTTGCCCTGAATTTGCGCTGCCGGGTAGTAGCTGAGCAGCTTGGCGCCAACTTTATCCGGAACGTAACCGGCGAGATTGCTCAGCTTATTGCCCGGAATGGGATTGCGAATCGATCCCGTTGCGGTAGCAACAAGACCGGTTCCGTATGGGTTTGTCAGGGGGTTGTAGGTGTCCGCCTGTCCCGCCGTAATTTGGTGGGAGCTGCGTGGGTCGTAAACCTGACCGGCGTAAATGCTGCGACCAAGAGCGTCTGTGCCGACCGACGCAGTCCCCAGAGCCTCGGAGAAGTCGCCGGCGAGGAACTTGGTGTCGGGCACGGTGAAAGTCACTGGGGATGGTGTATTTGCCTTGAAGTGCTCATAGACACCGAAGACGAAGGTCTTCTCCCGCTGCTTGTAGACGCCGGGGATGTAGAGTGGGCCGCCGGCAGATCCGCCGTACTGATTGCGGCTGAAAGAACAGAGATTCGTGTTGAGGAGACCTTGGCAACTGCCGGGTTTCGTAAAGTAGTTCAAAGCGTTGAACTTGTCGCCAGACCAGAACTCGAAGGCCGACCCGTGGAAGGTGTTGGTTCCTGCCTTGGTTACCACATTCACTACGTTGCCCGTGCTCCATCCATATTGAGCGGTGAAGGAGTTAGTCTGGATTCTGAATTCCTGAACGGCGTCCACGTTGGGAATAAAGATGATCCCACCCCCAGTAGTGTCCGGCTAAAATCGAGGAGATCGCTGTAACCGTCACATATTACACGCGATAGGTTATAACTCTCATTTTTCGATTTGAAATTGACGGCAGCAAAACAGGGGGCAATCGTGGGG
>Ga0181520_10006553_pt1 | contig 17729 bp, 12 predicted proteins | sample PEATcosm2014_Bin_29_FD_132451 | JGI IMG/M metagenome (GOLD analysis project Ga0181520, IMG submission 132451) | Peatland microbial communities from MTU Mesocosm Facility, Houghton, MI, USA - PEATcosm2014_Bin02_30_metaG | ecosystem: Environmental > Terrestrial > Soil > Wetlands > Peat | place... | reverse complement strand
CCGTCCGCAGGACGGGTGGCGGCGCAGCCGCCCGAAGCCGTGTCCTGCCGGCGCAGGCGGCAATGGGGCCTGCGGACGACTCGGTATGGGCGGCGCGGTGCCCCGGACGCTGAAGCATCCGGCTGAGGGACCCCGCCTGCGGCGGGGCCGGGCGTCCTGCGGACGCGACGGCACGGATAACGATCACGCGCCCGAGGCGGTCTACTCAGCCAGTGTCAACCTACCCACACAGATCGAGGAAAAGCCTGCCACGAGGATTTCTTGATCTGAGGGAAGAAGCGATATTGTCTTCTCAGGCAGGGATGGCCGGTAAGGCGGCGGAAACAAGCCGATGGCTCTGCACCGATTCCGTGCCGTGCGCTGCTCCGCTGGCAGACGAATCCTGTACTGCAGGGAGGGATCGCCATGTCTCTTCACCTCAAACGCGCCTACGATACGCCCTCATCGGACGATGGCTTTCGCATTCTCGTCGACCGCTTGTGGCCGCGCGGTTTGACGAAGGAGAAGGCGGCCATCGACCTTTGGCTGCGCGAGATTGCGCCGAGCCACGAGTTGCGCAAGTGGTTCCACCACGAGCCTGACAAATGGCCCGAATTCCGCGAGCGCTACATCGCCGAGCTTAGCGGCAAGCCCGAACTGATTGCTGAGATTGCGGATCGGGCGCAGGCCGGCGTGGTGACGCTTGTGTTCTCGGCGCGTGACGAGGAGCACAACCAGGCCGTCGTGCTGAGGGAGTACATCGAGGGCGCGCGGGCCTGAGTCCCGGGATTGGAGTCTTGCGTGAAAGCGCTTCACTGGACGGTGATTGCATTGACATGTGCCTGCGGCGTCTCCTGCGCTGCCACTCCTGTTCTGTATGTCGCCACCGATGGCAACGACTCGTGGTCGGGGAGGCTTTCCGAGCCGAACCACGCTCGCACTGACGGCCCGCTCGCCACTCCCCAGGCAGCCCGGGATGCCGCACGCCGACTTGACGTTGGGCAGCCGCGCCGCATCATCATCCGGGGCGGGGAGTATTGCCTCGATCAGCCGCTGACCCTTGGCCCGGAGGATTCCGGGCTTCGCGTCGAGGGCGCGAAGGGAGAGAGGGCTGTCCTCTATGGCGGCAGGCATGTGACGGGTTGGGAACCGGACGGCGAACATCTGTGGGCGGCGAAACTCCCGCAAGTCGGCGGCGCGCCTTGGGACTTTCGGATGCTGGTCGTGAACGGGCGGTTCTGCAAACGCGCCCGCCTCCCGAAGACCGGCGCTTTCACCAACCTGTCCGAGTTCAACGTGCCCTGGATGAGCACTACCGGCGGGGGCTGGCAGCGCAAGCCGACCGAGCGTGAACTCACGACGATGCGCTATCGCCCCGAGGACCTCGGGCCCTGGCTCGACACGAAGAACGCCGAGCTGACGGTGTATCACATGTGGGATGAGTCGGCCGTCGGCGTGGCCTCACTCGACCCCGCCACGAACACGCTCACCTTCACCAATCCCGCGGGACATCCGCCGGGGGCGTTCGGAGTGCACAGGTATGTGGTCTGGAACGTGCGTGAGGGCATGACCGAGCCGGGGCAGTGGTACCTCGACCGCACCCGAAACAGGCTCGTGTACTGGCCGCTGCCGGGCGAGGACATGACGAAGGCTGCCGTGCTCGCCCCAACAATGGAGTCCGTCATCCACATCGCCGGGACCCCGGAGAGGCCCGCGACGGGCATCTCGATCCTCGGCCTGACCGTCTCGGTGACGAACACGCCACTGAAGGCCGGGGGCTTCGGCGCGGGGGCCTTCGAGGGCGCGATCGGCGTGGTGAACGCTCGCGATTGCCGCATCGCCGACTGCACTGTCGCGAGAGTCGGAGGGCAGGGGATCAAGTCGTCCGGCGCTAGCGGGCTGACTGTCGAGTGGTGTGAGGTCGCCGAGACCGGCGCGTGCGGCATCTTCACTCCAGGCGACGGGAACGCCATCACCGACAATCGCGTCCACCATGTGGGAGTGACCTACCCGAGCGCGATTGCCGTGTGGGGCGGCGAGCGGAACATGGACATCAGCCACAATGAGATCCACGATACGACTTACACGGGAATCGCCTGTGCGGGTGAGGACCATCGCATCGAGGGCAACCACCTGTACCGGGTGATGCAGGAGTTGCACGACGGCGCGGCGATCTACATCACCTTCTGCAAGCGCATTGTCGTGCGGGGCAACTTCGCGCACGACATCGTGGAAATGGGTGGCTACGGCTCCTCGGCGTACTACCTGGATGAACAGGCCGAAGACTGCCTCGTCGAGCGGAACGTCGCCGCGAACGTCACCCGCCCGTCACATAATCACATGGCGCGCCGGAACGTCATCCGCAACAACATCTTCATCGCCGAGGGCGATTCCACGTTGACCTTCCCGAAATGCGCCGACTTCAGGTTCGAGAGGAACGTCTTGTGGGCGAAGGGGAAGATCGTGTTCCCCGACCCGGCGGGGATCGCGACGGCGGAGCGGAACATTGTGTTCAGCGCCGCAGGCAAGGTCGAGGGGGCGCCCGCGAACGCGTTGCAGGTCGATCCGCTGCTTGAGGTGGCGAACGGCGTCTACGGGTTCAAGCCGGGGTCCCCAGCGATTGAACTGGGGATCGAGCCGCTGGATATGAATACGGTCGGCCCGTGTAAGAAGACGCCGTGAAAGCCTTTGACGTTCGAGATCGCGGGGGGTTGGGGGGCGCAGCCCCCCAAGGTGTTAAGGCCGTTCAGCAATTCCGTTAAAGATTCACATTAGACAAGGTATTCGAGTGCCCTGGCGCATCGTCCCCTACACCTCCAGCAGCACCGGGCCGCTCTCCCGATCCGCGACGCTGACGTTGGCGGCGGCGAAGTCGTCTACGGCGAAGACCCTCGCAACATGCGAGTGGCCGAAGATCGACAGCCGTAGGTTGGGGATGGAGCGCAGCACATCGCCGATGCGCGTGCTGCCCAGATATGCCCGCGTGTAGGCCCACGACACGTCCTCGGTGTCGCGCGCGAAAGCCTCGAGGAACGGGACGCAATGCGTGACGGCCACCGTGGCGCGTGCTTTGCCTGCCACCTCGTCAGCCTGCGCTTGTAGCCTCTGCACGAAGAACTTCACCATCTCCGCATCCGACTTGCCCCAGTCCGCGTATACCGCATCATTCCAGATCATGCTCTTGCGTTTCCCGTTGTCGGTCCACACAAGGCCCTTGAGGGCATAGTCGTCCTCGGTGAGTTCATCCCACGTCAAATCGGCTCGAACTGAGGTTTCCAGCAGCTCGGGACGGCCGTCCGGTCCGCGCGCCGGGCGCATGGGGGTGAGACACACGGTCTCCGAGGGCGCGCCCACCTGGCGCAGGCTGTAGTCATACCAGCCCAGGCAGCCGATAAAGGCCACATCATCCACGATAAGCGGCGTGTGGTCGAGATAGTGGAAGCCGCTGTCCTTAACCGCCTCGGCGAGTTCGGTCTCATAGCGTCGCCAGGTGTTCGGCTTCGGGGCATCGACCCAGACGTCATGATTCCCGGGTACGAACAACCTCGGCCCGGAGAAGTCGGCGAACAGGCTGAGCACCTTGCGGTAGCGCTCGGTTGGGCCGGAGGTCAAATCCCCTGCCAGCACCAGAACGTCTGCCTCCGCGGCGATCATCGCCTGGGCGATGGCTGCGGCGCGCGGAAGCGTCAGCGAACTGACGTGCAGGTCCGAGGCTGCGGCGATGTTCATGGTTGCGCCAGCCGATCTGCGCCCGGAGTTGGCGCGGCGCCGGGAGCCGGCGCGCCGTCGGCTCCCCAGCGTTCTGACTCCGCCCTCAAGTGAGCCTCGCGGTGCGCGTGGTCCGCGATCATCCGCCGCGCGGCGGCGTGGGCCTCGTCCACGGTGGTGAAGCCTTCCAGGTGGCGAAGCTGCTCGGCCAGACCCCGGTGCTCGGCCGTATAGTCGGCATAAGTGCAGCCCCAGCGCCCCTCGAACATGCTCTCGTCGACGGCCATCGCGGGGAACTTGTCGCTCGGCTCCAGGTAAACGCTCCCGCGCAGGTCGTCGATCCGCGCGCGCAACTGCTCCAGGGCGACCCACCTGTCATGCAGAGCCTCACGCGCCCGCGCGATGGCTGCGCCGACGGCATCACTCCGGGCGGCCTCGGGGATCGTCCGCACCTCCGCCAGCACCGCCTCGTGCAGGCCCTCGATCGAACCCACGGTGGTCAACAGGCGCTCGATGTCGACCCGGCCGATGATCGACTGCCACTCCCAGTGCCCGCGTGCCCGCTGGTTCGACCGCAGTCGCCCGTCCAGTTCGTGGATGATGTTCGCCATCCGTTCCGTGCGCTCTCTGTCGGGGACGAAGCGCTGGTCCCACCAGGGGTTCATCGGCATCGTGAAGCCCTGTTCGCACAGCATCAGGGCTTCGGCGAGACGCCGGCAGTCCTCGCGCCCGAAGCCGAAATAGCGGCGCGCATACTCGTGGAGCACCGATTCCGGGTCGCGGTCGGGATCGAGAGCCAGCGAACCCGCGAGGGCCTTGTTCGCGCCGTCGTAGATTCCCTCGGTGTAGGCGATGACGCCCCTGATCCCGGTGTCGCGGATATCGCGGCACAGTCGGGAGATGCGCTCCGGGAAGGGTTGCGCGCCGAAGGTCCCCCAGCCGCCGATCATCGTGATGTCGAAGAAGGAGATCGTCTCATACTGCTCCGGGAGGCCGCGCGACCGCCAGCGGTCCAGCGGGTGGCGGTCGTCTTTCACCACGCCGGTGAGCCACTCGGGCCGTTCGTCGCCAATCCGGGCCGCGATGGCGTCCACTTCGCCGTCGGTGAAGTGCCAATCGCACATATAGACGGATGCGTCGGCGACGTGTCTTCTTAATAGAGACGCCTTCTCCTGAAGCAGGTCGTAGTATGTACTCGCCCAGGGCGCGCACCTTTCGCACCCGCACCCGCCCCAGTCATAAGCGAAGTCGATGAACCCCGACAGTCCCGGCAGTTCCCTGAACAGCCGGTCATGGTTGGCGAGGATGATCTCCCGCGCTTTCGACGCCGAGGGGCATACATGCTGGGGCGTATGGCCGCTTTGGGGGTGCGGGGCGGCCACCATCGAGGGGTCGGCGGCGGCCTGATCCACGTAGATGACGTTGGCGACCGAGATCATCCACACGCTCATCCCCAGGCGCTTCGCCCGCTCGGCCAAAGCCTTCTGCTTGGCCCATTCCGCCCGCGCGACATCGTTGCCCGGCGTCTCGGTGAAGGGGTCGTTATACTGGTTCACATCATACCAAAGCACCAGCGTGTTGTAGCCCCACGCGTGCTGGTCTTCAAGGACCCCGATAACCTCCTCAACCGGGCGCACATTATAGAAGTTGTGCATGTGGATCGGCAGATACAGCGCGCGGATAGGGATCATGCCGGACCTCCCCGGAGATGGCTGGACGGCAGGTGACAGGTGACAGGTTTTAGGTTTTAGGAACGGCAGGGACGGCAGGGACGGCAGGAACGGCAGGAACGGCAGGGACGGCAGACGGCTTTACCCCATACCGGATTGTTCTCCCCCGCATGGGCCGCCAGCCGTTGCCTTACAGGCCCGGAGGGCCGAAAGCCTCTAATCCGGCCAAGAGTTGGGAAAGCGGCGAGTTCGAGCGAGACCAGCCCCGAAGGGGCAACACAGACATACTTATAATGGTAGCTTTATGCTATGGATCAGAGATCACTGGTTCAATTGCGGCTGCCTTGAGGACGGCCGTTTGCCTCTCCCCTCCCGGTACGGGAGGGGTGCCCGCGAAGCGGGCGGGGTAGGGCCGTTCCGGCGGGCGACCCCAGCCTTCCCGCCTCACGCCAACAGCCTCTTCCTCGTGGCGCAATACTGCCAGTATAGCTCCTCGTACACCGCCGCCTCGTCGCGCGGGTCGAAGCGGCGGGTGCGCGCTACGAAGGCGGACTGCGCTGCGGCGAGGTCGGCGAACAGGCCTGCCGCTATGCCGGCGAGGATCGCCGCGCCCGTGGCTGCAGCTTCGACATCGGCGCACAATTCCACGGGCAGACGCAGGACATCGGCAATCATCTGCACCCAGATGTGTGACCGCGCCCCCCCGCCAAATACCCGCAGGGCCTGCAGCGGCGCGCCCAGGCCGCGCATTGCCTCTACGTTCGTGCGCATCTCGAACGCCACGCCCTCCATTACCGCACGCGTCATGTCGCTGAGGTGAGTGTCAAGGTGCAAGCCCGCGAAGGCGGCGCGCGCATCCCCCTGCCAGTGCGGGGACCCGGCCCCGGCGAGGAAGGGAAAAAACTGCGCGCCGTTTGCGCCGGGAAGGCTGTCGGCGGCGAGCGCGTCCATCATCCGGTAGCTTACCCTCGCTTCACCCGACAAGCCGGCGGCGTCCACACCCTCGCGGAAGATGCCGCGCAGCCAGCGATAGGCAGCCCCGGAGGTCACCAGCGGGGCCTCCAGGACCCACGTGCGTTCGCTCAGATACGGGAAGCACGGGATAGGCGTCTTCGCCGAGAAGCCGGGCTTCGGCGTCTGGGCGGTGATCGCGGTTGCGGTGCCGAGGGAGGCGGTCGCGATGCCCTCGCCGATCCCCGCGCCGAGCGCCGCGCACTTCTGATCCTGCGCGCCGACGGCCACGATCGCGTGCGCGGGGAGGCCGGTGGCCTCTGCGGCTTCGGGGGTGAGATGCCCCGCTACCGTACCCGCGGCGCAAAGCGGCGACAGCGCGTCCGACGGCACACCGTACTCCGTCAGCAACTCGCCGTTGTACTCGAAGCGCCGGATGTCGAGCAGCAACGACCCGGCGGCAGTTGTGAAATCGTTGTGGACTGTGCCGGTCAGGCGGTGAAGCAGGTAATCGTGCGCGAAGACCAGGTGCCGCGCCTCGGCGGCGATGTGCGGCTCGGCCTCGCGCAGCCACAGAAGCTGGGGGAGAAGATGCCAGGCCCCGGGCAGCTTGCCCGCACACTTGCCCCAGAAGGGCGCGCCCTTCGCCGTGAGGAGCGCTGCCGCGTGCGCGGTGGCGCGGGTATCGAGCCAGGTCAGCGCCGGGCGGAGCGGCGCATAGCCCTCGTCCAGCGGCGCCCACGAGTGCCCCTGCGCGCTGATGCCGAGCGCGACGACCGAGTGCGCCACATCGCCCGCCCGGTGCAGCGCGGCCCGGATGCACTCGCAGCTCACCTGCCACCAGTCGTCAGGCCGCTGCTCCGCGCCGCCGGGGGCCCGGTGGAGGGTCTCATACTCGCCATAGTGCTCGCCCAGCCGCTGCCCGGCGCGGTCGTAGACCACCGCGCGGCAGCCGCTGGTGCCGAGGTCCAGGGCGAGGATGTGGGGTTCGTCCATCAATGGCCACCTTTGGCTCTATGTCCCCGCGTGGCGCGGGCGTCTCGCCCGCGGCCGTTTGCCTTTCTGTGGCGGAAGCGACGGGCTGACGACAACGGCATTGGCGGGCGAGACGCCCGCCCCACGCGGAATACGCTCGCCCCACGCGGAATACGCCCGCCCCTCACCGCTCAAAGAACACCGGCTGGCTCCAGGCGCGCAAGCCTGTCTCGTCCACGATCTCGACCCGCACGTATCTCTCGTGCCCGCCGACGAGGTACCGGGCGCCGGTCATCGCGGGCCTGTCTTCCTTCTGGATGCACCAGCCCTGCTGGTTGTTCGCCACGAAATTGATCGCCGCCGCCGGGGTGCATTCGACCGTGATGGCGTCGTCCTCGACGCGGATGTCGTGGATCAGCGGCCCCATCGAAGCGTAGAAATGCCCGGCCTTCAGGGCCGCCACAATCGCCTCGCGCGACAATTCCTCCGCCCGGATCATCGTGAAGCCGCCGTAAAAGTCCCAGCCGCAGCGGTGCCCATCATCGACGCCGAGGGCCAGATAGCGCTCGCCCCGCACCAGAAGGTCGTCCCAGTGCACCGAGGAGATGCCCTTGGCGATCTCGATCTCGCAGCCGTAGTTGATGGCCTCCAGCCCCAGGCAGTTGCGCAAACCGAGCATGTCATGCGCAACGAGGCACGACCAGTAGGGGTGCGCGATGAAGCCGATTCCGCCGGATTCGGCGATGGCGTCGAGGGTCGCCTGCGGGTGATCGGTGGCCGCGCTGGCGACCGAAGCCGGAACATCAAGCCCGACGATGTGGAAATTGCCGCCGGATTCGCTGCGCCCCGAGCCGAACTCGATACCCTCGAAGCAGACAAAATCGCGGGCGGAGTACTCGGCGCAGGGGGTGACCTTACGGTGATCGGTGATCGCCAGGACATGGTAGCCCTGCCGCCGATAGTGAATGGCGACCTCGGCGGGGGAGAGCTTGCCGTCGGACTCCGTGGTGTGGGCGTGCAGGTTGGCCTTATACCACTGGCCGGGCGAAGCGAAGGTAGCGGCGACGGTCATGGAAGGTCTCCTGATGATGTATGTAGGGTAGCAAGGGAAGGCGTTTGCCACAAAGACTCGAAGACACGAAACGTCAACACCTGGTCCCTGCCTTGGCCTTTGCCGTTTCGTGTCTTCGAGTCTTCGTGGTTACCCTTGCCTTCCCCAATCCGCAACCGGGCCCGCGTAGAAATCCCGCGCGAAATCCACAAATGCTGACACCAGCCCCTCGAAGAACCGCGCCCCGCTTTCGGCGCTTGCCACCGTGGCATCTCCGTAGGCCCCGCTCGCCGAACGCTGGACGCCCCACGTCGACCAGAACGCCGCCTTCCCGCCGGCGAAGCCGTCCGCCGGGAAGAAGCGCGAGGGGCTGACAAACGGCTCCTTCGGCGCGAGGCTCATGTCGATGTCATAGCCGAAGTGCAACATCAGCGAGGTCTCGAATTCGCAGGCATGGATGCACCCGCCGGGCGCGGACTTGCGGTGCTCGCGGACGGCCGCCGCCGCCATCTTTGCCACATCCGCCGCGGCGATGTAGACGCCCGTCGCATCGGCCACCTCGCGGGCGACCACCTCCAACAGCGCCGGGTGATGGCCGTGCCCGTTGAGGATGACGATCTTGCGGAAGCCCATGCTGACCAGCGAAGTGACCGTATCGAACACCAGGTCAGCAAAAACGCGGCTGTGGACGCGGATCGTGCCCGGCCAGTGCGCCAGCTCAACCCCCGAGTAGCCGGTCCAGATGACCGGAAGGACGACCGTAGGCGGGTCGGGATGCAATCGCCGCGCGGCCTCCTGAGCGGCCCTTTCGGCGATCACGGCGTCAGTATTGACCGGCAGATGCGGCCCGTGCTCCTCGACTTGGCCGACAGGGAGGATCGCGAGGGCATTGCGGGCGACGAGGTCGCCTATCTGGGGGCTGGTGAGTTCGGCGAAGAGAGGCATGAGATTCTCCGGTTGGCTGACGGCAACGGCTCCTATCCCCCCTGCCCCCCTTCCCTCTGCCGACCTGCGGTCGGCGCAGGGAAGGGGGGAACGGCTACGGCCACGGCTACGGCCACGGCCACGGCCACGGCCACGGCCACGGCTACGGCTACGGCTACGGCTACGGCCACGGCTACGGCCACGGCTACGGCCACGGCTACGGCCACGGCCCACCCCCGGCGGCATCAGATCCTCACGGCCTCGATGTCCAGCGCTCGGCAGAGGTCCTCGATGGCCTCGGTGTAGTCGCCGTAGCAGATCGCGAAGTGCTGGCTCGCCATCGTCGCCATCAGCTTCTCGGGGCTGCCGTCGAGGACGACCTCCAGGCCGGGGAAGCGGCCCTGGCGAAGCTGGGTGTCCACTCCGGTGCCGGTGCCGTAGTTGAGGCGGTAATCGCCCCGGCCCTCGACCAGGCGGGCGAAGGTCACCGGGCCGCGCTTCAGCGTGAACGAGCAGATGATGCCGTCGAAGCCGGGATGGCCCAACTCGCAGATGCGCGGGTGCTCGTGCGCGAGGCTCATTGGGGCGAAGCCGCATGATGACAGGAGCATTTGGTTATCCTGCAGATCGAGGATGTCGCCATAATAGACGATTTGCCCACTGAGATAATGCAGCAGGCACATCGTCGAGGTGATGATCGCATCGCCCTCGCACGCCGAGACCACGCCGGCGTCGGCCAGTACCGAAATCGGCACGCAGGCGGTCATGCCGAACTCCTGCGAAAGCTCGTACTGGCACTTCACGTTCATCGCGTCGAGCTGCAGATCGGCGGCGATGTCCTTCAGCGCCGCGGCCATGCGCGAGGCCTTCGAAAGGCGGTGATCCTCGACCGCGACCTCCGCCTCGCCGCGGAGCTGGTCCTCCAATTGCCGGACCTTCGCGTCATCGAGGCTTTCCATCCGACGGATGAGCGAGTAAGTGTCTATATGGACGACCTCCGGGCCGATGAAGCGGCGCAGGAGGACGTGGTCGAAGGTGCCGGGATACATCGCCATCGCCGCGTAGCCGATCAGGCCGAGGCGCGTGCGTTTCAGGCGCTGGATCGTGTGCGCGGCCTGGCAGAAGGCGGCCGCCGCGGCGAGGGCGCGGTCGTCCTCGGGCAGGCCGACGATGAGCTTGTAGCGGTAGTTCATGCGGTCGAGCGCGCCTTTGAGCACGCAGGCGGCGACGAAGGAGCCGGTCGAGTCGCGCTGGCCCTCCCACTGGAACATGTTGAAGCCCCAGATGGCGAAGGGGAGATGCTCGAACTCGCGGATCGCCGCCGAGGCGGTGGAGCATTCGATCCACGTGCCCAGCCATAGGATAACGCCGTCGATGTCCTGCTTGATGAGTTCCCGCGCCGCCGCGCCGGCCTCGATTGCGCCGGTGTGGGCGTTCTCGTCGAAGACGACATCCATGCCCGCCTCGCGCAGGCGAGCGACAGCCTGCCCGGCGAAGTGGACGCCGATGTTGTTTTGGTAGTCGGGGTGGCCGATGGCGAGGAAGCCGATACGCGCGGGCATTTGAGGCCCTCCTGATATGGGGTCGAGGCGGGGGGTTCGACTCCGGCGGCGGGGAGACCTGCCGTTCCATTTGCACTGACTTGGGGCCGGTTGCCGTTCAGGAGGGGCAGGACCTACGAGGGCGCGCGCATAGGGCGCGAACGAAGTATCCGGCCCCAGGCCGCCTATGCGGCAGCGGGGGCCGGTAAATGCCACAAGCCCGCCCAGCCTTCGCCCCTTGGCAGGGCCACCCACCACACACGGCAGGCCGTTGCCGTTAGCCCCCGACAGGGGGCGACCGCGACTTGCCACCAGCGGAAGCTGGTGGATACGGTCGAGGGAAAGGCCCGGTAAGCCCCGCAAGGGGCGACAGGCCATCGTTCCACCGGCTTCCGCCGGTGGCAATTGGCGGTCGCCCCTTGCGGGGCTTGATGGCGTTCGCCAACTCGGCAAGACGGTTGGTGGCAACCCAGTCAAGCCGTCCGACGACCTGAGTTACGCGTATGCCTGCCGCCCCCGCGCAGGTTCATCGTTCCGTCACGGTGAATACCACATCTGTCAACAAACATGCCCTTTGCGGGAGGCCATCGTTCATGTCCCCCAGGTGGAACCTTTACCTTGTCCCCGGGTCGCACTTCGACCTGGGATGGTGCGCCTCGATCGCCGAGACGCTGCAGTATGGCGACGAGATCATCCGCGCGGCCGTCGATGAGATCGCGGGCGATCATCCCGACTACCGCTTCACGGTCGAGTATGCCCTGTTCCTTAAGCACTTTCTCGAGCGCCGACCGGATTACCGGCCAACCGTGGAGCGCCTCCTCGAGGAGGGCAAGCTGGAGGTCTGCGCCGCCTGGTCGGGCCTCATGGACCAGATCTACGACGGCGAGGCCACACTGCGCAACATCACGATGGCCAAGTGGTGGATCAGGGACGCCTTCGGCTTCGATCAGCCGACCGTCCAGCTTTCGGACTGCCCCGGCCATTGCCGCCAGCTCGCGCAGATCCTCGCTAAAGCCGGCGTCACGAATGTGGCGTATTCCCGCAACGGCCCGCGCATCCCCCTGCACTGGTGGGCCGCCCCGGACGGCTCGACGGTCCTTGCCGCGAATCAGTGGCTGGGAATGCACCGCTCCATCAAGGACTACGTCCCATGGGCGACTTACGGTTGGGGGCTGATCTTGCGCGAGGGCATCGACTATGTTGAGGCGCACCTTCCCGGCCATCTGGAGAAGCTCGCCGACACCTGGCCGATGCCGCAGGTCCTCATGTCCGAGGAGACCGACATGTGGCCGGGGGACGTGAAGGTCCTCGGCGTCGCGGGCGAGTGGAACCAGCGCCATGCAGATCTCGCCCGGATCATCCCGTCCACTACCAGCGGCTTCTTCGAGGCGGTCCGCGAGGCCGGACCGGAGGCCCTGCCGACCTTCTCCGGCGAGGGACCGTACGAGTTCTATGCCATCCCCGCCTTCGAGGCCCCGACGTATCTCGAAGGCCGCCGGGCCGAGCACATCCTGCTCACCGCTGAGAAGCTGTCTGCCTGGACCGCCGTGCTCGGTCTGGCCCGGTACGATACCGAGGCCTTCGACCGCGCCTGGGAGCGCATGACTTACTCGCAGGACCACAATGTCGGCGGCAGGCATGGGGAGAGCAACGATTTCATTCGCATGCGTTTCGTCGAGGAAGCCTACGCGACCGGCCTGAACCTCACCGAAGAGGCGGTGCAGGCGATCTCCCTGCGCGTCCGGTATGGCGATCTCGGCGTGCCCGTCACCGTCTTCAACCCCCTGTCGTGGAACCGCGACGACATCATCGAGACCTACCTGGAACTGGTCGGCCCCGGCGACAACGTGATCTTGTATGACGGCGTCGGAAACCAGGTGCCGACCCAGACCCTCTCCGTCGAGCGCCACGGCGACACCGAAAGCCCGAACCAGCTTGCCCGGATCACCTTCGCCTTCCCCGCCTGCAGCCTCCCGCCCGTGGGTTATGCGACCTATTACGCGAGCTTGACGCCGGAGGCTATGCCCGCCGGGAACTGGTACGACATTGCCGGCGAGACTCTGGAGACCTCGGATTTCCGCCTCACCGCCGGCCCGCACGGCATCGACGAGTTCGCCTGGCGGGGGCGCGAGCTTGCCGGCCAGGGCTGCGCGCCTTTCGGCGCAGTGTTCGTGCTCGAGAACACGGACATGGATGTCTGCGAGACGCTGACCGGGGTGCAGTGGCTGTCGGACTGGGAGAGCGGTTTCGAGGTGGAGGAGGCCGGGCCGGTGCTCTTGCGCGTCATGCGCCGGGGCACGGTGGCCGGGATGTCACTGCGCCGCGAGATGACTTTCTATCCGGGACTGCCGCACATCGACGTGAGGCTGTGTGTCGATTGGCACGGGGAGCATGACCGCGAGCTGCGCCTGGCTTTGCCGTTCGCCGTCCCCGATGGGAAGATCACCTACGAGTCGCCTTACTGCGCGGTGACGATGCCCGAGGACGAGATGCCCGACACCTACCGGGGCACCGGCGGGCGGTTCGTGCAGAAATGGATCGACCTGTCCAACGACGACTTCGGCGTGACGGTCGCGACCGCCAGCGGCTGTGCGAGCCTGGGGGCCGACGGCATCTACCCGGTGCTCCTGCGCACCGCCTGGAGCTGCGGAACGCCGTTTCATTGGTACGAGATGCCCGGAGAGCACATCTTCCGGTTCCGCATCACCCCGCATGAGGGATCGTGGCGCAACCCGGCGGCATTCCGCTCCGGCTGGGAACTCAATGCCCCGTGCCAACTCGGACGGCTGAACATCTGCCGCCCCATCGCCCCATTGCCCGGCGAGCAGACCTACCGCGAGTATGAGTCCCTGTGCAACATCGACTCCCCAACGGCGATCATCACCGCCGTCAAGCAGGCGCAGCCCCGTGGTGCGGGGGTCTCGCCCAGCGGCGACACCGTGGCCTCGCCGCAGGACGACCGCGAGATCATCATCCGGGTGGTGCAGATCACCGGGCAACCCGAAGAGACGACCCTGCGGCTGGGATTCCCCGTCGCCGAGGTCTGGGAAGCGGACCTGCTGGAGGACCGCATCGAGCGCGTCGCCCATTCCGGCTCGACGGTCCGCGTCAAGCTGGCCCCCTGGGGGATACATACCTACCGGGTGAAGGTGGGGTAGGCAGCGCCCCCCGGCCTTCGCTGGCGGCCACGCGAAATGGCACATGACCTCTGTTTACGGCCAGTGCGGGTAAGTGTAGCAGAACTGAACGGGGCCATCCGTGTGGACGGCCCCGTTTGCTGCCCCATTTCCCCTCGCCGCTATCCCCGTATCAACTCGTACCGGCTCAACTGCTTAGGAACCGCTCCCCTTTGGCTGATGCTTCATCGCGCATGCCTTGCACAGCTTGCCGAAGTGCATACGGTGCATGTTCCATATTGCCCACCGACTGGGCGTCGCCGTCCAAGCAACCGGGTACCTCCCGGACAGCGGCCAGTTTCCCATCCGCCATCCCAGGTACCTCAGCGGCGGCCCACCTGCGCCGGGCAGTACGCGGACCAGTGCCGCCACGGGTCTGCCCTCCGGGTTCTGGGTGAGGTGCACGACTACTCGCTCGCCCCACTTCAGGTCGGTCGGAGCGCCCGGGTCCGTGCCCACCAGGTATTGTGTCTCGGGGGTGACGTGGATCCTGTAGAAACGCTTCTCAGGCGTCAGTATCCCGAACCCCATCAGCGTCTCCGTCTCGCTCCATCCGATTCCGTGGATGCTTCCGGAGACAAGGTCGCCCATCATGCCGCCCTTCTGGCAGCCGCAAGACTTATCCATCGCGAGCGCGATGCTCGCAAGGCTCATGCACGCGATAATGACCGTCAGTGTCACTAACCTGGACATCATGGCCACCTCCTTGGTCAACCAAGTCCTCAATGGTGGGAGGTGTAGTTCCTCCCGTCGTGTCCCCTAATCATATTACCCAATATACATCACGGGGTATGGTTTTACGTGTATTTTGACGCCCGGATTGGCGAGGATGTTCGGTTGCGGACCGCACGGATGGCTCGTTCCCAATGTGTGTGGGTAGATGCCATGAACTGGTCTTGGCGAGGGCGGCAGGCGACCGCTGCGGGTAAGCCGTTGCGTCCGCAGGACGCCCGGCGCGAAGCGCCCCTCAGCCGGATGCTTCAGCGTCCGGTTCAGGGCCGGTAGTGGGGTCGTTTCCGTCCGCCAGGACGGGTGGCGGCGGAGCCGCCCAAGTCGTCGATGATGCGGGCTGATCGGGCCTTCGGCCACCCGTCCTGCGGACGGAGTGACATGGGGCGCGACCGATCCCGGACGCTGAAGCATCCGGCTGAGGGTCCCCGCCTGCGGCGGGGCCGGGCGTCCTGGACGCAACAGCACAGTCAACGACTGCGTACCCGAGCTGGTGCAGAACGGGAAAACAACCACGGGCGCGAGGAGGCCTATTCAGCCACTGTCAAGCTACCCATACACATTGAGGAAGAGCCCAAAGGGCGTAGGCCTCAGCGGGGCGAAACAAGCTGACCATACCGCCAGAGAGAGGGAACACCATGCGTAAAGCCGTCATCGTTGAGCCGAATCTGATCGAGATCGTGGAAGCGCCCATCCCGAAACCCTCGCCGACCCAGGTGCTCATCGAAACGCGGGCCGTCGGACTCTGCACGACCGACATCTACGTCATCACCGGCAAAGACCCGGACGCCAAGTACCCGAACGAGCTGATCGGCCACGAGCCGAACGGGATTGTGACGGAAGTCGGCAGCGCGGTCACGCGCTTCAAGCCGGGAGACCGGGTGGCGACCGTGTGGGCGGTGGGGGGCTTCATGGGCTTCGGCGAGTATTATCTGCAGGAGGAGCCGTGGGTCTACAAGCTGCCGGATGAAATCCCGTTCGCGTATGGCCTCGCCGAGCCGCTCATGGCGATCTCGCGGGCCGTCTTCGGCGCGGACATCCAGCCCGCGGACACGGTATGCGTCGTCGGGGCCGGGTACTTCGGGCAGCTCATCGCGCAGGGGGTGCGGTATCGGGGGGCCTACAAGGTCGGCATTGTCGACATGGTGGACGAGCGGCTCGCCATCGCCCGGCGGCGCGGCGCGGACGGGGCTTACAACATTGCCGCCGGCGGGGTGCAGCAGGCGGTCGAGGAGCTGACCGACGGCCAGGGCTTCGATGTGGTCATCGAGGCGGCAGGGGTGCAGGGGGCCTTCGACACCGCGACGGAACTGGTGCGCCACGCAGGCACGATTTACGTCTACGGGCTGCACGTGAAACCCGAGACGATCAACGTGAAGGCCTGGCACTACAAGTGCCCGCGCATCCAGAACAACCTGTGGGCGTACCCGTTCCCGTTCCCCGAGGAACGCTGGCGGCGGCTGGGGCAGATCGGGCTTGACCTCATGCACCGCGGCGTGTATTGCTGCGATGAGATCATCACCGGCATTACCGCCCTCGACAAGCTGGGCGACGCGGTGGACGCGATGACCCACCACCAAAGCGAAATCGTGAAAGCGGTCATCGGGCCGAGGACGGCGGGGATTGAGGGGTAAACCCGTCGCGACGGCCGGCCGTGCCGTCACTTCGCCGCGTCGAGATATCGCTGTCTCTCTCGCCGGGCTCTCGCCAGGTAGTCCAGCCACGGCTCCAGCTCGAACTCCTGGACGATGTCGTCCACCGACACATCGTCCATAAGTGAGGCCATCGTGAAGTGCGCCTCGGGGTAGTGCACCTCGATCTCCACGCCCGGGCCGTACTTCGCGAGGATGTCCTGGAAGCGGTTCTGGTTGCTGTCGAGATGGAACAGCATCCGGTCCATGTTGACGACGCCCGAATAGATCGGCGGCAGAAGACCCGCCTGCACCTGGTTGATCTCCCATCCGGTCTCGCCGAGATACCGGCCCGCCATATCCACCAGGTAGCTGTGCGCCGGGCAAGCGGACAGCACGTAGAAGCCGTAATCGCGCGCCCAATGCAGCATCCGGTCGCCGCCGATGAACATCGAGGCGAACACCACCAGGCGCGGGCGGCTCTCCGACAGCCGCTGCCCCACCTCGTTGAACTTCAGGTCGAAGCAGATCGCCGCCCCGACCCTGCCGAAATCCGTGTCGAAAGCCGGGGCCTCGGTGCCGGGGATGATCCCCGCCTCCATCTCGCCGATGGTCGGCTGATACTTGTGGTACTTGCCGATGACCTGTCCGTCTCGGTCGATCAGTGCGGCGGTGTTGTAGACTCGGTTGCCGTCGCGCTCCGGGATCGGAACGACGACGTATATCCGGTGCTTCGCGGCGATCTCGGCCATGCGGTCGGTGGTCGGACCGGGGATCGTCTCGGCCTCTTCGACGGCCTGCTCGAAGGGGATGCCGAGGGAGTTGACGAATTCGGGGAATGCCACCAGGTCGGGCTTGGCCCGGGCCGCGAGTTCGAGGTCGGCGTCCATCTTGTCGATCGTGCGCTGCCTGTAGTTCTCGCCGGGCTCGGGGCTGCGGAAGGCGATGGTCGAAAGGCGGACGAACTTGGCCATGATGGCGTCCTCCGGGGGATATGCGCTGGCGGAAGTCTATCGGTTCCGCCCCGACCTGTCCAGTGCCGTCCCGTGCCGGGAAAGGCGACCGGCTATAACCACGAAGACGCGAAAACACGAAACGGCATTGAAGAGGCAGCAATATGCTCGGGCTGTTTAGTGCCCTCGTAACTTCGTGGTCGATTCTTTCCTCACACTACTACGCCATTTTGGCAACCGGCGGACGAAGCGCTTGGAATGTTGTCAGAGGCTGACCTTTCCCAAGATGAAGGGCGAACGGCATCGAACCACAGAGATACAGACTCATTTTCCGCACATTGACAGTTGATGTTTCGTTTGAGTTGGTCCCGTCGGGTCACGTTACGTAGCGCATAGGATCAGCGAAGTGCAGTCGTCTGAGAATGTGGCGTTGTTCTTCGG
>Ga0181520_10006552_pt1 | contig 17730 bp, 15 predicted proteins | sample PEATcosm2014_Bin_29_FD_132451 | JGI IMG/M metagenome (GOLD analysis project Ga0181520, IMG submission 132451) | Peatland microbial communities from MTU Mesocosm Facility, Houghton, MI, USA - PEATcosm2014_Bin02_30_metaG | ecosystem: Environmental > Terrestrial > Soil > Wetlands > Peat | place... | reverse complement strand
GGCACCAGCTGTACATTATACAGAAGCTGCTTGAGGGATTCCACTACCGGGTCCTGAGTATTAGCCTTATCCAGCAGCCACATGGCCCTCTGCTACTCTTCCACGTCCATGTCGTGGAGAAAACAACCTTCCTCGGTCAGGCTCCAGGGCGTTGACCAGCCGCGCCTCTTCAGAGAGCCAAGGAATGTGATTGATGTACTGTATGCCCTGATAGAGACGGACAAAGGTGATGTAGATTATGGCCACTGCTGGCTGGAAGAAGTAGTTGTTGTCCCCGGTTAGGAATTTTCCGACTTCGTCTATGAAGGCGCCAAAGCCGAAACCGCCCAGGGTGGCTGCCATATATCTCGCTGAGGGATTCACGAAGGCCAAAAGAACGATAAGGTCCGCCAGCATGAAGGGTCCGCCCAGAAGGGCGTGGGCTATGTGCAGGCTTCTGGGGCTGAGCTTGGGATAGCCTGTGAGGCTCAGAAAGGCGCGGATCAATAGAACGGAGGATACCCCTGTGACGAAGAGGACCTCCATTAGGTTGGCGCCTTCTTTATCCCTGATGGTCTGGTCGTTGACGTGGACCATTCCCGTATCCAGGGCCTGGGCAATCCTCCTGGCGCGCTCAAGGTTACCCGACTGCACCGAAGCTGCCAGGGCCGAGACTGGTCTCATTGGACATGCTGATGGCATCTTTATCCGTCTAGAACCTTATGATGGGCGCTATAGGCCCAAAGGTTTCATCGTCGGCAGCAGGCATATCAGGCTACACCTCTGATAGAACAGTAGGCTCTATGAATAGGTCGTTATATCCCCCGCCTGTCTCGGTCTTTTCCCCAAGCTTCACGGTGTCCCTTATGAAGCCGAGGATTCTATCCATCTGTTCCTGATTAATGATAGGCCCCACAATTGTCTTCTCATCGTGGGGATCTCCCGCTGGATGATCCTTTACTCGCTGGGTGAATCTTCTCACGTACTCGTCGTAAATCGTTTCCCGAACCAAGGTCTTGTTTATCCCCACGCATATCTGGCCCTGGTGCAGAAATGTACCCATAGATCCCGGCATTTATTGCCTGCTCTACATCGGCATCATCTAGCGCTATGTAGGGGTTGTTCCCCCCAGTTCCATGGCTAGGATGGGCGAAGCTTCGGACTGCTAGGCTGGCCACGTGGCCTTCGACCTCCGTAGATCCTGTGAACGCCACCAATCTGGATCTGGGGTGGGATGTGATGTGGTCGCCGATAACTGAGACGCGCCTGGGCAGGACGCTGAGAATCTCCAAGGGTAAACCTGCCAGCTCAAAGAGTCTGGCCAGGAGCAGCCCTCCTGCAATGGGCGTATCGAAGGATGGTTTTAGAATGACCGTATTTCCAAGGGCGATGGCCGGAGCCACAGCCCTCAGATATAAGTGAAGAGGGACGTTCCAGGGCGATATCACAGTGACCACTCATACTAGCACCATCTCGGTGTAGTTCTCCTTTCCCGGCATGCGGGAGGCCAGGTTGAAGGCCTTGTCCACGTCCCCCTAGTGGCTGACGGCACCTCTGCAATTATCTCGCCGGTGTAGGGCGATCTGTCCTGGATTATATCGCGCGATCCGCGCGATATTCACACTCCACCGATGTTCATCCAGTTCCAATGACCTTGGGGCATTAAACTGGCATCATCTTTCCCTTCCTCAGTCATTCTCTATTCTCCTTTGGGGATATTCCATTTGTAAATTTTACAGCCCAGGGGATAATGAATGTAATCTATCCAAAAATCCGTATGTTAGCATCCAGTCAAAGGATGTATCCGAGATAGATATTTCGGGTATTGTTGTTAGGATAGGCGGGACTGGTAAGCAGCCGCAAGCAGCCATACTTCTCTTCAAGAATGTAATATCTTAGATTATTTATAATTAGGTATTACCAGGATAATTGAAAGGATAGATCTACGGCAATAACCAACAAAAGAAAAATCGGTACAGCATCAGTCTTGACCTCAATAGCTTTAAGTTCGGACCTCCTTTAAGGACAGCCATGCTGAAGAGGGTCCTTATCGCCTATGACGGATCAGAAACCGCCCTGAAAGCTGCCAAAGTGGGAATCGATCTTGCAAAGATTTATGGTGCCGAGATCCTGGTGGTCTACGCCACCGACACCAAAATCCTAAACCAGATGGGAGATGTCCTCCTCTTCCCCGGGGCTAAGGAAAAGGTCAAAAAGATGATGGAAGGGCAGGGCAAAGAGGCCACAGGAAAGATCAGCAAGCTTGCATCGGACGCAGGTCTTCAGTGTCAGGAGATGATAGCCGAGGGAGATCCTAGCAGCGAGCTTCTGGGGATCTCTGAGGAAAACGGGGCCGACCTGGTGGTTGTCGGGTCTACGGGCAAGACCGCCTTGGGTAAGGCCCTACTCGGGAGCGTGGCCGAGAGGATGCTTCACCACTCCAAGGTGCCTGTGATGGTGGTACCTGGAAATGAGACAGATTAAGATCGAATGTATCTCCTGTGGCTTCTCTGGCCCTGAAGATACCGTTGCAGCTCTGAATATCATAGCAAGGGTAGTCGTCAGCCTGCCTATTGTAGCCCGATTTTTTGCGGAGTTGCAAGCCTTGCCCTTTAGGGTAAGGTAAGTGACTTTCGGCCCAGAAGATAGCGATTTTTGGAGTAAACAGAAATCAAAAGATAAAGACCCATATGTTTTCTTAAAATAATTTTTTTAAACTTTCATAAGAGAACGGCATTAGAATACACCGGCCACATTATTATAACCGTGTTATTATACTAGTAAAATATTTACAGCCCCCGGAGGCACGGCTAAGCCGCGCTCCTGGAACTGCTCCTCCCTCCTTGTGATGTAGTTACTGAAGTTATAATTGTATATCATGGGCTCCGTGGTCTACGGAGCTCTGCATCTCGTACCGGTTCGAACTTTGGATTAACATACCTCCATATAAACTTTGCCTCCCTAAAGGCACGTCTTAATAGCTCCAGATGCAGCAATTTCGACGATATCAAAAAATAATATTCACAGTATTTCGGCTTGCCCCTCCGATTGCGCATATCTTTTTGAGCCCTTACCAGATAATAGCTATCTCATAGGCAGATTCAGCCTACATTCTCTCATCCCCTCCAAGGCACTTCAAGGTGGAGACCAAACACCAGGTAAAGCCAGAGCAAAGGTTGGATTTTGATATCCAACGGGCCTATCTCATCAATAGGCCGTGCATCCGTTATCGTGCATCTATTTTTCATCATAAAGCTCGATACCGACACCTTGAGCGCCCGCATACAGAATAGCCACCCCAGTAATCCCAGGCCAAGACCCGGAGCCTACAGGTGTAGATAGATAGCTCAACCTATAGAAAGGCCTGTGACTTAGAACGAAACTGATCAGGAGCGCCTCTAATATTATCGAAAGGAGACCTTTTATCCAAAAATTTGAAATAGTAATCTTCAGTTTAAAATATACTGATATTACTAAGAGGATAATTTAGCAACTCTTTGTATCACCTATTGGTAACCGATTTTGCGCATGTTGCCTGAACTGAGACCTCATGGAACGTAAACCTCATGCTGCCAAGGATCATCGAAAATTAATGCGGCATTTTAAATTAGATATTGGAGGGATCCTGTGGTTCGAACATCGATAATCATCCCCACGTATAACGAGCGAGGAAACATCCGTCCCCTTCACCAGGCCATCTCTGGCGTCCTCGACGACTTCGAAGTCGTCCTTATCAATGATAACAGCCCCCCGACGGCACCGCTGAAGAAATAAAAGCCCTTCAGGATAAGCGGATAAAGCTAGTGCAGAGAAAAGGAAAGCTGGGCTTGGGAAGCCGCCATCTTGGTGGGCTCCAGTGTTGCAGAAGGAGATTATCTGGTCATGATGGATGTCGGTCTCTACCACGACGTCCAGGTGTTGAACAAGCTGATAGAGGCCGCCGATGACGCAGACATCGTTGTAGTATCAAGGTACGTAAAAGACGGCCATATCATCGGGTGGTCCCTCAAGCGCCGTATCATAAGCAAGGGAGCAACGGCCATTGCCAACCTGGTGCTGGGCGTGGGCATCAAAGATCCCATATCAGGCTGCGCTCTATTCAAAAGGGACTTGTTCAGGGATCTCAGGAGCAATTTTAGCCCCAGGGGCTACAAGCTGCTGTTGGAGATATTGGTTAAATCTCCTAATGCCGTAATCAAGGAGGTTCCCCCGATCTTCCTGGAAAGAGCAAATGGTAAGTCCAAGATAGGGTCCAAAGAGATCAGCGATTACCTAAAGCTCTGCTATGACCTCTGGAGCTATAAGAGGTTAACATAGGGAAGCTGGCCATAGAGAAGCTGGTAGAATCTAAGTGCTTAATGTAGGGCACTTAATCAGGGAAAAATCGATAGGTTGCGGAGCTGATAACTCAACTCCGCCTCTTCTTTAATAGATAAGTCCTTGGTTAGATTACTTCTTCCGGAGCCAGGGCATCATGGAGCGGAGCTCGGCCCCGACTTTTTCTACCATGTGCTCTGATTCCATCTTTTCCAAGGACTTCTTGATGGGCATGCCGGCCTGACCTTCCAGGATCCATTCATTGGCGAACTGGCCGGTTTGGATCTCATTGAGTATATCCTTCATGGCCTCGCGGGACTCATCGTTGATGATTCTTCCTCCGCGGGTCATGCCTCCGTACTCTGCGGTGTTGGAGACGGCATTCCACATGTTCATGAAGCCGCCCTCGTAGATGAGGTCCACTATGAGCTTGAGTTCGTGGCATGCCTCGAAGTAAGCGATCTCGGGCTGATAGCCGGCCTCTACCATGGTCTCAAAGGCAGCCTTGATCATCTCGGTGACTCCGCCGCAGAGGTCCACCTGCTCGCCGAATAGATCGGTCTCGGTCTCCTCGGTGAAGGTCGTGGGTATGACTCCGGCCCTAGTGCCGCCGATTCCCTTGGCATAGGCCAGGGCGATCTTAAGAGCGCTCTTGGAGTAGTCATGCTCCACAGCTACCAGACAGGGAACGCCCTTGCCCTCCTCGTACATTCTTCTAACTAAATGCCCAGGGCTCTTGGGAGCTACCATCACTACATCAACGTTGGCTGGAGGAACGATCTGGAAGTACCTGATGTTGAAACCGTGGGAGAAACCCAGTATCTTGCCCTCGGTCAAGTGGGGGGCGATCTCTTCCCTGTAAATCCTAGCCTGGATCTCATCGGGCAAGAGGATCTGGATGAAATCTGCCTCTTTGGCGGCGTCGGAGATCTTCATGACTTTGGTCCCGTCGGCCTCAGCCTTCTTCCATGACCTAGAACCGGGCACGGCTCCGGCTATGGCATCCAGTCCCGAGTCCCTGAGGTTCATGCCCTGGGCCCGGCCCTGGTTGCCGTAGCCGATGATGGCTATGGTCTTATCCTTCAGCACTCTGATATCGGCATCTTTATCCCTGTAAACCTTTACCATTATTGTCTGACTCCTTGAATATTATAATCTTTATACGAATTTTAATCTCGATGTGGGTCTTAGCAACCATAAGGCACATCCTTCTTATATCTCTTGTTATCTTTTCCGAAGACTTAGATGGAGAAGAGCAAGGAAAGATGAAATTTTAAGAGGGTAAAGAGGGTAGATCAGGGCACCTTCACTACCGTCGACCCCCTGATCATGCTGACCTTGCCGGCCCTCGCCACTTCCTTTATGCCAAACTGCCTAAGCAGCCTCTCCATGGCCTCTATCTTCTGGGAGTCTCCCGTGACCTCTATGATCATGGACTTGGTTGAGACATCGATGATCTTGGCCCTAAAGACGCTCACCAGCTGCATGACCTCGGCCCGGCCCTCCTTGTCGGCATTGACTTTAATCAAAGCCAGTTCCCTTTCCACTGAATCCTGGGGCACAAGTTCACTCACTCTGATGACGTTGATGAGCTTGCTGAGCTGCTTTACAACCTGCTCTAGGATCACCTCGTCTCCCTCGACGGAGATGGTCATCCTGGAGTGATCGGGATTGTCGGTAGGGCCTACAGAGAGGCTGTCGATGTTGAAGCTTCTGCGGCCAAAGAGGCTCGCCACCCTTGCCAGGACTCCTGATCTGTTCTCCACAATCACGGCGATGGTATGCCTCATGCGCATCCCTCTGGCTCGGCTATCTCCCCTCCCTGCTCTGCCTCATTGACCAGGGGGTTTCTGGTCATCCCCGAGTTCAGGGCCTCGCAGCCCTCCAGCTCCAGTATCTCGCTCAGGACAGCTCCGGCCGGGACCATGGGCGAGACCATCTCCAAGGGGTTAATTATGAAGTCCATGACAGTGGGCAGATTTGACTTCAAGGCCTCTTTGATAACGGGAACAACCTCCGAGGGCCTGGTAGCTCTCAGTCCCATGGCACCGTAGGCCTCGGCCAGCTTGACAAAGTCGGGGCTGGTCCTGCCCAGTATGGTGGCCGAATATCTTTTTCCGAAGAATAGCTCCTGCCACTGTCTAACCATGCCCAGGCACCCGTTGTTCATTATAGCGATCTTGACGGGAATATCGTTGACCACGGCCGTGGCCAGCTCCTGGCTGTTCATGAGGAAGGACCCATCTCCGGCGATGCCTATGACCTGGCACTCGGGCCTTCCCATCTTAGCGCCAATGGCTGCAGGGAGGCCGTAACCCATGGTCCCTAGGCCTCCCGAGGATATGAACTTCTTGGGGTCCTTGTGAATGAAGAACTGGGCTGCCCACATCTGGTTCTGGCCCACTTCAGTGGTAATGATGGCATCTGGGGCAAGCTCGCAGAGCTTCTCAATGACGTACTGGGGCTTTATGACCTCGGCATCGGTAAGGTATTTCAAGGGATGATCTTTCTTCCACTCCACGATCTTCTCGCTCCATGGAGACCAAGGCTTGGGAGATATCTCCTTCAATAACTCAACTAAAGCGTTCTTGGCATCGCCTACCACGGGTATGTCCACTCGGACGTTCTTTCCAATCTCCGCCGGGTCCACGTCGATGTGGATCACCTTGGCGCTGGGTGCAAAGTGGGAGATCTTTCCCGTGACCCTGTCAGAGAACCTGGCACCAACCGCAAGCAACAGGTCCGACTCTTGGACTGCGTAGTTGGCGTACTTGGTGCCGTGCATCCCGACCATGCCCAAAGATAGAAGATGGTCCTCAGGGAAGCACCCTAAGCCCATGAGGCTCGTGGTGACGGGGGCATTTAGCTTTATAGCAAGCTCAGTCAGCTCCCGGCTGGCATCGGCGTATCTGATGCCTCCTCCCGCGTAGATGACGGGCCTTTCGGCCTCCATCAAGGCCTTGGCAGCCTTCCTTATCTGCATCTGGTGGGCCTTGATCGACGGGCGATAACCTATCAGATCGACCTCAGGGTAATCGAAGTCCAGCTCATCCACGGTCACGTCCCTGGGCAGGTCTATGAGGACGGGTCCCGGCCTTCCGCTCCTGGCGATGTAGAAGGCTTCCCGAAAGACCCTCGGGATGTCCTTGGCCGACCTGACCAGGTAGTTATGCTTGGTTATGGGCATAGTGATGCCGGTGATGTCCGCCTCCTGGAAGGCATCCTTGCCTATAAGCCAGGTATTGACCTGGCCGGTGATGGCGACCATGGGCACCGAGTCCATGTATGCGTTGGCTATTCCCGTGACAAGGTTGGTGGCTCCTGGCCCCGAGGTGGCTATGCAGACGCCTACTTTTCCGGTAGCTCTGGCGTAGCCGTCTGCCATGTGAGCGGCTCCCTGCTCATGGCGTACCAGTATGTGCTTGAGCCCTGAGTGGTAGATGACGTCGTAGAGGGGCAGCAGCACACCGCCGGGAAGGCCGAAGACTACATCTACCCCTTCTCTTTTCAGGCACTCTATTACCGCCTGACCTCCAGTCATCTTAGCCATTTGTTCTCGCCTCCTCCAATTGCATCAACCTGTTGATGCCCTCAAGCACGGCCTCCACCGAGGCCATGATGATGTCTGCGCCTGCACCTCTGGCAGTTATCGTCCTGTCAGCTATAGCCATCGTAACCCAAACCTCAACCAGCGCATCAGTTCCGCCTGTTATTGCATCTACGTGGTACTCCTCTAAACGAACGTCAGCGACTCCGCAGACCGCCCTGCGTGCAGCGTTTACCGCCGCGTCCACGGGGCCCGTGCCCGTCCCCGCTTCCAGCTTCTCGATGCCGTTTACCTGAAGCTTGATAGAGGCCGTAGGGGTCACCGTGTTTCCGGCGACCACAGTCAACTGCTGTAGCTTCACCTTGGGCTCCTTCTGAATCGAAAGCACGGTCTCGGCTATGGCCTGCAGATCCGCATCGGTTACTCTCTTGCCTTTATCCCCAAGTTCTTTAACCCTTTGGACTATCTGGTTAAGCTGTCCCTCGGTGGTATTTATCCTAAACTCTCTTAGAGCCAGCTCTACTGAGCTTTTCCCAGCGTGCTTGCCGAGCACTATGCGCCTCTTCCTGCCCACGCTCTCGGGCTTGAGGGGTTCATAGCTGGAAGTATCCGCCAGAATGCCATGGACGTGTATGCCTGCCTCATGGGTGAAGGCGTTTTCTCCCACTATGGATTTATTCGCTGCCACGTTTACACCCATCATCCGCGAGACCATCCTGGATAGTGGATAAAGTTCCTCGCATTTGATCCCTGTGTCTGTGCCGTATAGGGACTCCAGTGTCATCACCACCTCCTCCAGGCTGGCGTTGCCCGAGCGCTCGCCGATGCCGTTTACTGTCACGTGAGCCTGGGTGGCCCCGGCTCTCAGAGCTGCTACGGTGTTGGCCGTGGCCATGCCGAAGTCGTTGTGGCAGTGGACGCTTACTGGCGCCGGCAAGGCAGAGAGCCTGGAGAAGGTCTGGAAGGCCTTCTCGGGGGTTAAGACTCCCACTGTGTCGCAGAAGCATAGCCTCCGCGCGCCGGCATCGATGCCCGCCTTGTAGAGATACTCCAGAAAGTCCAGGTCGGCGCGGCTGGCGTCCTCGCCGGAAAGCTCCACGGTTAGGCCGTGGTCCACGGCGTACTCAGTAACCTCTACCGCCTTTCGCATCACCGATTCCCTATCAGAACCCATCTTGATCCTTATGTGAAGGTCCGAGGCCGGAACTACCAGGTGAACGGAATCCACATCGCAGTCCAAAGCCGCATCCACGTCGGAAGCCACCACACGAACGAAACTGCAGATCTCAGCTTCCAAGCCGTCATTCGCGACCGCCTTCATGGATTTGCGCTCGCCCTCGGAGGTTATGGCAGAGCCTGCCTCTATCACATCAACTCCCAGGGCATCCAAGCTCCTGGCGATGGCGACCTTCTCATCAAGGCTCAAGGATACCCCTGGAGCCTGCTCGCCATCTCGCAGGGTGGTGTCTAGAAATCGAAATTTATACGATAAAGCGATCCCACGCATTCATCTTTATCACCATTAATGCTCAATATTGAGCTGGTTCGGTGGGTTTGCTCTCTGAAGGTTGATAAACCTGACGACGCCGTAGATCCTTGGGAAAAGTTTATCTTTTTATATAGGTCATTATTAGACTCCAGTTTGATGGAGTTCCAATGATGGGTTCAGAGAAGCCAGGTGCGGTTGAGGTCGTTGAATTATTGCTCACGACAGACATGTACAATAGGTCAGAGAAGCTGACCGAGGATGATCTACCGCCCCACATCAGAAAGCACTACTTCGATCCTGCAACAAAGAGCGTCAAGAAACCCATTTACGTCACGGCTGAGGACGTGACAAAGATCTATGGCCTTGAAAACGTTAAAACCGTGGCCAAGGTTTTGCCCTTTGTGGATGTGGAGGAGTTCGGAGCCCAGCTCAGGCTAACCGTCTTAGATCTGGGGGTTAAGTGGCTGGCCAACCAGAAGGCGAAAGCCCTGGATAGGATCAGGTGCAATCCGGTCCTCGCCTCATTCTACGAGAACTACGATTCCTTAGGCGTCAGCTATGAAGAGGCCAAGAGGCTCAATAGGCCCCTCTGCGCGGATAGGGAATGGATAGACTCCAAGGTGAAGGAGCTTTGCACCGACTTCAAGGACGCCAAGGAGGCCGATGAGCTCCTGAAGCTCGTTATCATCAAGGCCCCAGAGGACGTGAGGGATCACCTCCGCGATCTGGTGATGAACTCCGAGCAGGTGGCCGAGGTGGAGAAGATCTCCAAGGCCCTGGAGTACAGGGAGTATTTGAGACAGGTGGGCCTCTACGAGATCGGAAAGCTCCTCTTCGTAGGACCGCCGGGAACGGGCAAGACCTCCACAGCCAGGGCCCTTTCCAATTGGCTATGCCTCCCCATAGTGGAGGTTAAGCTCTCCATGATCACCAGCCAGTACCTGGGAGAGACCTCCAAGAATATAGACAAGGCCTTCGACCTGGCCAAACGGCTCAGTCCCTGCATCCTTTTCATAGATGAGTTCGACTTCGTAGCCAAGACCAGAACCTCCGAGGACCATGGCGCCTTAAAGAGGGCTGTAAACACTCTGCTTAAGGCCATAGACGAAGTGAGCCTGGTGGAGCACGGCGTCCTCCTGATATCGGCAACTAACCACCCCCAGCTCCTGGATTATGCCGTCTGGCGCAGATTCGATAAGGTCCTCGACTTCCCCCTGCCAGACGTCGACATGAGGAGAAAGATCCTGGACAAAATCCTGTATAAGATCGATGCCGACGTGGACACCCACGAGCTGGCAGATCTCACCGAGGGCTACTCAGGCTCCGACCTGAGGCTCGTGATCAGGGAGGCCGTGCTCAATGCCCTGGTGGAGGACAGGAAAAAGATCGGTCAGGACGACCTCCTTAAATCCGTTGAGGTCTTCAATAAGAGGATCTCTGATTATAGAAGGTCCGTGACGGCATGAAGATAACCCTCCTTGGTACCGGCGATGCCATAGGCACGCCCAAAATTGGATGTAAGTGTCCCGCCTGCTCAGACGCCCTCCGTGGAGGAAGAAGCCGAAGGCTTAGGTTCTCGGTCCTGGTGGAGTCGGACGAGGATGAGGGCAAGGTCCTAATAGATACCAGCCCCGATCTCAGATGGCAGCTTCTCAAAAGGGATTTGAGCAGCGTTGATGGCGTAATATGGACCCACGCCCATTACGACCACTACGCGGGCTTTGGCGACTTTCACAGGGTGCAGAGAAATGTCGATGTCTACGCCCTGGAGCCCACCATGGATTACATCCTCAACTACCTTTATTTCCTGAAGCCCATCCGCCATGACATCCAAGCCTACGAGCCCTTTGAGCTGGCTGGTATCCAGTTCACCCTTTTCAACGTGAGCCACCCGCCCACAGAGACTGTAGGGGTCCTGGTCAGCGATGGAAAGAAGAAGCTGGCCATCACCAGCGACACCAACCTGGCGATCCCAAAGGAGAGCCTGGATCTCATGAGGAATGTCGATCTTCTGCTGGCCGATGCCCTAGCGCCGCCAGGCTACACTCTCGATAAGCACATGAATGCTGAGGAGGCCATGAAGTTGGCAGCAGATCTAGGTGTCAAGGACCTAAAGCTGACTCATCTAAGCCACCTTTACCCACCCCACGAGATAGCCTTAAAGAAGTGGCCCCTGGGCCACGACATGATGGAGATAATTCTCTGATGGCCGGTAAGGCCATCCTTTTCTTCACTATAGAGGTATTTCTTGCGCTCATCCTCGGCCTGACAGGAAGCGCCTATGGGTATAGGGATATGGGCATGTCCTTTGATATCCCCGATGGATGGAATATCCATTCTTCGGGATGGCCGAGCTTCGGAAACATGAACATGGGTGACGCCTCCGGCAGTTTAGGTAGTCTAAGCGCAGATACTATCCGATATCCAGGTGCTTTGGGCAATATAGGCGCCTCAAGCAGCATATCCCTGCTATGGATCGGAGATCCCGGTACGGAGCCTGAGAAGGTCCTGGCCCAGGTCGTCGCCGGAACTTACGGCAGCAAAGGTCTTTCTATCACTTCAACTGCTGAAGGAAAGACGCAGGTCCAGGGGCAGGAGGCAGATACCCTGGATCTCACCTACAACTTTAACGGCGTTTTTGCCGAGAGAAAGCTGGCCGCCTGGAGATCAGAGGGCCCCGACAGGCTATTTATGGCACCGAGCAATGATCCGCAGGCCTTGGATAGGGATATGAACCTGGTACAGCTTGGGTATGTGACATCAAAGGCCGAGTATTATCAGGGTAACGTACAATTCAAGTGCTCAGTTCTCCAGGCTTCACCAAAATGAAGGCATGTAGATAGTGCCAGGTAGAGCACCGAGTGTATTGGACCAACCCTAGCAAAACTACGCCTCATCTGCTGTTATCAAAGGGCTTTTAAGCACTATGGATTTACTACCTATATCGATAGTAACCCAGCCTTATTTTCCCTTAGCCATTATTTTGTCCATACTTAATCCCAGCTCGGCCAGCCTCTTATTAACGATCTCTAGTACCCTCGTCTCATCCAAGTTCAGGTCTTCTTCTTTCCCGACCTTGTCCATCTCTTTCCTCCTAGTTTCTTTCTGGAAAATCCTCAAGGGATACAGGAAGAAGGGCACCGCTCCTGATCTCAGCCTCCTTCTGGCCTCTTTAAGCTCGAAAGCAAAGCCCTCGGTCTTGCCGAAGTCATCCTTGCAAAAGCCCTCTTTTCCGAAGAAAAACTGGCTGATGGCCTCTTTGGCCAGGGGTGTCATCTTAATAGACTCGCTCTTTCCATCCTTGGATGCCTTATCGATATTGCCCTTGCCCTCGTAAAACAGAGCCTCTACATTCTGATTGATGTAATCCAGGGCTAGGGTGATCACCTTGCAGAGCCTGTTCTCCAGGGTTCCCTCCCTCTGATAAGCCTCAGGACCTGATCCATAGGGATTTCTAAGCAGGATAAGGATCTCATCATCCCCGTCGCCGATCTTCCTTAAAACCCATATCTTCTCGGGCATAAGTCCTGTACGGGCTGAGAGGGCCGCCCTGATCTTATCCGAATCTATGAATCCTCGACAGAAAACTACTGCCCAATCTGCCTTCTCCGGAGTGCAGCCAAAGAGCTTTCCATCCTTAAGGGCTCTGCTTACCAGCTCCTCCTCAGGGTTGGATTTTTCTGGCTGGCACCAGTAAAGGGGCACAAAGAGGGGAGGCCTAGAGACTCCCAGGGAGAAGTTCTGGGCCATGGCCATGCCCACAGGAACCTCTCCGGGATAATCCCGACCAGCCACTATGGACCGTAGGACCTTATAGATGAATTTGTTATAGGCGGTATAGTTTGTGCCGAACTTGTCCACGAGGACCTGGTTATCCACCAGGATTATGCCATTGGCTCCATCGCTCCTGGTGCACAGATCGTAGATGGCGCTTATAGCCGCCAGATTCCTCCGCCCTTCCTTGGAGAACTGGGCCAGATCGGCAAAATCGCCAAGCTCAGTCAGCATGCCCAGGACGAAGATCGGGTAATCAGCCTTACCTTCGTTTCTTATGTGGTTGATGATGGGATTGATGAAGCCGGTTCCAGTGCCGCCGCCGAAAGATACTATAAAGAGGATGCCATCGCATTCTCCTCCGCCCAGGGTGGTGTAGGGCCTTATTACATTCCAGGCACTGTCAAAGATGGGATTGGGCTTATCCTTAAGACCTTGCCCCTGAGAGGAAGGTCCGGCGGGTGCGCCCATGCACCCTACGCTTTTCAACACCCTAGCCGAGATCTCCTGAATCTCCTCATCGGTATCGAAGATCTCGAAGAGGGCTTTCAGATACTGGGCATCTCTGACAAAGCCCTGCTTTTTGACGTCATAGCCGTACTTCTCCTTCACTCGGACGTGGATCTCAGATCCATCGGGAACGGCGTCGTGGGGTATGAAGAATCCAGGGTAAGCGCCCTCGTTGAGGTCGCCAAAGAAGTGCTGTATGTTCTTGGCATCGTTCTTGTCAGCCTCAAGCCAGATCCCCTTTATAATCCCGGGGGAGATGTGCTCGGCACCAGTTATCCTGGAGATAAGCCTAAAGTCCAGATCCTCATTTCCCAGGAACTCCTGACATACCTTTCCCCCGGCACCCCCGATGCCAACTATGCACAGCTTCATCTTCGCCCCTTCCAAACTTCTTTGTATACCGGCGCTACCAGCACAATAAGGGATGCAGCCAGGAGCACAAAGCCAAAGATCTCAGCCAGATGACTGCGTTCAGGATAGACGGTTCCATGGTAGGCCGAGAAGACCACCGAGGCACAGAGGGCCGGAACCGTCATGCCTATGAGCCGTTTGGTGCCTTTTGAGATTGTGTAAAAGCTGTAAAGCTCAGTAAGCTTAATCAACCTACAGCTTTCGGGCAGCATGTCCAGGCCTAAGATTACCGCCATGGCTCCTAAGGCTATTATGACTCCAAAGATGCTGAATCCCATGGAGCTTGATATCAGAGCAGGGACCTGCATGTAGCTGTAGGGTAGTATAGTCGGAACCAGGAAGTATAGGTAGGCTATGGCCACAAAGACCAGTACCCAGCCTGCAAAGGCCAGGGCCGTGAAGTTGGATCCCTGGGCGACGGTCATCTCCTTAAAGAAGGCCTCCTTGGTGGTCTGACAGTGGCCTATCATCATCAGCTTCTTGTGAACCCTGTTCACGTTATAGATATGCAACAGCCCTGTGCCCACCAGGACCAAGGCCAGTAAGACGGCGCTCCATGCAAAGAGGTCCACTGTCATCGCCTCCCGATGATAGAGGAGATCTTGTCCGACATGCCCTCGCCAGACCCAGCATTTCCAGCCTTATTATTGCCGCTATTGATGCTGCCCGCCTTTCTGGAGAAGCTCTCCTGGGACTCGATTCCGCGCTTGAGTTTCCTCTCAATAAAGAGGCTTGCGCCGATAACAACGAGCAGCATAAAGGAGAGGTTCAATACAATTTCAGGGCTGTATATGGCATAGGGCACCACCTTGGGATTGATCCTGGCACCTGACGCCTCAACTGAGTTCTTCCCCGACTGATCGTACTCAGAGTATTTTATCCTGTAAGAGAAGGTTTGGTTGGCATCGGCAACCGTAAAGGGACAGGTCATGTTGAAGCTGACCTCCTTTGGCTCCCTGCCCACCCTTACCTTCTTGTTCTCCACGACTCTCCAGGGATTGTTTTCAGTGCTGGTGTAAAGGGTAAAGACCACATCATAATCCTCGGGGTTTAGATTCTTGACCCTCATGCCAAAGGTGTACCACTGCCACCAGTAGTTGTTCTCACTCTCTGGATTATAGCTCAGCCTATCCACGAAAAGCTTAGGCCCTTTCTTTATGGATGGCCCCTGCTGGATCTTAGTTCTGTTGGCATCTATTCCATCATCATAAGTGTAATAGTAAGTGAAGTTCTTTCCGGCATCATTCTCAACGAACAGACCGTATTCATTAGCCTTGAAAACTACAGCTTCTCCGCCGTTGATCTGTTGGGTCACATTCTTGAGATCCAGGCCATTATCATCGCAGACATGAAGGGTGACGTTGAGCATATCCTCTTCAGCATCCGAAATTCTGGCATCGTACTCTATAGGATCATTATACCTCACCTGGCCAGAAGGCCTCACAGTGAAATTGCTAATGACTGGAGGGCTGTTGGTCACATTGAAGACCAGCTCGCGGTAAAACGGCATCTTTATGTCCTTGTAATCGGTGCTGCTCCACTTATTGACGCCATCGCTCACGTTTACCCTGACCCTTACCAAGCCTGTAGTGGTCAGATAGCTGAAAGAAGGTAAAATGCCCCACACTCTATAGGTGGTGTTGGTTTTCTCATTGTACTCGTTGGTCTGGATCTTCTCTGGCCAAGTGTTCAGGTGCTCGTACTTGTTCGACCCTGGATTTTTGACCTCCAGGTAGAGGTCGAGCATGCGGCGTATCTCCAAAGGATTATTATTGGTGATGATGGTGGTAATGTCCAGGAGCTGGTTTCGAGCCACTGTGGTGCTGTTTCCGGTATAGTACATCAGAACCGTCGGCAGCTCATACTCCTCTGTGGTGATAGGGTCCTTCCATAATATGGTCTTGAGCTTCTCGAACTTCTCAGGGTACTGCATCTTCCACTGCTCGTAGGTGCGTATCTCCGAGTCTATGCTCTGCTGCCTATGGCCTCCACCACCGCCACCTCCTCCACCAGAAGAGCCTGAGGACGGGGAAGATGGAGTATCGGGGTTGGGACCCTCGGGACCCACCACCGGCACAATGAATATAATCAGGAATATCAGGATCAGCAAACAGATCATCCTGAGGTTTAAGCCTATTTGCCCACCCCCTTGTTATCAGGGAAAGTGATTCCAAACTCGTAATAGCGCATGGCGGGCTGGTTTTTCCATATCAGTTTGACATCACCCGTGCCATTTACGTAGTTTTGAGGAGCGCCTACCTTCTCCCAGTGGACATTATCCACGGATTTCATCAGATTCACAGTAAGATCGGTCGAGGCTCCCAGTGTGCCGAAGTAGTTGTATTTGTCTTTGGCCGTAGATCTTTCATAGTTCAGATCTCTGTAAACTGCTACAATCTGGGGCCCATCAAACACCTGGTCATCCACGCCATCTATAACGAACTTGAACTGAGCGGTCCCCAGGAAGGGGGTGTCGTAGAAAGGTTTCACAATCCAGGTCAAGCTGTCTCTTCTCTGGTCATACTGCTTCTTCTCTCCTACGGTCCTCCATGGGCTATCCGGGGCCCTGACCAGGAGCTCTATCGAGGGCGCCTCTTCAGAGCTCCAGTCTCGGATCTGCACCGTGTAATTGAAATAGTAAAGCTTATCGCTCTCCTGCCAGGCCTGGACGACTCCCATGGAAGGATTGACTGATCCTACCACCTCAGGCACCTTGATCTGGGGCCCCAGGTACACCTGAGACTCAGAGGCACCGCATATGAACTTATACCTGGCCATGTCTCCCCTGGAACCATCCAGCTTGACATCAGGCCAGGTCAGATTGTGGTTGAAGCTATCGTAGTTGACCTTCCCCTGGGAGTCCCAGATGGACGAGTTGGGATTGGAGGTCAAGAGCTCAACCTCCCCACGAGGCATAGCTGTATCTATGCTGATGTTGTAGGTATAGGGCACTAAGAGAGTTCCATTGTTCGGGATAACAGTGGCATTCTTGAAGTTGACCAGGACGATGTCCGGCCCAGGGTACTGCTCGGTCTTCTGGAAAGGCATCTCAGAGCCGACGTAGTAGTAGGTAAAGAAATAGCTGGAGCTGCCCTCGGATCCAGAGACCTCGCTTGGCTCGACATCTGGCCAAACCAGCTCCTGCCACTGTCCAGTATCCTTATAGCTTGCCCTGCCCACCAGTTTGAATGCCTTGCTGCCGACGTCCAGGACGTTTAGACCCACATCTATGTTCTTGGAGGCGTTGATCTCCAGGTGGTAGGTGAATTTGGATCCCGTGAGATTCCTGGGAGGGGTTACGCTGCTGTTTTTAGCCTCAACGTTGACGGGCCAGAAGGGTCCTTCCAATACCTTGGACTGCTTCCTCCCCACGAACTTATAGTAGGCCACGGTGAAGTCGAAGTTTAGCCTTTTGCCGTCCCACCTCAAGGTCTGAGACGATCCCGGTGTAAAATATTCCCTGATCCCCAGATCGGTCCAGGGTCCTTCCTGAGAGGGTGCCACCTGGAGGCTTATGTTATCTTTAGAGGTGCCCATGGCAGTGATCTCGTAGCTGTAAAGGTCCCTATTGGAGCCCTGAGAAGGCATTACTCCCGGGTTCTTATAATCGAAGGAGGCCTTGAAAAGATTAGGCTGGCCATCATAGTTCTCGATAACGGTGGAATCGCCAAGAAGGGGCTTTATGTTTACGTGATACCAGGCT
>Ga0181520_10006550_pt1 | contig 17736 bp, 20 predicted proteins | sample PEATcosm2014_Bin_29_FD_132451 | JGI IMG/M metagenome (GOLD analysis project Ga0181520, IMG submission 132451) | Peatland microbial communities from MTU Mesocosm Facility, Houghton, MI, USA - PEATcosm2014_Bin02_30_metaG | ecosystem: Environmental > Terrestrial > Soil > Wetlands > Peat | place... | reverse complement strand
TCGACGATCAATTGACATGGCCCCGGCCGGTCTTAGAATTCCAGTCCCTCGCTGACGGCGAGCCGGGCTCGTAGCTCAGTTGGTTAGAGCGCGTCCCTGATAAGGACGAGGTCACAAGTTCGAATCTTGTCGGGCCCACTGAAGTAAAACCTGCCGAACGCGTTACTTGCGTACCTGCCCGCGTCGGGCATGGCGGCTCAGGAATCCGAGCCAAAACGGTATATACCGTTTTGGCTCTCTTCCGGGAGTCGCAAATGCCAAAGCTTAAGTTCGCGTTACCGTCGTATCGTCACCACAAGGTTTCAGGGCACGCCATCGTCACGTTGAACGGCAAGGACCACTACTTGGGGCCGTGGCAGTCCGAGTCGAGCAAGACTGAATACCAGCGACTGCTTGCCGAGTGGATCGCCGCGGGAAAAACGACGACGGCAAAGGATGTCGAATCGCGGAACGGCATCATCGTGGCGGAGCTGCTCACGGCGTACTTGGTCGAAGCCGAAGTGGCGTACATGAAGAACGGCCAGCCCACCAGCCACCTGCACAACATCAAGGACGCCTTGATTCCGCTGCGGGAGTTGTACGCCAAGGAAGCCGTCGCCACATTCAGTCCGCTCAAGCTGAAAGCCGTGCGCGAAGCGATGGTCAAACGCGGGCTTTGTCGCAGCACGGTCAACAAGCACATCGGCACGATCAAGCGGATATTCAAGTGGGGAACGGAAAACGAACTGGTGCCGGCGACGGTCTTCCACGCGCTGCAAGCGGTCAGCGGGCTGCGGCGCGGACGCTCCGCCGCCAAGGAGAGCGTTCCTGTCAAACCGGTGCCCGAGGCATACGTTGAGGCCGCACTTGTTCATGTGTCGGCGCAGGTGGCGGCCATGGTGCGGTTGCAGCAGCTTACAGGAATGCGGCCCGGTGAAGTGACCATCATGCGCGGCTGCGACCTCGACATGAGCGGCAAGGTCTGGACGTACACGCCTTCAACCCACAAGACCGAACACCATGGAATTGAACGGCCGATTTATCTTGGACCCAAAGCCCAGGACACCATCAAACCGTTCCTCAAGTCTGACCTCGCGGCCCACCTCTTCGATCCGCGGGACGCGATGGATGCCTTGCACGCGAAGCGGCGTCTGAAGCGCAAGACGCCGATGACGCCGAGTCAAGCGAAGCGCACGAAAAAGTCTCGCCCCAAGGTGACGCCGTTGGATCACTACACGACGGAGTCATACCGGCGGGCGATCGCCCGCGCCTGTGAGGCGGCGGACAAGGTTGCTCGCCAAGAGCATCCCGACGCCAAGCCGGAAGACGAGTTCGTGCCCGCGTGGCATCCGCATCAGCTCCGTCACAACGCGGCTACGCGGCTGCGGAAAGAATTTGGCATCGAGGCGGCGCGCGTGGTGCTCGGCCATCGCACCGCTGCGGTGACAGAAGTCTATGCGGAAATGGATCAAGCCAAGGCGAGTAGCATTATGGGGCGGGTTGGGTAAGATCCGCCGATCTGGTACCGGCGAGTCTTTCGCCGTGCGGCCCCGCTGATCGGTGACGGTTGGCGGGGCCGAACGTTTTTGGGTTTCGGGGAATACCTGGCGTAGTCAACTTGGCGCAATGGACTTTTCTAGGGCCACTGCGTAGTATTTTGCCGATAATGTACCTTATAAAGGCTCTTAATGAAAAGCAAAACCACGGATGAATGGTCGACCGAAGTGGGAGCACAGCTTCGCCAATTGCGCCTGCGGAAGCAGATAGATCAAAAGCAACTGTCTGAAATGGCGGGAGTCGCGCTCAACGCGGTGAAGAACCTGGAGTCGGGCAAGGGAGCGACCTTGTCGTCGCTGATTAAGGTTCTTCGCGCGCTCGGCCGGGCGGATTGGCTTCAATCGCTGGCGCCGCCGGTGTCAATCAGTCCCCTTCAATTATTGAAGGCGAAGCAACCGCGACAACGCGCGGGGAGACGCTCCAAACATGTTTAAGCCGGTCAACGTCATTGAGGTGCGTGTGTGGGGACGCAAGGTGGGCGCGGTGGCCCTGGACCCAAACCTGGGATTTTATGCCTTTGAGTATGATCCGAAGTTTGTCGCTTCAGGCATCGAACTTGCGCCGGTGAAGATGCCGTTGTCACAGGCCGGTGAACCGTTTGTGTTCACCGACCTTCCGGACCGCAGTTTCAAGCGTCTGCCCGCAATGCTGTCCGACGCTCTCCCCGACGACTTCGGCAACAACCTGATCGATGCGTGGATGGCGCGCCAGGGCGTCGCCAAGCAGGAGATTACGGCGCTGGACCGACTGGCCTATATGGGCAAGCGCGGGATGGGGGCGCTGGAGTTCAAGCCGGCGCGCGGCAGCCACGGCGCAAGCACGACGGCGATTAAGCTGTCGAAGCTGGTGGAATCCGCCCGCGCGGCCGTTCACGGTGAAATCGAAACCGACGAATTGGCCAAATCGGCATTGAGCCAGATCATCCAGGTCGGAACCTCGGCTGGGGGAGCCCGCGCGAAGGCGGCCATCGCGTGGAACCCGCAAACCAACGAGATTCGCGCCGGGCAGTTCGAGGTCGAACCGGGATACGAACATTGGCTGCTCAAGTTCGACGGGATGGGGCCGGATCGGGAACTGGGCGGAACGCAGGATTATGGCCGCATCGAATACGCATATTTTCTGATGGCCCGTGACGCGGGGATCGCCATGTCTGATTGCAGGTTGCTGGAAGAAAACGGTCGCGCGCACTTCATGACCCGTCGGTTTGACCGGGACGGGAACATCAAGCACCACACGCAAACCCTCTGCGCGATGGCGCACCTCGATTACCGTCAGAAGGCCACGCACGATTACAGCCAGTTATTCTTGACGATCGAACAACTGGGGCTGGATTATGCCGCCAAGGAAGAGGCCTTTTGCCGGATGGTCTTCAATGTGATGGCAGCCAATTGCGACGATCACACGAAGAACACGTCGTTCATTCTGCGCGAAGGCTCGGCATGGGAACTCGCGCCCGCTTACGACATCACGCACGCGTACAACCCCAAAGGCGAATGGACGAACCAGCATTTAACAGGCGTCAATGGAAAGTTCGCCGGAATTACGAGGGATGACCTCCTGACTGTCGCCGAACGATTCGGTATTGGCACCGCGCCGAGGGTCATGAAGCGCGTCAGCGATGCGATCGACGGCTGGAAACAATACGCCGAACAGGCGGGACTGAGCTCAAGCGAAGCAGAGAGAATCCGCCAGGATCATCATTCTGGGTCGTAGCCCATGAACGCGGGTTCCGTTTTGCTCCGAATGCCCGGCGCAAACAATGCCGCGAACGGAATGCCATCGGTTGTCGCAATGCCACGGTGTATTCGCCCAAGGGTACGACCGACAGGTTGCCAGATGGCAATTCGCCAACAGGCAAATTGGCCCATATTCTTCGGTTCAACCCCCTCCTTCGTCGGCAGGCGCCTTCTCCATGCGTTGTAGGGCTCTTTGTCGAGCACGGCCCCTCGACCCGTAGAGAAATCCGTCAAGACGTTGCAACGCACTATCGATTTGCCGTTCCCTGCCGGCGGTCTTCGGCTTGGCGGCTTGAAAAGGCTCCGTCGGTTGCGCGGCAAAGCGCTGTAGTGCTTCGCGGCTCGTGTATGTCGTGCCACCGACGCGGATCACCTCCAAGCGGGTTCCGCGCACTCCCCGCTGTGCCCAACGGTAGACGGCGCTGATGTGGATGCGCTTGCCGTTGCCGCGCGTGGGCAAAAGTCGCGGAACTTCGTGGAGCGGCACGAGTTGTTCGTTTCCAATGTCAATCACGGCGGAAATCCACATGGGTCAGCGGCCCAAACCTCACAGATTTGGATCGCCGCGAGTTAGTGTATTGTTCGGTATCGTCAAAGTCAATGGTTTATTTGCCTTTATCCGACAACTCGTGACTTCGCGCGAGGGCTGGCCGTCCTGGTCGATTAGCTCGCCAGCGGTCGGGGAGGCGGACGGGTGGAGGAATGCCCCGATAGAACTGCGCTCTGTTATAATTCAAACCTTGCATACCGATCGAATTAAAGATAAGCTGCTTGGCATGGCAAGAGGAAAACCCATTGCGAAAACTGCGATAAAGCCCAGAACCGTCCAGCGGACGTATCGCTTCGACACAAAGCTGTTCGAGGCTTTCGAGGACGACTGCGCACGGCACCTTTCCAACCCCAAGCGAGTGATCGAGGCAATGATTCTTCATTGGCTGGACGCCGACCCGAACGCGCGCGCGGCAATGGCGCAAGTACACCGGGAGCGCGTCTCGTATGGTCCGCAGGATGAATGAGATCTACTTTCTCAACCGGCCATGAGCCGATCCTGATCCCAGTTTCAACGGGGAAAACGCCGCATCGGATTCCACAAGGTCGGCGACTGCAAATCGTTTTGATCCTCCCATTGCTCCAAACGCCGGCCCAATCCCGGACGCAAGGCACGCCACGCCGCTTGAAGTTCGGCGCTCGGACTTCCCGCTAATCTCACCATCCTCCGTGATTTACGCCGAGATGCTGTCCGGCCTTGACCTGTCATTTCAGCCAAACCGAACAAAATGCGAACTTTGTGCTTGACTCCGTTGTTCGGCTTGTGTACGGTATTGTCCATACCGATGAAGTCATTGAAGTGTTCAATGCCATTCGGTAGTGGATGTGAAAGGAGCAGATACATGAAAACCCGAATTCTGAGTCGATCATCGCTGTTGGTTCCGGCCCTTGTTGGCATCGTTTCCGCCGCAATTCCCAACACGGCCCGCGCCGCCGCCGCCAACGGCGGCCAGCCCCTCCCCTGGGAAGGCCCGCTCAATCAGGTGTTGGCGAGTTTCACGGGGCCGGTGGCCAAGGCGCTGTGCATTCTGGCCATCGTGGTCATCGGATTTGGCTTCGCGTTCAGCGAAGGCGGCGGACTGCGGCGCATCCTGGGCCTGTTGCTGGGCGTGTCCATCGCTGTCACCGCCACCAGCTTCGGCGTGACGTTCTTCGGCTTTGACGGTGGCGCGGGCTGGTAACGGTTCGACAAACTCACCACAGGACGGTTCGACAAACTCACCACAGGACGGTTCGAGAAGCTCAACGCGGTTGAACCTCGTGCAGGAGAATGACCATGCCCCGACCCGAAGAAATCGAAGGCTTTGAAGTGCCGCTCCATGTCGCACTGACGCAGCCGATCCTCATGGGCGGCGCGCCGCGGACGTTCGCGATCCTCAATGGCACGCTCGCTCTGGTCATCGGCATGGGCCTGCACCTCTGGTGGCTGGGATTCCCAGCCGGGGCGGTGTTGCACACCGCGGCGGTGGTGATGAGCAAGCGCGATCCGCACTGGTTTGACATTTTCCGCCGTCACGTCCGCCAGCCAACGCATTTGGATTCCTGACTTCTGGCCTCATTGGAGAGACGCCCATGCGGAACCTTGGTGAATACCGCAAACATCCGCAGCGACTGGCCGATCATCTGCCCTGGGCGACACTGATCGCCCCTGGCGTGGTGCTGAACAAGGATGGCAGCCTGCAGAAGACCGTCGCCTTCCGCGGCCCGGACCTGGATAGCTCAACGCCGTATGAGTTGGTCGCCGCCCGAGCGCGGATGAACAACGTCCTTCGCCGGCTCGGTTCCCACTGGTGCGTGCATGTGGAGGCATCGCGGAGACTCGCGCACGTCTATGCGGCCAGTGAGTTTCCCAACGCGGTCGCGGCGATGGTGGATCAGGAGCGCCGGGATTCCTTCACGGCCGACGCCGTGCATTTTGAAAGCCAGTGCTTCATCACCTTCACTTATCTGCCGCCGGCCGAAGGAATGACCCGGCTCGGCGATTTCTTCATCGACCGGCCGAACAGCAACGGCAATGGACGGGTCTCGTATCGCGCCCATTTCGATCACTTCCTCGGGCAGGTGGATCAGATCGTCAACCTGATGGCCTCGTTCATGCCCGAAGTCCAGCCATTGGACGACGGCCAAACGCTGACGTACCTGCATTCCTGCATCTCCGATCGGCGGCTGAACGTCGCGGCGCCGGATATGCCGTTCTATCTGGACGAAATGATCACCGACCGACCCCTGGCCGGCGGATTATCGCCGCGTCTCGGACGGCTGTTCCTCAAGACAGTCTCGATCCGGGCCTATGTCAACCGCACGCTCCCTTGCCTTCTTGACCGCCTGAACGAACTGCCGATTGAGTACCGCTGGATCGGCCGCTATCTCCCGATGGATAAGACCGATGCCACACGTCAACTGAACAAGCTGCGCCGCCAGTGGTTCGCCAAGCGCAAGGGGATGGTGACCCTGCTGAAAGAAGCCATCACCAAACAGGAATCCAAGCTGGAAGACTCCGACAGCCTGAACAAATCGGAGGACGTGGACGATGCCCTGCAGGAGCTTGGCGGCGATCACTGCTCGTTCGGAGACTTTACCCTGACCATCACGGTATGGGATGAAGACGAACAAACCGCCACGGAAAAGGCGCGGGCCGTGCAGCAAGTCGTGGACGGCGTCGGCCTGGTTTCCGAAATCGAGGATTTCAACGCGGTTCAGGCGTGGATGGGAAGCCTGCCGGGTCACGCCTATGCCGATGTGCGCCGGCCGCTGATGTCTTCCCTGAACGTGTGCGACCTGGTTCCACTCAGCGCCGTCTGGTCAGGACCGGCACGGTGCGCCCATTTGAATGGGCCGCCGCTGCTGGTGACGCGAACCAAGGGCTCGACGCCATTCCGATTGTCTTTGCATCAGGGCGATGTCGGCCACACGATCATTGCCGGTCCCACCGGCGCCGGCAAATCGACGCTTCTGAACCTCTTGGCCTGCCAATGGCTGCGTTATCCCGGCGCCCGCGTCTATATCTTCGACAAGGGCGCAAGCTGCCGGGCGATGACGCTGGCGATGGGCGGGGATTTCTACGACCTGGGCGGCGAAGGAGAGGAAATCTGCTTTCAGCCGCTGGCCGGGATCGACGACGAATCGGAGTTGGCCTGGGCGCAGGAATGGGCGGCGGACCTCCTGCACCGCGAAAAGGCCGAGGTGACGCCAACGACCAAGCAAGAGCTTTGGGCGGCGCTGTCCAACCTGGCCTCCATGCCGCGCCCCCAGCGCACCCTCAGCACGTTGCTGGGCCTGGTTCAAGATGCCGATGTGCGCCAGGCCTTGCGAAGCTATACGCTCGACGGTCCGCATGGCCGGCTTCTGGACGCGAATCAGGACACGCTCACGGACGGCGATGGTGCTGGGGGCGAAGGTGCTGCGCGCTGGCAGGCATTCGAGATGGAACACCTGATGCACTCGCGCAGCGCGCTGCTGCCCGTGCTGACCTATCTGTTCCACCGGTTGGAGAAGCGATTCGATGGCAGCGAGGGGGGGCCGACGTTGATGATTCTGGATGAGGCGTGGCTGTACCTGACCGAATCGCTCTTTGCCGCCAAGATCCGCGAATGGCTCAAGGTGCTTCGGAAGAAGAACGTGGCCGTCATTTTCGCCACGCAAAGCTTGTCGGATATCGCCGACAGCGCCATCGCCCCGGCGATCATCGAGAACTGCCCAACGCGCATTTTCCTGCCCAATGGCAATGCGCTGGAGGAGCGCACGCGCAAGGTCTACGAATCGTTTGGGCTGAACGAGCGGCAATTGCAAATCCTCCAGCAGTCGATTCCCAAGCGGGATTACTACTACCAGAGCCGCGAGGGCAACCGGCTCTTTGAGTTGGGCCTGGGTGAACTGGCGCTGGCGTTCTGCGCCGCCGGTTCACCACAGGACCAAGCGCGAATCAGCCATGTGCTGAATGGGAATGACCGGAAGGATTTTGCGCGTGCATACCTGAACGAACGGGGCCTTGGCCATTGGGCCGAGCGATTGAAGACCCTCAACCCCCTGAACACCCTCAACATCGAAAGGACCGATCATGAGCAACTTACCCTTGAATTCGACGGCGAACCGGACGGTTCCCAAGCATCGGCTGCGGCGACGTAAGGTTGTGGCGGCCGTGCTCCTCGCGACCGGCGCCGCGCTGGTGCTGGTTCCGGCACGTCGGGCCGACGCCTTCCTGTTCGATATCGTCTTGGACCCCTCCAACCTGGTCGAGCATGTCATGCAGGTGGCGCAGCTTGGCGAGCAAATCGCCGCGGTGGTCCAGCAGGTGGAGAACCAAGTGAAGGAACTGGCGCATCTCAATCTTAACGCCGTGCCAAACATCGCCGGAATCGTCTCTGGTGTCGAAGGGCAACTGGAGTCCAGCGTCTACAGCACGCCGAATCCGGCCAGCCAACTCGACGCGCGCTATCCGGCGGATATGAGCAGCGCCAGTTGGGCACAGTACCAGTCGGATGAATCCACCTGGACCGATGACCAGCGTCAAGCGTTGGCGGAGAACCGGCAATTGCAGAATCAGGTTTATCGCGACATGGATACGACCACACAGCAGGTACAGGGAATCGTCGATGCTTCCAACTCGGCGTCCGGCGAAACCTCGGCAATTCAGGCCCACAATGATCTGCTGGCGGTGGCATCGGGCGAACTGGCCAAGCTGCAAGCCCTGAAACTCGCTCGTTCCCGGCTCAAAACCGAGAAACTCGCCCAACAACAATCGGAATCATCGTTTGCGGAGGCGGAACGGGCGCGGGTTCGCGATGGCTGGGACAACCCGCCGCCATCGACCGAGACAGTCGTCGATCCGTTCCAAAATTGATCGACAAGAGCAATCGAACATCGAAAAGATTTGAAGACAGGAGATTTGCCATGACACGTTTGAAGAAACGAATTTTGATCGCCGGTGCCGTTGCGCTGCTGGCCATACCCGCCGCCGCATTCGCCGACATCGTCTTTGACCCTTCGAACTTCGCCGAAGCGGTGCTCCAGGTCACGGATGACATCCAGCTTGTCGAGCAATTCCAGCAGGAGGTCCAAAACGGGCTGGCCATGGTGAAAAGCTGGAACTTCACGCAGTTGCCTGGAATCCTGCAAAGCATGAACGTCTGGCAGCAGGTCTTCGGCCAAGCGGGCACGACCTACTCATCCACCGATCCCGGCAACATGCTGAACAGCCAGTATCCATCCGATCCGGGCAATTACGCCAACATGACCGATGCCAGCTACCAGTCGATGCGGAGCGGTTGGGACCAGGAACAGCGAAGCGTCCTGATCGAAAACCGTACCGTCCAGAACCAGACGTATCTGAACCTGCAACCGACCGCGCAGCGGATTCAATCCTACGTCGAGCATTCCAATTCCGCGTCCGGCGCCACCTCCGCCATGCAGGCGGGCAATGAAGAAGTGGCGACACTGGTGGCCCAAGTTCAGGCGCTTCAAGCGCAGGAAATCACCGATGCCCGCGCCGAAGTCCAGCGCGACGCGCAGGATCAGGCCGAACAAGCCTACGCCGAGCAGCAGCGGCAGTCGGTCCGCGGAGATTGGACGAACCCGCAGCAGCCGACGTCGTCAATGGTGAACGCATTCCCGGCGGCGGATCAATAAAAGCAAGCGGCTGATCCGTTTGGTGACCTCAAAGGAGGTGAACGCAATGGCAATGTACATTTTAGCCCTGGATTACGGCCCCGATCTCATCAATGACGTGGCCAACAAATACATCAATGCGATCAACAGCGGCTTTGGCCTCATCAAGGGCGATGTCACCTGGCTTCTGAACGTCCTCATCATCCTGAGCATCCTGTGGTCGGCGGCGCTGTGGGCGCTGAGCGATGACCATGTGATTGCTCACTTTGCCCGGAAGATCGTCTATATCGGTCTGTTCGCCTGGATCATCCAGAACTGGCAGACGTTGACCGACAAGCTGGCGCGATCTTTCATGGACTTGGGTCTCAAGGCCGGCGGCTTTGATGGCGCGACTTACTACACCGCACAACCGGGAAACATCGCGTACCTGGGTTACACCACGGCGCAGCCGCTCATGGATCAGATTGCCCGTCTCACGGGGCCGGTTGCCTTTTTCAAAAACATTGTCGAGATCACGTTCCTGTTCCTCGCCATTTGCGCCATCGTGGCGGCCTTCTGCATCATCACGATTCAGGTCGTGGTTGCACTGCTCACGTTCAAGTTCGGCAGTTTGGCGGCGTTCGTACTGGTGCCGTTTGCCGTCTTATCCAAGACGGCGTTCATCGCGGAGCGCCCGCTGGGATGGGTGGTCGGTTCGGGCGTGCGGCTGATGGTGCTGACGCTCGTGCTCGGGGTGGGAAACAACATCTTCCAAGAGTTGAAGGTGCCGGCCGGCCAGACCGTGACAACCTATCAAGCCTTTTGCATCGCCCTGGCGGCGCTGCTGCTGATGGTTCTGTCGCTGGTCGCCTCGCGCTTGGCCACCGACATGATTATTGGCGGTCCAAGCCTGGGCGTGGGCACGTCCATCAACACGATGGCCGCGGCGTACAACACCAGCATCAAAGGCGCTACTTCTCGGCCGGCGGTGATTGCGGTCAAAGCCGCCGCCGCCGTTCCGACCAAAGGCGCTGCCGTCGCCAGTTGGGCGGGCAAGGCGGCGTATGGCGGCATTCGCAAAGCATTGGGTGTCGGCGCCGCCGCAACCGCCTCTTCGGTTCCCGCGTCATCGGGCGATTCCAAGCAATCTTCGGCGTCGCCGGCAACGAGCGTCGCCAGCCGGCTGCCCGGTTCAACCAAAGCACCGCCCGGCAGCGGCGGTTCTTCCAACGATGGAGGGAATAAGGCATGAGCTATCCCACGACCAATACAAGTTATGGACACAGCGCCGCCAACGCCGACGATCATAATCCGTATGCCCGCGCTGCGGCGGCATGGGACGAGCGGATCGGATCGGCGCGGGTGCAGGCCCGCAACTGGCGCTACATCGCGTTCGCTTCCATGGCGCTGGCGCTGATCTCCACGACCGGCGCCGTCATCCTCGGCGTCAAGAAACAAGTCGCCACCTATGTCGTGGAAGTGGACAAGGCGGGGATGCCAGGCCGGATCACGCTGGCCAGCGAGCCATATCGGCCGGCGACGGCGCAGGTGGGCTACTTCGTCGGCGAAGTGGTGCGGCTGGTGCGCGAGCGCCCGCTCGATCCCGTGGTCATGCGCCAGCAGTGGACCAAGGCGTACCAGTTCCTCGCCGGCCAGGCCGTCAACGGAATGAACGCCTATGCCGCCATGGACACGGGGATGAAGACGCTGCCCGGCGAGGGCGCGACTGCCCGCACGGTGGAAATCAGCAGCATCCTTCAGAAAGCCAACGACACCTATCAGGTGCGTTGGGTCGAAACGACCTACGCCAACGGCATGCGCCGGTCGCGCGAAGAGTACACCGGACTATTCCAGGTGAAGGTGATGCCGCCGCGCGATGAGGCGGATTCCTTCAAGAACCCGATCGGCGTTTACATCACGAACTTCACATGGAGCCGGGAGTTTTCGGGGGCGGTCATGCGTGACGACAGTTTGCGCAGCGCCCCCAATCCGGCGGCTCTCAATCCCAACAATTCTGACAATGGAGGCAGGCCATGAATTACCCCAACACAAATCACCACCGCCGCTTGTTGCTGTGCGGCCTATTCATTACCGCCCTGGCGGTTGGCGGGTGCGAATCGTGCGAAAGACCAACGGTGCCGGTCATGCCGGACCCGCGGCTGAAACCGGCGGCGTTGATGATCGACGACCTTGGGACCGGGCCCAGAATCGTCGAAGTCAAAGTGCCGGTGCCCAGCCCGCAACTTCGATCAACCGCGGCGGCCAACCAGACGCCGGGGACCATGACCGGCGCTGCGGCCATCGCCGCCGCCAAAGCCGGCGCGACGACACAGCCGACGACGGATGGGTTCCTGAACGCCATTCAGTATTACGACTACGCGCCAGGCGTCGTCTTCACCGCCGTCACGTCGCCCGGCTATGTCACGACGATTGCCCTGCGCCCGGGCGAAAAGCTCATCACCGCCGCCGCCGGCGATACCACGCGCTGGATCGTGGAGAGCGTGCAATCGGGTTCCGGCGAATCGGCGCAGACGCTTTTGCTGGTCAAGCCGCGCAAGGCCGGGCTGCAAACCAACCTGCTCATCACCACCGACCAGCGGGTGTACACGCTGGACCTGACCAGCATCGACTCGGGCACTTACCACACGATGATCGCCTGGAACTATCCATTCGGCGACGTGGTGATGATCCGCAATCAGGTGGCGGCGCAACAAGCCGCGGCACAGGCGACGGTGGCGACAGGCCTGGAGCTGTCCAAGGCCAACTTCAATTACCTGGTCCTGCGGCAGAAGCATTCGGCAACGCCGCCCTGGTGCCCGCTGCGGGCCTTTGATGATGGTCAAAGGACTTTCATCCAGTTCCCGCCGAAAGTGACCGTGACCGAAGCGCCGCCATTGTTCGTGCTTGGTCGCAATGGCGATGCGCAGCTCGTGAACTACCGGGTCAAAGGCGACTGGTACGTCGTGGATCGACTGTTTGACAAGGCGGAATTGCGCCTCGGCCAAGCGCCGCAGACGATTGTGGCGATTGTCCGCGCCGATGCGAAAGACTGATAGAGGAGAAGAACCATGATTCAGGGCAATACTTCGAACGTGGGACAGGCCTCGCAACCCCCGAGCGGCGGCGACGAGCGGCTGGACATTCACGGCACGCGGCAGGCGGTGACGAAAGTCAGTCGTCGAGCGGTGCTGCTGGCCGGCGTCTTCGGCGCGTCGCTGGGCCTGGTCGTCCTGATGCTCGGTTTTGGGGACCACACTGCCCCCCGAAAGGATGGCCCGGCCGATGAGAACGCCATCCGTCCAAACGGGCCGGTTGAGTCGGTGAAAGACCTGCCGCAGGATTATTCGTTCGATGTGAATCACCTTGCCGCCGGCTATGACGGTCTGGGAAGACCGAACGCAATGCCGGCGACTCGTCCGGCGGGACCGTCCGCCCAGGATCAGGCCCTGGCCCAAATGATGCGCGACTTAGCCGAACAGCGGCGAAAGCTGCTGGAACAGCAGCAGAAGGAACAACAAGCGGCCCTTGATTCGCCGCTGGTGTTTGGCGGAACCAAGTCGATCGCATCATCCACCGGCGCTGTGCCGGGTCCAACCTCGATGCCGACCGTGGTGATGCTCGGTCCCGATGGCCGTTACATTGCGACGATGGGCACTGGGGGCGGAACCCAGAACGCTGGCGCAAGCGATACCGGGCTCTCCGGCGCCGTGATACCAAACCACCAGCAGGACAAGGAAACATTCTTAACCCAAGCCGCGGCGGTCGAGCCCTATCTGTCCAAGCCGCTGCTCAATCCGATCTCCAAATACGAGCTCAAGGCGGGCAGCGTTATTCCGGGCGCGCTGTTGACCGCGATCAACACCGACCTTCCCGGTGAAGTGATCGGTCAGGTGACGGAGAACGTCTATGACACCGTCACCGGCAATTACCTGCTGATTCCTCAAGGATCGAAGCTGCTGGGCAAATACCAAAGTCTGGTCAGCAACGGCCAGAATCGCGCGCTGGTCGTCTGGCAACGGCTCATCTATCCCAACGGCAATTCGATCGTATTGGACGGGATGCCCGGCACCGATGAAGCCGGCATGGCGGGATTGCAGGACAAGGTGGATTATCACCTGGACAAGCTGGCGGAAGCGACGGCACTGACCACGGCGCTGGCTTATGCCGGGAATCTCGCCCGCAATCCCAACAGCAGCAGCGGCAACAACGGCCAGGATGTGGTTGGCGACACCGTGGCCCAGCAGGCCAATCGCATCGGCGAAAAAGTTATTGACAAGGAACTGGACGTGCAGCCGACGATCACGATCCGTCAGGGCTGGCCCCTGCGCGTGCTGGTCAACAAGGACATGGTGCTGGCGCCCTACAACCCCGCATCGAATTGAAGACGAAAAGGAGAATCCCATGCCGGAAATCGCACTCCCCGCATTCCATGAAACCACGCCGGTCGAGCTGGTGCTGAAGCTCAGCCCGGACGTGGCACGCGACCTGGACCGCTACAAGGCGTTCTACAAACAGGCTTACGGCGTTGATGTGCCTGAAGCGGACCTGGTCCGCGAAATGGCCCGGCGGTTCATGGAGGCTGACCGGGAATTCCAGATGGTCAAGAGCGGATTGGTCGCGCGCTCGCGCAGCCGGCGGCGTCCGGCGACCGCGCCATCGCCGCAGGGGGTCGCCCAATGATCTCGGCAACCGCTACGTTCGCCGTCCTCAAGCATGAGCCTTCGGTCGGCATCGTACGCGTCTTGACGGTATTGACTGATCTGGCGGACATACGGCCATACGATGCGACCGCGCCGGCATTGCCCACATACGCCGAGGCGGTGCGGATCGTGACCGAACGCGGTTTGGCGCGCACGCCGCGTATCGGGTTTCTCAAGCAGTTCGGCGTCGCCGAATTCGTTCCGGTCTGCGAGCGCGTCGTCCTTGACTCCGCTGAGGAACTGGACGCACTGGCAGCGGCGATGGTCTGAACAACACAAAATTGAATCGAGAGGTGAGCAATGGCGCAGACAACCAACCAGACCGGAAAATCCGACAAAGCGGCGAATCGTCCGGTCCACACTATCCGCTACGGCGCGCTCCGCGCCGCGATTTGGAAGCGCGAGGTGGACCTGGGGAACCACAGCCGGCCCATGTACAGCGTAACCTTCACCCGCTCGTACAAGGACGGTAATGACTGGAAAGACAGTTCCAGCTTTGGCTTCGACGATCTTCTGACTCTCGCCAAGATGGCTGACGAAGCTCACAGCTTCATTCGTCAGCAACCTAAGGAACCCCCGCACGCCGGCGGATAAGACCATCAGCTCTCTATTAAAATTGCCTACCTGATGTGGGAAGCACCCGCATCCCGCATTGGGTAAACACTGGGAGGTTCATACTGACCAGCCACCCGCACTCGTTGTGACACATTGAGGCGATCACGATGATTCGCATTCGCTTAACGGCGTTTCTCGGCGGCTTTTCGGACGGCTTCCACGCTCGTCTTGCCCGTTTCCTTGCGCATGGTCCCGAGCGTTGCATTGGGCGAGAATTGCGGAATGGGCTTCGGCAAGTTCTTGTTGAGCGTGTCGCTGCGTTTCTGCTGAATCTCACCGGCCTTTGGAAGCGATTGGTCGCGATGACGATTATCGAGTCCTGGTTCTTTCATGGTTTTCCTTTCTGATTGGAGGCTAACGCGATTGAAGATTTGTGGCAAGTTCTGTAGTCGGTCAGCCTCGGGAATACGTCGGGATAGTCAAGCCGTTAACACCAATCGATACGCCCTCGCCGCACGAAGAAGTGGCTACCGCATCCTTTCTGACGCCAAACGGATGGCGTGATGCTGACCGTTCCATCTTCGTGCGCCTGGACCTGCCAGCACGGCCTCACTTGGGGCAAAAGGTTCAATTGAATTACTTCACCGCATCCACAAGGGCAGAGCATCGACGCTGCCCAAGGGTGACTAGGTTCACTCGCAACATAGATAGCCCGTGGGCGAAGTGAATCTGGGAATTCATCGACAAACAGCGTGCGGAACGGTTTCGGCTGCCGCGAACGCAGCCATACGATAAGTCCGATCACCGCGACCAAGCCAAGCAGCACAAATATCCAAGTCATGCTTGCAACTCCGGTTCGCTTAACTCAGGCATCGACAGGAGAGGACGTACATCGCCGCGCCCTAGCACCGAAGCGAATGTTCCAGACGCAGCGCCATCAGCTTCGCGGTAGCAGTGTCCCTGAATAAAACTCATCCGTACGACGGCCGAGTCAGCATTATCATCGTGACGGTAGGGATGAAAACGGGCGAGAAATTCATTGATGGCTATACTGGCCATCTGCATGTTAATGCTTATGACCGCTGGCCGATCCTCTGGAACATTTCGGATATAGCCGGCCTTAACCTGCTGGCGGTAAGCCACAGGATCAGTTCGTCGTAAGCCAGCGGCTTTGAGTTGATCATACGTGTAAAGTTTCCGATCCAACAAACTCGCGCCGTCTGGTTTCAGATAGTGGACGGCTCCGCAGGCCTCGTCAATACCGCCCTTACCATCCCCATCCAGTCCAACACCAACATCAAAGTATGGGATCAAATAGCATGTGCAGAGTCGGTTGAGCAAGTGTCTTCCTTCAACACCGTCCATGCAGCCGAATACAACATCACACTCAGCGACCGCTTTGACAGCGGCGGGCGTCGCGAGGTCTTGGGCAAGAATTTCGACCTCGGTGCCAAACCCCATGCGTGCGATTGCTCGTGCCATCACTTCAACTTTTGGTCGATGGAGGTAGGCATCCTCACGGGAGGCATTTAGAATGCGGTTGAGATTCTTGTCTTCCACATGATCCGGATCAACAAGGACGAAACGCCCGACCCCGAGCCTTGCAAGTTGCTCGATAAGCGGGCTGCCGGTTCCAGAGCAACCCACTACTGCGACAGCAAGTTCACGAAGACGCTGAGTCGTGCCAGCACCAAAGATTTGAGCGTGGCGCTGCACGAAACCGGGCAACCTGGCGCGGGAATTGCCCGACCAAAAACAAAGATCGTCACCAGGCACGAGAATAGAATCCAGCGGACAAAAAGTTCCATCGGGAAGAATCCCGCGCCCAAACATAACGCCATCGGGAAGCATCACCGCACTTGCATGGGGAAAGCTGCTATCCGTCCAACCAAATATCGAACTGAACAAATCTGCGTCAGATTCGTCGTCCACCGTTGAAAACTGGCTGTACCCACCTGGGTGGCTATGGATTTTGAGAATTGCCAAATCCCGTTTAGCCGCCTCTTCCAGAAGTGGCAGTAATCGGCGAGTTGACCAAGTAATCCGGTCAGGCGTCCGAAGCCTGCACTCGTCATAAGGAATCGGTTCAAGCTTGTATACCGTGAGGCAGTGAGCGAGGTCGCCCCGGCGACGGCCGCATAGAGCGACGGCAACAGACTCAAGGCCATCGCCGGGAAGAAGGTGCTGGCGAAGTTGAGCGTGGTGCGTTGTCGTGAGCCTTAGTTTCAACCGTCTCATGCTGCCTTTCTTAGCTCCCGTTCTAGCCAGCTTCTTATTAGCAGCAAGTGGGTACAGAGGTTATGGTGCCCTGGCTCCCACGTGTAATGGCGAGACCATTGCTGATACTGCTTGCTTTCCAAAGGATGAGGGGTCAGCTTGGCAATGGCCCGACCATCTAGCAGCGACAGCCCTGGAAAGAAATACACCATGTCCAGTCCACCGTCAGGATACGATGGTGGAATGCGGATCGCCGCGTCGGCGGCCACAACGTTGAAGCCTGCCGGGATGGAATAACCGCGAAGAATAATCCACTTGACGTTGTTCTCGACGATTGCATCCCAGGCACATCCTTGTGCATCCAAACATAACACGTCATCCTCGGAAAGTTGAAAATCACGTCGCACCAAAGCCTCCTTCGGTTGGTTCCAGCTTGAGCGTTTGAAAGCGTTCAATGGCGTGTTTGTGGAATTCGACAACATCATCCGCACCGATCGGCAACACCTGCCCACCGTGCAGCTTTTCCGAGAGTAGGTACGTCTCCGGTGTCTTGTGGACGAGTTCCAGGATTTGACGCCCGGTCATTGAGTGAACGTGAACGACAATGTACTCCTTGTCGATCCTGATGCGGTAGCCCCTGGCGCGGCGGGGGTGGCGCTTGTGCTTCGCGTATTCTTCGAGGTCAATGATCTCTTCGAGGATTTCTACTTCCTCTTCGAGAATTTTGACTTCCTCTGCTAGTGTAGTGTCTCATAAATACAATATTTTAATGCAATAAATTGCGTGACTTGTGCGTTTTCCTTTATGAAGGAGAATTCAGGCACATGCGCGTTGCTCCTGAGATTGTCTTGACGGCCGAC
>Ga0181520_10006549_pt1 | contig 17741 bp, 12 predicted proteins | sample PEATcosm2014_Bin_29_FD_132451 | JGI IMG/M metagenome (GOLD analysis project Ga0181520, IMG submission 132451) | Peatland microbial communities from MTU Mesocosm Facility, Houghton, MI, USA - PEATcosm2014_Bin02_30_metaG | ecosystem: Environmental > Terrestrial > Soil > Wetlands > Peat | place... | reverse complement strand
GGAATGTGTATGAAAACAAAGGATCGCAAGACAAAGTGCCCGAATAAAAACAGACTTTTGGGTCTCAATTTTCGACATTTAAGTCGAATCGAGCGCTATTTTGCAGAGATTTGCTGCTTTTGAACGACGAATTGTCAGGTCCATTTGGTTTTGTACAGGCGTGATGACGAACAGGGCAAGAGGCGCGATGAGCGACGCAGTGGAAGTGGCCGACGCGTTCGGGACGGGGATTACGACCTGCGGCGCCGGCCTATTGGCGCATCCGGGAATTAACTCCGTTGCTCCCCGGCGCCCGAGAAGGTTTCCAAGCGCCGGGTCCAAGGGCGGCGCGCGCCACCCGCTAAACGCGTTGCCCGCCGAAAAGAATCCGTATAAACTCCCTGTTCGTAGTATTAGAAGGAGCGCGGAGTGGAGCCGATGACCGGCCACGATCCTGTTCGCCGGGACTCTGACGAGGGGCTGATTCGCCGCATCCTGAGCGGCGATGAGGCGGCGCTCGGAGTCCTATACGATCGATATAGCGGACGCGTGTATTCCGTGGCCAAGCGCATCCTGCAAGACGACGGAGCGGCGGAGGAAATCCTCCAGGACATCTTCCACCAGCTCTGGCGCAACGCCGCGGCCTTTGATTCCGCGCGCGGGGCCCTCGGGAGTTGGCTGCTGGTGATGGCCCGCAACCGCTCGATTGACCGCCTGCGCCGCCGGGCGCCCGGGGCGGCGGAAGAGATTACGCCAACCTTGCACACCTCGGGACCCGACCTCGAGAGCGCAGCGGCAGCGAACGAATTGGCGGACCGCGTTCGCGAGGCCTTGCGCGCCCTTCCCGAGGCACAACGCGAGGCAATGGAACTTGCTTATTTCGAAGGGCTTACCCAGAGCGAAATCGCCAAACGCACGGGAGACCCTCTCGGCACCGTCAAGACGCGGCTGAGGACCGCGCTCGCTTCACTGAAAGCGGAACTTGGTGATTAAGGGATTATGAACGCGCATCCCCAATTCGTAGAGGACTTCGAGCTTTACGCGCTCGGTGTGCTCGACGGCGACGATAAGGCCCAGTTCGAAACTCACTTGGCCGGCTGCGCCGAATGCCGCGCAAAGCTCGCGTCGGCCAGAAGCTCGCTGACACGGCTCGCGCTGGCCGCCCCGGCGAGTACGCCTCCACCAGGTGCGCGCGAACGCGTCCTCGAATCGTTCCGCGCCAGCGGGCCCAAGCCGCGCGAAGCCGCTCCCCATGCTTCTGCCCGCCGCCCATTCGGGTCTCCCGCATGGGCCTGGGCCGCTGCGGCCGCCTGCGTCATCCTCCTCGTGGCAGCCGTGTGGCTGGCCAACACGAACCTGCGGCTTTCAAAGCGGCTGGCGGAACTGGAATTGTCCCACCAGCAGCTCGAGACCTCCAACCTCGAGCTGAAGGCCACGGTCGCGCGCGCCCAAACCGTGTTGGACATTTTGTCCGGACCTCAAACCACCCAGGTTGCTCTGTCGCCGTCGTCCGCGCCCTCAGTCCCACATGGGAAAGCCTTCTACAACCGCGAGAAAGGGGTACTGTTCTATACCGCGAACCTGCACCCGCTCTCGAGCGATCACACCTACGAATTGTGGCTGATCCCCACGGTCGGGAATCCCGTCGACATCGGCATCTTCAACACCGACACCCAGGGGAACGGTCAGGTGATCGTGACCTCTCTCCCTCAGGGTCTAACCGCCAAGGCGTTTGCCGTAACCGTCGAAGTTGCTGGCGGCGTTCCTGCACCGAAGGGTCCGATTGTGCTCGTCGGGCCGGTTTCCTGATGCGAACGCTTTCATCACCCATTCAAACTTTGCCTTCCGTGCCTCTGGGGCGGATCGAGCCAGTTCTCCTACCTCGCACAGATTTCGCCCGGACCTCAAAAAACCTGCAATCCGTTCGGCCATCAGTTGACGTACTTGTATACGGGCAGCCATTACGTGAACTGAACTCGAGCTCGCCACTCCTGAGATTGCGGTCGGGCAGATGGCCTCAGCATTCGCCGGAACGCACTTGGGGCTTGCGCTGGAAGCTTGTGCGTAGGTGTCTCCCTGCACGTGCGCCACCGATTTTGAAATCCAAATCTTGAAGATGAGGTGCTTGATGAAGACCAGGATTCTCCTTGCGACTCTCACCTTGGCCTTGCTAACGATTTCTGCGGCCGCGATCTTGCTTGTGCGCCCGACCGGGATCATGGCCTCCAGCCACCGCGAGGCGCCGATCACGGCCCTCGACCCGACGGCTGACATCACCGATCTTTGGGCTTTCCGCAGCTACGACATCAACGGCAACGATACTAGCACCCCGAGTATCACGTTGATCATGGGCGTCAATCCCTTCGAGGAGCCGGCCAATGGCCCTAATTGGTTTCCCTTCGATCCTCAGATTCTTTACACCATCCACGTTGATAACGACAATTCAGCGACGGGCGATATCGTTTTTCAATTCCGGTTCTCGACCCAATACCAATTGCCAACGGTTTACACAGGACTGGCGGGATTCAATTCCGGATCCGGCGGCACGGCCCCAGGAGTTCCGCCACAGATTACCGATTTTTCCAATCCAGGCTTGAACTTCCGTCAGACCTACACCGTGACCATGATCAAGAACGGTGTCGCCACTCCCATTGTGAATAGCGACGGCTCACCGTTCTACGTGGTGCCGGCGAACGCGGGTCCCCGCACGATCAACTACGCCGATCTCTACGCCGCGGGCACTTACACCAATACCAATAAGGGTATTTCCGTATTCTCCGGACCCGTGGATGATCCTTTCTTCATCGATCTGGGTGCGGCGTTTGACACTGCGAATTTCCGGCTGCTCGAAGGAGGGCCTCCCCACGGGACGGGTGTGCCTGGCGTCCTCTCTGCAACAGAAGATGCCGCCAATGAAAACTTCGCCTCTGACACGGTTTCCGGCTATGCCGTAGACGTGATTGCCATCCAAGTGCCGATCGCGATGCTGACCAGGACGGGTAAAGTTGAGCCGGCAACGTCTCCGGCCGCGACGATCGGAGTTTGGGCCCAAACGGCGCGCCCGGAGATAACCATACGCCATAACGTTAGCGGCACGGGCGCGCCAACACTAAACACCGGCGCGTTCAGCCAAGTGCAGCGTCTCGGCAATCCGCTCATTAATGAGCTCATCATCGGAACGGGATCGAAGGACTATTGGAGCATGTCCAGGCCCGTGAATGACTCGCAGTTTGCGGACTTCGACTTGAATCCACTCTTCGTTACAATTGTCGACTCGCTCTATTCCGTGCTTGCTCCGGGAGCCCTTTACTCTCCGCCTGCGCCGCGGTATGACCTGCTTCCACTGGTCGAGTATGTGCCGCCCATCGCCGCCATGGGCACCCGTACCGGTCCGATTGCAGACTTGCTAAGGCTGAATACCGGTGTGACCCCCACGGCCCCCGGTAGCGCCAGCCGACTGGGGTTACTTGCCGGCGACGGCGCGGGCTTTCCCAATGGCAGGCGACTCGCTGACGATGTGGTGGACATCACCTTGCGCGTTGCGGTGGGAGGGGTCTTGGCAGGCGACAAATGCGGCGCCAGTCACTCCACAAGCTGCGACGTTTTCCCGAACAACGCGCTCGGCGATGGGGTCAACGTGAATGACGTGGACACCGATCTCGCCAGCGATGGCATGACCAACCTGGTGGAACCCAATACTCACTTCCACACCGCGTTCCCCTATGTTGATTACTGCCCCAGCGGGCGCAACCGGCGGCATATCGATCCCGGGGAACAAGGCTGCACCGCGGGAACCGGGCCGGCCTGCCCAATTCAGTGACTTCGAACTGAGCTTGGGGCTGAAGAGCAAGAGACAGTAACGAGGAAGCGTCGGGGCGGGCATGCGCGGTTCGGAGTGTCGTACAGCGCTCGCCCCGCGCTTCCAGAGTTGTGGTGAAAAATCCACGTTAATCAGGATTCCGATGAAAACCTTGGTTTTTGCGCTTTTTCTAGCTATCTCTGGAGCGATTGCCGCCTGCGCCCGTGATGCTGGTTCGCCGTCTCCGGCCGAAATCCGCATCGAAGCCGCGCAAAGAGTCCTGCAGAAGCAGCCGAATCGGTACCAAGCTTATAACGACTTGGCACTGGCGCTGATTCACCGCGCTCGCGAGAGCGGGGACAACTCGTACTTGCAGCAGGCCGACGTAGCCATCGAAAACTCTCTCCGGATTCAGCCAGCGAATTTCGAGGGAGGGCAAGCGCACGTCGCTCTTCTTCTGGCCGAACAACGATACCGGCAGGCGCTCGAAGAAGCACACGCACTGAACCATCGCATGCCGGACGCAGTCATTACTTGGGGCTATCTGGCGGATGCCGACGCAGCGCTTGGGGACTACATGCAGGCGGAAGAATCGGCGCAGTGGATGATGAACCTCCGCCCTGGCAATCTTCCGGCGTATCTCACCGGCGCAGATTTGCGGCAGGATTGGGGCGACTTCGACGGCGCCTTGGATTTCCTCAGTAAGGCGCTCCAACAGACGCCCCCGCTCGAGACCGAAGAAACGGCTTGGATCTTGACGCGGATGGCGCAACTCCACCGGGCCGAGGGTCAAATCGGGGTGGCCGATGCGGTCCTCGATCAAGCGCTGAAGGCGTTCCCCGACTATTACCTCTCGCTCGAAGAGTTGGCAGAAGTCCGCTTGGCCCAGCGCCGTTACCCCGAGGCTGTCGAGTTGATGGAAAGGCGCAACCGAAGCTTCCCCAATGCGTTCAGCCACCTGCTTGCAGCGCGGGCACTCGAGCACGCAGGAAGGCCGGCGGATGCGGCTGCAATGTACAGAGATTTCGAGCGTGAGGCACTCGCCCAAGTCGCGCTCCCGGACAATGCCAATATTTCTTTGATCGGTTACTACACCGATCATGCCCACGCGCCTCAGGAAGCGCTTCGGATTGCGCGCTTGGAAATAGAGCACCGTCATGATGTCTGGACGCTCGACGCATACGCTTGGGCGCTTTACGCGAATGGTCAATACGCCGAGGCTGGCCAACAGATTGAGAAGGCCCTTGCCATCGGGACACGCGACGCGGTGGTTTTCTATCACGCGGGGAAAATCGATTCAGCCTCGGGGAAAAAGGCCGACGCTGCCCGTTATTTTCAGCAGTCTCTCGAGCTTAACCCCACGTCGGAAGTGTCGGAGGCTGCCCGCCGCGCCGCCACGGAATTTGGGAACTTGACGGCGGCTCGGTAGGGGGACCTTCGTGATTTCTCACGGCAGGTACTGGTCCGCCGCTATAAATGCTCGCACAGCGGCGAAGCGGCTTATGGGAAAAACCAGAAGTCCTCATGTCGAGAGGATAATGCGACTCGCCCACGTCTCAGGCAAGAAATCCGCTCTAATGCTGGCGCTGGTTCTCGTCATTATGAGCGGCAGCGGCGTTGGCCAGACCGCCAGCGACGCGAATATCCGATCCTTGCAGACCCATCTTAGGATGTATCCCCAGGACTTCAAAGCATACGATCAACTGGGCGCGAGTTACATTCAAAAGGGACGGGAAACTGCGGACGCGAGCTATTACGAGCTGGCCACAGGAGCTTTGGACAAATCCCTCGATCTGATTTCGAACGACCCCGCCGCAGCCTCGGCCAAAACGCACATGGCCGTGGTGGCGATGGCCGAACATCAATTCGAGGAGGCGCTCTCGTGGGCACAGGCGGCTCTGGCACTTGGCGCCGGCGACCCCTCCCCTTGGGCGATCGTCGGAGACGCCCTGACCGACTTGGGGGAGTACGAGCGTGCAGGCGAGGCCTATGCAAGACTGCGCGATCCGCTTCACCCGGAGGATCAATCAAACTCTTTGGCCTATGAACGAAACAGCCGCGTTGCCTATTTGTACTTTCTTCGAGGCGATGCACCAGGCGCGACCCAATTAATGCGTACGGCGATTGCCGTCGCCATGACCTTGCATCTGCCCGCGGAAAATGTGGCTTGGAGCGAGTATCAACTTGGCGAGATCTGCTTTAAGAGCGGAGACCTCGCGAGCGCGGAGCAAGCCTACGCGGCCGGCCTCGCCATTGACCCCCACTCTTATCGCAACCTCGCAGGGCTGGGTGAGCTCCGCACGGCACAGGGAAGATACGCGGAAGCGATCGCACTCTATCGAAAGGCCATCGCTGTAGTGCCGTACCCTGCATACGCGGCCGCGCTCTACGACCTTGACCTGCAAGTGGGTCGTGCTGATGACGCGCGCCAACAGCTTGAGCTCGTGCAGTTCATCAGCACGCTCAATCCCATCAACCAGAGGTTGTTTTACCGCGAACTCGCGCTCTTCTACGCCGATCACAATCTCAAGCTTAAAGAGTCCGTCGAGTTGGCGAAGAGGGAGTTGGAGGTCCGCCACGATATCTACACGTGGGACATCCTGGCGTGGGTGCTCTTCAAGAATGGCCGCATCCCTGAAGCTGCCGCGACCATTGAAAAGGCGCTCGCGCTCGGGACGGGAGACGCTCTTTTGGATTTTCACGCCGGAATGATCGAGTCCCAAGTTGGCCAGTCCGAACGCGCCGAGGAGCTGTTTAAACGCGCGGTGAGCCTGAACCCCCACTTCCACTTGGTTTATGCCGACCAGGCGCGAGAAAAGCTTGGTCAACTCGCCGATTCCAGCGCGCACCCAGGGAACCCGAGCTCCTCGGCGGGCCACGACTTGCGGCCAGGAGAATCGCTGCCATGATTTTCAAGACTGTGCAAACATCGCAGAACAGCGCGCAGACCTGTTTTGTAGGTCCGCGGCTTTTCACGAATTCGCGACGAAGAGCCGCGGACCTACAAAACAGGTCCGCGCTACTCCTGGTGCTCACCTTGGGGCTCGTGATCATCGCTCCGAGAGCTGTGGCCGCTCATCCCATGGGGAACTTCAGCATCAGCCACTTCGCCGGTTTCCGCATCGAGGCAGGGGCAATAGACATCCGTTACATTCTGGACATGGCAGAAATTCCTACCTTCCAGGAAATGCAAATGACGGGCATTGTGCCGGCGCCGGATGATCCTCGGGTCAGCGCCTACCTCGCGTCCAAGGCCGAGGCCCTTAAAGGCGGGTTGGCCGTGAGCCTCAACGGGCGACCTCTTGCGCTAACGACCGAATCGAAGAGTGTGATTTTCCCGCCCGGCGCGGGGAACTTGCCGACCATGAAAATCGGGGTCGTATACCGTGCTCTGCTTTCGGGACTTGCCTGCCCTTGCACACTCGATTATCGCGATGACAACTTTCCGGATCGCGCGGGATGGAAGGAAGTGGTTGCGGCTGCCGGACCCGGTGCGACGTTGACGATGAGTACAGCCGACGGGGTCTCGCGCAGCCAGGATCTCGCAAATTACCCCACTGATCTGATTAATAGCCCCCCGCAGGATCTCTCCGCGCAGATGACGTTTGTCTTCGACGAGGTTTTGGCCGCGGATGGCAAGTCGAGCGCGTCCGATAGTTTGGGCCCAACTGTTGATGCCGGCGCAGTGATGTCGAAGCGCGGCAACGCAATGAGTCTTGCGGCACGGGCGCAGGCCGGCAAACCGGCCGGGAAACGAGATAGCTTCACCGGCGCAAACTCCGCGGCGACGAACGGAGCGCCAGCCGCCACCCCTGTCGCGGCGACAGCACCGCGCTTGACGCTGGAAGCCAATAAACAAGGCACTCCGCGAAACTCCTTCACCGACCTCATTGCCTCGAACCATTGGGGGCTCTGGTTCTTGCTTACGGCGGCGCTGATCGCTGCCGCCCTAGGAGGTTTGCACGCGCTCGAGCCGGGACACGGGAAAACCATCGTGGCGGCCTACCTGGTGGGGTCGCAGGGGACGGCCGCCCACGCCTTGCTCCTTGGAATGATCGTAACGGCGACGCACACGGCAGGCGTCTACGCGCTGGGGCTCATCACGCTTTACGCGTCGAGGTATATTGTGCCGGACCACCTCTATCCGTTGCTGGGCATCGCCTCAGGGTTAACCATCGCCTTCCTCGGCCTCTATATGCTCCGGCGCCGCTTGGCAGGCCACGATCACGAACACCATCATCACCACGGCCCTTGGGGTAACAGCCACGATCACGGACATCCCCATGAGCACCCGCACGTCCACGCCGATGGCGGCAATGAACATCTGCACGTGCACACCCCTGAGCACCGTGGTGACCACGCGCATTCGCATACCCACGAGCACCCTCATGACCAGCCAGAAGAATCTGGACACTCGCACCGCGGCGAACATCCGTTCTCCTACCGGCAACTCGTGACCCTGGGGGTAACCGGCGGGATTGTTCCTTGCCCCGCGGCACTTGTCGTTTTGTTGAGCGCCATATCGCTTCATCGCGTAGCATTCGGGCTCTATCTCATCGTGGCTTTCAGCCTGGGTTTGGCCGCAGTCCTGATTTCGATAGGCTTGGTTACGGTCTATGCGCGAAGGCTGCTCGCTCGGCTGCCGACCGATGGACCGCTTATCAACCGCTGGCTGCCGACGGCCTCCGCCGCGGCTATCACCTGCCTTGGGGTCGGAATCGCAGCCCAGGCGCTACTCGCCATGGGATTGGTTCATCTTCAACTGTAGATTATTGGTTCAACCTATTCGGCGCTCACAGAGGGTTGCTCCCCGGGTTGCGAGGAAGTAACCCAAGGTAGACAAAAAAACGAGGGGATCAGTCCACATACGAGTAAGGAATTAGGCTGGCGGAGAGGGTGGGATTCGAACCCACGTGCCCGCTTTTGGCAGGCAAGACGCTTTCGAGGCGCCCCCGTTATGACCGCTTCGGTACCTCTCCGACAAAGTCTAGGTTTCGGGACACGGGCAACGGGTAGCGAGGTCACGTCTCTCATGCCTTCCGCCCCGGACCGTTCCTCCGCCTCTGGAAAAACTCCCGAATGAGCGTAGCACAATCGCCCGCCAGAATTCCGCCTGCGGCATCAACCCGGTGATTCAGCTTGCGATGATTCAGCACCCGTAGTGCTGATCCGCAGGCTCCCGCTTTGAGGTCGTGCGCGCCGAACACGATGCGCCGCAGTCGCGCCTGCACGATGGCCCCGACGCACATCGCGCAAGGCTCAATTGTAACATATAGCTCGCAAGCCTCCAGGCGGTAGTTTCGCAACATTCGCGCGGCGCGCCGCAGGGCAAGAACTTCCGCGTGGGCGGAAGGATCGTGCAAATGGATGGGGCGATTGTGCGCGCGAGCCAGGACGCGCCCCTCCTGCACCACGACCGCACCCACCGGGACTTCCCCTTCGCGGGCGCCCCGCTCCGCCTCGCGCAGCGCCATGCGCATAAATCGTTCATCAACGGAGGGCGCGCGACGGCCCACCACATGGTTTCGCATGGAGTCATCCTAGCATGCCCGGAAGCCGTGTCCCATCTCGCCACGGGTTGCCGCGCCCGCGGAATTCTTGTCGGCGAAGGTTTTCTATTGCACCTCGTCGCCGAGTGGTGTAGAAATTGCTTGCTCATTTTGGATTTCAGGAGAGAGGACAGCAATGATGAACCGACGAAATTTCTTACGTAGCAGCGCTTTGGGAGTTACCGCACTTGCCGCCACGCAGGCGCCCCGGGGGCTTTTCGCCAATCCCTACGGCAAGCCCGTTGGCCTCCAGCTTTATACGCTCCGCGATCAACTCCAGCACGACATGCCGGGAACGCTCAAGCAAGTGGCAGAAATCGGCATCAAAGAGGTTGAGCTCTACGACCTGTACGGGAAGACGGCGGCGGAGTTTTCCAAAATTCTGAAAGATGACGGCCTCACCGCCCCCAGCGGTCATTATATGACCCGCCACTTGCACGGAAACTGGCAGCAGGAAATCGATAACGCCAAAATCATCGGAATGAAATACATGGTGAACGCCATCCTCGACCCCGAGGAACGAAAGACCTTCGATGACTGGAAACATTTGGCCGAGCTCTTCAATAAGGCCGGCGAGCAAACCCAGAAGGCCGGCATTCAATACTGCTATCATAATCACAACTTTGAATTCCAAAAATACGGTGACACGACTGCGTATGACTACCTTCTCAAAACCCTTGATCCAAAGCTGGTAAAGTTTGAAATGGATTGTTTCTGGGTGACGCACGCCGGCCAGGATCCGGTGGCTTACTTCAAGAAATATCCCGGCCGCTTCCCGCTTCTGCACATCAAGGACATGAAGGATCATCCTCCCGCCACGCAGGAGAAAGACGATAAGGTGGGCATGTTTGCGCCCGTGGGCCACGGCACGATCGATTGGAAGCGAATCTTCGCCGCGGCTCCCACCGCGGGGATGAGGCACTATTTCATCGAGCAGGATTGGTGCGAGGGCCCACCGCTCGAAGCCGTCAAAATGAGTTACGAGTACCTGCACAGCTTGACGTAGGATGCTTCGGCTGCGCGCCCGGGCCACGGTGGTGGCAGCATTCCGCGACCCGCGGCGAACGATCGCGGGAAATAAAGAGATTGGAATTACTGATTCACGCTGGGAGGGAGCGCGCCAAGAAACTGGGAGACTTGTCCCCGGAAGGCCTCCAAGGCGTCCTTTACCGCCCGTTCCTGCATTTCCACTAACTTCGGCCGCAGGAGGTTCAGCGCCTCTAGGGTATCGTAAGCCAAGCTCTCCTTGTTTGCCAGGATTTCCTCCCGGATGTGCCGTTTCATCTCCTCGATGCCCGCTTCGCGCTTCCGGCTCAAGGTTTCGAGAGCAGAGTCCAACGCGTTGGCGATTTGGCGCCGGGCCTCCTCTATAATCATGTCTCGCTCCGCATGGGGGCTCGACATCGATGTGGCCAGTGCGGCGCCTAATTCGGCTTCCGCGTGCGGCTGACTGTTTTCCCCTGGGGCGCCGTCGCCGCTTTCAATTATCCCGCGCAGTGCTTCTGCTCCGATCTTGGCGTGGGTCTGCTCGATTGTCTGCGCCGGAGGAATACTGTCCAGAGTTGCGGTCAGGCTCTTGCGGGTTTTGGCGAGTCTTGAATCCAGCTCGTCCATTTCCGCTTTCAACGCTGATAAGCGCGCACTCGAGCCCGCAATCTGCTGTTCGATGGCTGCCAATTCCCCCTCTTTAGCCGCGGCCGCGCGCGCGCGCAGATCAATTTCCGCTTCCAGGCCGATCCGCTGTACGACCTGGTCCAGTCTCTCGCGGAATTGCCGCGCGTGTGCATCCGCGATTTCGTGCAAATCCCGAAGGATTTGGGTTGCGATTTGTTCGCTGCTCAAAGGGGAAGCAGAGGACCTGACTGAGGCGCTTTCCGCGGAAGCGGGGCGCGGGGCAGAAGCTGCTTTCGACGCCGGATTCTCCGCAACTTTTACATCAGTACTCCAATCGTCGGAGGGAAATTCGATACCCCAGATATTCCGTGACTCCACTAATTGGATTCCCGCTTCACGCCGGCCGGTTGAATCTTGTTTGGCGCTCACCCAGACCACATTCGCCTTAACCATGCTTCGCAGCGCCGGATTTTCGACGAGAATCTCCGCACCGACTTCCAGTCGCTGCGAGGTTATAAGCCTCGCACCGTGTCTGTTTACGATCAGCGTCCGAGTGTCTTCGCGGAAGGCTTTTTGTTCAGTGTCCTCACCATGAATCACGATGGGAAGAGAGAGGTAGACCCTGGTACTTCGGCGGCCAGCCACTGTTGCTGCTGTGTTATGATTCATGCAAGATGTCCTGATAAGCTTCTCGCCCCCGATTATAGTGAAGCAACCGTAGAAGAACAACCCGTTCTTTGAGGGAAATACCTCTGGAATTATCTCCTTGTGCAATATCCCATCATAACTATCGCTGTGGTGTCAGCCGCGACCCAATCTCGCGCTAGAAGTTGAGGGAGGGTGATGCGACGGCGGATTCCCATTACCTCGCTGGCTTCAAATAAATGACGCCGAGAGGCGGCAGGGTCAACTCCACGTGGCACGGCTGGTTTTGCCAGGGCATCGGAATAGCTTGGCGGCCTGGCGCATTCGACACGCCGCTCCCGCCAAAGCGCGTGTCGTCGGTGTTCAGTACCGCGTGATAGTAGCAACAGTCCGGTACGCCGACGCGATACCCTTGGTGCGGCACCGGAGTGAAGTTGCATACGATCACCAAGTGGTCACCCGGCGTCTGGCCTTTGCGCAGGAAGGCGATGACGGAATTGTCGGCATCGTGGAAATCGATCCAATCGAAGCCAGTGTACTCAAAATCGATTTGGTGCAGCGCTGGTTCCGTCCGGCACAGATGATTCAGCGAACCGACCAAGCCCTGAAGCTTCCGGTGGGGTTCGAAGTCGAGCAAATTCCAATCTAGGCTCTTGGCGGCGTTCCATTCGATCCACTGCCCCAATTCCGCCCCCATGAAGAGCATTTTCTTTCCCGGATGCGCGTAGAGAAAAGCGTAAAGCGCCCGCAGGTTGGCGAATTGTTGCCAGTAATCCCCTGGCATTTTGGAGAGGAGCGAGCGCTTCCCGTGCACCACTTCATCGTGCGAGAGCACCAAGACGAAGTTTTCATTGAAGGCGTAGAGCAAAGAAAACGTCAGATCGGGGTGGTGGTAACGGCGGAAGACGGGATCGACGGAGAAGTATTGTAACATGTCGTGCATCCAGCCCATGTTCCATTTCAGGCTGAAGCCGAGGCCGCCGACGTACGGGGGGCGCGAAACCATGGGCCACGCGGTGGATTCCTCCGCTATGGTCAGAGTGCCGGGATGGTGCTGGTGGGTGAGCTCATTGAAGCCCTTGATGAAGCTGATGGCATCCAGGTTTTCCCTGCCCCCGAACGCGTTCGGCACCCATTCGCCGGGCTTGCGAGAGTAGTCGAGGTACAGCATTGAGGCCACCGCGTCCACGCGCAGTCCGTCGATATGATATTTTTCCAGCCAAAACAGTCCGCTTGACCATAGGAAGCTGCGCACCTCGGTGCGGCCGTAATTAAAGATGCGCGTGTGCCAGTCTGGATGCTCGCGCATACGCGGATCCTCGTGCTCATACAAGTGAGTGCCGTCAAAGAACGCCAAGCCGTGGGCGTCGGAAGGAAAATGCGCCGGAACCCAGTCCAAAATCACGCCGATGCCACGCTGGTGCAGGTAGTCAACGAAGTACATGAAATCCTCGGGTGTACCATGACGGCTGGTCGGCGCGAAATAACCCGTGGTCTGGTAACCCCACGATTCATCCAGCGGGTGCTCCATGACCGGGAGCAATTCCACATGGGTAAAACCCTGCTGCGCGACGTAATCGGCCAACTGCTCGGCGAGTTCGCGATAGGTGAGCACGCGATTGCCTTCCTCTGGCATGCGCCGCCAGGAGCCGAGGTGAACTTCATAGATCGCGAGCGGCGCGCGGAACCCCTGACGCCCCTCCCGCTCCGCCATCCACGTCTGGTCGTTCCAATTGTAGCGGTTCAAGTCGTAGACGATTGAAGCTGTCTTGGGGCGCAGCTCCGAGTAGAAACCGTAGGGGTCAGTCTTCAACCCCAAGTAGTTTTTGTACCGGCCCTTGATTTCATATTTGTAAAACTCGCCCTCACGCAATCCGGGAATAAAGATCTCCCATACGCCGGTCGAACCCCGGACGCGCAGGGGATTCTGCCTTCCGTCCCAGTGATTGAAGTTACCGACCACGCTAACGCGCTGGGCATTGGGCGCCCACACGGCAAACGCCACCCCACGCACTCCGGCGACTTCCACCACATGCGCGCCCAACTTCTCGTAGGTCTTGTGGTGAGTGCCCTCTGCCAGAAGGTGAAGGTCAAAATCGGAAAGCACAGGGGGAAATCGGTAGGGATCTTCGAACTCGTGCTGCCCGGCATAATCCGTGCGCAAGCGGTAGGGGAACATCGCCTGCTCGCCCGGGAAGACCGCCTCGAAGAAACCGTCCGCATGAACACGCTGGAGCGGAATGACACCGTCGCTATCCGGGCCGCGCACCGCCCAAGCCTCATGCGCGCGCGGCAGAAAAGCGCGAACCGCCACCGCGGCTTTTCCCCCCACCTCCACCAGGTGCATTCCCAAAATGTGGAAGGGGTCGCCATGCTCGGCGCGCAAGATTTGCTCGATCTCATCGACGGGTGCCGTGGTTTCAGCGGGAAGCTTAATTCGAGTAGCCATGATTTCCATTTTACACCGGGACGCGTGCCGCCGCTGAGCAACGATGCCCGCGGGGCCGTCGCGAGCTCCCCCTGGGACCTGACCCCCGTCTTTACGTATGTTTAGCGATATAGAGGAGCAAGCTGAAAATCACGATGGGGATCAATGCCAGCATGACGTAAAAAAGGATTCGGCGAATGAGCGGTGAGCGGCGTTCCTTCCAGTCGCGGAGTTCCGCACGGTCGGCAACCCCCACCTCATCCTGATGGCGAAGGTCGTGGGCAAATTCCGCGGCGGTCTGGTACCGCTTGGCGGGATCACGCTCCAGAGCACGATAGATGATCTCCTGAAGTTGCGGGCTGAGGGACGGATCGACCTCGCGGGGTGGAATGGGGTTGTTCAGCAAGCGGTCGTTCATGACCGCGAAGGGATTCTCCCCCTGAAACGGGACCTTGCCCGTGAGCATTTCGTAGAGCATGACCCCCAAAGCATAAAGGTCGCTGCGGGCATCTCCGCGCTTCCCTTTGACCTGTTCAGGGGAAATATAATCGGGTGTGCCCATCGTGTTGCTGAGCTTGGCGAAGGTAATGCGACGGGCCCCAGAATTGGTCGCGATGCCGAAGTCGATCAATTTCACATTGTCGTCGGCATCGATCATGATGTTCTCAGGCTTCAAATCGCGGTGCACGACGCCTTGATTGTGGATATAGCCCAACGCATCGAGGATACGCAGGGCAATCTTTGCTGCGCGCTCGCGAGGAAACTTCTGTCCGCTCATGACGCGGCGCAGCAACTGGCCGTCTACCCACTCCATCACCATGTAGACCCGTTCACGGTCGTCGTCGACGAGCACCTTCATCACGCCGGGGTGGTCCAGCTTGGCGCCGATGTCCGATTCGCGATGGAATCGCTCGAAGAAAATGGGATCGCATTCCATTTCGGGGTGGGGGATTTTGATCGCGACGGGGCGTCCCGTGCGGTTATCGATGCCCTTATAGATGGAGGCCATGCCGCTGCGAGCCACGAGCTGCTCGATCTGATAGTGATCGAGTTGATCACCGGCGTGGATAGATTTCATGGAGGGGTCGGGTGTAAGAGAGCACGTTCAGAAGTGCGACCTCTTAGCGCAGCTTGTAAGGCCTCCCGCGATACATTCCCACGCGTTCGACGCCCTTGATGCGCACCACCTGGACGGTGATATTATCGCTGCCATCGCGTTCATTGGCAAGCTCCACCAACTTTTGCGCGGCCTCGCCGCAGTCAGGATTTTCAGTGACGATGCGTACCATCTCGGCCGCTTCCAGGGCGCCGTGCAAACCGTCGCAGCACAGCAACAAGACATCGCCGGGCAGAACCTGCGTCTCGCTCCCGTCGACCTTCACAAATAGGTCGGTTCCCAGCGAGCGGAGCAGCAGATGGCGGCTGGAGGATTGCGAGGACTCGCCCGAGGATATTAGGCCCAAGCGCAATTGCTCATTGGCCACGGTGTGATCGCGAGTGAGTTGGGTGGCGCGGCCCCGACGGACCAGATAGCAGCGTGAATCCCCGACGTGGACAATGACAGCACGATCGTAACGCAACGCGCAAGCCACCAAGGTGGTGGCCATGCGTGCCCCGCCGGGGGCGGCGGCGCGACCTGCTTCATAGACCCGCAGATTGGCTTTCTCTGCCAGCCGCGGCAGTAGCGTGGTGTGGGGTTCGGCGGCGCGGGATTCACGGAACCCCTCAAGCAGGCAATCCACGGCGAGGCGGGAAGCAACCTCGCCACGCTCATGCCCGCCCACGCCATCCGCCAAAACGAACAACCAACCGTGCGATCGCGCTTGGGCGGCGTCGGCCGGAACCACGTGCCCGTGGGAATCCTCATTCTGATCGCGGACTTTGCCGGTGTCGCTGTGCTCGGCGAAATCCACGTCTAACATCGAGGCCTGGTCAGTTCGATCTCCTGGGGTTAAAGATACTGCCCGAGGCGGAGAAGTTCCTGCGGTATTCTCATGCATAGGATCTCCTGCCTCGACTAAGTCGCGACCGCCTTGCTTTCAATAAACGTCGTTCGCTTCGTACGTTTCCCCGAGCGGATGAAGTAGATGCCGCCAAAGATGGCCCAAACTAGGGCAATTCCCAGGGCGCTGAGGGGTTCCATCTTGGTGCCGTAGCCCATGAAGGGGCCAACCAGATAGAAGACCATGCAGGCCAGATTTGCTACCACACCGAAGACGGGAATGAGCAGGTGCCTCACCACTTTAAACTTGGGATGGTTGTGGTACGCCACGATACAAATGATGCAGCTCAGTCCATAGAGGAGAAATGTGCCGAAGTTCGACGCCAGCGTTATGGTGAGCAAACTATTGGGAAGGGCCGCCAGCTTGTCGTGCGAGAAGTATCCGAAGCTGGAGAAAAACCCATGAGGCAAGGCCTGGATGACGGCGTCCGCGGGGGCGCCGGCATCGCCAAACACCGTCGCCAAGGCAACACAACCGAATACTGCGGAAATAGCCGCCAGAGTCCAAATCGCCCGGTGCGGAGAGAGATTCTTGTCGTGCAGAAGGCCAAAGTGTTCCGGAACCTCCTCGTCCTTTCCCATGGCGTAGGTTACGCGGGCGCCAGTGTTGATGCACGAAAGCGTGGTTCCGACAATGGCCAGGAAAACGGTGAAGGCCTCGAACAGCATGAACGTTCGGCCATGCCCTTGGCCGAAAAGGGCATCACCTACCACGACCATCATATCGCCGATGGGCGCCGCTGAACCCACCGCATTTTGCATCGTATAGCCACTATTAAGGAAGTAGTTCGCGGCGAAATACTCGAACAGATAGCAAAACACGCCTTGCACAAGGAGAGAAACTATGACCGCTATAGGAATGTCACGCTTAGCATTTCTGGCTTCGCCTCCCAATGAGGTAACCGACTCAAATCCCACCAGAATCAGGATGGCCACAGTTGCCTGGATGAAGGCCCATCCAATCTTATGGATTCCCACCACCGAGGAGGCCTTATCGTGCGATAGGAAATTGCCGGCGGCGTCATTGGAGGGATAGGAGATAACGTAAGGGACGGGCTTCCCAGCAGCATCCAACTTCGGCTGAGGAACGTTGTTGCCGTCACGAACAATTGTCTCCGTCTCCTGTCCGTTTACGACAGTCTTGGTGGTGGCAAATTGATAGGTATAAGCTTCCCCCGAGGTTGGATCGAATTGGAAGGCCTGTGTCCCGGGAGGATGATTCATGCGATAGCCAAGCGCCATTACTGAGAACACCACCAATGCGGTAATCTGAATGATGTTGACCGCGATGTTGACGGCGGTCGATCCAGTGACGCCGCGATGGGCGATGTAGGCGACGGCAAAGGAAAAGACAATGGCCACGAGCATCATGAACATAGGTCCGGGATTCGACGCGCTCATGAAACTCGGCCACAGCGTCCCCACCAGGTAACCGCAAAAGATTCCCATTTCTGCCACCATTACGCCCGGATATATCCAATAATAAAGGTGCGAGCCCCAGCCTACGATAAATTTGGAAATCCGCGCATAGCGCCACGCCCTGTCATGATTCAGGAACGATTGCTCCGCGAAATAGTAGGAGCTCCCCGTGCCGGGGTATAGCTTAGCCATTTCGGCATAACAAACGGCGGTTGCGAGGCAAAGGAGGAGCGCGATGATAATGCCGATCCACATCGATGGCGCGGTGACCCCCGTGGTGGCTTGGATAAGAAAGGTCAGCCACAG
>Ga0181520_10006548_pt1 | contig 17741 bp, 16 predicted proteins | sample PEATcosm2014_Bin_29_FD_132451 | JGI IMG/M metagenome (GOLD analysis project Ga0181520, IMG submission 132451) | Peatland microbial communities from MTU Mesocosm Facility, Houghton, MI, USA - PEATcosm2014_Bin02_30_metaG | ecosystem: Environmental > Terrestrial > Soil > Wetlands > Peat | place... | reverse complement strand
CCCGCACCGCCATAGGCACCCTGCTCAGCATCCAGAAACAGCCTGGCAGGGTAGAAAGCTACTTCGGCCAAAAAGACGTCGCCCATGCCGCATAGGTTCCACTCTTCAGGGCCGGATCAATAACGGAGGATAGAACTCAGACAAGGGAACCGATAGCGCCGTTCACCTTTCCGGAAAGGCGACCTTACAGCCATGTGGCTCGCGTTCGACTGTCAGATGTGCCTTGGTATCGAACAAGAGTCTCTTGTCCACAAGAGCGTTTTGCAGGGGCAACTTTTCAGGCCCCAACTCGTCCGGAGACCATTTTGTCGACAACAGTTGCCTCAAAGTAAGCTCATGGCTTGGGAATACTTTGAAAAGGATGCCGATCCTCCTGGAATGCTCGAGCCCGTTTGAATGTTGCGGCTCCGTCCAACGAATATTTGCGCATGCATTGCGAGTTCTTGGGCGGGGGAGCGCAGAATCCTATTCGAGCCTCTTGACGGATTGCTAGTTGGCTAGCGTGCTCCCAAAGTTGATTTGCCTGCTCAAGGTGAGTCTAGTTACGGCTGCACCGGCTGCAGCTCATTCCAGCTTCCCGAGAGCGCCGCATTCGGATTGAAGCTGGGGTCGTCGCTCATCACGTACTGATCGGCGCCATTCAGCCAGGCATGGCCGTACTGGTTGCTTAGCTCAAATGTGCGCCCAGTCGAAGGATCGCGGTAGGTCTGCACATCCCGAAGGTTCTGGTCCGTGGCGTGAAAGCCAATATCCGAGACCCTCTGTGCATTGGCGCTCATATGCTGGTAGGTCTGCGTGATGAAGTTGTCGAGGTCGGCCTGGATCCTGTCCATGGCGGCCTCCTTGTTGGCTTGTATCTGGTAATAGTAGGCAATCCACTTGTTCGTATAGGCTGTATAGCGGGGCAGCGGTTGAATGGAACCAACGACCACCTTGAACAGCTTGTCCTTGCTATCTAGCTCGCCCTTCGGCGCACCCAGCGCAACCTGGCCGACGGCGTGGATATCGTAAAGATATCCTCGGCCCACGCGAAAAGTCTGAGTCACGAGCGCCACCGAGTACCACAGTTCCATCGGCTTGCCGTCTTTTTGAGACGACAGCCGTATCCGGATCGCGTCGACGCGCGCGCCACCGTTGCCGCTGTCGGCAGGCGGCAGCCCATTGCGCTGGCGCACCATCTGTTCCAGTGCGGGGAAGGGCTCGACCGATTCCACTGTCACCGCTGGCTTAAAGTCGCTTTGCACATACTGGCGAAAATATTGCTCTGCGCTCAACGGTTTTGACACGGGGCAAAGATCATTCGTCGCATTCCCGTTGTGCGTGCGCCGGTTACGATCAGTGAGATTGTGCAACTCCTGCGGGTCGTCGGAGTACTGCCAGGCGTAGTTGGGAGCGCCCTGGAACTTAGTGTTGCCATCCTTGCTCGTTGCTTCCCAGAACACTGAGAAGGCCTCGCTGAAACAACCTGTCTTGCCGTACATGTGGACCGCACCCTTGAAGTCCCAACCGCTGGGAATCAATAGCTCGATCGCGGGCGCGGTCGTCTTGTCGTAATCCGGATCATTGATCATGATCTGCGCCTTTTTCAGCACCAGGTAGGAGCCCGATCCGGCACTGCCGGCGACCGCTCCGTGTGGGTCGGCCGATGGCGACGGTGCTTGAGGAACAGAGCTGGCCGGCGCGGACGCATCGGGCTTTGTCGCGGCAGGTGCCGCCGGCGCATCGGGTTTTGTCGGGGCTGGCGCCGCCGGAGCGACAGCGCCCGCACCAGCGTCTCCCCGGGCTCCCCGCATGGCATTGGCGATGGCCTGCTTGCAGCCGTCCGAGACTTCCGCCTGGTGCTGTTTGAGGCAGGCGACGATTCGTCCTCCGCCTGCCGGCACTCCGGCGCACAGCTTCTGCACGTCAGAGGCGCACGCGGCGCGCGCATCGGCCAATGCCTGCGGCGAACCGGCCTGCGCGTACAACGACTGCGGTTCCAGCACGCCGCCGGCAACCACTGCGAGCATCATGGCCACAGCGCAGCGGATGGAAACCTCGGTTGATCTCGACATAAGGGCCTCCTGGCTTGAATGGGCAACCAAGCCGATACCTCGCCGCACATCGCGCGGCTCACAGTGGATCGGACCATACAGCAAAACCGTCTCGCAGAATCGCCGCCCAATGCCGCACGCAACCTGCTTTTCCGATCGGTCGATTAGCTAACAGACTAGGGAGCGTGGTATTCCGCTTCTAGTAGTTCCAGATCAGTTCGAGTTCAGTCTTAGCGTCTAAATATACAGGTGCTCCCTCCTCGTTGGTTTGTTCAAACGCAAGTGGCTTGGGAATTGCAGGCGTTATGAACTTGTGATAGGTCCGGACCGCGCGATATGGTCTGAGAACATGATGTGGCAGTGATTTGGGCTCAAAGAAGGAGATTCGTTCCAAAAGGAGATTCCCGGATGTCAGGAGAGACACGGCACTTTCTGTTCGCGCTCTCGTTGATCCTGGTTTTTCCCGTCATCAGCAATTCCGCTTGCGCGCAGGATGGCGACTGGATTGCCACCTGGGGCGCAAGCCCGATGCTGGCACCCGCCGCTCAGAGCCTTGGCCCAAATCCCCAGACCATTCGGATGGTCGTGCACACAAGCCTCGGCGGCGCGGAAGTGCGGATCCGCATTTCGAATGTCTTCGGAACGAAGAATTTGAACTGAAACGGCTATGTTATCCGATGGGTCCCCCTCAAGCTCCGGGGGGCTCCAGCCGTTGTGAATCGAAACAGCGCCGCGCGCGTTCTGCATATCGATCAGGTCTGAATCACGGACACTTGCCGACATGATCGGCATAGTGGCGGCAGTCGCCTACCGACCCTCTGCCGATCAAACGCCCCCGGGGTCCAGGATTAGTGTTGCGCCTGGATCGCCGGCGATCCAGACACGATCCCGATTTGAGCCTGACGGAGGAAAAAGAAAGACGAAGAAAACCCGATCGTGTCCGAAACGCCGGTCGCAGCTTGTTGGCCAATTCTTAATCCATAGTACGCAAGGTCTCATATGCTTCTTTCAAAGCCGGATCATTGAGCCCAATCAATTTCAGCTTCGCCTCGATGCGCTCTTGAACAGCTCTGGAATTAGGAAAATCCTGGTCAGTCCAAAACCGGTCTCTACGCTGGAAATAGCCGGCCTCCTGCAGGAACCAAATTCCGTACCTGAAAGCGTCACCCTGCGTATCATCCAAATCGCTCACTTTGAATGAGCCATCCGGCTGGTACGATTTGGTGAGGCACCAATCCAGCATCAGGGAAATCTCCGCACGAACTTGTTGCCGAGAAGCTTCGTCGAGAGTCGGCCATGCGGATCGAAAGATCTTGACTGCGTCCCAGTTGAGATGGTTCTCGTAGTGGCCATCAAAGCGAATACCGGCAGGAAAGTTGACGCGGTCGAGTTGCAGAAGGCGCCGGGCAATCATATCCTGATGCTGCACTTGGCCTTTAAGGTCAGAAATGACATGGAAAGTCATCGCCATGTCATCCATTTTCCAGACCCTTCCTTGCCGATCCACCAACCATTGTCCCCAGCACCCGGTTTCAGGATTCTGCCAGCGCTCGACAAATGCACGCAGAGCATCTTTGAGTTGAGGATGAAATGAGTAGCACCCCGTTTGTTGAGTCTCAAAAAGTAACCGGGCCATTGCGGAGAATGTTTCGTCTAATTCTTCGCGGTTGAATACTCCGGTTTTGGTGAAGTCGTTCCTCAAGTCCGAGCCAAGCTGAGCGTCGAGTTTCTCTGGAGAATTTATCCGATCCAGAAAAGTCAGCGAATAACTCGGCGGCGGATGACACTCTTTGGCCTGATCGACGGAATAATAAAGCCTGAGGTACCACTCATTGATCCCTAATCCCCAGCTTCCATCGGAGGCCTGCTGTTCGCCAGCCAGTTTCTGTTCTGCCGGCTGCGCAAGGCTCTGGCGAAGATCGGAAATTCTGGACTTGGTGGTTGCGATATCGGGCGTGAAGTTTAAACGCCAACGGATTTCGCGATAGATGTGCATTGAGTAGTGCATATCGTCGCCCGCAGCTTGCCGCTGATTGATCTCTTTCACGATTGGTCGCAAAGTGGGGTCCAGCATCTTCAATCGTCTCTTGCGCGCTAATGGGATCTCCGAGAAATCCCAATAGAACTGAGCGGACTCCCGAAGCCGATCCCATCGGGACTCGCCGGCAATTGGTGATGGAGCGGTGAATATGTGAGCGTGATAGACCGAGATCGCAATCACAGCCCGTTCCAATCGATCGCGAATGGCGTACACCGCGGATGCCAAAGCCGTTACAACGATCAGAGAAATCAACCACCGCTTATGCCTACTCATGCTGAAAATGATACATTCTAGTGTTTCGGCACCAGTCCCATGCCCCGTCAAGGCAGCAAGAAGAAGCTCGACATCGAAGTTCAGAGCGTGTCGTCGGCCAACCTTCCCCAACCCTGGCCGGTGCCTGATCGAGATCTAGACGCAGCCGAAATCCGGCCTAGGAACAGGAGCTCGATTGTCCGAACTGCGGAAAGCACTATGTTGCCTACGATACCGTCGTGTTTCGATGCTCGAATTGGAGGATAGAGGTGAATGCCCAGGCCGGTGCCAAGGTCTATTCGGACCGAATCAAAAACGAACGGCGTGGGAGATTGCACTCGGAGAAGCTGGCGAAGGCATTCGTGTTGATGATCCGGTTTGCTATCGGGATGTATCTCCATTCGATAGGTCTCTTCTTGCCGGTCCTTTTCGTTGCTGCGGTCGCGTGGCTACTCACTGAATTCAAGCACCGGAAAAGGCTCCGGCTGGCAAGATTGGCAACGGTCTGCCTCTTCCTATTCCTCATCGGCGCGATTGCTGGCGATTCCTTGTGGCCGCCGACTGCGATCTGCAGTGACTTTACGTACAGCTATTCCGAGTATCTTTCCGGGACTTGTTCGTGGCACGGAGGAGTCCGCGAATGGAATCCAGGTCCATGGTGGACGAGCCTGTTTCGCTGAGGATAAGCGCCCCAGGCTCCCGGAGCCTCCTCGGACCCCAGCCCGGCGGCCGGGCACAGAATACCAGTCGCCATGACGACATCATGGTACCGATCTTCCGTGAGTGAGAGACTCGCAAATTTGCTCTCGACGAGATCGATTCCCAAAATCTGAGCTTCGTTAATGTGCTGTGCCGTGTTGAATGCCCTGGGGTCCTTCAATCAGCCCCACTCACTCCTCGCGCAGCAGGATCAATGGATCGACTCCCAGCGCGCGCTGCGCAGGAATCCACGTAGCCAGGAGTCCAAGCAGTGACATGGCCAGAACAACACCCGCCAAAACAAGCGGATCGAGCGGCGTCGCCTGATACACAATGAAAGCCAGCACCTTCGTCGCAAGTAGACCCAGTACCAATCCAACCCCCGAACCAATCGCCAGCAGTTTGAACGCACGTCCCAGCGCGGCTCGCAACACTTCCTTGCGCTGCGCGCCGAGGGCGATGCGAATTCCCAGTTCCCGCAGTCGCTTGCTGACCGAATAGGCAGCCATTCCGAAGATGCCGGTGATCGACAGCATGCCGCCCATCAGGCCCAGCACGCCAAGCGACACTGTCGCCATGCGCGAGGGGAACAAGGTTCCCCCCAGTTCTGTGCTCCACGGTCGAATTGCCAGACCCATCCCAGGGTCGATCTCCCGGAGCACTCCTCTGATGGCCACGGCAAGTCCCTGCGGGTCGCGGCTCGAACGCACCACCAGCCATGTCCAACTGGCCGGCGACTGCAGGAGGGGGAGGAACATAGCGGGTTTCTGGCCTTCTGTGAGGTTCACGTATTTTCCGTCTTCGGCCAGACCCACCACCCGCACGCGCGTGCCATCCCGCAGCTTGAAATACCGTCCGACAGCGTCCGGAACAGAGCCCAGGATCTTGCTCGCGAACTCCCTGTTCACCACTGCTACGCGCGGGGCGTTTGTGTCGTCGTGCCATGAGAAGGCTCTGCCCGCCAGTAGAGATGTCCCGGATGCGCGGAAGTAGTCTGGAGATACGTTGAACATATTAGGGTCGGCCGCGGCATTCGATGGGCTCAGATCCTCGGTTGTATCGGTATAGACAAGCGCTTGCCAAGTACCGGGAGGTTCTAACGGCGGATAATTCACCGATCCTACGGAATCTACGCCAGGAATTGCTTGAATGGCGTCGATCATGCGCCGCTGCATTGCAGGTACTCTTTCGCCGCTGTAGCCTGCTGTCGTCAGATCGGTATCTACCAAAATCGCGTTCCGCGGCTCAAAACCGAAGTTGCTGTGCATGGAGCGCATGAGTCCACGCACAGCAACCATCGATGAAGTGACCAGCACGGCACAGATCGCAATTTGGACGACAAGCAATACGTCTCGCACGGTAATTCGGCGCCCGAACGCGCCTGTCGATCCCGCTTTGACGATCTCAAACGGATTGGCCCGGAGAACCTGGCGCACGGGAACAATTCCGAAGAGAGCTCCGCTGACCAGCGCCAAGACCAAAGCTACCAAATAAACGTTAGCGTCCGGACTCACCGGCAGATGGAGGGGGAATCGCGGAAATGGCTGCCACAAGCTCAACCGGCGCAAAAGCACAATGCTTCCCATAAGTCCAGCAACGCCGGCAGCGAGCGAAAGCAGCACGGATTCGGTGAACAACTGGCGCAAAATGCGATTGCGACTCGAACCAAGAGCCAGGCGCAATGCAACTTCGCGAGAACGGTCGGCGGCACGCGCGGCAAACAGGCTGCCGAGGTTGGCACAGGCCGCCAACAGAATCAAACCCGAAAGAAGCATCAATCCAGTGAGAAAAGCGCGCGTGGCCCCCCCAAAATAGTCGCCATGAAGACCAGGCCGCGCCAGCGTATAAGGCTCATTACCTTCTTCTTTGGGATAGCTTCCTTTCAGATACGAATCCACGGAGTTCAGATCGGCAGTGGCCTGCGCCGGAGTGACTCCCGGCTTCAGACGTCCCACCATCTCAAAGATCCAATGGTTCCCGCGCGTGTTCAATATCATATTGTCGCCAGATAACTGCTCATGGTTCACAATGGGCACGAAGATATCCGAAGCGAAAAACAAGACGGTCCCCTGGAACCCTGGAGGCGCCACGCCAAGGATGGTGAACGGATGCCTGTTGAGCAGTACTACGCGGCCCACCACGCCGCGGTCGTCCTGAAAATGGCTGTGCCAATATGCGTAGGAGAGCACGGCATAGGGCGCGCTGTTTGGACCATGCTCATCGGAACCGTGGAAGAAACGGCCAAGGTACGGTTGAATGCGCAATGTGTCGAAGTAGTTTCCGCTGGTTTCGTATTCCCAGACATTGGATGGATCTCTGCCCGTATCCAGCCCTGACTGAGAGATAGCAAAAACAGCCACATCGTCGAAGCTGCGATTGCGCTGGCGAAGATCGAGATAGTCGGGATAGGAGTGGGATCCGACGTCGCTCCCATGTTGGACTATGAAGAGGCTCTCTGCCTGAGGCACATTCAGCGGACGCAGGATCAGAGCGTTCATTACCCCGAAGACCACGGCGTTTGCGCCAATGGCCAGGGCCAGCGTCAAGACAGCGGCAATGGTGAATTCGGGGGACTTGCGTAGCTGACGTAGGGCAAATCTTAGGTCCTGAAGCAGGATGGTCATGGTTGGCCTCCGGGTGAAGATGCGGATTCACGGAGAGAGTTGCAATTGTAGAGCCAATTTGTCTAAATTACAACTTTATGATAACAAAGCACCTTGTTGAATACCATTGGATCCTGGGAACTGAATTGGGTGTCCGGTTTAGCCTCAAGGTGTCCAGGAATGAACAGAACGGCGATAGAGAACGTCTGGCAATCTGTGCCAGTGGTCGCAGAACTTGACGCGGCGCATCTGGAACCCTCTGCTTGGTTGGTTGTTTTCTCTTTGGCTCCGACAGGCCAATGCGTTCATCCAGCATGATTGATGGAGCGACTGTCGGATCAGTTCTCGCAAGTGCCCTAGGGACCTGGAGTGTTTCGATCACTCCCCTCCTTCAATCTGCTTTGGCCATCGTCGACCGTCTCAGTGTAATCCTGCTCACGTCACTTCCGAGTCGCCGGCCATCCGACTGCGACCACGTCCGAGAGGCGAAATCATGTCACATGCCGACATCAGAGTGCTAATCGGCCCTGACCGAGTGCTTTGGCGATTATGCGCTCGATGACATTGAGGGAATCTGATCAGATCGCTGGAGGAAAAGCGCCATTCTGATTGATTCACCGGTTGTGGTCGCACTCCCAGAGCCTCGCAGGGCTGCAATCAGTTCATCGCCGATTTTTGGCGGACCATCCAGCTTCGACCTTCCGTATCGCGTTTCGAAGAGACTGCTAACCGCTTCACCTGTCGGGGGAGAAACGCGGGTTCACATCCCAGGCTGACGCTGATGCATAAGAAGCGATGTCGCGCCTATGCCTTTACTCCAACCGAATCATGAAAGTCGCGCTAAGGCCTACCGTTCGCGGGTATCCGTCTTTGATCGTTGCGCTCCGAATCAATGTCGTCTGTCGCACTCTCCCTGAACGGTTCACGGGGAGCTAATTCGTGAAGAGTGGCTATGAACGACCGAGACAAGGCTTCGGTCACTGTGATTTGGGCGACAGGGTCAGCGTCTGGTCCGCCTTCACCGTTCCCTTGCTGCAACTTTCCTGCGGCGCCGAGCCCTCCCAGAGTGCGGCCAGTTGGGATGGGGCCGTCACTACGCAAAGCGCGTAATCTCCAGGCTCGATGCTGTCGATCTGCGCTGGACCGTCGCTATTGGAGCCGGCCCGGTCGGTGCCCCAGCCTTCCAGTGTTCGGGCGTCTGCGATAGCTCCATCATGCGTGAGGTATAGCGCGGCAGAGCGGTCAAGAGTGCCCTCGGGCGGCTCAAAATTCAGCGCAAGCGTTCCTCCGTTTGCGCTGAGGGTGACGGTATATTGATCCGGTGGCTGACCGCTATCGCTTGTGACCGGTGTACTCGAGACAGCCAGATTTTTCAGCTCGATCTCATATCCCTGGGCTCCCACCGTAAGCCCGACTTCCGTAGTCCCCGGAGGCAGGTTCACCACAAGGCGACCGTTCCGATCGGTGTGGCCGAAGGCCCGCGGTACTCCGGGCTGGGACCAGACCTGGACGGATGCACCCGCGATGGGATCCCCGTCGCTGGAGATCACGTAGATAGGGATGTGCAGGTAGGGACGCAGAATCAGCTTCGGCCTGCTCTCTGAGCCAGCGGCTACGGCGAACTCAGTTGGATCTGAAATGCCGAAGGATGATTGGGCTACTGCGTTGTACTTCCCCGGAAGCAGATCGGCCATCTCAAAGGTGCCCGCCCCGTCGGTGGCCAAGGTCGTTCGGTATCCGCCTCCTTCGGTTTCAAAGGTCACCTGAGCCCCGTTTTGCGGCTGGCCGCTCTGTGAGACGACGGTTCCGCGCACCGGTATCGTCGGCAGCACCAGATCCAGCCATGCCCCCGCTCCGGCGGCAACCGTCGGCACCTCGACATCTGAAAGACGCCGCACGGTCTCCGGGTGCGCTACGTGCGCCTCCACGGCCCACGTGCTTTCCATGGCTCCGTCCGCAATCGGCAAGACCCCTGTGAAATGACCCCGATCGTCGCTGTTCAGAGTCACCGGCTCACCGCCGGCTTGATTTGAGAAGAGCAGCCGTGCCCGCACCGGAACATCGTCGAGCAGCACCTTGCCTGCAACCCTTGCTGAGGCCAGGTGCAGCGCCAGAGGCTCGCTTTCCGGGAGCAGATCAAAGTCCTTCTTGAGCCACTGTTGGCCATCGGAGTTGCTCACGATCACACGATAGCTGCCGGCCATCAAGCCGTGCCGTGACCAGCGTCCATCCGTTCCGGTTGTCGCCGTTCCCTCGATCCGTCGTATGCGCGGGGTCGTCGCGTCAACGATGAGCTGCCAGGGCTTACCCTCGGGATCGGCCTTGGGTGTGATGACAATGTCAAGGGTCAGCTCTTGGAGCATCAATGGAGGGTCGACTCGGGTTTCGCCCTCCACTTGCACCTGCAGCTCTCTCTGGCCGCTCGCCTGCTTGCACTCCACTGTCAGCAAATGCCTTCCGGGCTTCACCCCAGCGATCTGGAAGTAGCCTTGCTGGTTGACAGACACGGTGAAGGTCTTCTCGTCGGGTGGCGGGTTGTCCGGTTGTGGTTCCGGTCCTCCGCCCCGCAACATATCCGGAGTCAAGATCGCCTGGCAGCGGCCTGTTGGTTCTGAACCATCCTTTCGCACCGCACGCCCGAAGACCGACAAGGTTCTTCGCAGTTCGATTTTGCCCAGATCGGTGTTTTCTGCGGCCTTCAGACGCACACCCCAGGCGTAACTTGGCGCGTAGCTCTCAGCTTCGATCCGCGCATCGAAGAGGCCCGCCGGAGCCAGGCAACTCCATTCTCCGCCTTCGATTCCGCAGTTCAGCTCCGCATTGGATAGGCTCTGCTCCACCTGCGGCAGACCGACTGCTGCCGGCCTCGAGCTAAGCCTTACGCGGAGTGATTGCGGAGGCTCTTCGCCCCGTGCAGTTTCGATTTCAATGCGCAGGTTCGCCGCCGGCCAGAGCGCGAGCCGCACGCTGGCAGGCGCTTGCCGAGAGACCACAACATCGGCTCCCTGGCTCCAGTATCCGGGTGCGGAAGCCTGCACGTGCCAGACACCATTGGCGAGATCGAGGACCGCACCGTCCGGCCCGGCTTCAGCTTCGACTCCGGCGGGCACGCCGTCATTGGTAGGACCGGCTGTCCAAACCGCATGGATGTGCGTGTGCACAGGTGCCGAGGCGGGCATACCGGAAGGCCAGTCGAGTGCAATTTGAACCTGCAGGGCTCTGGCCTGCCAGCTGCAAACAGCTAGAGCTGCGACTAGAAGCACACTTCGCCCGAGCATAGACCTCCTGAAAACCATGCGAATACTGGAGCATCTGAATCTTCGGATCGCGGCTTACCTGCCGCGAACCACGCGAAAACCTTGATCTGGTCCCGCTCCATTGGCTGCCAGGCTGCCACGGAAGATCACCTCGGCGCAGAAGTCGACGCCCATCCAGCCGCCGCCTCTCCAAACCCGGCCAAAGCCGCTCGGATTTCCTTTGGGGTCGGTAATATTGGATTCCAAGAGGTCTCCGTGCCAGTTCCAGCACCATTCCCTTACATTGCCCGACATGTCATAAAGCCCCAGTTCGTTGGGTTTCTTGCCACCAACAGGCTTTGTCGAATTGTGGTTTTGTTGAAGTTCGGGCCAGCGCCAAAACCCCGTTAGCGGCTTATCTCCGGAGTTTCTCCAATACCATGCGACTTCGTCGATATCGTCGCTGCCACTATAGATATAACTCTTGCTCATCTGGCCCCCGCCCGCTGCATACTCCCACTCCGCTTCTGTTGGCAGCCGGTACCCGTTGGCGCCCTCATTGATCGTCACCGTCCACTTTATGGTGTCAAGATCGCCGAATTTCGGGTCTGGCATGTTGCCCGGGTCCTTGTTGGTCTTGTCTATGCTGTAGTACGGCTTCAGGCCCTCCTTTATGCTTCTTTGATTGCAATAGGCGATGCTGTCGTACCAACTCACCGATTCTACCGGCAGATTGTCGCCTTTGAATCTAGACGGGTTGCTTCCCATAACTTCAACCCACTCTTTTTGAGTTACGTTGTATTTGCCTATATAGAAGCTCGATATGGTTACGCCCTTTCCGTAGTAGTTGGATCTTGTGTTCTTGAATGTGCCGCCCTTGACCAATACGAGGTTATCGGGCGTCTGTCCCCGGCAAACCATGACGGCTGCCGCGATTGCCGCAAAAAAGAATAGCTTCTTCATTGGATTGTCCTATTTCTCTCTTATCCGGATCGAAGAAACGCATGGGTCCGGATTGCAAATACTCAGATCAATTCAAGAATCGCTTGCCCAAGAATCCGATCCCGTCTGTGCCCTGAACTCTTCCAGCGCGCACATTCTTACTCAAAAAATGCGGCGAAGCAGGTCTCTACACCCATTTCGCCGCATTGTGTCACTCAGCTGCCAGCGAACGAGTTGACTGTGCATGCCGTTCCGAAGAGCGCAAGGCTCGCCGGAACGGCACTAGCGGTTTCATTCCAGTTACCGCATGAAGCTCTGCCGATGGGAGCAGGTTTAGAGCTACTGCACCGTCCACACCACGCTGCTTCCCGAGCTGCATGATTCAATTTCCAATTGCTGGCCGGCCGTACCTGATCCGCCGGGGTCGGCGACGCAAAGTCCGCTGTTGTGATCCTTGAGCTCGTACCCACTTCCCGACGCAATGGGCTGGAATTGTTCGTTGGTTCCGCCGGACCAGTAGCCATAGAGCTGGATTGCTGTTCCAGCGCCGGTGCCGTTGTTGGTGACATTCCAGACGGCACTGGAGTTGTTTTGGCTCCCTATCGAGTAATAGCCATTGCCCAGGGAGGTGATCACCCAATTCTGGTTCGCGCCGTTGTAGCACGTGTACTGCTGCACTTTGGTTCCGTTGGATGTGGAGCCGCCGCTATCGTCGGCGCATTGGCCGCTGGCGCTATTGATCAGCTTATGAGTGCCGGTGGGAAATGTGCCACCGCCCCCAGTTCCGCCACCACCGCCGGTTCCACCGCCACCGCCGCCGCTGGAGCTCGCTGTCCATACGGTTGCATTCGAGTAGCCGCTTCCACCGCTCCACGACTCGGTCGCGAGATACTGCATCTGCAAAGAGCCCAGATTCATCCCGAGACTGCTCCAGTGGTTAAAGTGGTTGGCGAGTGTGATTGTGCCGGTCGATCCGACCGATTGCCCGCCCCATTGATCCAGATATTGTTCGAAAGTTGCGGTGCCCACGATCGAGGGCTGGTTCTGCTGCAGATGCTCATACGTGCTGTAGTTGTGCCCGTCGCTGGAGACGCTGCCCTTGTAGGTTGCAGTATTCAGATAGAGCTGGCCAAGCTCAGTGACGTAATACTCGACCAGCGGATTTTCCGACCATCCGTAGAGGGAGATGACATTGTAGCCATTGGCGGCTCCGACGTTGTAGCCGACGATCCGCGCGCTGCCAGGATTCCACCCTACACCACCAACCACATCGCCGGCATTGGACCAGCTAAGCGCGTAATTGCCGGCTGTCGATCCGAGTGTCAGGGTTGCCGACCCGCTGCTGGTATACAAGGCGTAGTAGTATCCGTTACTTGTACCAGACCCATTGTTGTATACCGTCTGGGCGTCTGCCGCCAGGGTTACGCAACCCACCGCGATCGCCGCGACAGCGGTGAGCATGAACTTCATTGAATGCATAGGGATCTCCGTTTCATGTCTCCAAGTTTTTTGATGCGTTTTGTGCGAGAAGAAACCGGCAACTTCAATGAAGCCGGCCTCCGTTTCAGGTTCGCTTCATCTCTTTTGTGCCAACTTGAATTCCTGGTAGATGTTGCCTCTCAGCGGTCTGTCTCTCACCGCCTGGGTTATGGCGCATTGCGGAATGGCAGAGGCCCGGAATATCCGCTGCCTTATGTGTCGATCCGACAAAGTCAAATCAGGTAGGCAACGGCCGCCAGAGCGATGCCGTCGATGCGGGAAGCGCCTCCGAGCATCGTGCCTCTTACTACCTGCGGAACAATAGAAGAAGAGAACGAGGAAGAAAAGTCTTTCACGGTGTAACAAAGCACGCAATTTTCTGTGTTTCACAGTGGTATCACTGGGCAGTTCACAGGTGAACGGGAGCACTAAAACGTTTCATCGGAAGAGCGCGAGTCCGATCACGGCCAGCCTCTTTACAAGTGACTGCATCACAATGCATTAGGGAAGAATGGCACCGTTAGCCAGGCGCTCGTCGCCCCAGTGCAGGGAGTGCCAGAGTCGCGCGCACTGTGGTATTTTTGAATGCGCAGGTTTTCGGGCTATGAATCGAGTCCCCTTCGCATACCGGGGTTCCGAAATGACGCAAGAATCAGAAGGGACACGTGAGGATCTTGTCCGGCACGTAGAGGCCAGCAGAACATTCGAAAAGTCACCTCGGCTCCGAGCGTTCTTGTCCTACGTATGTCAGTGCGCCCTGAATGACAAGCCCGAGTCGGCAACAGAACAACAGATTGGCATTCACGTCTTCAACCGCAATCCCGGCTATAACCAGAGCGAAGACAATGTGGTCCGCTCGCAGGCGCGGCTGCTGCGCTGGAAACTGGAGCAGTATTTCGCCGGCGAAGGCAAAAATGAGCCCCTGATCATCACCATTCCAAAGGGCCAATATCTCCCTGTATTTGAAGAGCGCTCCTCTAATGCGCTTCCCCAGGCGTCGAATGTGAAGATCCCTGCGACCGAACCGCGCAAGGGATACCGTCCGCCCACCTCGGTCGTGTTTGCGACATTTGCGATCCTTTCATTAGGAGTAATCTGGCTCGCACTTCCCTCATTCCGATACAAAATGGCGAAGCAGGTAGCGAATGCGAACATGGCGTCGACGGGCAGCGCTCTGCCGATTTCAAATCGAGCCATTGCCGAGCCGGGCAGCCCTGTGCCGGACGTTATTGACGATGGAGGAATTCGAATCGCAGCAGGGTATTCCGGATCCGATTTTACAGACAACTGGGGAAGACGGTGGACCGCAGATCGCTACTACGAAGGCGGCATAGCCGCATCCGGACCCGACGATCTGTTTCCACCCGTGGCTGACCCCCGTATCTTTCGCAACGGCCGCGAATCGCAGAAGCTGCCTGGAGCAGGCCCGCCCGACCAAAGCGTCTTCGCGTACAACATACCAGCGGCATCCGGCGTATACGAGTTGCGGCTTTACTTTGCGGATCCGGACCTGAAAAGCAATGTCAAAGGACAAGAGGACTCGCAGAACACACGCCACTTCTCAGTCGTCGTTAATGGGCAGACCTTATTGTCCGATTTCGATCCTGTTGCCGATGGCGCAACTGCGGCCGTGGACGTTCGCGCCTTTAAGAATGTTACGCCGGAAAAGGACGGCATCGTGCATCTGCAGTTCATCCCCGGCCAGGAGCGTCCGTTCATCAATGCCATCGAGCTGACTCCGGGAATCTGGGGGAAACTGAAGCCCATACGAATCTCCATGCAGCCCACGAATATTATCAGTAGCGATGGGAGCCGATGGGCCGCGGATAATTACTTTATCCACGGGAGAACCATCGTTCATGTGCAAGACGGCAATGCAGATCCACGTTCACAGGCGCAAATACAGCCCTTTACTGCTGGCGAGCGCTATGGGAACTTCAGTTACGCCATTCCTGTGCCCCCGGGGAGCTATACGGTCAAGTTGTATTTTGCAGAGTCTTTCTTCCTATCGGGCGTAACACCTGGAATGTGCACCGGCGGCGTCGGATGTCGAGTGTTCGATGTCACTTGCAACGGTGTGACGCTGTTACACGACTTTGATGTATTTAAGGCAGCCGGCGGCGGGTTTAAAACTGAGGTTCGCGTTTTTCACGGGTTGCATCCAAATGGCCAAGGCAAGCTTCTGCTGACGTTTTCGCCGACGGTGAACTATGCGGAGGTGCGGGCCATCGAAGTCCTCGATGAGGCCAAGTGAGTCTCTGACCGCATGAGTTAATTCCATTGGACTGAGGAGTTATGTATCAACTTCAGTCCGCATTTCAGGTGGATTCTTCGCTGCCCGATTCCGAGACGGCTGCCTACCAACAGATTGGTAAGGCCAAGATTGCGACTTTGTCGTTTATCCCAGAACTTGACGAATGATGGCGCTGCTTTAGGCGATAGAAGTCGGTGCTCATCTCCAGCCTGTGGATATGTCTGGTGATGCGATCGAGCAGTACGCCAGTGCGCCGCTCGGAGCTGAACAGCGCCTCGGCTTCTCTCGGAGGCCAAGTTGCTAGAGCATTTTCGGATTTACCGTAGACTTCCGTGCCCCAGATAATTTAGATGAAGAAAGTTTCGTATTAGGAGTTCGCATTTGCTCCAACGCTCCAGTCGTCATGGAACTTCGCAAACCGCCAGTTCAGGTGTATTGAACTGCAACTGTGGAGGCAATTCTCGAAGCGACTACTCAGGTCTTGCTCTTTGAAGGAAAGAAACCGATGACTGCCACAAAGGTGGCGTTGCGAGCCGGTGTATCGGGCGGACGTTGCATCAGTACTATCCAAACAAGAGTGCGCTTCTGCAAACTGATGCTCGCCTTTCGGCTTGCCGATCATTTACCCAACGCCTTCCGTTATCCAGACATAGGGGTGGTTCACCGGAACATCCCATCTGGAACGTTCGATTTCATGGGGTGGGCTTCTAAAACAGCGACGGCCTCACAGAAGTGCCAAGCAAACTCGCATTGATGTTGGCGATCGTGTGATTGCCTTCTTTCCCGCCCCAGCAGAAGAGTAGATAAACAACTGGAAGCCCTCCAGCATGGAGCGTCATACCCGCGCTGTAGCTATGGCGCAGGTGATCGAAGGAAATATCGTCGCGACGCAGGCCCACTTTGGCCTCGTCTACGCCAAGGAACAGGCCGACGGGGAACTTTCCCAGGCTCTGCTCATAAGCGCCGTGCATCCACAGCAGGTCTGGCCCGCGGAAACGGTAATCGGGATAACTGGAGAGGAAGGCTTGTCCGTTCAGATCGGAGCCGCCGATAGTGGGCTGCAGAAAGAACGGAACAATGTGCCCCCGATTGGCAATGGATTCCTGGATGAAAAGACGCGCGGAAATGGATCCAGTTACGTCGCGCGTGGACGAGTTGGGCGGCACATTCGGGGCTCCCAGAACCGGCGGCCGCGAAGCTTCGGGCTTGCCCACGTCCCTGGTATAGAGCACCAGCGTGTGATTCAGGTCCGCATTGAAACGGCGGAAGGACTCGTATGAGACGCCTCCGGCGACGAACTGCTGAAACTGAGCCAGGTAGTTGAGTTGAAGTTGCTCAAGACGGACCTTTTTGAGGGGAAGAACTGGATTGAGACGGATTCCCTCGCCAGCCTGAAAATAATTGGACTTCGCGGTCAGACCGGGAGCAGTGGTGTCGTTGTAAATCTGCTCAATGGAGGGGCTGGTGTCTCCATAACTGCCTCGCTGCGAGAGGAAGCGCCCGTTCACTTCGCCGAGCAGCGATAGACCCGCGGGATCGATCAACCAGGCGCGAACCGGAAGGATCAGACTCGCTCCCGTGACGTTTTCCGTGAGCCCATAGTCAGCGCGACCCGCCGGCGTGGTATCGGGTCCGAGGCCGTAAAAGTAAATGCGATGAAGCGAATTGCTTACAGAGTAGAAATTGACTGTCGTGGATGGACCCGTGAAGTTGCGCACAGGGTGTTTGGGCCCAGGCTCTCCGGGGTGGTGGACCTGCGGCCGTCGCGTGGAAAGGTGAACGGCGCTCATGTAAAATCCGGCGCGCCAGGATTGATTCGATGTAGCCAGGCCTTCAACGTTGAGGTTCAGCGACCAGTGGCAGGGATTGCGCGCTCCAGCCTCGGGAGGCTTGGTAAAGTCGATCCACGACGCGCAGTAGGTCGGGTGATAGACCTCTGCCGCTGCAAGTCCGAATCCTACGCCATTCTGAGGAGCAAGGCTGCCCACCGAGATGTGGAAGGGGGTGCCAGTGAACGATGTTTCAGCGCAACCGCTGATGCCGGCCAGGTTGCCGTGCTTGCAGTCACCGAGGTTCACGCCTTCCTGCACCAGATCGTCATGAAAGTTGGCGGCGAAACTTTCATTCTGATCACTGGCCTGTGCGGAAAGAAGGGCGGGCGCGATGCAGGCGGCGGCTAGAACGAAAAGCAAGAAACGGGTG